>Ga0335074_10000296_pt1 | contig 75627 bp, 68 predicted proteins | sample Lox_Sample_23_FD_206715 | JGI IMG/M metagenome (GOLD analysis project Ga0335074, IMG submission 206715) | Soil microbial communities from Loxahatchee National Wildlife Refuge, Florida, United States - Lox_Sample_2.3 | ecosystem: Environmental > Terrestrial > Soil > Wetlands | place: USA...
CTCTACCGGACGTGCTCACGTTGTCGTCGGACAGGAAAAAGGGCAACCGGATCCAGTTGCCCACGCCACGCTCAGCCCCGATGACGCTCCCTCAAAGTCTGTGCTCATACGGAGCGACGCTCAACACCTGGGTGGCTGGTTCAACAAGTAACATGTTCCACTCATCACAGCGGTTCGGGGTGGAGGAAGCGCCGGAGCACGTTCTCGGTAATGCGAGCTACGTCGTTGCGATACAGGTTGTGTGAGAAGGCCGCGCACCATGCCATCGTCCCGACCGAGAAGCAGGCTCCGCCGCTTTCACGAATGATCAGCGCCATGTCAGCGTGGTACGGCTCGCGCACCGCACCGAACAAGGGCGGAATCATCGAGTGATCGCGTGAGCTGGCGAGGACAATGTGACCGTCGGGCGGGCGCTCCGTGCTGGTCGCATTGTCCCACTCCTGGCCGACCACCCCCCCGCCAATCAGGCCGAACGCTCCGATCTCGGTTCCCAGAACGCCATCGAAGACGAACTCGGCCGCACCAGGAAGATCTTGCGTCTTCCAGAAGGGCAAGGACTCGTCGAAGCCCATGGTCGCACTCTCGACGCCGACGAGTGCGAGCGGTGGCCGGCCGGAGTCTGCGAGATGGCCGCCCGCCTGTCCGTCGGCGGCGAGCGCATGTTCTGCCTCGGCGCCCTGGTGTGTGGACATCCAGTACGGGACTCGTCGGTTTTCCATGATCCATGGTCGGTCCGGCGAGAAGGTGATGCGGGACTGGAACCCGTTCCCGCCCAGGTACATGAGGCGGCCGCCGGCCTGCTGGAAAGCGGCCAGCGCGTCGTACTGGCGGTCGGAGATGTATTCGGGGTGGGTGCCTGTCAGCACGACGCGCGGTCCCTCCAGGAGCGCGTCGCCCAGCGCGTGCAGGTCATCGTCGGTGGCGACCTCGTAGTCGACGCCGATCTCTTCCAGCCAGTCGATCAGGTAAAGATCGGATACATATCCTTCGAAGTGCCTGTTGGTCGTGCGCATAAACAGATTGGGCCGCCGGTGCGAGACGTGCGTCACGTCGGTGCCGTCTTCGTGCATGTCGTAGGCCGACAGGCCAAGCTCCGGGTGCGTCATGAGGTACATGTCTTCCGGACCGAGCTCGACCAGGCGGTCCGATACGGCCTCTTGGATCGGGTCCTCCCACCAGAAGCGCGAATTGCCGTAGGAAAGGTAGGTGGCCGTTGGGATGAGCACGAGCACGTCCCTGGCCGGCGCTGAGCCGACGGCGCGGCGCACGAAGAAGGGGACTAGGTCTTCGTCGCCCGCGGATCCGCGCACGCGGAAGGCATAGCAGCCCGGCCTGAGATAAGCCGGTATCTGCCACGAGACGACCGCGGGCCAGCGGCAATCCTCGATAGCGTCGCGCAGGAAGTGCGCGGCGGCGAACTGTTCAGGGGCTTGCGGCCAGGCCATGGCAGAACCATCCCAGCGTGATCCGGTCACCCCGCGGCGAGGTAGGTTCACCATGGAGAGAGCGATGCCGCGAGGCCCGCGGTCAGGGACGGACCAGCTTGTGATCTGCTGGGACAAGTCCCACCAGCCCGCGAGGCCGTCGGCAGTGCGAGCGGGCAACTCGCTCAGCGGGCTGCCTGGCTGGGCAAGGGCGGAGACCTCGCCGTCGGTGAGTGGGCCGAGCGCCACGCATGGCTGCTCTAGTCGTCCGTTGAAGTGATCGACGGGACCGCCGGTCCCGGCTCGGGCGCCAAGGACGACCTCACCGGCAAGCTCGGGGGCGGGCAGCGGGACGGGCGGGGCGTCCGCATGGCCGAGCGGGGCGCCGTCAGGGGCGTTGTACAGGCGGCACGACAGGCCCTGCTCGGACCAGGCGCCTACGACCGTGTACCAACGCCACAGCTCGCATTGGACGTCCAGCGGGCAGCTGGCGAGCACAGTTTCCCCTTGCCGGACTTCGATAGCGGGGCAGCGGCTGGTGTCGAGGACTAGCGCAATTCCGTCCAGCGAGACGAGCGCCTGCGTCTGCTCCGAAGGGAGCGTCGGGCAGAAGGTCACCTGAAGCGAGACCGCGCCGTCGAGTGACATGGGACCCAGCGACGCGGTGGCGTGCGAGCCTGGGCGCACCTCGTGCGGCTCGACCTTATAGGAACCGGTGACCTGCGAGGAAAGGATCTCGTAGCGTAGCCCCGGGGCACCGGTGTCGTCGTCCCCTGACCGCATTCGCACCACGTCAATATCAGCCTGCCCGGCCTGCGATGCGGATACGTGGCAGGAGATCGTGTCGCCCGGGGCTGCCGACAGCGGGGCCGTGTACCCGAGCACGCGGTCCGTGGCGGCCCTTTCCGAAGGCTGAGCCTGCCCGGTTTCGGCAAGGGGTGGCTGGTCGTGCCCAGGGGGGCGGATCCCGGTGTGCGCCTCAAAGCGCAGCGCGAAGGCCAGCCGTTCGGCATTCGCGGCGCTGTCTGTCTCGGCGACCTCTCGCCAGGGCGCGCCGCGCCGACGGGGCGGCTCTGCGACCACCAGCCGACCGGTGCGCTCGCGCAGCAGGACGAGCCTTCCTGTACGGGTGTCTGAGCGCATCCGGGCCAGCATGAGCTGCAGGTCCTCCGAATGACGCGCCAGCGGCGCCCGCATGAACTCGGCGACGAGGTCGTACCGTGACCCGTCGACGTGGTCGGGGATCGCGTACCGTCCCGTGCCCACTCGTTCGATCGCCGAATGGGTCATCACCGGCATGTCTGTCACGGGCAGTTCCTTACTTGGTGAAGTACCACAGGGATGGGGTAAGGAGCGAGAGCGGGCTTTGCGGTGTCGCCCCGTGCAGCGTTGTCGAGATCGCGGACACCTCGTTGACGGTGTTGGGAATCCACAGCACAGGCAGCTGGACCGACACGTCGTTGACGTACTTCGACCATGCGGCGCTGGTGGCGGCAGCCGAGCTCGCGTGCTGGATGGCGGAGATGTCGGCGTCGACGACGGGGTCGCTGAACGATCCTGGATTCACCCCGGCGCCAGTCCGGAACAGCTGCTCCCCAGTCGGGTAAGGATTGTTCCAGATCCATGCTGGTGTACCCCACTGCACGGCCTGCCAGCCGCAGGAGCTGCCGCCAGTACACGGGACTGCCGCGCCCACCACCTGGCCCTCCGTGCCGGTCGTGAGCGTCAGAACGATCCCAGCCTTGCTGAAGGTGGACTTCATCGTGCGCATCTCGTTGTCGAGGTACGGCGCGCCGCCCAGGTACTCGATGGTGAACTGGAACTTGGTGCCCGCCGCGACGCCGGGACCGCATTCGCTCGCCGTGGAGCCGGGGTGACGGCAGGTCAGCACCCCCGATGAAGTCACCCAGCCGTGCGATTTAAGCAAGGCGGTGGCCTTGGCCGGATCGTACGGATACGGATTGGACTTCTCCTGGGCTGTCACGTACGGCGTCGTCGGCGAGAGCGGCGTCGGGCCGTAGTTCGGTAGGCCCGCCTGGCCGAGGAAAGCCTTGATGTACCCCGGCTGGTCGATCAGCGTCTGGATAGCCTGACGCGCATAGAGCTGCTTGAAGACCGGCCCGATAGCAGCGTTGTTGAAGTTAAGGACGATATAGGAGATCGACAGCAAGGGCCAGGGGTCGATGGTGTAGCCCACCGAGGCGAACCGCGAGGCGGCCGTGAGATCGGAGACCGGCACGTAGCCGTAGCTGAGCCGGCCCGCCTGGAGCTCGTTGGCCTCCGCTGAGTCAGAAGTGAAGGGTTCCATCACGAACTGCGACAAGTGCGGTTTCGGTCCCAGCGTGTAGGCGGGATTGGGCTTGAGCACCGCGTATCCGGTGGTCTTAAACGACGACAGGCGCCAGGGGCCGTCCACCACCTGCCACAGCGGGTTGGTCTGGTAGGTGGAGAGCGACGTCCCCTGGCTCTCAATGAAGGTGATCACCTTTTTCGCCCCGGCGGGCGTGAGGTCGTAGTTGCCCACCGGCGCAGTGGCCGACGTCTTGTCCCACGCCTGCTGGGGCAGCGGGATGATCTCCGCAAGCTGGGAGTTGGTGAACCAGGTCGGTGAATACGCATTGTTGAGGTGGAAGACGATGGTGCGGGAACCTTGCAAGGTCATCGACGACACGTTCGAGGGAAACTCGCCCGACGCGGAGTAGGCCCAGCTGGTGCCGTATGCCCGCACTAGATTCACGAAGAACTCGACATCACGGGCGGTGACCGGCTGGCCGTCGGACCACTTGGCGGGTCTGAGCGTGACTGAAACTGTCCGGTCGCCGTTTGAGTACACCGGCGGCTCAGCGAGGCTCAACTGGTTGTTCATGATGAGCTGGGAACCCTCGCCGAACCAGTACAGCGGGTTCCACTGGAGATACATGAACTGCCCGTTGGTCGGCAGGTTGCAGTCAAGCGACTCGATCGGCACGATGCAGGTGATCGCACCCGACGACTGGTTCTCGGCGAAGGTAGCTGTTCCCCCGTTGATCGGCTTCCCGCCGCTGCTTGACGGATTCCCGGACGAGGTGGTGCAGCCCACGGCGCCTGCAACGACACATGCGGCGACGGCCACGCAGCGGATCAGCGTCCGGCGCATCACAACCTCCTTTACATATCGAAGGCTATTCGTACTGGTAAATGAGTTCTTAGAGAAGTCGGAACGGGAGATTTTCACTTTCGTTGGCCCCATTCGCAATAAGGAATCTCGTCCATGCTTAATTTCAGCGCTCACGGAGACGAACTTCAAAGGCATCCCGCAGCGCGTCGCCGATGAAATTGAAAGCGACCACTGTTACCACGATGGCGATCCCGGGCGGATAGATGAGCCACCAGTAGCCCGAATAGATGTAATCGATTCCCGAGGAAAGCATCGACCCCCAGTCAGTGCCGGGTGCCGGTATCCCAAGCCCGAGGTAGCCCATGGCCGCCACGAGCAAGATGGCATCGGCGACCTGGAAGGTGACGTTAACGGCCATTGTCCCGATCGAGTTCGGGAGGACATGGCGGGAAATGGCGCGCCAGTGTGATCCTCCGATTACGCGCACTGCCTGCACATATTCGAGCGTGCGGAGCCGCAAGGCCTCACCGCGCACGAGCCGACTGGGAATCAGCCAGGCGACGAGCGCTACCACGATAATGAGTACGGGGACGTTCGGGCGGTAGATCGTGGCCAGGAACAGCACGATGAGCAGGGGCGGAACGCTGAGCATGGCGTCCACTGCGCGCATCATGACGGTGTCGGCCAGACCGCCGATGTATCCCGAGATAGCACCCCACAGCGCGCCGAACCCGGTAGCGATCACCGACGCTGCCAGCGCCACTTCAAGCGATGCCCGGCCCCCGACCATGAGCCTTCCGAGTTCGTCATAGCCGAGTGGGTCGGTGCCAAGGGGGTGGGCGAGGGACGGCGCTAGGTGCACCTGATTCAGATTCGTGTAGACCTGGTTGGTGTGGTAGATGAGCGGCCCGATGAAGCAGAAGCCGATCATCAGCAGCACAATGAGAACGCCCGCCAGGCCAAGGCGGTTATGGGCAAAGGTCCGGGCGGCGGCAAGGAGGCGACGGCCGCCGGCCGCTCCTTCCTCGCCGTGCAGGCCGTTCAGCGGCGAGATTTCTGCGAGCTGCTCGTTCACATCGGTCACGACAGCCTCACCCTGGGGTCGACGATTGCATAGAGGACGTCCGCGATGAACGAGCCGACAACTGTCGCCACGCCTACCACCAGCGTGACTCCGAGGATGGTGGGATAGTCCTCTGACTGCGCAGCGTTCCAGAACAGCAGGCCCATGCCGGGATAGTTGAATATCGATTCGACGAGGATGGCGCCGCTTACCACCACAGGCAGCGTCAGGCCTACGAGGGTTATCAGCGGCCCTGCTGCGTTTCTCAGCACGTGCCGCCAAAGAACCTGTTGCCCGCCCATTCCCTTCGCGCGGGCCGTACGCACATAGTCAAGCGGTAGGTTTTCGAGCGCCGATGAGCGCATATACCGGCTGAACAGCGCTGTGGTGATGAGTGTCAGCGTGATAACCGGGAGCGCGATGTCGCCTGGGTGGGTGAGCAACTGTCCGAAGCTGGCCTGCGGCACGATGGGCGGCAGCAGATGAAGCTGCTCGGAGAACAGGATGACGAGAAGGAGTCCGAGCCAGAAAGCTGGCATCGAGTAGAACACGAACGCCAGGCCGGTGGCGACGTAGTCGAAGAAGCGGTTTCTCCGGGCAGCCTGCATGAGACCTACTGGCACCGCGATCACAAAAGCGAAGAGGTTGGCCAGGCCGACAAGCAGGGCCGTGCCCGGCAGCCGACTTGCAATAGCGGTAGTGACGTTCTCGTTCAGCTTTACCGAGAAGCCAAGGTTTCCCTGCAGCATCTGCCACAGCCAGGTGAAGTACTGGATGAACAGTGGCTTGTTATATCCGTACTGCTGGTTGAACGCAGCGACCTTTGCCGGGGTCGCGCGGGGGCCGAGCAGGGCTCTTGCCGGGCTGCCTGGGAGCAGGTGGAGCATGATGAACACGATTACGCTCACGCCGAAGAGCACTACAACCGCATGGGCTGTCCGTCTTGCCGAGTAGCGCAGCATCTGCCGACTCCCTTCAGCGCGTGAAGTACCAGCTCTCGGGCGTGAGCGAAAGGCCGTCAGCCGGCTGTGGGACGGTGCCGTGCAGGCTGGCGGAGATGGCCGAGACCTGATAAGGCATCAGTGGCATGAAGAGCATCGGCACCTGCTGGGCGGTGTACTGTTCCCAGCGGAAGAAGGCCGACAACCCTGATGTCGTCGTCGTCTCGTTGACGAGCTGGTCCATCTGCCGGTTCGAGTAGCTGCCAAAGTTGCCGACCGCGCCAGTCGAGAAGGCGACCTCGCCGCTAGGGTAATTATCGGGGGAAAACTCCCACCCGTTGCCCCAGTAAGCCATCTCCCACTTGCAACTGGCCTGGCTGGCAGAGCACGTAACGGCCGTTCCGTACACTGTTCCGGCCGGTGCCTGGCTCAGGTTGAGGGTGATCCCGGCGCCGGCAAGCGCGGATTTGAAGGCCCGCATTTCAGCGTCCACGGCCACGCTGCCCGAGGAGTACAACAGGTTGAACGCAAGCGGGGCACCTCTGGCGATGCTCGGGCCACAGTCGTTGCTGGCCGAGCCCGGCTGGGTGCAGACCCGGGTGCCGTTGCTGCCCATCGTCCACCCGTGCTGTGTCAGCAGCGCGTTCGCGGCCTTGGGGTCGTAGGCCAGCGGGTGCGCCATCACTTGCGGCGCAATGTAGCGGTTCGGCGGCCCGTTCGGTACCGGGCCGTAGTCGAGGATTCCGTACCCGGACAGTATGGCCTTCACGTATTGCGGCTCATTTATCATGCGCTGCATTGCCTGCCGGATATAGGCCTGAGAAAAGATCGGCCCAGCGGTTGGATTGTGCAGGTTTACCGGGATGATGTTCATCGACCACAGATACCAAGGGTTAACCGTGTACCCACTGGCAGCGATGGCCGATCGCTGGGCGATATCGGTGACCGGGATGTACCCGTAGGTGAGTGCTCCAGAGCGCAGGTCGCTATATTCAGCGGATTCAGAAGTGAACGGCTGCTCGACAAATTTCGCCAGATGCGCCTTGACCGGGCCGGAATAATTCTTGTTGGGGACGAAGACCGCGTATCCGTCGGCACTGAACTGCGAGAGCCGCCACGGCCCGTCGACCACCTGCCAGAGCGGATTCGAGGCGTAGGTGGCAAGGTCAAGCGACTGGGAATTGAGGAACTTGTAGACAGCCCGCGCGCCTGCCGCGGCCTGGTCAAAGTTCCCGACCGCGCCCGAGGCCGACGTCTTGTCCCACGCGTGCTGAGGGATCGGCTCAAGCTGCGACAACTCGTTGAAGGTGAACCACGTCGGGTTCACTGAGGTGCTCAGATGAAGGGTCAGCGAGTACGCTCCCGAGGTCGTGACCTTCGTGACATCGTCCGGGAAATATCCCGGCACGTACTCACCCCAGTCCTCCCTGTTCGCTCGCAAGAGGTTGAGCCAGAACAGCAAGTCGCGGACGGTGACGGGCTTTCCGTCGGACCAGGCCCAGTGCTTGAGCGTGATGGTGACAACCTGGTCGTGCTGGCTGTAGGTTGGCGGGTTTGCCATGCTGAGACGTGTATTCAGCACGATGTTGGTGCCATTACCGAACCAGTACAGCGGCCGCCACATGAGAAACTGGAATTGATTGATGTCACTGGTGTTGAAGTACTGCAGGGCGTCAAGCGGGAAAATGTAGTTCGGCGGCGCGCCTGCAGACTCGGCAAATACCGCCGTCCCGCCCCTGACGATCGCGCCGCTCCGTGTGCTTGTGCCAGCGCTGGTGGCTGACGAGGTGGTGCACGCGGCCAGCACCAGGCTTGCCGCTATCGCGAGGCAGCCTGCCATGACCCGCCCGGCCCGGTGCTCGGTCTTCATCTGATTGCCTCCTCGCGCGCCGGCCTTTCCCTGGCGTCACGACTCCGCCGGTCGGCACGGGCGGTCCCCGGTTCCCGCGTCGCCATGAGCGCCAGTAGCTCATAGACCACGTGCGCCGCCGCTAGCGCGGTGATCTCTGCGTGGTCGTAGGCCGGCGCGACTTCGACCACGTCCGCTCCCACGATGTTGAGGCCGGTCAGCTGCCTCAGGATGCCCAGCAGTTCCCGGCTCGACAGACCGCCCGCCTCGGGGGTCCCGGTGCCTGGCGCATGGGCCGGGTCCAGCACGTCGATATCGATCGACACATACAGCGGCACCCCGCGCACCCGGCTGACGATTTGCTGCGCCACCCCTTCGATCCCGGAATTGTCTAGGTCGGTAGCGGCGATGGTCTGGAATCCAAGGCGCTGGTCGGAGGGTAGGTCGTCTCTGCTATAGAGCGATGCACGGATGCCCACGTGCATCGAGTGCCCGTCAAGCAGTAGCCCTTCCTCCCTCGCCCTCCTGAACGGCGTCCCATGCGTGACGGGCGCATCGAAGTAGGTGTCCCAGGTATCGAGATGGGCATCGAAATGGACTAGCGCAACCGGGCCGTGCTGCCGCGCGACCGCCCGGAGCAACGGGAGCGCGATCGTATGGTCTCCGCCGATGGCGACCAGCCTGGTAACTCTGCTCTGCAGCCCGGTCGCTGCCGCCTCGATTGCATCGACAGCCTTGCTGATGTCGAACGGGGTGCACGCGACATCGCCCGCATCGGCGACTTGCTGGGCGGCGAACGTCTCGACGTCCAGGCCCGGGTGGAACGGGCGAAGTAGCTTCGACGCTGCCCTTACCGCTTGCGGTCCGAATCTGGCTCCAGGGCGGTAGCTCGTGCCGCCGTCGAACGGCACACCCAGGATCCCGATGTCGGCCGCCGCCAGTTGTTCGAGGGCTGGCAGACGAGCAAACGTGGACGGACCGGCGAACCGCGGAACGACCATCGCATCGACGGGACCCACAAAGGCGCCCACCTGATCCTCGCTCATTCATTCTCCCTCGCTGGCGGGCTGCCCGAAGCGGGCAGCGTTCCCCGCCGAAGCAGAGTCAGCCCCCTGCAGACACGACTGCGGCTGGCCCACCGGACCGCCACTGCTGCCGACCGGCACCGCATCCGGTTTGTATAGTGCGGTTGATCGCTTGTTTAGCATTACAGTACTGTCGGGTGGTGGACGTCAAGGCGCGACTGGCGGCCGGAACGTGGGGTTTAAAACCGAAGGAGCAGCATGGCCGAAAAGGCTGAGGTGAACGAGCTCCAGGCACCACAGCGCTGGAACCGCGTCCGTCCGCCGCGCCATGACGCTCAGCCCGCCGTCGGCGACGCCGCGATGCGTATCGGCCCCCGGCTGCGGGAAGCCCGCCGCCAGAAAGGCCTGTCGCTGGAGCAACTCGCCGATGCCACTTCGCTGACCAAAGGCTTCATTTCTCAGCTCGAGCGAGACATCACCTCGGCGTCCGTGGCCTCGCTCCTCAGGATCTGCGAAGCCCTCGGAATCCCGGTCGGCTCCCTATTCCAGTCGGCCAGGACCGACCTGATCCGGCGCAAGGACGCACCCCGCATCAACTTCGGCGGCGACCGAATCACCGAGTACCTGATCACGCCGGCGAACAACCGGGATGTGCTGATCATCCGGTCGATCATCGAGCCAGGCGGCGGCAGCGGTGAGGAACCGTACTCGCTCGACGCCAGCGCCGAGGTTGTCGTCATCGAACAGGGCTATCTCGATATCTCGGTCGACGGCGCGCAGCACGCGCTCGGCCCAGGAGACACCCTGAGCTTCTCGCCCCGCTTTCCCCATCAGTGGCGTAACCCGTCGAAGACCAGCAAGTGCAAGGTCCTGTGGGTTATGTCTCCAGCGCCCTGGTGACAGGTGACCGCATTGACCAGCGTGAGGAGCGGCTTCGCGTGTATCGCAGCCGCATCTCGCTCAGCTCCGCCGACGCAGTACTCCGCGAAGCAGCGAAGCCTCGGTTACAGCGCCGATGAAGACAGGGGATGTTGTGGCTCCGGTACTAGAGATTGAGAACCTGCACACCCACATCAAGTTGCGTCAAGGCATCGTGCACGCGATCGATGGAGTATCGCTCTTCGTGGAGCCGGGAGAGACGCTTGGCGTCGTCGGAGAATCCGGCAGCGGCAAGACCATGACCGCACTCTCGATCATGGGTCTGCTGCCCGTCGGCGGGTCGATCGCCGGCGGCAGGATCTATCTGGAAGGCCGACAGATCAGCGGACTTCCCGACGATCAGATGCGCAGCATCCGCGGCAACGAGATCGGGATGATCTTCCAGGACCCGCTGAGCTCCCTAAACCCGACCATGACCGTCGGCAAGCAGATCGCGGAAGCGGTCCTACTGCACCGCGATGTCTCCAGACACGCTGCCATGGACCGGGCTGCCGAGGTGCTGGACCTGGTGGGCCTGCCGCGGCCAAGGGAACGGCTGAACGAATACCCACACCAGTTCTCCGGCGGCATGCGGCAGCGGGTAATGATTGCCATGGCGCTTGCCTGCGAGCCAAAGCTACTCATAGCTGACGAGCCCACTACCGCACTGGACGTAACTATCCAGAAGCAGATCCTCGAGCTGATCGACGACCTGCGCCAGCGTCTGCGGATGTCGGTCGTCTTGGTTACGCACGACCTGGGGGTGATCGCCGGGCGGGCAGACCGGGTCGCGGTCATGTACGCCGGGAAGATCGCGGAGACCACCGATACCGCGACGCTGTTCGCCAATCCGAGGCACCCCTACACAGAGGCCCTCTTCCAGGCGCTGCCGGAGAAGGCCGCCGAGACCCGGGAGCGGCTGTACTCGATTCCCGGCGCGCCGCCAGATCTGATGCACCTGCCGGATGCTTGCCGGTTCGCCCCGCGCTGCCGGTACGCCAGTGAGCGCTGCCGCGCCGAGGAACCGGCGCTGCTCGGCGATTCCCCGCTGCACCGCTACGCCTGCTTCTACCCGGTCGGCGAAACCGAGCGAGGCCGCGGCGCAGGGGCCGCCGACGGCCCCTCCAGGCTGAGTGAGGAAACACTCGACCCGGTCCCAGCCGACGTCGTACTGTCAGCAGACAGCCTGGTCAAGGACTTCCCGGTCAGCAGGGGTCTGCTGCAACGGCGGACCGGATCAGTCAGCGCCGTGGCGGGCGTGAGCTTCGACATTCGCCAAGGAGAGACATTCGGGCTGGTCGGCGAGTCCGGCTGCGGCAAGACCACGATCGGGCGGCTGATCGTCGGGCTAGAGAAGCCGACCGGCGGAATGATCAGCTTCGCAGGTACCCAGCTAGCCAACACCGAAGGTCACCGGCAATACCGGCTGCTGCGACGCAAGATCCAGTACATGTTCCAGGACTCCTATGCCAGCCTGGACCCTCGTATGCGAGCCGGCGCGATCCTGCGCGAGCCGCTCGTGGTCCAGAACATCGGCACCCGCCGTGAACAGCACGAACGAGTCGCCGACATCCTCGCCAACGTCGGCCTGCCCCCTAATGCGGCAGAACGCTACCCGCATGAGTTCTCCGGCGGCCAGCGGCAGCGGCTCGGCTTTGCCCGCGCGCTCATCCTGCAGCCGGAACTCATCGTCGCCGACGAGCCGGTATCCGCGCTGGACGTGTCGATCCAGGCACAGATGCTGAACATGATGCGCGACCTGCAGCATCGCCTCGGACTGACCTACCTGTTCATATCCCACGACCTCGCCGTGGTCCGATATCTGTCCAACCACATCGGGGTCATGTACCTCGGCAAACTGGTCGAAGTGGGGCCTGCCGACGAGGTCTACCTGACGCCCGCGCACCCCTACACCCAGGGCCTGATTGACTCGGCGCCTACTGCTAACCCCCAAGCCGAGCAGGTCAAGGCCAAATCCGGCGTCCATGGCGAGCTTCCGAGCGCCCTGCACCCGCCATCCGGATGTCGGTTCCGCACCCGCTGCGCGCTCGCCCAGGAAATCTGCGCCCAAGTCGAGCCCCTGCTGCGGCCATTCAGCCCTCGCCGACACCTTGCGGCCTGCCACTTCCCCCTGCAGAACCCCATTTCAGCCCAAGCGGAGCCCGCGGCAACAGCATGAGTCGCGCAGCAAAGCGATAGCCAGCGCGGAAGGACAGTGACTATGAATAACGGCGACTCCAGCGCCCAAGCAGGCCCTCCCTATGCCTGGTCTCCCCGCGGCTGGCCCTCCGAGCGGCCGTCCACAGACCCGCGCGCCGGCGAGGTCTGGTGCTACACAGGAAGGCTCTCATACGCCCCCGGCGACCAAGTGGACTTCCATATCAGCGCCTCAGCGAGCACCTTCTCGCTCGAGATCATCCGCGACGGGCCCAACCCGGAAACGGTGTACCGGCGCGACGGGCTTAACGCGGGGTTCTTCCCCACCCCAGAGGACGCTTACGCCAATGGCTGCGGCTGGCCGCCAGCCTTCTCGCTCACCGTGCCAGGTGAATGGCGCAGCGGCTTTTACCTGGTCGTAGTCCGGGCGGTCATGCCTGACGGCGAACCATGGGAACGTGAACATGGTTTCGCCGTGAAGGCAGAACCAAGCCGACGTGGCGACATCGCGCTGATCATGACCACGAGCACCTTGCTCGCCTATAACGACTGGGGCGGCGCCAACCACTACCGCGGCATCGGCGATGACCCGCGCGATGATGTCGGCTCTCCAGTCTCGTCGACCCAGCGGCCGATAGCACGCGGCATGATCCGCAAGCCTGTCGGAGCGCCCAGGGAAGCCAACCCCGGCAGCCCGCCCATGTTCGCCGCGCCTCGGTATCCGGCCTACGAATGGGCCAGGCTGAACAGCTACAGCCGTCACCACGCCGACGCCTACTGGGCTACGTACGAGCGGAACTTCGCAGTCTGGGCGGAAGACAGCGGCTACGTGCTCGACTATCTGACACAGCATGACCTTCACTTCGACCCCCATGCCCTCGACGGTTACCGCTGCGTGGTCGTTGTAGGCCACGACGAGTACTGGTCGTGGCAAATGCGAGACGTGCTTGACTCGTTCATCGACAGCGGCGGCCATCTGGCGCGTTTCGGCGGGAACTTCGGCTGGCAGGTGCGCCTTAGCGACGATGGCACCCAGCAGTACTGCTACCGGCTGCCCACACTGGACCCGGTGAGCAAATCGGCTCCGCATCTGGCAACTACCTTCTGGGAGGCCAAGTCAGTGGGGCGCCCTGGCGCGATGAGCGTCGGGCTCAATGGTCTCGGCGGCGTCTACAACCGGTACGGCGTAGCCTGCCCAAGGTCGTCAGGAGGATTCACCATTTACCGGCCCGAGCACTGGGCGTTTGCAGGGACTGACCTGTATTACGGCGACGTGCTCGGCGGCACCCCCGTCTGCCTGGCGGCCTTTGAGCTAGATGCCGTCGAGTACACGTTCAGGCGCGGCCTGCCCTGGCCGACGTTCGAGGACGGAGCTCCGGAGTCCCTGGAAATCCTTGCCCTGGCATGTGCACAGCGCGGAGAAGAAGACCGCTGGGGAGGCAACGTGCCGCTCGGCGGCCCGGTCAAGGAAATGCAGGCCACCTTGGAAGCTTTGAATGATGATCTTCCTGCCTATGTTACAGAGGGTGGAAACCGCGGCGCGGGGATGGTTGCCGCCTTCCAGCGGGGCCGTGGTGAGGTATTCAACGGCGGCAGCACCGAATGGCCCTATGCCCTGAATGCGAAGGACCCTTTTGTCGAACGGATCGTCCATAATGTCCTGAGAAGATTCACCCGCTAAGGAAGTGGTTGTCGGACACCGCGGTCGATGACGGCGGTTCGCACGGATCGAATCAGCCGCGGCGTCCGATGACAGGTGCGCTTAGAGGGACGAGGAGTCAGCGGCGTGATCAATCGCCACTGTCGCCGAACCTCCAGGAGCACCACGTGCTCCGCCGATTTTCAATCCCGCGCCGCTGACCCCGGCCTCAATCCACCGTGAAGGACACGGCATGAATCAGCCCGAGATCACCCGCTACAACCCGCCGGAACTGCATGTCCCGGTGGACAACCTGTACACCCATGTGGTCTCCGTCGACGGCGGGCGACTGCACCGCATCGGCGGTCAGGTCGCCGTCGACCAGGCAGGCGGGAACATCGCGGTCGGCGACATGTCCGGGCAGATTCGTGCGTGCTACGAACAAGTGTCCATCGCCTTGGCGTCGGTCGGATGCGGCTGGGACAACGTAGTCCACATCTATACCTTCACTACAGATATGGACACCTATCTCGCCGCTGAACGAGAGATCGCACCCAGCTATCTGGGCGACCGCCCTCCCGCCTCGACACTCGTCCAGGTCAGCCGCCTGGTGGACGCGGAATGGCTGGTCGAGGTGCAGGTGGATGCCGTCAGTTAGCCAACGATCGGCCATCAGCGGGTCCAATCCGTCCACCGCAGTTGGAGCGCGGCCTTGAGTCGTCGCGTATGCCCGAGCTGGCGCGACTGTACTCCCGTGGATCCCTGAGATCAAAAGGCCATCCGTTCGGACTTAAGGATCTCTGCAAGGCCACGAAGTGGCGGCCGGGTCCTTGGCTTATCGGGGCGCCGACCCCAGTTCCGCGCGGATCTGCCTGGCTAGCCGCGTCCTCGCCTCGGCCACCGTTTGACGAAGCCTGCGGAACTCCGGGTCCTTTTCCATATTCTGTTCTACGTCCAGCTGTTGGGCGGCCACTGCTCAGCTCCATTCCGGCCACTCTTCGCTGACGTGCTCCTCTAGCGCATGAGATGCCAGTGCTGATTGTTGCCACTGGTCCCGTACGGCGTCAGAGGCGAATGCCGCCGCCTTCGCCGTCAGTTCGTCCCGGATGGCAAGTTCTCCCACCGTGGAAGACCCTCGATACCCTCTATCACGCCCATGCCTTGATACTGCAGCAGGGCCAAATATGTCTCGGCCCGGCGGCTCCACAGGCGCTCATCCTGGGCCATGTCCCGCTGGTGGCGTGCCTGGAGCCACAAAGTCGAGAACGCGGCCGCCAAGGTGAACACGCCAGTAACGACACTCGCCAGGACCACCGTCATCGTCATGCCGCCGTTATGGCGCCATGAGCGGCGGCTGCCAATGCGCTAATCATGCCCAGGTCCATGCGGCCCGATGGTATCGAGGTCCGCGCACCGTCAGTTCAAGGGTCACAAGCGGAGCCTGTTCTGCGGGCAAACCTGGAGCACGATCTGCACGCGGCCGGTGTCTCTGCTGAAGAGATCGAGGCCGGCGCGCGCACGCTTCTGGCCCAGGCCCGCGGCCACCAGCTCGCCGAAGCGCGCAAACAGCTGGGCCTCGCGCAACGGGACATCGCCTCAGCAATGGGAGTCAGCGTGGCCCGCATCTCCCAGATCGAGCACGGCGAGGTCACCTCATTCGACGTCATCGCCCGCTACGTCGAAGCGCTCGGCGGCCGTCTCGACCTCGTCGCCGACTTCGGCGACCGGACCGTCCGCCTGCCCGTCAGCAACACCGCGACCACTACCGCCGCCTAGCGACAGCACGCAATCGTCACAGCCGCATCGCTCAAACTGCACCTACCGCAAGCGAACGCTAGCTCGCGGTAGTCCGTGCTTTTGATCCAGGTTGTCGGGCTGACCGCTCGTATGGCCGGGTCCCGCAGAACCATCTTGCCGAGGGCCGGATGAGCGGGTCCGCCGTGCCACGTCTGCGGCACGCCCGCACGCGCCTGGTCCGCCGGCTAAGGAGACGCTCGACGGCCACTCATTCGAGGTCGAACTCGTTGCCCTCCACATCCTGCATCACGATGCACGACTCGTTATCGTCCTCGGCGGACAGCAGCCGCACGCGCACAGCGCCGAGCGCGACCGCGGCACGACGTACTCCAACACCTCGCACCAGAAACGAGCGACGCGCTCAGGTTCTGCACAGTCGAAGGTGACCTGGAACTGCTTGACCGACGCCATCGGTCCACCATAAAGGCGCGACCCCGGCCATCGCCGCAGGTTGCACTAGCAACCCCGGCGACGCACTGAGGGCACCCTCACGGATCTCGCGTCAGCCACGTCGATCGCGGAGACTTCGCCATGCTCGATGTTGAGCTGCGGACTTGCATTCCGACTCCGAGCCAATGCCAAAGACCCACCAGGCCACGTCGGCCTACCTTGGGCGTCGTGCGTCCTCCTGCCACAACGATAGGTGAAACAATGGCAATACTTTCGAAAAATGTCTTTGACACGTCGGGATGGCGGGATTCGAACCCGCGGCCTCCTGCTCCCAAACCAGCCCGGTGCGGTCTCCCCGCATAGCTCGGCATCGGCCGAAGAGCAATCTACCTGGAACAATATCGCCAGGCCTCGGCCGTCGGAGCCTGGCCGCTGCGCATGCTGGCTCCCACTTTGGCTCCCACGCTAAGACTGCCAGCCGATCTGTTCGAACTACCGAACAAATAGTCGAGAAGTCAGGCTGACGAGCGGTCGGCGCGGCTAACGGTTATCAGATCATCGTCAATGACGAACACAACGCGATACGCACCGATAAGGCGACGGTGATACTCGCCCGCGTAGAAGGCGTCGGCGAGCACAGGATCTCTGACCAGCGCGCTGGCGGCCCTGCGTAAAGGCGCAGTGGCGGCCGAAGGGCTTCTCAGAACGTCACGGTCAAACCACCATCAACGACCACCCGTTGGCCGGTGCAGTACGTGTTATCGGCGGATACTAGGTAACTGACCGCGCTGGCTATCTCCTCGGGCGCGGCAGGTCGGCGCAGTGGGAGCTTGCCGTGGCCCACGTATATGTCGCGGAACCACTCCGAGTCCAGCTCGTTCACACCATTGACGATAGACATGCGAGTGCGAACGAACCCCGGCGCCACTGAGTTCACGAGCACGCCACGCGGCCCGAGTTCGATCGCCAGGGTCCTGGTGGCGGCCTCCAGTCCTGCCTTGGCCGTGTCGTAGGCCAGCGTCGCCTCCTCTCCAACGGTGGCATGCACCGAGGTGACGTTGACGATCCGCCCGGAGCCACGCGCGGCCATCCGCAAGCCCGCCGTGCGGGCCAGCCACACCGGGCCGTCCATGAGCACTGCGTGCTGGCGGCGGTAGGCGTCCAAAGTCAGCCGGTCGATGGGCTCAGGCAGGCAGATGCCCGCTACGTTGACGAGCGCGGCCAGCGGGCCCAGCTCATGCTCGATGCGGCCTACTAGTGGATCGTGCGCGTCTAGGTCCGCGACGTCCAGCTGGTATCCAGACACCCCATCATCGGGGTTGACCGGATCAATGTCGGCCGCGGCGACCCGGAATCCGTCGCTGCGGAGCCGCAGCGCAATAGCGCGGCCGATGCCGTTGGCAGCCCCCGTGACCAACGCCACGGCTGCTCCCAGTTCCACCCTGGCAGTAGACGCTATCGCGTTCTCACACGTCAAGTGGCGAGCAACCAGGCTGTGACGCTCCGCAGGCCCGCGACGCACTGATGGCCTTGGCCCGGCGCATGAAGCTCGTGGGCATCTGACCGTCGACCTCCAGTCGCGCATAGCCGGTGTGATGGCCTCAGATCTCTGCCGAACCGCGCAACGGAGGCAGTGGATCACATACCGGCGTCCTTTCGGCGGGACTCCGTCGACGACGCTAGTCGTCGATAACAGCGCCGTCGGGAGCATACGAACGATACGGGGCGCGGGGCTGGAAGGGGTGCGCTCGGGCAACTTCCTCGATGACATCGACGCCGATGCCCGGACCGGACGGAAGATCGAAGTGTCCGTCCTTGGGCACGAGGGGCGTGTCTACCAACTCATTCCGCCATGGGACGTCTTCCCGCAGCTGCTCCATGATGAGGAGGTTGGGGATTACGAGCGAGAGATGCACCGTTGTTGCGGTTGCTACGGGACCCGAGGGATTGTGCGGCGCGACCGACACGAAGTGAGTTTCGGCGTCGGCGGCGATCCGTAGAAATTCAGATATGCCGCCGCAGTTGCAGGCGTCAGGCTGGACCACTGCACAGCCCAACTGCTCAAGGATCGTGCGGAACTCCCAGCGGTTAGTCAGGCGCTCGCCGGTGGCAATCGGGATATGGGAGGCTCTCGAAACCGTCCTAGTGGCGGCGGCGAACTCCGGTTGACAGGGCTCCTCGAGGAACATCGGCCGAAACGGCGCGAGGGCGTCGGCGTAGAGGATCGCCATATGCGGCGACGTCCTTCCATGCATATCGATGAGCAGATCGACTTCGTCTCCCACGGCGCCCCGAACGGCAGACGTGAAGCGTACCGCCTCGTCGACAGCGGCTCTTCCTTCGAGTGGGCGTCCGGGTGGTACCGGGTAGATCTTTATAGCGTCGAAACCGTCATTCACGCTCCGGCGTGCCGCCTCCGCCCACGCCTCCGGCAAGTTCCAATCGAGGCCGAGCATCCAGCGAATCAGGTGGTCGTAGGCGCGAACTCGATCTCGGACCCTTCCGCCCAGCATTTCGTAAAGGGGAACACCGAGCGCCTTGGCTTTGATATCCCACAGTGCCTGCTCAATGCCGCTTATGGCGCTCATCGTCACAACGCCGCCTTTGTAGAACAGCTGGCGGAACATGGTCTGCCACAGGTGCGCAGTGCGCGATGCGTCCTGACCGACGATCAACTCAGCCAGGTCGGCGACGGCCCCGGCGACGGCGCGGGGAGCGGTGAGCGATGCTTCACCCCAACCATAAAGGCCCGGCTCCTCAGTCTGGACTTTGACGAAGACCCAAGTCCTGTCATGCGCGTCGACGAGGAAGGTTTCTACGTGGCGTATACGAAGATCGTTGTTGCCGAGCATTCCCTCTCCTGCAGTGGTCACGGACTTCGTTTTGTAGATAAGTGCTTGGCATGCCATGCCCGAGGAAATTGCTCCCGGCTACGACGCCCATGAGTCGAAGGCATTCACTTAGGGTGCGTGAAGGTCACTGAGTGTTTCAGCGGTGATGGAGATCCCGTGGCCAGGAATATCGGGGGCGAAGGCATATCCGTCCTCGACGGCAATCGGCTGCGCGGGTATGTTCTCCCAGCCCAGCATCGACCATTCGAGCCACAGGACCTCGGGAAGAGCGGCGGCAAGATGGATGCCCACGTCGAAGGGTGTGTTCCCGACGGTCACGGGGACTCCGTACAGCCCGGCTGAGCGCGCCGCGAAGAGAGCGCCGCTGAAATCGCCGTGGAGAGGGAGAACGTCCACCGCGCGGCTGTGGAGCAAGCGCACGCGATCCGGAATCTCTAGGTATTCGCCGCTACAGACAAGAGTGAAGGGTGTCTCGCGGCTGATGCGCTGGAGTCCCTCGATGTCATCGCGAAGGCACGGGTCTTCGATCCACTCGAATTCGAGTCCCGAGTCGCGGAAGCTGTGGAGCCGCCTGATAGCCTGTTTGGCCGACCAGGCTTCGTTAGCGTCGATGATCATCGAAGCGTCGGGCCCCATGATCTCCCTGAAGGTCAGTAGTCGTCTTATGTCGACTCGGACGTCCTCGTGCCCTACCTTGCACTTGAAAGCGCGGAATCCCCGAGCGCGCGCCTTCTCGAAGAAAGCGCACGCCTCGTCGTCGGATAGTCGGAACTCAAGTCCGCTCGCATACACTGCGGTACGCGGAGTCGTCCCGCCGAATAGCCGCCACAGTGGAAGACCGGCCTCTTTCCCGACGAGATCCCACAGGGCTTGATTCACCGCCTCGGCGAACGGATCGCCGAGGAAGTTTCCGCCACGCGGGCGTTTGACTTCGCCGAGTAATGCCATAGGCGCATGGCCTACAAGCCTCGGAGCAGTGGTGTGGGCAAATGCACGGCGCAGCTCGGCCTCGGGAGCCCAGGCGGTCCCGAAGCCAAGGCCGGCGATCCCGCCAGAGCTCTTGAGCTCGACCACGACTAGCGCCATTCGGTCGAACCTGACCTGGGAGTCTCCGATGATGCGACTTGTCGGGAACGCTATGCGCGTTATCTCGTACCCGGTGACCACGTTCATAGATAATGCCGCTGCCGGATCAGGGCGGTGATCAGCATGCTGCAGCCTTGAGATGGCGATCTCGTTGCTGTTGGCGCGTGGCAACGCCCTCCGGTCCCTGGCGCCAGCGAAGTAGCACAGTGTGGGGCGTCGTGGGGCCGTTGGTTGCGTTGCGGGCAAAGTTGGCAGTGGCCGCGAAGCGCTGGTAGCAGTAGAGCACGACGGCCAAGGAGTGGCGGCCGAAGCAGCCACGGACGCATGTGGGTCACCTGTAGCTGTTCTCGTCGTAGCCGCCGTATACAGACTGGCCCCGCAGGCGGCGCCCGAAGAGTTGCTGCACCACCGGATCCTCGTGCTCGAGGATGTAGTCGGGAAGGGGGGTGCGATAGAACTCGTCCATTCGCTTGATCCAGTAATGCCCGAAGTACGGGAAAATGACTCGCCGTGGCCGGGGCGAGGCGTTTCTTCCGCCGGAGTGCCAAAGTTGGGCATCGAACACGACCGCGGATCCTGCCGCCACCGAAACTGGCACCTCTTCTGCAGATTTTGCTAGCCGTTCATCGTCGCGCGGTCCGCGGCCCCGGCGGTGACTTCCGGGAATGACCAGCAACGGTCCTTCATCAGGTGTCATGTCCTGGAGGTAGATAGCTACATTCGCGGTTAAGGTCGTGTCGCTCCAGAATTGCACGTCTGTATGCCAGTTGCGCTCAAGGCCGGAATTGGGCTTTGTGTCGAGAGCATCATAGGCAAGCAGCTGAAAATCGTCTCCGATGACGCCTTGGACGACTTCCAAGAGCCGGTCCTTTGTAAGCACGCCGAAGAAAGAAACATTAGGCAAAAGCGCCCGCTCAGTGTGCTTTACTATCGCCTTGGCTGGATCGTGCGGCGGCGCCAGCTCCTCAAGAGCCCCGTGCAATTCCGTCGCCTCCGACGTCGTGAGGAGCTCCGGGATTATGACGTAACCGCGGTCGTTGAACTGGTCTACCAATTCCTTGATGTCCATGGTTCTCCTAACTGGCGATGTCGCCCGCGGTTGTGTTGCGGCGGCGGCGTTCGCGTGCCACCAGAATCATGTCCCGTCTGGAGCCCGGACGATGCTGAGCACTTCCTCGTCAAGCTCAAGACCGAGGCCTGGCCGAGTGGGAAGCTGAAAGTGTCCATCTTGAACAATGGGCTCAGGCACCATTAGCTTATTGCGAAGCAGGCCGCCTGGGTACAATTCAGGGGGCGCGTACTCGAGCAGCCCGACATTAGGATGAACGAGACCGATAAGGTTATTGGCGACGGTGGTCAGCGTGGTGGCACACCAGCCCCATGTGGCGACCTGCTTGTCGTGGCGAGCCGCATACCTCGCAAGAAAATCCATGTCGCTGAGACCAGTACGACAGGTACCAGCCTGGACAATGTCGACGGCGTCATTGTCAATGAGAGGTAGGTAATCGATCGCCGCCGTAAGGAGTTCGCATCCCGCGAGAGGGATGGAGATCGCGTCCCGCAGCTGGCGGTAGTCGGCGATGCGGTGCGGAGGAAACGGAGCCTCTAGCAAGGTGAGATCGAACGTCTCAAGCTCACTTGCACATTCTCTGGCGTCGGCGAAGGTTTCCCAGCGATAGCCTACGTCGAGAAGCAACGCGACGTCATCGCCGATATGGTCTTTGACCCTGGAAACCAGCTCCACCACGTCATGATCATCTCGAGTGTTGTTTGGCAGAGCCTCGACTTTGAGCGCCCAGTAGCCTTCGTCGAGTGCTCGGTCCACTGCTTCGAGGGTCCGCGTTACATTCTCTTCGTGGGATATCGGCCCGTTGTAAATTGTCACGTACGGCAAGGGTCGGTCATCGCGCAGGTTGCCTAGCAACTCCCAGCTAGGCACACCGGCAGCTTTGCCGGCAAGGTCCCACAGGGCCATGTCCACACCGGCCCGGGCGACGTGGCCCAAGCCATTCCGGCAAGACCACGCAGTGGACGAGAGCATCCGGTTCCACAGGGCCCTTGGATCACTTGGGTCGCTTCCAATGAGGATGTCGCGGATGCTGTCGTCCCAGCCGCCGCCCAAGCCGTCACTCGAATCGAGGGTTGCCTTGATGGCATAAGGGTTGGCGTTTGCTTCCCCGTAACCCGTCAATCCCTCGTCGGTGTGCAACAGGATGAGCGCGGTGCGCTCGCGATTATCGGTGACAAGAGGATCGCTGCTATCGAACAAGGGCTGGGGCTCCCGTACGACGATCGTTTCAACCTCGGTGATCTTCAGCCTTCTCCTCCTTCCGTTGCGGGCACCGACGACCCGTCACACTCAAGAACACGACTGCTCCTGACACTTCAAATAGTTCACGCGCCAACGGCTCAGATGAACGACTCGCTCAGGGCCTCGGAACTTCCTGATCACAGATGTTCCGGGCAGTGCACTGGCAAGCCCGAACCTCCGGACGTGGCAGCGAAAGTTGGCGGAGTCGATGTCAGTGCCCCAACCCCGGAAAGGGGGGCACCCGGCACTGGCGCCCAGCACCAGCTCGAACCGCTGACGGCAGGCACCACCCAGAAGCCATCCCAGCTGCCACGACGCCAGGGAGAGCCCAGCGACGTTGATCCGCCTCACGGCGATCGCGCGGCGCTGCCCGCCGGCAGGTGGGGCGCCGCCTTAACGAGGTTTTGCGTGTACTCGTGAGCCGGGCTGGCCAGTACCTTCCGGACGGTGCCGCTTTCGCAGATGACGCCCCGCTCGAGGACGACCACCCGGTCGGCGACGCTCGCAACTAGCCCCAAGTCGTGGGTTATGAAGAGCATGGCTAGGCCAAGATCGCGCTGCAGACCGCACAAAAGGTCGAGCACCGCCGCCTGCACACTTACGTCGAGCGCGGATGTCACCTCGTCGCAGACGAGCAGATCTGGGTGAGCAACCAAGGCTCGCGCTATTGCGACACGCTGACGCTCTCCTCCTGAGAGTTCGGTCGGATAGCGAGCTGCAATGCTGCGGGGCAGCCGAACATGCTCCAGCATCAATTCAACGTCTCTCCGGGCCTCATTCCGCCCTATGCCACGGAGCCGTCGCGCTGCCCAGCTGAGGGCGTCTTCAACCCTGTGACGAGGATTAAGTGACTCGTACGGGTTCTGGAACACGATCTGGACTCGCCTTCGCGAGTCGGGTGACCGGTCCTTGGCAACGGCGGGCAGGGGCGCCCGGTCGAGAAGAACCCTTCCGCTGTCGGGACGGTGCAGACCTACGATGCAGCGAGCGATTGTTGTCTTGCCGCTGCCTGACTCGCCGACGAGGGCAACGCATTCCGCGCTCGCGACTGAGAACGACACGCTCTCAGCTGCGAGCACCAGCCCGCTCCGTCCGCGGTAGCCGGCGCGTAGCTCTTCGATTCCCAGCAGGGCTTGGCCGTCTCGTCCTTCCTGCGGTATGCGCAGCTGGACGGCAACAGCAGGCGTCTCACGCCATCTAAGGCAGCGGACGAGGCTCGCGGGGCCAACGCGCTCAAGCGCTGGAGTCTCGACTTCGCATGCAGGGGTCTTAAGCATGCAGCGCGGCGCAAAGGCGCACCCCGCGGGCCGGTCGCCGACGCCGACCGCTACGCCTGGTATGCCGGCTAGACGTCTCGGGACGGCATGATCAGGAATGCTCGAGACCAGGCCCTGCGTGTAGGGGTGGTGTGGCTCCGTGATCGTGGCATGGCTTGGCCCCTCCTCGACGAGCCGGCCCGCGTACATCACTGCAATTCGATCGGCGATAGCCGCCACCACCGCCAGGTCATGTGACACATAAACCATTGACGTATCCAGCTCGTCGCGAAGACGCTTCACTTCGTCGAGGATCCGGCGCTGTGTTACGACATCGAGCCCAGTGGTGGGCTCATCGAGCACAATGAGCTTCGGCTCGCAGACGACGGCCATGGCGATGGCGAGACGCTGCTGCTGGCCTCCTGACAGCTGGTGGGGGAAGCGCCTTGTGAAGTCGTCGTCGCTGGGCAACTGGGCGCGGTCCAGGACCGCCCGTACGGTCACGTCTGGATCGAGGTCAGGCCGGTGCAGTTGGGCCAGCTCCCTGATCAGCGAGCCAACGCGAATCGCAGGGTTCAGGGCCACGCCAGGTTCCTGCGGCACATAAGAAACCACGCGGCCGCGCAACCGCCTGAGTTCCTTCTCGGACCTCCCGATAAGCTCATCGCGGTCGACCCGCACGCTCCCGCCTGCGATGCGCGCCCCGCGTCGTGTCAGACCCAACAGCGCTAGAGCCACCGTCGTCTTGCCGCTGCCTGACTCACCGACTAGCCCGAGGATCTCCCCGTGACGGACCGACAACGACAGGTCCTCAATGATCGCCCCTCCCGTAGGCGCCAGCACGCGAAGATCAGTTACCTTCAGAAGAGGCTCTGTCATCTCCTGATCACCTCCTCGGTTGAGTGGCCGAAGCTTCTCGCTATGCCATCAGCAACGACGTTGATCGACACGGTGAGGACGGCGATGAGAACAGCCGGAGCCACGACTGCCCACGGGTTGAGCGCAATGCCCCCGATGTTCTCGTTGATCATGCCTGCCCAACTCGGCGCTGGAGGAGCAAGCCCTACGCCGAGGAAGTTCAGCGCTGCTATGAGCAGGATCGAGGTGGTGAGGCGGGGTCCAGCATCAGCGCTAAGGGGGCCCGCGATGTTGGGGAGAATTTCCCGGTAAAGAATAGCGACGGTGGAGTCACCGCGCGCCAGGGCTGCTTCCACATATCCCCGGACGCTCGTCTCGAGCGTGGCGGTCCGGATGATGCGGGCAATGAGCGGAATGTGAATGAAGGCGATCCCGATGATTACGATGTCGGCGCCCGAACCGTACCGTGCGGCCAGAATAAGTACCAGAAAGATCGCCGGGAACGCCAGCAGCAGATCGACGATCCGCATGAGAATAGGGTCGATAACCGAACGTGAGTAGCCCGCCAGCAACCCGACGGCCCCGCCGATGATATACGCGATGGCAGTGGCGAGCGCTGCATAGAGAACAAGGAGCGAACCCCCCGCCAGGCAGCGGCTCAGCACGTCTTCCCCTATGTAGTCCGTGCCGAGTGGGAATGCGCCGGAGGGGTCTGCGAAAGGGGGACCGACAAGGGCCGTCGGGGACCGGGGGGTCACAAATGGTCCCGCGAACGCCACCAAGAGCATCACTACAAGGACCCCGAACGCGACTCGCACGGACTTTCGTCGCAGGAACCGCGGCAGGCGGAAGCCTTTCCGGTGACGGATCGCCTCGGTTACCGCAACAGCTTGCATGTCACTCCTCAGCGAGCGGTTCGCAGCTTGGGGATGAGCATCACGACGACGAGATCTGCCACTACGTTGATGCTGATGTAGAAGCCCGCCACCAGCATTCCTGCTGCCTGAACCACCGTAATGTCACGGAGTGATACTGCGTTGTAGAACGCGGAGCCGAATCCCGGGTAGGAAAAGACGGTCTCCGTCACGACGATACCGCCAATGAGCCACTGTATGGTCTGCGCCAGCACCTGAATCGTCGGCGCCATGGCGTTCCGGACGGCATGCCTCCATATCACCCGGCCTTCCGGTATCCCGTTCAGCCGAGCCATTAGCACGTATTCCGAATCGAGCACCTCGATTAGGCCGGCGCGCACCATGCGCACCAGGTACGCGAGCCCTGCGACGGTCAGCGTGGCTATTGGTAGGACCAGAATGCTTGGCGTCAGGAGTGGATTCGTGCCGGGAGTGGGCAACGAAGCAGCGGGCAGCAGGCGCAGAACGACGCCAAAGAGAACGACCAACAGTGTGCCGGTTACGAATTCCGGAACAGCAATCGCCCCGAGTGAGACAAAGGACACGAGGTGGTCGATCACGCCGTTGCGTCGAATGGCGCTCCAGACCCCGAGTAGAAGAGCAAGAGGAACAATCACAGCAAGCGCTACGCCCGCAAGGGTCAGCGTATCGACAAGCCGCGGTGCAAGATACTGGGCCACTGGTTGCCGAGTTGAGAGTGACCGGCCGAGATTCCCGTGCAGGAATGCCCAGAGCCAGCTGCCGTACTGCGCTAGCACCGGACGGTTTAGACCGAGCTCCTTGTCCAGCTGCTGTCTCGCAACAGGCGGCACGTGCGGGCCGAGGATGGCCGCTGCGGGATTGCCGAGCGCTTGGGTGGCCCCGAAGATGAATACCGACGCGAGAAACAGCAAAAACACTCCGACGGCCAGCCGCCGCAGGACGTAGGCCACGAGCGGATGGTCAGCAAGCGGACGCCACGTGAGTTCGGCGCGAAGGCTTCCCATTCTGCTAGAGCCTGAACGAGCCGGACCGCGCGACCTCGACTTGCGCCAAGGGCCCGACGTATCGGTCACCTAAAGCCACCAGTCCTGTGGGTGCATGTTGAACCCGGACGTCGGGACGGCACCGTGGACCTTGGAGGACACTGCGTTGATGGCGGCGTAGTAGCCCCAGAGAATGTAGCCGCCGTCTTGCCAGACTGGTACTTCCAGCTCCTTGAAGGCGTCCTCCCTCTGCTTCTCATCGATGACGCCGAGGGCTTGCGTGAACTTCGCCTGCCAAGCGGGATTGTCCCAGTGCGTCTCGTTGTAGGTCGCGCCCTTGAACAAGGCCAGGGGTGCCCAGTTTTCGAACGAGCCCCCCCACGACGATTGATAGACGGGAACCTTCAGGTACTTGTTGTTACTGAAGTAGCTCGACGACGGGAGCTGAACCAGGTTGATGCTAATTCCTGCACTGGCCGCCTGTGCCTTCCATACCGTGGCCGACTCGAGCATGCCAGGGGCTTCAGCCGAGGTGTACAACGTGAACGTAAGATCCTCGTGACCGGCTTTCTTCAGCAGGAACTTCGCCTGCTCTGGGTCATAGTGATGCTGTGGGAGCGCTGCGTTGTAAGTCGGGAATCCCTTTCCGGCCACGTCGTTTCCGACCGAGCCAAAGCCCAGGAGCCCGTCAGTAATCAGCTCCGGCCGGTTGACCGACAGCTTCAGGGCCGTCCGGACATCGTTATCGTTGAATGGCGGAGTGTCTATCTGCACATAGAAAGGCACGAAGTCGGCGCCAGCGTAGGTAGGCAGCAGCGTCAGAGCTGGATTGCGCGCTTGTTCCTTGGCATTCTCGGGTTCGACGAAGTAGATCGCCTGGACCTCTCCGCTCAGCAGGGAATCCATCCGCGAGCTCGGATCCGTTATCGGGACGAGGGTAACCTTGTCCAGATAGGAGCTGCCCCAGTAGTCCGGTCGCCTTATCATGACCGACTCCTGGCCCTCGACGAACGTAGTAAGCTTGTACGGTCCGGTGCCGATAATCGTATTCCAGGTGGACGTTCCTGCCGGGACTATCCAGGGCGTGCTGTTGCCGCTTCCGCTCGCCAGGTACGAAGTGAAGCCCCCAACCGGCGTGGACAGCACAAAAAGCACCTCAGTGTCCGAGAGCTTTCTGGACGCCTTTATGTCGATCGCCGAGAGACCGCCTGAGCGGTCTGACAGCTTCGGATTAGCGCCATAGGTGTAGCTATACAGAACGTCGTCAGCAGTAAGGCGCTTACCATTGCTGAAGACGACGTCAGGCCGCAGGTTTACTTTCCAGGCAGTGGCGTCCTTGTTCGGCTCCGCCGAGAGGGCAAGCGCCGGTATCGGATTGTTGTGAATGTCGATCTCGAAGAGATGCTCTTGTGTCAGGGTGCTCCGGATGACTTGCGTATAAAGCGGCTGCTCAAACGGGTTCAGAGTGTCACCCGAGCCGCCGTCGTTCATGCCGATCCTTATTGCGCCACCGACACTGGGGCGGGCGCTGGTCGTCTTCTGCGACGTCGCTGCAGTGCCTCCACAAGCAGCAAGGGAGGTGCCAAGTCCAACAGCGAGTGACCCCCCGAGGAACGTGCGCCGCGTTACTCGATCCCCAGGGAGCGCCAGCGAGATGCGTTGCCTTTCATTATCCATCTAAATGCTCCTTCCTCGAGCGGCAAGGCCAGTTGTGAGAAGCGAGTATCCTGTGGCCAGGCACGAACACCAGCCGCTCCCAAGGGCGGGCCTGTGGGTGGCAGGGAGTCATGGCGTCCAGCCCGCAACGGGAAAGTTGTTCAGGTCGTGCTCGGTCCAGGACAGCGCGCCGACGAGCTGCCGGCGTACGGGATCTGTCTGTCTCTCGCGGAATTCGGGGCTGAACTCGTAACCTTTATCCCATGCCTTCATCCAGGCTGGCTTATAGAGAACCATTATGAGCCGTCTGGGTCGGCCGCTGACATTAGCGGTGTTGGTATGCCAGATCTCGGTATTGTTGATGAGACAACTGCCCGCCTTGCCAACGATTGGAAGCTGTCCTTCGATCGGTACGGGCTGACCGTCTTTGTTTATGTGGTTCCTCAGATCCTGCGGATCACGCGTGTGAGTACGCGGGACGAGCGTGAACGGCCCCATGTCCTCGTCCACATCACCGATCATGTAGACACAGCGGATCCAGTACACGTGGCGCGGGCCCGGGATCCAATTAAGGAACTGAAAATCTCCGTGCCAGGCGATGTATGCGGGCGTGGAACCGAACTTGTAGTCGAGCTCCCCGGCTGTCCCGAGCTCGACCATAGGGCCGAGGAGCTCCCGCACGACAGCGAGCGCAGGCGGATTATCCATGAGCTGCTCAAATACCTGGTCGCGTTCGAAGAGCCGGGGCAGTTCCACTCGAATCGCTTGAGGTCCTGGTGGGTTCTCAGCGAGCAGCCGATCGTAGGCATCACCGATCCCTTGAAGCTGCTCAGGAGTTAGCGCGTCCTTGATGACCACGTAGCCCTGCGTTCGGACGAGCTCGGCGACCTCGGCCACAGGCATGTCGCGCGGCACGCTGAGACCCTTTGAGGAGGTAGCCATTGCTTTCCTCCTTTCCTCGCGAACTAGCCCTGTCTTAGTTCGGTGGTGCGGCAATGCGGCGAGGTAGCCAGCGAACGCTGTCGGTTAATACTCCGACTTCGTTCAAGTCCTCGTCATCTACGACTTCGGATGAGGAAGCGTCGATCGCCGGATACCTGAGAGCGGCAGCTTGCCCATTTCCGGCCCCAGACACGGTTCGCAGTGGCAGTTGCAATGTGGAGGCATACGCGGGATCGTCAATGAATGAGAAATGCCGCTCAACTGCGAGGTTCACGGTTGATTCATCGCGTGAGATGATGGCTTCGAGGAGCGCGTACTCGGCAGGTATATCGTAATAGCGTGCGTCGTCAATTACCGGAGGCAGCGAAGTCGCCATGATTATCCGCTGCATAGGCTTCAACAGCACGGCAAGGGCCGCTAGGTGAGTGGCGTCCAGAATTGACAGATGCCAGCGAAGGTGAGAATTCAGGGCTTCTTCCCAGGCGTGGCGCTCCGTGGCTCTCGATAGTGCTTCAATATGCGCACGCATCGTTACGCGGTCATCGTCCGTGTGTCGCGCCGCCGCGCTGAGAGCAACCACCCGCTCGATGATCACTCTGGTCCGAAGTACTTCTCCCACCATTAGATCTGCCCGGGCCAAGGCCAGAAGGATCGCGTCACTATAGGCGTCGTCGCCCGGCGCGGTCACTACCGTTCCGACGCCCTGTCGTATCTCAACGAGACCGCGGGCCGCCAATGTGCGCAGGGCGTCCCGGACAACCGACCGGCTGACGCGGAACTCGGTTTCTAATGCGCTGACCGTGGGGAGACGATCTCCCGCCTGCCACCCTCCCGTGAGGATCCGCTCCTCCAGGATCCCCGCGAGTTGACGCCCCAAGGTGCCCTCTATGGGCGGCGGCATCGTCATAGATATGATATGTATCACATATGATCACTCGCCGCAATCCCCGGCGGTTAGCTCGAGTCACCGGCGTCGGCGAGGCGAGCTTGATCCGGCGGGTCGCCGGGGCGCTGGCTTCATCCCTCCCTCAACGTCTTCAATAGGCGTCGGATGGGTGCCCCCAGGTGTCTCGTGATCGACCAGACTTTCGAGCGCATGTTCACACGCCGATTCGCGGAGGCCAGCGAAGGCCAGGCGGCCGTGAGCTAGCCCGGAAGTGTTCGCTCGTAGCAGCGTGAGTGGCCTTGATGTGCAACGGCATGACCTGCATCCTTGAGCTGCGTCAACGCCGGGAGGGGATTCGCAGACCTTGCAGGCCGCCGTCAATCCGCAGGTTCGTGCCCGTTACGGCGCCGGCGGATGGACTGGCAAGGTAGGCAATTGCCGCCGCGACCTCGTTAGGCGAGACCAGCCGCCCGAGCGGTTGTCGAGCACGGAGTGCGGCACTGGCGGCGGCCGGATCTTCGGCTTTCTCAAGTAGCCGCCCAACCCAGGGTGTGTCTACTGTCCCTGGGCTCACGCAGTTGACCCGAATGCCCTCGCTAAGGTGGTCGGCGGCCATAGCCAGGGTCAGGGCATATACCGCGCCCTTGGTCGCCCCGTACAGCACTCTTTCCGGAAGGCCCACCGTGGCGACGATGGAGCATGTGTTGACGATGGCGGCGCTTGCGGACTGGCGGAGATAGGGCAGACACGCCCGGGTTACCCTGACGATTCCGACTACGTTGATGTCGAAAACCTCATGCCACTCGTCATAGGGGTTCGTCTCGATGGTGCCCTGCGCCCCGACCCCGGCGTTGTTGATGAGAATGTCGACTCCGCCAAAGCAGCCTGCGACTTCGTCGACAGCAGCTCGCACGGAGGCGTCTTCGGTCACGTCCGCGCGGACGCCAAGCGGGACCGCGAGGTGCATGGCATCGTCAAAGGGCTCGCACGCCGCGTCGGGCTTCAGGTCAAGTGCTGCGACCGCAGCACCGCTGGCGGCGAGCAGGCGGACAGTCGCTAGGCCGATGCCCGACCCTCCGCCGGTGACGATGGCGCGCAGGCCTGAGAGCCCTGGGCCGCCGTTGACCATCGCGGTCATTGTGACCGCACCCGATCGGAAAACAACGCTAGCCCCTCGATTTCGACCTCCACCACCTCGCCGTCCTTCAGGAAGACCGGCGGGGTCCAGGCAAAGCCCGCGGCTTCTGGGGTGAAGTCCGGTTGTGGTCGGGCAGCGACTTCCGACTCAGCCGCGTAGTCGAGTCCGACGCAGAGGACCTTGGCGGGGTTTCGTACCGGCGCGAGGACGGTGACTGCCTCTACCGGGATGCACGGCGCTGAAGCGGCAAGGTCCAGGCCCTTGTCAAGCGCCTGATCTAGGACGCCGACGGCCGGGTGATCCTCCCCGGAGGCCAGCGAGACGGCGGCGCCGTCGTCCAGTCGTTCCAGGACGATCTCGCCCTCATGGCGCGCCCGCGCTAGTTTCATGTTCAAGCGTCCTTACTGGTCGGGCTCGGGTGCACCACCGTGATGTCGACAAACCATGACCAGGTTTCGCCGGGCTCAACAGGCCGTGCGCTCCCGTCCTTGCACGCTGGGCCGAGGCCGAGGCCGTGCGGGCAGCTAGCTGGCTCGAGGCCAAGTGCCCTGGTAGACCGGTTCCATGGCGGATTTGGCGTAGCGTCCAGCTCCAGCCAGTACCAGAGGAACGGCAGCGACGGGTCCCAGCTCACCCGAAGCTCAAACTCTTCTACGCGGAGCGCCAATGACGTGTCGGTGAGGTTGGTAAGTGACCCGAATCGCGACGCGGGCCCGACAATGGGCACCTGCGACCAGTCGTCGTGGTCTGGGCCAGCCGGCCACCTGTGCGCTGTCCCGATGGGCGCGCCATCGTCGGTAAGGGCTTGTATGTCACATGGAGCGCTGTGCAGATATGCCGGGCCCGCGGCGAAAAGGTCGTCGCCGAAGGTCAAGTGCTCGACCGCCACGGCTTCCTTGGTCGAGGTGGCTTGGTTGGTCGCTGCCGTCATGACCCGGATAGTGTCATCGGACAGCATGATCTGTCGCTCGAGCGCCCAGGTGTCGGCTGTCCATACCAGCGTGGCGGTTGCGTCGCCGGCAGCCCGCAGTTCCCATGGCGCCTGCGAGCTCGCGCCATGGAACGGGTGCCAGATACCTCCCGCCTCGCCCGCGGATCCGGCGCTGGGGAACAGTATCTGCCAGCCACCACCCCAGCCTTCTAGCCAGGCGCTCTCGTCGACGGCAGGCACGGGCGCGCGCCGCTTCCACGGCGTGCGTGACAGCACTTGCCGCCCGCCTACATGGAGGTTGGCTATCTCGGCTCCCCCGTTCGGATCGATGATCGCCCGCAGCTGGCCGGAATCCAGGCTGATCGCAGTCGGCTCAGCCGCGCACGCGTCGCGCCGCATCAGCGAACCTTTCCAGTGCGTCGGGATTGAGTTCTACGCCAAGTCCCGGTGCGGTCGTTGGCAGAAGGACGCCGTCCGCTATCTCGGGGGTCCCGACGGCGAGTTCCTTGCGGAGAGCGGACTCGGATAGGTCGGCTGGCAGGAACTCCACGTACGGGCAGTGCGGCGTGACCGAGGCCAGGTGGACCGCAGCTGCGATGGACAGTCCGGTCTTCCACAGATGCGGCACCACGGTGACGTTCCGTTCTGCGGCCAGATCGGTGACCCGGACTGCCTCGGTGAGACCACCGACGCGGCCGATGTCTGGCTGGATCACGGCGACCTTGCCGCGGTCCATAAGATCGAGGCATTCGAACCGGGTCGCGAGCCATTCGCCCGCGGCGATCGGCATCGGTGCCGACTCTGCTAGCTTCGCGTAACCGTCGAGGTCGTCAGAGGGCAGCGGCGTTTCGAGGAAGAACAGGTCAAGATCGGCCCAGCCCTCGATCACCTTGAGGCAGGCGGCCGCGTCCGGGAACGCGTACTGGACGTCACACATCAACGTGAAATGTGGTCCGACCGCGGCGCGAACTGCCGACAGTACCTCGGTCGCCCGCGCCTGGGACTCCCGCATCCCCTTGTGGGCATACGGCCCGGAAAGCGTCGCCTCGACCTTCGCTGCCCGGAAGCCGCGGCTGTGAGCCGTCAGGGCCCAGGTGACCATCGACTCGAGGTAGGTGTCGAAATCGCTGGTCTCGGGCTGAAGCGAGGCATACGGTACGACCGGCCGGGGTGGACGGTCGCTGAGGAGCTGATAGCACGGCTGTCCGAGAATCTTGCCACGAAGATCGTGCAGCGCAATGTCGAGCGCGCCGAGTGCGTGGATGACGGCACCGCGGCGGCCATTCATTGCCGAGCCCGTATACATCCGCTGCCAGAGGCCTTCGACGTCGAGGGGGTCTGCGCCCAGGAGCATTTCCCTCAGGCCGCGTCCCATGGTGTGGGTGCCCGGCGCCTCGATGCACTCGCGGCCGATCCATGGATTGAGGTCGCTCTCGCCAACGCCGCACATTCCGTCGTCGGTAAGGATCTCGATGACCAGGTCGTCTTGCGCAGAGCTCGTGGCGGTGATGTCGTAGTCGGGATCGACGAGCACGTGGCATACCACGTCGGTGATCTTCAAGCCGCACGCCTCCCTCGTAGGTCCAGCAGGACGCGTCCAGCCTCTCCGGATGCCGCTGTGATGAGAGCCTTGTTGATGTCTGAAAGAGGGAACCGGTGGGTAACCATCGCGTCCAGGTCGATCAGGTTGAGAGCGGCCAGCTCGGCGAGCCGGGGGATCGCCAAAAGCGGGTTTGCGCCGCCGAGGTTGGAACCGAGGACGGTGTGCTCATATTGCGTGACGTCGTAGACCGGCAGCGCAATGTTCACTCCGATGGCGGGCTGACCGATAAGGACGGTCGTGCCTCCCCGCCGCACAGAGTCGAACGCCTGCCGGCCCACTCCCGGAGATCCGAGCGCCTCGAAGGCAAAGTCGACGCCGCCGCCAGTCAGTTCGCGGATCACCGGCGCCGGCTCCGCCACGGTCGGATCTACGACGTGTGAGGCGCCGAGTTGGAGAGCTAGGGCGCGCTTCGATTCAAGCGGGTCAACAGCGATGATCGGGTAAGCCGAGACAAGCCGCGCCCCCTGCACGCTCGAGAGCCCGACTCCGCCGCATCCGAACACAGCAACCGACTCGCCTGGTCGGACCTTGGCCCGGTTGGTCACTGACATGATCCCGGTGGTGACGCCGCAGCCGAGGAGACTGGCAAGGCCGAGGTCAAGCCCGGACGTGATCGGAATCGCGGCCGCCGCCGGAACCACGGCATGGGTGGCAAACGACGAGACAAGCGCCAGGTGGTGCAGGGACCGGCCCTGCCAGCGCCACCGGGTCGTGCCGTCGGGCATTGTCCCCCGCTCCATGCAGGCGTCAGCAGTAACGCAGAGATTGGCGCGCCCTTCTAGGCACGGCCGGCACTGCCCGCATGGAGGGGCGAATGTCAGGACTACGTGCTCGCCGACCCGGCCTTCGCTGACACCCGGGCCGACGGCCTCGATGACGCCAGAGCCCTCATGGCCGAGCACGATCGGCAGGACAGACGGCCACTTGCCTTCTACGAACGACAGGTCGCTGCGGCAGATGCCTGACGCCTCTAGCCGCACCATCACTTCAGCATGAGACGGCGGCTCGAGCTCGACATCGTCAACGACCTGCGGCTCACCCGTGCCGGTGAAGATGGCAGCAGTGGCCTTCACGGCCGGCTCGACAGGAACGTTGATCGGTCCACGGCAGCTCCGTCAGACCCGGCTGTAAGCACCGTCGATGCTGACGTTGGCACCGGTAAGGAACGCCGCCGCACCAGAGCACAGGAGGACAGCGGCTTCCGCAACCTCGTCGACGGATCCGAACCGCCCGACCGGGTGACGCGCAAGGATTTCCTTCTCGAATTCCTCGCCATCGGGCATAGCAGCCTTCACCTCCTCGTACATCTCGGTGATGATCTGGCCGGGCATCAAGGTGTTGGACGTGATCCCTTGCGCTCCGTATTCGACCGCGATGTGGTCCGACAGCATGTTGAGCGCGGCTTTGGAGATGTCGTAGGCGCAATCACCTGCCCAGACGGTGATAGCGCAGACGGAGCTGATGTGAAGGAACGCTCCCCGGCCCGCCCGGAGCAGATGGGGCATGGCGAATTTCGACACCAGGAACGGTGCCCTCAGGTTGGTGGCGAGAATGCGGTCGAAGTCATCAACCGGCCACTCGTGCAACGGCATCCACTGCATGGCGTCGATGCCCGCGTTGTTGACCACGATGTCCAGGCCGCTGAGGTCAGAGGCGGCCTGGTCGACGACCGCAGCGGCTGTACCCGGCTCGCTGATGTCACCCGGCGCGGCCACGGCCTGACCACCTTCAGCCCGGATTTCAGCCACCGTGCGGGCGATCCGCCCAGCGTCCCGTCCGCCGACCGCGACGGCAGCTCCCTCGCGAGCAAAGCGAACAGCGATCGCTCGTCCTATGCCGCTGGAGGCACCAGTGACAAGAGCTTTTCTCCCCGGCAAGCTAGGCACGGTTTTCTCCCTCGTTCAGCTGGTGGGCAGGGTAAGGGAAGCACCGGGCGGTCGCTCCCCCGTCGACGACAATCTCGGCGCCTGTGATGTAGGACGCCTCGTCCGAGATCAGGAACGAGACGACGGCGGCGACCTCTGCGGGCTGCCCGACCCGGCCCATGGGGGAAAGTCGCGCCTCCTGGCGGAGCCCCTCTTCTCGTGACAGGTCCGGCGGCAACGTCGCGTACGTCATCGGCGTCTCGATCACTCCGGGCAGGACAGCGTTGCACCGGATCCCGGCCGTGGCGTAGTCGACCGCGATGCTTCTCGTCGCCTGCAGCAGGGCCGCCTTCGCAGAGCCATAGACGAAGTAGCCCGGAAAAGCGGCCCGGCCCTGAATTGAGGAGATGTTGACGATGGAGCCTCCACCTGACGCAACCATTTGCCGGACCGCCTCTGCCATGCCGAGCATCGGTCCCACCTGCAAGACGCGAACTCCGTCCTCGATGTGGGCAGGCGTAGCCTCGTGCGCAAACGCGACCAGGTCAATGCCGGCATTGTTCACCCAGGCCCGTAGCGGCCCGCGGTCCTGGGCCGCGTCAGCCGCCCGCTGGTGATCCTTGTCGGCGCAGATGTCCCCGACGAGTGAGAGGAAGCCCTCCCCCAGGCCAGTCGCCGCGCGCGTCAGGGATTCTTCGTCGCGGTCGAGGCCGACCACCGTGTAACCGGCCCGAAGCAAGCGCGCGGCAACAGCGAACCCGATTCCGTTAGCCGCGCCGGTGACGACCGCTGATGCTGGTCCCGGAGCGCTCATTCGGGCGGGATCTCGGCGTAGGCCAGATCAATGTTGACGCCCTTTCGAGCCCGGATGAAACGCGCTACGAGGTAGTAGATGACGGCCAGGCCCACAGTCCCCCCGGTGAAGCCGAAGAACTTTCCGGGGTCTGAGAAGCCGAACTGAGATTTGTAGTAGAAGAACAGCACCCACACAAAGACGGCAGTGAGGACTCCGCCTACGCCGGCGATCGTGACGACGGGAGCGCCGAGGAACTTGCGCTGACTTGTAGAAGCTCGGTAGAGCTCAGGACGGCGCCAGGGCACGATGATGCCGCATACGCTCACCAGGCCCATGGCAATGAGCTGGATGAGCGTTGCGTAGGTGATGATCTGGAAAAAGCTGGCGTTGTTGAGGCCCCACATCAGGGTCGCTGCCGAAAGCACCCAGCTGATCAGGATCGCTACCCATGGCGCTCCGCGGCGGTTGATCTCGGTGACCTTCTCGGGAAGGATCCCGTCGAACGCGTACGCGAACATCATCCGGGTCGGCTGCAGAAGAGAGATGTAGCAGATCAGCGGCCAGAAGAAGATGTACGAGAAGATAACCAGGATGGCGAACAGCAGGTTGCCGACCGCTCCCGACATCAGGAAGAAGTACGTCGGCGCCGTCGAGACCTGGGGCGGCATCCCGCCGCCGTTGGCGGCGATCATGAAAGATGTCCCGAACGTGTGGAAGTAGACGGCGGCGAAGGCGGCCACGACCACGATGCAGGTCACGCCGGCCAGAGCCATGTTGCGGGCCGTCTTAACGGACGACGCTTCGCGCAGTTCACCGGCCACGAACGTCGACCAGTAGCTGTAGATGGAGAACGTGGCGAAGAAACCGACGATCGGGATCGAGTTGGCTACGGAGAAAGACGGGTGCAGGTTGACCCCGGCCTTGGCTGCCCGGTTGAGCACCTCCTGATAGGAGTTGCCGTTGTGGGTGAAGGGACGGAGGAAGGAGTTGAACGACGACACGAACGAGGCATGGCTGGTGAACAGCGCCGCCACTGTGGCGAGGATAAGACCGCCGGTCACGACCCAGAACAACGTGTTCTGGATACGCAGGCTCCAGCGCCACCCGCCGACCAGGAACACCGCGGACAGCAAGATCATGGCTGCGCCGATGCCGAACTTCCAGTAGTTGTCCGACTGGATCGTCGTTCCTGCGGTGATGAGGGCCTGGCTCCTCTCGAGCAACCCGAGGCTCACCAGGCCAGGACCAAGCCCAATGGTGACGAAGGCCACGGCGAAGAAGGCATTGGATAGGAGGCCTGCGAGGGTCATGCAGAACGACGAGATAAGGCCCACGACCGGGTGAATGACCCGGCTGACGATCATGTAGTCGCCACCGGACCGGGGAATCATCGCCGTCAGGAGCCCGAAACTGTAGGCGATCGCGAGGACCAGTGGGATGGTCAGAGCCAGCCCGACTAGGTAGCTGCCCCCAGGGAACAGCGCGAAGACGAAGAAAAATCCGGCCGCCAGGGCCTGCGTCGGGTGGCCGGGTATGAAGTTGATGACGAAAGACGAACGCTGGGATACCCCTCGGACAAGACCCGTAGCGTTGCGGGCGAATAGGCCCGACGACGTGGTCGACGAACGGATGGTCGACTCGGCGCCACTCTCGGTAGCTGACATGGGCACCTCTCCTCGCTGTCAGGAAGCTGTGAGCCTTCGGATTCCTGATGGTCGGCTCGGTCGGCTGGCTTGGTCGGCTAGCCGATAACGAGCTGCCTCATAGTGACGTTGTTGTCGCTCAACTTCACGACGGCCCCGTGGATCTGACCGCTGGAATAGTCGGAACCCGGGTTAATACAAGTGGTGCGGCCGATGGTGGTGATGCCTCGAGACTCGTGAATGTGTCCGTGAAGTGAGAGGAGCGGCTGGTACTCCTCGATGATCTGGCGTACGGCCTGGCTTCCTACCGGGATCTCGTGCGGCTGACCATTACGCATAACGACCGTGAGATCCTCGCGGTTGATCTCGCGGGCGGTGTCGAGCCCGGAGTCGTGCGGCGGGGCATGGAACATGAAGATCGCGCGGGACGGATCGGAGACCTGCTCGGCCAGTCCGCGGAGGTGGTGGTAAAGGTCTGACTCTGCCATCTCCCGCGGGCTGTCCCATGGGGTGGTATTGACCATTGAGCACGAGATCATCTCGTGCCCACCCACCTTGACCAGCCTGTCCTCGCAAGGGCGAAGGCGCGAACTAGTCTCCAGTACCGTGTCGCAGACCCACGGGTCGTCGTTGCCCGCGATCGCGAAAATGTCGACCTCAGCTGTCTCGGCCTTCTTGTCGGCCAGCGCGAGCCAGCGGCCCAGTTCATCGAGCATCACTCTCTCGAAAAGCCGGTCGCGCGCGACGTCGTCTTCGCGGTGTAGGGCCACCTCGTCAGGCGATGCCACCCACGGGTACATGCCGTTGAAGCGGACCGCGTCCCTCAGCTGGGAGAGTTGCTCGTCCGAGGTGAGCCGGCGATGCTCACCGAGGAACCGGGCCGTGTATGAACCGTCGGCCTCATGGCTGATCGGCACGACGGCCTTGCCGGTCAGGTCGCCGCCCATGATGAGGGTGTCTACTTTGTAGAACTTGGCTGCGCCGAGGAACTTACGCCAGCAGCGGTCAGAGCCATGCACGTCCGAGGCGTAGAAGATGCTGATCGTCGACCCGCTGGCAGCGCCAGGATCACGCTTTCGGAGTAAACCCACGCGCGTCCTCCCAGTCTCCTGGGATTCGTTTCATCAGCCATTGTTCAAAATGCTGAACAGTGGCCAGTATCTCATAACGCCGAGAAATGTGTCAACGATCACACAGCGCCCGGCAGATTCCAGCTGCCGCCGGGCGGTCCGAGTACCTGATAGCCACGGCCCAGCCGGTCAACGAGCGCCAGCGCTAGCCGGCGCACTTCCGCGGCGACTGCCTCGACGCGGTTCTTGACCGCATGTTGCTTTAGCAATGCCAGGCTCAGGCCGAGTACTTCCCCGGTGTCGTCCTTGGTGTTGATTGACGTGCCGACGCATACGATCCCGTCGATGCATTCCTCGTCGTCGACGGCGTAACCGCGTTCCCTAGCGTCGCCGATCGCGGCCCAGAGCGCGGCGCTTTCGGTGATGCTCTTGGCAGTGCGGCGCACGAGCGGGGAGGAGGCCTTCAGCCAGTGAGTCACAGCCTCATCCGGGAGGCTTGCCAGAATGGCCTTGCCCGAGGCCGTGCAGTGCGCCGGCTGCTGGACGCGGATATCCAGGCTCAGGCCGGAAGGCCTGGACAGGTCGTGACGGGCGAGGTAGACAATCTCACCGTGCTCGCCAAGCGATGCCAGCTTCGCGGTCGCCGCCAGGCTCGCGTCCCGTTCGCTGCAGATGTTCTGGAACTCGCGGACGACGTCCACGCTCGCTAGGTAGACCGCACCCAGAGCGGCCAGTTTGGGTCCCAGCCGGTACATGCCGTCCACTCGGAGCAGGAGCCGTTCCTCGACCAGCTGCGAGCAGATGTTGGCCATCGATGACTTCGGGACGCCGATCCGGCGGGCCAGGTCACTGAGGCTTATCGGATCTCCACCGCTGGCAAGCAGTACATCCATGGCCGCTGCAGCACGCGCAACGGCAGGCACCAGCGCTCCTCGCCCCGCCGCGTTCAACAGGATCTGACCTCCCGAAGACGGCTGCTCCGCCAGACACGATACTCGTTTCTGCCGATACCTCCACCTCCGCAGATGGGCCCCAGACGAGCGCCCGCTCTGGTCCAGCGCCTGTTGACGCAGCTTCGGTGACTCTGTGGCCTGCTGCGCATCGAACTGTCGGCCGGGACGTTCGCCGCTACATGCGAAGCGCTGTTTCCCATACTGACCTGAGCTCTCTGACGATCGTCGTCGTCCGCTCGTCGGCTGCAATGCCGTGCTGGATTACCTCGCCTGCATTCCGCTGGAAGTACGGCCACCAGCGCTCGCGCGGCCGTACCCAGGCCATGTCGATCGTTGCGCGCGTGGCGGTATAGAAGTCGTGCGTGCTGGCATTAACGGCGCGGTCGTCCCAGGCGGCTTTATGGGCCGGCTGGCCGCCGTTAGTCGCGATCACCTCGCGCTGCACCGTGGCCGAGCAGCACCACTGAATGAACTTCGTGGCCTCGTCCCTCTGCAGGCACGCAGAAGGCACGGCGAGGCCGGCACCGCCGAGCGTGGCTCCGGCCTGGCCGAGAGCGCCGGAGGGGATGTTGGTAAACCTGCACCCAACGCCCGCAGCGGCCAGCGCCGAGTAACCGGCGTAGCCGTAAGTCAGGGGAACGTAGCCAATGTCGTTGCCGGCGGCGAGTTCGCCGAGTATCTCAGGCGGTTCGGCCTTCCGGAGCTTGAGCGCCGTGCCGTTGACGCAGCGGCGGACCAACTCGAGGGCATGCGGCGCTTCGCCTAGCCATCGGGCGTTGATGTCCACGGGCGTGCCAGCATTTGCACATAGAGTGCACAGCGCCGACAGCGCATGGGCAGATTGCATGGGCAGCGCAACCAGCTGAGGCTTCTCGGCCGCGAGTTCTGCCACGTCGTCCCAGCTCTGGGGCAGCGGCGTTGATCCCAGCACATCGGGCCGGAAGGCTGTCACCTGACAGGCCGCGTCTACCGGAAGCGCCCACTGATGGCCTGCGTACTGATACGAGAGGTAGCTCGGCCCTACCGTCTGCCCGGCCAGGTCGGCCAGGTAGCCGGCATCTATGTGCTCATCCAGCGGAACTAGAACGTCGTGTGCCGCGGCCTCCCCGACGAGCGGGTGGTCGATGACGACGACGTCGTAGCCGCCTACCGCGGCCGCGAGCGGCTGGTCACCGAAGCTGGCCAGCGACCGCGACTCCCACCGCATGTGCGTGCCCGTCTGCTGCTCCCACAATGCGGCAGCGGCTTGCATCGGCTGCGTGCATCGGGGGTGGTCCCAGCACAGCCCTAGCAAGGACTCGTTAGTCATGTGTAAGCACGCCACGAGCGGCCGGGTCGTATGGGCCGCGAGGATGCCCCGTTGCGGGAGGTCGTGCGGCCTGGAATCAGGCAGCAGCCGCGACAACGGCCGTAACTCTGGCGCCGCAGTAGTCCGGAGGTTGGTGAATGCACTACGGGCTCTTCCGCGTGGGCTGACCGACGTTCAATATGGTGGTCAGTGTTCAGCACTTTAAACATCGGACACCATGTGGTCAACGGAAATCGGCCGCGAGCACGAAAGGCTCGGCATGAGGGTTACTGACGTGCGCTGCCATGTCCTGCTGGATCCGGGCTACGAAGCCGACGCCACGAGTTCAGCGCAAGACGATCTCGTGGTCGAGATAGTGACAGATGAGGGCCTGGTCGGCGTCGGCGAGTCAGACATCAACGCCTGGATTGGCAGGGCGTGCATCGAGGCGCCCGGCACTCACACCATGGATGTCGGTCTCAAACAGGCACTCCTCGGCGTAGATCCAGTAGCTGAAAGGCCGGAAGCCCTGTGGGACCGCCTCTACAGGGCGACAGCGATGACAGGCCGGCGCGGTGCGCTGATCCACGCGCTTGGGGCGCTGGACGTCGCACTCTGGGACCTGCGCGGCAAGGCAGCCGGGGTGCCGACCTGGCAGCTCCTCGGTGAGAAGACAGCGACCATGGCGGAGCCATATGCGTCGCTGCTTCCGCACGCGAGGAGCTTCGAAGAGCTGCTGGAGAACTTCGTCGCCCAGACTAGAAAAGCGCAGGATTCGGGCTTTGGCGCGGCGAAGCTGGAGTTGCTGATCTGCGGCCCGTATGCGAGCACCGGGCTGGATGAGCCCGACGACCGCATGATCGAAATCATCGCTGCTGTTCGCGAGGCCGTCGGGCCAGACTTTGTGATCATGGTCGACGTCGGCTACGCCTGGGATTCGCCCCAACACGCACTCAAGGTGATTGAGACGTGGGTCCCATACGGGGTCTACTTCGTTGAGACGCCGCTATGGGCAGACGACATCGACGGCTACGCCGAACTGGCCCGCACGTCACCAATCCCCATTGCGGCCGGAGAATGGCTCGCGACACGCTTCGAGTTCCGGGAACTCATTCAGCATGGCTGCCTGCAGATCCTGCAACCCGACGTGGGCCGCGTCGGCGGCTTGACCGAAGCGCGCCGCGTCTGCCAGCTAGGGACCCAACACGGCCTTCGAGTTATCCCGCACTGTTGGAAGAGCGGGATCTCGATCGCAGCGACAGGCCACCTTGCAATGGTGACCCCTAATATGCCGTTCTTTGAATGCGTCCCGAAGGACATGGCCGAATCGGCCCTGCGTCGCGACCTGCTCCGCCATGATCTGCAGGTAGCGGATGGCCAGCTCAAGCTTTCTCAGGCGCCAGGGCTGGGCATAGAACTTGATGAAGCTGCGGTCAGCCTCTTCGAGAGCGCGGCGGCCGCTCGCCAGCTCGGTTGAACTCGTTCAGCCCCTGGTACCGGTCTCCAGCCATGAGCGCCACCTCACGGAACGTCTGGATAGTTCAGTCGCTGGCCTCGCCATGGAACTTCGATCGTCCTTAGCTCCACTCCGCCCAGGTTGGCGATAGCGAGCTGCCGCATATCGCGACCGTAGAATGCCACGTTAGTCGGCACGAACAATCTCAGCCCGGTCCAGTCATCCAGGACCAATGACGGCTCCCCGCCGCCAGGTGGCACTCGCAGGATCCTGTTGGGCTGATAGCACGAAACGACTAGACCGCCCTCATCATCCAGGGCAACGCCATCGGGTATCGTGCCCGGCAAGTCAGCGTACGTCACGACCTCCCCGGCCTGCACCATGCAGACGCGGTTGGCGAAGCTCTCCACTACAAACAGAGCGCCACCGGGCGCCAATGCCAGACCGTTGCAGAACTGGAAAGGACGCACCTCAGCGATCTGCCCGGTCCCGCCTCCGGGGGCAACACGAATCAGCGTTCCGCTGGCCTCATTGAGATCTTCAGCGCCGGAATCTGAGAACCAGAGCGTGCCGTCAGCAGCGAATACGGCCCAGTTGGGGATTCGTAGCCGTCCGTAAGCCGTCCCGTCGCAGTAGGTCTCCACCTCACCGGTAGCTGGCCAGACGCGAAGGATCGCGCGATGGAGTGTGTCGCAGGCGTAGACGCGCCCAGCCGAATCTAGGCACAGTCCAAGGACCGAGCCCCGCGTGTCGGCGACCTGTCGGCAGCTTCCGCTGGCCGGATCGATCTGATAGATCTGCCCAGCTTCGCCGCCGGCGTACAGGAGCCCGTCAGGCCCAAGCGCGACGCCCTCCGGATGGTCGAGCCCGGCCGCTAGGACGCTGATATCGCCGAGGTTCAGCTCCATGCTGCCGTTCCCCTCACCGTGGTTGGAACGAGATCTAAATGTGGAAGCTCAGGCAACGCACGCGGCCCGGCACGTCGACCCATCCCAGCAGTAACGCTCCTCTGCGTTGCGGCTGGACGTAACGATGCACGCGGATTCGCACGATCCCGCAACACTGACGCGATTCATGATGGCAGCCTGAACGCCTCTGCGGGAGTGCGCCGCCATGCTGTCTCGCTCGAGGCAACTGTTCGGCCTGTCCTCGATGAGAGAGTGGTTGTGGATGGCAGCGTCAGAACCTCCGGAAACTCTGGGGCGCTTCAGTACGGTGTTGTCTAGGACGTTCGGCATTAGATATTGTCGAATGGTGTCTGAATTCTGTGAGATTGATGACGGATGCCAGCGCGCTATCTTGGTAGTTGTTGCTCATGCCGATGACTTGACGCTGTTTCTGGGCGGAACTATCGCGCGGTGGGCCGATGCAGGATGGCGGGTTGTCGCTCTCCGTGTCACCGATGACCGGTGGGACTCCGTTGGTCTCACCGAGGCGGAGACGATTTCTAGGAATGCGAATGAGCTGCAGGAGGCCGCTGCGGTACTTGGCATAACGGAGCTCATCGATCTCGGTTATCACACCGACGTCCTGGGCGATGCCAGCGAAGTAGAACTGCGGGAGCGGATCATCAGACATGTGCGGCGCGTCAAGCCATTCGCGCTCGTAACCTTCGATCCGTACTCAATGTACCGCGAAGATAATCAGGATCATAAGCTCGTTGCGGCGGCTACCGATGAGAGTTTCTGGACGAGTCAGTTTGACCTGCACCATCCCGAGCACTTCGCCGACGGCCTGAGTCCGCACGGCTGTTTTGAGCGATGGTATTTCGGGCGTCGTGTTATCGATGTCACTGACATTGTAGATGTAAGCGATGTCCTTGACCGGAAGATCCGGGCCGCGCTATGCCACACAACTATGCTGACCAACATTGCTCATCAGCTTCAGCTGCAGGCTAAGGCCGGAGGCTGGCGTCTTCCGATTGTTGATGAAGCGCTGCAGTCTGGGGATCTACGACCCGTCGTTGAAGTGTTGGTCCGGGGCCGCTCGCGAGGCCAGGGCGCGGGAGCGCTGTTCGTAGAAGAATTCCGGGTCGTGCGTTTCGGCGGGCTTCAGCGGCTCCTCGACGAGCACGGCATACGCGACCGCGTATAACCCGGCTTCTTGTCTCAGCCGGATGTGAACGTGTGATGCATGTACCTGCCCGCATCATCGAAGTCCACGACCAAGCCCTGGAGCACTCCGGCTGAGTAGTCCGACCCTGGGTTGAAGCATCTGGTCGGGCCAGGGCGGTACAGCCCGCGTCCCTCATGAATGTGGCCGTGGAGCGTGACGACGGGCTCATAACGCTCGATAGCAGTGCGGACCGCGCTGCTTCCGGCCGCAGTCTGCATGATCATCCCGTGCTCCACGACTGGCCGGTAGCTTGGGTCGAGAGCGTTGACAGTGTCGAGGTTTGATGCATGCGGTGGTACGTGGAAGTTGAAGAGCAGCGGCCTGCCGTCGGCGTACGGTTCCATCAGTCCCTCGATCTCGGCGAGAAGATCCTCTTCGCTGAGCTCGCGCGGCGTGCGCCATGGGGTGAAGTTTGAGTCGCCGATGCTGATCATGTGCAGTGGCCCTAGCTCGATGACCTGCTTGTCCGGAAACTCGATCTTCTCCGCATTCGCGAGCACCTGGTCTATGACTGGGAGGTCGTCATTCCCCGGGGAGATGAAGCACCGGACCTCGTCAGCCATCCGATCCGCGGCGAGGCTGACCCACCTCCTAGCCTGGTCGACCATGAAGTCCTCGAACAGCGCGCTGACGAAGGCTTCGTCTTCCTCGGCGCGTTCGATGTCGGGTCCTTCCGCCACCCAAGGGTAGAAGCCATTGAAGATGACACGCCGCTTCAGTCGCTCGAGGTCGTCTGGATTGCCTCGCTCTCGCTCGCCCTGGAATTCGGCCTCGTAACGGCCGCGGCCGAGATCGCGGATTGGGACGATAGCCTTGCCGGTCATGTCGCCGCCCATGATGATGGCGTCGGCGTCGAAGACGCGGCCGGCCGCTAGGAACTTGCGGAAGCAGGGGTCCGAGCCGTGTAGATCGGTGGCGTAGTAGATCCGGAACCCCTGCTTCTTGATCGCGGCACTCCCAGCCTTCCGAAAGAGACCCATCACTTCCTCATTCTGGCGGCAGGGCGCGGTTGGCGAGCCCGAAACCTAGCCCGCGACGTCTGGTCCAGAACAGCGCGATGACGTACGCCACGAGGCCCCAACCGAAAACGATGATGAGGGTTAGTACCGAGCCGACGGAGTAACCACCGGTGATCTGCGGCTTTGTCAGGACGATGTATGCCATCCATACGTTGACGATGACAGATATTCCGCCGATCACGGTTATGGGCGGCAGCCCGAGCCATGACCCCTTGAAGGCCCGCGGCGAGGCCTCATAGAGGTCGCGCTTGACGTAAGGCAGGACGGCCGCGGCAAGGCTGACCAGAGCGAACCCAATGGCGCCGAGCAAGGTGAGGTCGCGGAACACCGACAGGAAGCTGGTGTATATCGCAAGGGCTACGAACGCCGCGAAGCCGACCGCGCTCAGGATGTAGGAGTTGCGCGGGACGTGGCGACTCGCCGTCACGTCTGACATGAACGTGGGCAGCAGGCGGTCAAACGATAGCGCGAACGCGATTCGTGACAGCACGAGTATGTATGCCGCGATGATCGCGATAGTGGCGGCCGGGAACGCCACGGCCATCAGCACCTTGCTCACAGGGTCAGTAGACACCAGCAAGGCGTAGAACGTGATCGTTGTCGGTGCTGACGTCAGATGGCCGTAGGCACTCGCGTTATTGGCCGACAGCCAGTTTGCGCCTTGCAGGAAAGGCAGTCCTGCGACGTGCTTCAGTGCCAGCCAGCCTGCGAGGTACATGACGATTCCGGCGGCGAGCGCGAGGAGCGTCGAGACCTTCGTCGTCCGCATGGGCCTCTTGATCTCCCCTGATGGATACACCGACCAGGTGAATCCCCAGTAGCTCAGCGCGGCATACGGCACCGCTGCGATCACCGCTGATGCCAGCACTTTTGACGGCGCGCCGAGTTTCTGCGCCGTACTAATGATCGCGGCGTACGCATTGGGATGCCCGGAGTAGTGATTAAAGGCTTGGACAAAGTCGCTTCGGCCGTGGATGAGGAACTCGACGACGACGACGACGTAGCCGATTGTGGCGAGCACGATGCACCAGAACATCAGCCGGTTCAGCAGCCTGGTGCTGGTAAGACCCACCGCCAGCAATATGGCGATGAGGATCACCGATGCGAGGAAGGCTACGTTCTTCGAGCCGAGATCGGTGGCAACGCCCGACAGTCCGGTGGAGTTGAAGGCCTGTCCCAGAGCCTGGAAACCGAACGGCAGGTACTGCTGGCTGAAGATCGCGGTGTTCACGCCGCCGGTCAGCATGAAGGTGAGCAGTAGCGCGCCTCCCGCCATCGCTCCGATCGCTGGATGGATCAGGCGGCTGATGAACACGAAATCCCCGCCGGTCCTGGGCATGCTCGACACGAGCTGCGCGTACGACAGTGCAAGGAACAGGACCAGTACCGCTGCTATGACGAACGGCCATGTCATGTCTGTGCCCGGGAACACGGCTAGGGCTACCGCAATCGTCACCAGTCCGACCGCGGGGTTTAGCACCGACATATTGATTACGAAGGCCTGACGTAGACCGATCTCGCGCACTAGGCCTGTGGCATTGCGAACGAAGAGTTTCACATTACCTGGCTGGTTGCCGGACCCGGCCGGAACGGCCGCGGCGTCAGATGTTGATCCCATTCGGAGCCTCCGCTGGATCAGTTGCCGGATTGCTCGGGACCAGGCCCGCCAGGCCTGGTTTTGCGAACGTAGGCCCGTTAGCCCGTGGCTGTCAACAGTTGTCTGGCAACCCAGCATGCCAATTCGGCGGATCAGGCTGCGCCTGTGTGTCTGGGCCATAAGAGGCCTGCCCTTGGAACGGGGTGCTGTCGGTTGACAGACAACTGTCCCGCTGGGTTAGATAGCGGCAAACCCAGGAAGCGGGTCAGGGTCCGGCATGACTCAGGGAGCGGCGGTTGACTTCGGCCGGTGACATCGATGATGGCGTGGACCTGGGAGGCGGCGATCTTATGTCGGGAAACAACCCGTCGCTGGTCATCGGGTCAGGCACGCTAGCAATTAACTCAGGTCACTGGCGGCCACCGGCAGCCCTGATCACCCAGCCTGAGCCAGCTAGCCTCCTCGACAGGGCCGTTCTCCAGCAGTTTGCCCATGTCAGGATGGCCAACTCGCTTGATGAGAGCGAGCTGCGCGGCCTGGAGACAGAGCTGCCCACCGTGGCCACGGTTGTCGGAATCGGCGGGGGCACAGCAATTGACGCTGCCAAGTACGTTGCCTGGTGCCGAGGAGCGCCGCTCTACTTGGCGCCATCTGCAGTCAGCGTCGACGCTTGCGTGACGAACACCGTCGCTGTACGCGCAAAGGGAAAGATCGAGTACCGCGGTTTCGTAACCGCACGGCAAGTTCTCGTGGATATCGAGCTGATACAGGCCGCGCCGGCCCGGATGAACCGGGCCGGCCTGGGCGACCTGCTGTCGATCCATACCGCCATGTGGGACTGGCAGCACGGTGCCAGCCGGGGAGGCGCAGAGCTGGACCCGGAGGCGGCCGCGCAGGCGTTGAACATTCTCGAGCAGATCACGGGCATCGCCGACGAAATCTTCGCCGTTACCCCGCGAGCGGTCGAATCAGTGATCCGCGCTTACGCCGCCGTCAGCCTGCTTGAGCGCAAGCTCGGGCATGCCCAGGCGGAAGAAGGGTCCGAGCACTATTTCGCCTATTGTCTGGAGAGCCTGGCAGGCCGATCCTTCACGCATGGCGAGATCGTCACGCTCGGCACGGTTCTGATGTCGGAGCTTCAGGACAACCATGCGGAACACATCCGGAACGTCGCCGACAAGGCCGGAGTCCTCTGGCGGCCCGCCGACCTGGGAGTCAGCCTGGACCAGATCGAGCTGACGCTGCGCCAGCTGGGAGGATTCGTGCGGGATTCAGGATTGCCCTGGTCAGTCATCGATGAGATCCCGATCGATGACGCTGCCTTTGCCAGGCTGAGGCAGGTCGCCCGATGAGCGCGCCGTCTACGCTTCACGGCATGGCGGATACGATCCAAGGACTCGAGCGCATCGTCTCTGATCCCCGGTCATTGTCAGTCCAGGTTGCTGAGCGCATCAGGGAACTAATAGCGAGTGAGGCCCTGCTGCCCGGGCAACGGCTGCCTACCGAGGCCGACTTCAGCGATCGCTTCGGCGTAGGCCGGACCACGGTGCGCGAGGCGCTGAAGCGACTGGAGAACGACGGGCTCATTCAGGTAAGGCGAGGACTGGGCAGGTTCGTCTCTGCAGCACCAGCCCTGAGGCGACCACTGACCCGGCTCGAAGGCGTCACCGAGATGATGCAAGCCTCCGGCTACCAGGTCACCAATCGCGTCCTGTCGGTCGCGATCCAGCTACCGACAGAGGACGAGAGAAACGTGCTCAGGCTCAGCCAGTCGACTGAGGTGATCAGGCTCGAACGCCTGCGACTGTGCGGCGACGAGCCATATATCTACTCGGTTGACGTGCTTCCGCGAGCATATTTTGCCGAGGACATCAGCACGATCGACTGGCGTGGCTCGCTGCTTGATCTGCTGGAAGCGCGTAGTGCGCGGCCTGCTTACGCCGTGGCCCAGATCTCGGCGCTCACCTTGCCGAAGGAGCTGGGCCGCCGCTATGGCCTCGACACCCGGATTCCGTGGCTTCTGATGGTCCAGGTGAACACGACCGAGGATGGTATCAACGTGATCTACTCGCACGATTATCACCGAGGTGATCGCTTCACGTTTGATGTCCCGCGGCGCGCGGAGCCGCGAGCATGACCGCCGGATTGGAACGCAGCCAGGCAGCTCAGGCCGCCGATCCCCTTATCCCTAGTGAAGACGTCCGGCACTGGCACAAAGCCATCGCGCATGAGCTGCGCGAGGCGTTCGAGGAAGTGCTGGCCGGGCCGAAGTTCACGATGGGGCCGCTCCTCCGCGCATTTGAGGAGGACTACGCGGCATACTGCGGAGCGCGCGCGTGCATCGGTATCTCCAGCGGCACAGCCGCTCTGCACCTTGCGCTGCTGGCACTTGACGTCGGCCCTGGCGATGAAGTCATCACCGTGCCTAACACCTACGTGGCAACCGCCTTCGCGATCACGTATACCGGAGCCACGCCTGTCTTCGTCGACGTTGACGCTGTGACCTACAACATGGACCCGGCGGCCGTCGCAGCCGCTGTCACCGACCGGACCAAGGCAATCATCCCCGTCCATATGTACGGCCAGGCTGCTGACATTGACGCGATCCGAGCTGCGGCGCCAGGTACCCCCATCCTTGAGGATGCCGCGCACGCACATGGAGCCACACTAGGCAGCCGCCTCGCCGGCAGCCTCGGTGACATCGCAGCATTCTCCTTCTATCCGACGAAGCTGCTCGGCGCGCTTGGTGACGGCGGAGCTGTGACAACCTCAGACGAGGCACTCGAAGCTCGCGTGCGGCAGTTGCGGTACATGGGTCAGCGGACGCGGAAGCACGATCACGAGATCGTCGGGCACCAAGAGCGGCTTGACGAGCTGCAAGCGGCGTTCCTCCGTGTCAAACTCCGCTACCTGGAGGAACAGATCGCCGGGCGCCGCAGGGTAGCCGCCAGCTATCAGAGCCAGCTGTCCGGCACCCCGGTGCAGCTTCCCGCACCGGACGTCAGCGGCCGGCATGTGTACTACATGTACACGGTGCTGGCACCTGATCGCGACGCTCTGGCGGAGCACCTCGCCGCGATCGGGATCCAGACGCAGGTGATCTATCCGCGCCTTGTGCCTCACCAGCAGGCGTATGCGCGCGGCAACTGGCGGGCCGGGCCGATTGGTGTGGCGGAAAGCCTGCCGGAGCGGATCCTGTGCCTGCCGATGTTCGCCGAGCTCACCGACGGCGAAGTCGAGCGAGTGACAGCGGCTGTCCGCCAGTTCTACGGCGTGTCGTAACGGTGCGCCTCGTCGTACTCGGCGGCAGCGCCTTCTCCACAGTCCAGCTGGCTGATGCGATAGCGGGATGGCCGGCCGGTGAACAGCGACGTCCGGCTGACCTTGTGGTGGTACTCCACGGACGATCAAGGGAACGCCTGGCGGCTGTGTCGGACGCCTTCCGGGCCAGGGCCGCTCAGCGCTCGCTGTCAGTGACTGTCTCCGCCGAGCGGGATCTTGGCCGTGCGCTGGCGGGAGCCGACGTTGTCCTCAACCAGATCAGGATCGGCGGACTGGAAGCGCGCGTCCGGGATGAGTCGTTCCCGCAAGCGCATGGCCTGCCCGGTGAGGAAACGATGGGACCCGGCGGAATGGCCTGCGCGGTGCGAACGATCCCGGCGCTGCGGCCTTTCTGGGCGCAACTGGCTGACGGCGCTCGCGACGCTCTGGTGATAAACCTGACCAACCCGGCGGGGATTGTCCAGCAAGCGGCCCGGGCACAGGTTGACATGCAGATCGTCACGGTCTGCGATTCGCCGCTCGTTTTGCTGCGCACCGTGGCGCTGAGGCTTGGAACGACCCAGGACGAGGTCCGGCGGCGGTACGTCGGCATGAATCATGCCGGCTGGTACGTCCCCTCCAGCGCTTCCGAGCTAACCATGCTCTCCGACGTCACAGGACTCGCGGCCTTGTATCAGGCCGTCCCCCTGCCCTACCTGAGCTACTACGCAACTCCCGGCCAGATGCTCGCGGCGCAGAAAGGCAGTCCGACGCGAGCGGAGCACCTTCTCGTCCTGCGTCAGCAGCTCATTGAGTCCTACAGCGAGGGAGAACTTCCTGCCGAATGGCAGCGCGACGCCGCGTGGTACCGCCTCGCGGTTGTTCCACTCATTGACGCATGGGTCAACGGCTCGCCGGATGTCTTGATCCTGGGCTTGCCCAATGCCGGCCGCCTTCCATGGCTGCCGGCCGAAATAGTCATCGAGGGCCCCGTCGCCGCGGATCGGCCTGGCCGGCTTGAACCCCTGCCGCTCGCAGTGCCCCCGGTATTGCCGCAAGGCGTACTAGCGATGCACGCGGCATTTGAGCACCTCACCGCAACAACGCTCGCCGGCGAACCGAACGCGGACGCGCTGACACGGGCGATGGCCGCCAATCCGATGGTCGGTGATCTCGACCTCGCCCGCGCTCTGGTGGACGATCTCTTGGCCAACAGCCATGCCCAGCGCGGATAAGACCTACCTGGCAGCAGACGTCGGAGCATCGAAAACTCTGGTCGCGCTCGTGCGACCGTGTGCTGGCGGCTGGAGCTGGGCCGGCGAGGTCCGGCGGTTCGCCACACCGCGCGACCCTGACCAGCTGGCGAAACAAGTTTGCGAGGTAATTGCCGCGCCGGATGGCAGCCGGGCAATGATCGCAGGCGCCGGGGTCGCCATACCAGGCCCCCTCGACGCCGAGCGCGGCATCGTGACCCACCTGGGCAACCTCGCATGGCGGCAGATACCGCTCGCCCAGATGCTGGCGGAGATGACCGGCGCGCCCGTTCGCATCGATGACGATGCACGCCTTGGCGCAGTCGGCGAGTACGTAGCCGGTGCGGGCCGCGGCTGCCGGAGCCTTGCCTACGTCACAATCAGCACTGGCATCGGCTGCGGACTCGTGCTGAATGGCGCGGCATGGCCTGGCAGCCATGGCCTCGCAGGCGAATTCGGCCACATAGTGGTGAACCCTGCCGGGCCACGATGCGGATGCGGCAAGAGAGGCTGCATCGAGGCTTTCGCAGGCGGCCTAGCGCTGGCGCGGGCCGCTCGGCGCGGATGGCCGAAAAGCCGACTGCCCGACGGAACCAAGGCACCTCGAAGCTCCGAGGAACTTTTTGCCATGGCACACAGCGGCGACCCGGGGGCTGCGGCCCTGGTCGCGGCAGGACGGGATGCACTCTCATTCGGCTTGGCCGCGATCGTCGCCATCGCGGACCCCGAGGTTATCGTCGTAGGCGGCTCGATTGCCCTATCCCAGCCCCGCTGGCTCAATTCCACGGTGGCCGATGCTCGCAGGCGATGCATCCGACAGGCCGGCGAGGCAGTGCGCGTTGTACCAGCCGCCCTTGCCGAACGCTCGGCCCTGGCCGGCGCCGCAGAGCTTGCAATTCGGCACGGTTTATACGCGGACGCGAACAGGGTCTAGAAATCCGCCGCGCCCTCGGCCAGCAGGAGCTTGGCAGGCAGGACTTCCTCGATCAGCTCGCGGTCGCCAGCTGACAGCGCCTCCGGCCGGAGGCGGATTAGGCCAGAAGCCAGTTCGCTGTGAGCGAGCCTGATCGAAGGGTCGTAGCTCGCCAGCTCGCGCCAGAGGCTGCGAGCGCGGCTCGGATCCAGACGCCAGACCAGGGACGGGTAGAACCCTTGGGCAGTCGATGGTCCTATCAGGTCACCGCTACCGAGCGTCGCGCGCACTGCCGCCAGCCAGGAAGTCATCTCGTCCGCGATCTGATCATGATCGGTCATCAGGAACTCGCGCACAGCGGCAAGCAGAGCAAGCATCGTTTCCGGACCGACCTTCATCGCGCGGCCCAGGCCGTGCTGCCACGGCTCTGCAGCGTAGTCCTGCAGCCACAACACCCGATCGACGTCCATGTCGAGCAGCTGGAGCCGGGCCGAGCCAATGAGATCGGCACAGCCCAGCAGCAACCCGGAAGCCTGCGGGCCGCGGATCGCCTTACCGCCAGAAAATACGACGAGGTCCGCGCCCTCGGCAATAAACCGGCGCAGATTCTCGGCGGGCGGCAAGGCCGCCGCGGCGTCGACGACCACAGGGACGCCGCGCCGGCTGGCGATCTCCGCGACCACCGGCAATGGCAGCGCGGCCGGGTCTGCGGTGACGGTGTGAAGCACGGCGACGGTGTCATCGTCAATGGCGGCATCGAGCTCCCATGGCAATGTCTGCCCGAGACCGGGATTAGTCGGGTACCCGACGCTCACAATCCGCGCCCCGCACAGGCGCGCCATGCGGTCATAGGAGTTACGCAGCGTGGCTTGCGCCACCACAGTGAACCTGCCCGGTACGGGCAGAGCGGCCGCAACGTCGGGAGCATCGCGGACAGCACAGGCTGCGACTCCCAAAGCCAGCCCGGCCGCCGCGCCGGCGACCACCAGTGCATCAGACGCCCCGGCGAGCTCGGCTAGCTGCGCTCCCACCTGACGCGCGACAAGGGCGACGTCCCAGGATCGCCCGCCGGCGTCGGCCAGCACTCGGGCAGCCTGCGCGCTCAGTGGCGAGCCACCCAGCGTGGTAACGAAGCCCGCAGCATTGACGACCGGGGACGGGACTGCCGATGCGGGCGTTCAGCTCACCCCTGACTAGTCAAGTTCCTCGCGGGCGACGGGACGGCGAACGAGCTGGGTGTAGAAATCCGACTTACCCAGCCACCGCGATGCCGCCACGGCCACACCCGATAGCGCGATGGCCACTATCCATGTAACCCGGACCGAGGTCACGCTCTCTCCCCACGACTTGACACCGATCCAGACCAGCGTCGCTGCCCCCGCCAGCGGCAGCAAGACGCCGCTAAACGCTGTCCACGCGCTGGTCAGCGCTATCTTCCGGAGCATCCAGGCGGATGCTATCCCGGTCAGGGCGTAATAGACGACGAACATCAGGCCGAGGCTGGAGGCAAGATCCCCGAGTATGGCGGCCAGGCTCGCGCCGCTCGTCCACACTTGCAGGATGAACATCAGGAACGACGGGACGGTAAGGATCAGTATCGCCAGCCAGGGCATCTTCGTCCGGTCGCTAACCCGGGCGAAGGCGCGCCACAGCACCCCGTCGCGGCCCATCGAATACCCGACATTGCCGAAAGTGATAATGGTCGTCTCGATGCCGCCCAGGTAACCGAGCAGAATCGCGAACGTCAGGACGTAACCCCACGGCCGTCCAGCGAGGTCAAGCCCGGCCTGAGTCAGCCAGCCAGCATTGCTGTTCATGGCTGACGGTGCCACATCGGCGAAGAAGAGCATCGCCAGGACAAGCGAGATGATGAGGACGCCGACCAGGCTTCCGATGCCTGCGAGCCCAGGATTAGTCCTGGCTCGCCTCGTCTCTTCGTTGACCACAACCGCCGTTTCCCAGCCGGAATACCAGAACACCGAGATGAGCAGCCCGGCCACTAGCCCTGACCCGCCCCCTGCTGCATGAATGGTGAACCAGCCTGCTTGCGGCACGGCCGTTCCGCGAACTCCGGTGGCGTGACCGTGCAAGCCGTGCGCCAGCGCAAGGCATCCGAACAGCACCAGGACAGTCATCTCGAAGCCAGAGATGGCCCACTGGAACCGGGCGGCCAGGCGGATGCCAGCTACCACCAAACCGGTGATGACAATCAGGAACGCGGTTCCGAAGATGGTGACCAGCCAGTTGTTGGTGGCCGCAGCCGGCGAGAACAACGTCAGGAAGTTCGTCGCCGCAGGTATCAGCGAGAAGGAGTTCGAGACGACAAAGGCAATCAGGATCAGCACGCCGACGAAGGCACCGACGAACGGGCTGAGAATGCGGCCGATCCACGCATAGGAAATGCCCACATCGGCTCGCCACCTGTTCAGATGGTAGAACCCGAACGCGATGCAGACGAGCGGCAGGAAGCCGACCAGTAGGGCAAGTACCGCGCCGTAACCTGACGCTCCCGCCAGGCCGCCAAGCACTCCCGCCAGTGACACGCCCGGAGCAGCGCTGGCGAACCCAAGCACAATACCGTCCCACAGCCCCAGGACATTGTGAGCCAGGTTGCTGCGGCCAGTCTCTGCTGCCACGGCCACGCCAGCGCCGGGATCCGAACCGTTGTGGCCTGACATTCGCTCTCCTCTCCCGGAGGTTGCCGGCAATTATTCCGAGGCCAAAGAGGTCCGTCAATAGACATCTGTTGTCCGACAACTGCCGAACGGCTCGCACTCTGCGCTGACACCAGGCTTTTTCTCTGTTTGTCAGTTCGCGGTAGGAATCGGCGGCGTAACCCGCCCCGTCCTGCCAGGCGGCGCAGGTTTACAACCTGCCAGACGCGCAGAAGCTACCGGCTGACTGAGGCCAGCGCTTCTTTGAAAGTGTCAGCCTTTGGCGCGGGCCGCACCGAGCCCTTCGAGTCAGCTATCCCAGGAGCTCAAGCGCCTGCGCGCTCTTGCCACCAGGCGATGGTTTCTTCGGTGAGCTGGTCGTAGCTGCTGCCGGCCTCAGCACCACCGGCAGCCAACCATTCTGAACCGTGCCGACCTACGGTCTCGGACATACCATCCTGTAGCGATGTCCGGCCAGCGAATCCCAGGTCGACGGCGGCGGCGGTGCAGTCAAAGACGTTGTTGAAGCGGAAGTTCTCCATCAGCCATGACGCCTCGTCGCCGAGACGACGGCTGAGGATCTCGCTCGGCACGGTCACGATGTCGGGCCGCGGGTACGCGAAGGCATCTGCGACGATCTCCCAGTAGCGGGTCCAGGTCACGAGCTCCGCCGACGCCAGGTTGTAGCTGCGTCCCCGCGCGGCGGGCTCGTGTGCGGCTGCCGCGAACGCAGCGCCGACATCGCGGGCATGACAAGCGCTCCAAAGCGAGGTCCCGTCCCCGTGCATGAGGATCGTCCGGCCCGTAGAAATCCGCCATAGCTGGTACTTCCAGTGACCGAGGGGATGTACTGGTCCGTGGTTGGGTCCTCCGTAAGTCTGGGCTGGTCGCAAGATGGTGAGTTCGAATGCCCCGCTTTCGGCTGCCTGCTCGAGCAGCACCTCGGACTCAACCTTGCCAACGGCGTAGGGGAAGCTTTCGCGGGCGAGACGCCGCGCGTTCTCAATGACTGGATAGCTGGGCTGCGGCTTTTGGAACACGTCGACTGTGCTGCAGTACAGAACGTGCTCAACGACTCCAGCGGCCGCGTTAACGAGCCCGGCCGCTTCCTGCTCGGTGAAGCCGATCATGTCGATGAGGCAGTCGAAGTGCTGCTTTTCGATCCACGGCCGCATGTCTCCGAGTCCGCTGCGATCGGCCGTCAGGCGTTCGACTCCCTCGGGCAGTTCGGCCGCAGTGTTGCCGCGGTTGAGGACGTGAACCGTGTCGCCGCTTGCAGCAAGCTGGCGGACGATCTCCTGGCTGATGAGCCCGGTACCGCCGAGCACGAGTACTCTCACTCTCTCGGCCTAGGCTTTCAGGGCGCCGGCCAGGCCGGAGACGAACTTGCGCTGGAAGAGCACGTAGACGATCACTACAGGAATGATCGATAGCACGACCCCGGCGCTGAGCAGCATGATGTCCTCGCTGTATTTGCCGTTCAGCTGCATGAGCCCGGCCTGGACAGGCCGGAGATTGTCGCTGGTGATGAACAGCTGCGCGAACAGGAACTCATTCCACGTCCAGACGGTATCGAAGATCGCCAGTGCCGCGATCGCAGGCCAGCTCAGGGGTAGGTAGACCCTCAGCAGGATGCGCAGCGCGCTCGCACCGTCGATGCGGGCGGCCTCAGCCAGCTCACCAGGCACCGTTCGGAAGAAGCCGCGCAGTAGGAGGGTGCCGAACGGGAGACCGAAGCCCAGGTAGATGATGATCAGCCCAGTCCATGTGTTGAAGACGTGCAAGGTGTACAGCAGATTGTGCAGCGGTACGAGCGCCGCCTGGGGCGGGAAGATCATGCCAATGATGACGAAGCCGAAGATCCAGTTGGCGATGCGGCTCTTCCCGCGGATGACGAGGTAATAAGCGAGGAACGACTCGATTACTATCGCGATCGGGACCTTGATGACGGTGATTAGCGCGCTGTTGCGCATGTACATTCCGAGTTCGCCGGTTGACCACGCGTCTGCATAATTCCCGAAGTCCGGGTGCGTCGGCACGGAGTAAAGCCCGGAAGGGGTGAACAGCGCCTCCGGGTTCTTCAGCGAATCCGCGACCACGAGCAATACGGGGAGCAGCCACAAGAAGCTGAGCACGACCGCGCCTGCGATCATCAGTGTTTTGCGTGCAACACCGCGGCGTCCTCTAGTCCTCCCTGGCCGGCTCGCCGCCTGCCCAGGCCGGGTACGGAGAGCAGCAACATTAGGCGTAGCGCTCACGGGCCACCCTCCTGACGAAGCCGATTCCGAGGATCATGACGATGATCACGAGTACGCCGGCGACCGCTGAGCCCTGGCCGAACTCGCCGAACTGAAACGCATCGAAGTACGTGAGGGTCCCCAGTACCTGGGTCGCGTCCCCAGGGCCGCCCAGCGTCATGACGTAAATGATGTTGAAGACGTTCAGGGATGTGATGAGGGCCAGGGATCCCGCGACAATGAAGCTTTCCCGCAGTAGCGGCATCGTGACCAGGCGGAGCCGGCGCCAGCCCATGACGCCGTTGACATCGGCTACTTCATAGAGCTCTTTCGGTATGCCCTGCAGGCCTGCGAGGAAGATGATCATCATTGCCCCGACGCCCTGCCAGATGAAGGCTGCCAGGACGGAAAACAGAGCAATGCTTGGGTTGGCCAGGAACTCGACATCACTCAGGCCGAGATGCGACGTGATGGCATCCATCAACCCGGAATTGGGGTAGTACATGAGCGTCCACATCAGGCCGGCCGCGACGTTCGAGAGAACGAAGGGCAGGTAGAAGACGATGCGCAGGATCGTGCGGCCGCGGAACTCCCTGTTGAGCCAGAGGGCGACAGCAAGTCCCATCGCGAGAACGACGGGAACGTAGATGACCGTCCAGAGCGCGGTGTTCTTCAGCGCCGTGTGGAAGGTTGAATCCCGGCCGAAAAGCTCGGTGTAGTTGCCGAGGCCGAGGAAGGAATGCTGGCCGCTGAGGATGTCCCAGTTGAACAGGCTGGTGTAAAGCGTGTCGAGCGCCGGATAGACGATGGCCACGACGTAGACGGCAAGCCCCGGCAGCGCAAACAGTAGGAGCGCTACGTGGCGTCGGCGCAGCCAGGCGAGAGTGCGTCCGGCTCCCGTCTGCGGAGGCCGCGGCGCGGCTGACCTGGGACCGGGAACTGCCTGAGCCGCGTTGCGGCCGGTGACAAGTCCTGGGGATCTCGCAGTCATGTGGCCGTGCCCCTCAGGGGCGGGCCTGCCGCTAGGTGTTCCATCGTGCCTCATCTCCGCCATCACTTGCTGCCCTGCCGCTTCCTGGATGACGCTGGCAGAAGCGCGGTCTTTAGAAGGATGGATCCCTGCGGCGGGCCAGGTGGCCGCGGGCACCTGGCCCGCCGCAGGCCAAGCTCATCCTCCGCTCATACCTGGCACTGGCTGGTTCCCCCATGGCCAGGCTCCGGTGTAGGCCTTTACTGCGGACTGCAGGCTGTCGGCCGCCTGCGTGGGGGTCATGCTTCCGCTGACGTCTCCGGCCTGCGCGGTGGAGAACGAGTTCACCAGCGGCTGCGGAAGGATCTGGTCAATCGGCAGGTAGCCGCCGCCCTGAGAGCTGATCTGGCTGGCGATCTCCGCGGCACCTGGCTGATCCTTGGGCGCCGGCACGCCTAGCCTGGCGAATGTCTGGCTGAGCTCGCCTCCGAAGCGCTCGAGATTTGCCGGGCTGTCGTAGTACTCAATGAAGGTCAGCGCGGCCTGGAGGTGCTTGGTGTTCTTGGCGATCATCAGGCCCTGGCTGAAGACGCTGAGCAGGTTCGGCGTCTGGTCCTGCGGGAACGGGAAGAACCCGTAATCGCTGACCGCCTGCTTGTTGCCGATGATCGTCGCGTCTTCCCACGATCCTTCAAGGACCATCGCCGCGCTTCCCTGGAAGAGCGGAACATAGTCGTCTGACGGATTGATCGACATGAACCCTGGGGTGAAGTACTTGGCTGTGGTCCAGTTGTGCATCGTGGTGAACGCCTCGATGACCGGCTTGGAGTTCCACGGGACCTTTCGCTCCGCGAGCTGGGTGAAGAAGTTATTGCCGCCGTAGTACACAAGCAGAGCGTCGAAGAACCGCATCGGAAGCCAGTAGTCCTGGCCCCCCAGCGAAATCGGCGTGATACCTGCTGCCTTGATCTTGGCGAGGTCGCTGACGAACTCGGCGAACGTCGTCGGGGGCGAGATATGGACCTTTGAGAAGGCGTCTTTCCGGTACCAGATTCCCATCCCGAGGTCGTAGAGCGGCTCCTCCCACCACTGGCCCTTGTAGCTGAGCAGTTTGATGGACAGCGCCGTGAAGTCCTTGGACCACCCCAGCTTGTCCGCGTAGGGCGTGAGGTTCTCGATCAGCCCCGCGTTCTCGTACTGGTGGGCGAGGGTGTCGCCGAGGCCTTCGAAAAGCACGTCTGGCAGCGACTTGTTGGTGGCCGCGGTCGCCAGAGCCGACAGGTAGGTGTCAGTCTGATAGGCCGTCAGCTGGACGTTGATGTCAGGGTGGGAGGCGTTGAACGCCGCGACGATCTGCTTCTCGACAGGATTGGTGTCGTTGGTCCAGAACTGAATGCTTACCTTGCCCCCGGAGCTGGCGCTCCCGCCGCTGCTACCGCATGCAGCGGCGCCAATACCGAGCGCAACCGCGATTGCTGCGGCAGCGCACGCCCGGATGCCTGTTCTTCGCTGCACCTTCATCAGGTTCTCCGTCCTTGTCTGCGACGAATTTAGTGGATTTGAGCTGGTCCCGGCAGTCAGCGAGGTCCGCTGGGGCTCCGGGCTCCGTTGTCAGCGGGGTCTCTGGACAAGGGCACGCCGCGGCGTGCCCGGTAGCGGCTGAGCACGCCGGCCCGGTCGGAAGGGGCCCACAGCTGCGCGGCGCCCCCAGAGGGTTCGCCTGCGCCCGGCACAATGCCTGCCGCCCGGCCCAGCACGGTGGCGATGCCGCTGGCGTCGAGCCCGTAGTAGGCGTACAGGTGGGTCGGCGGCCCTACGATCGCGAACTCATCGAGAAGCCCGTGCTTGCGTACGCGGCCCGCGCTGCCGGCCTCGGCTAGGGCCTCGGCGACCATCGAGCCCAGGCCGCCATCCACGTTGTGCTCCTCGACAGTGACGATGACCGGGATTCCGGCGAGCATCTCGGCGATCCGCGCCGCCGGGAACGGCTTGAGCGTGTGCACGTCCAGCACCGCCACGCTGATGCCGTAGTCGGCGGCTAGCGCCTCGGCGGCGAGCGCGCACTCGCGGACCATGACGCCTGTCGAGACCAGCGCGGCGTCCCTGCCATCGCGCACCAGGTACGGCGACTGCTGCAGGTAGCCGTCGGGGATTGCGGTATACAGGTCGTCCTCCTGGCCGCGGCTCATGCGGAAGTAGACCGGGCCGGGAACCTCAACGGTGCCGCGGACCAGGGCCTCGACTGAGTGGCGGTCACTGGGAGAGACGATCGTGAGCCCAGCGACCGCCCGCAGCGCGGAGATGTCCTCGGTGGCGTGATGCGAGGTGCCGAAGAAGCCCATCGAGATGCCGGCATGCGTCGCAAGAATGCGGACCGGCAGGCCGGGGTAGGCGTGGTCAGTCCGGATGATCTCGAATCCGAGGATCCCCGAGAAGCAGGCGAAGGTGCTCACGTAGGGCAGGAAACCGATCGTGGCCAGGCCTGCCGCTGCCGACAGCATGTTCCGCTCGGAAATGCCGAACTCGAAGAACCGGTCGGGGTGACGGCCGGCGAATCCGGCCAGCTGAGTGACGTACTTGAGGTCTGCGGTCCCGCAGACAATGCGGGGATCGGTGTCGGCGAGCTCGGCCAGGACGTCCCCGGCAATGAAGTGAGCTCCCTTGTCGCGCCCCACGTGGTCGAAGGACGCCGGGTCGCGCAGGTCAGCGGCGCGCCTCATGCCTGCACCGTCTCGGCCGCCGAGAACATTGTCCTGATGTCGCTCACCGCGCGCTGGCGGTCCGCCGGGCCGAGGAAGCCGACGTGCCATTCGGCCATGCCCTCGATAAAGGAGACTCCGCGGCCAGCCACGGTGTCGGCCAGCAGCACGGTCGGCCTGTCTCCGCCGCTGTCAGAGTAGGCACGGAATGCCTCAAGCGCGGCGAGCAGCGCGGCCAGGTCGTGGCCGTCGAGGCGCTCTACTCGCCAGCCGAATGCGTTCCATTTGTCGGTCAGCGGCTCGAGCTCGAGTATGTCGGCGGTGGCGCCGTCGACCGAGACCTTGTTGATGTCGACGATGCCCAGGACCGATGCGAGCTTGCGGTGCGCGGCGTACGCGGCGGCCTCCCACACCTGACCCTCGTTAAGCTCGCCGTCTCCCATCAGCACGACGACCTTGCTCTCGGCACGGCGGAGGCGCAGGCCCTCGGCCATCCCGATGCCGATCGAGAGTCCGTGCCCGAGCGAGCCGGAGGAGAAGTCGATTCCGGGAACCTTTCGCATGTCCGGGTGGTCGCCGAGGATGCTGCCCAGCCGGGTGAAATCCGCCAACTGCTCGCGTCCGAAGTAGCCCAGGTCAGCCAGGATCGGATAGACGGCCGAGCATGCGTGCCCTTTGCCGAGGATGAAGCGGTCTCGGTCCGGCCATCCAGGCTCGGACGGCCGAACGTTGAGGAAGCCGTAATACAGGGCGACAAGCATTTCGATCACCGAGAATGCAGGTCCGAGATGACCGCTGCCGGCTACCTCCGCTTCGTCCAGAACCTCAATTCGCGTCGCGATGCACCGCTGCTGCAGCTCATCGACGCTTAGCCGCTGCCGGACCGGCAATCCCATCGGGCCTCCCTATCAGGTAGGATGGAATGCTATAGGATGGTATACCAGTAGACAACAGCGCTTGCTATCTGTTTCCATTCCGTTACGGAGGACCAGTTCTATGCCGCACTCAGCACGATGACGTCCGCGCCAGGGCGGGAGCGACCACAATGTCGTTGATGGACAACAACTGCCGGAGATCCGGCGCCCGATCCTGCTCGGGCACTTGGCGCGTCGCTGCGCTGAGCGCGCCTGGGCGGGCTGACACGAGGCAAGGGAGCTGGCGTGGCTGACAGCGAGACGCTAGCGGACCCTAGGCCTGGTTTCGGTGAGCCGTTCCCGCGCGTGGAGCGCGAGGAGGTCCTGTCGAACCGCGTGGCGGACATGCTGCTTGAGCGCATGCGGCTGGGCGAACTGCAGCCGGGCGAAGAACTGCCGAGCGAGCGTGAGCTTAGCGAGCAGATCGGCGTCTCCCGGACTGTGGTCCGGGAGGCCATCCGGTCTCTTACCGGTAAGGGCGTCATCGAGAAGCAGACCGGCCGGAAGGCGCGCATCGCGAGCGTCAGCCATCACCAGGTGGTCGAGTCTATGCAGCTGTTCATCCGCGGTCGTCAGCACGTTCCCGGCGGCATGCCTTACAGCAAGGTGAATGAGGTCCGCCGGATGCTGGAGATGACGGTTGTGGAGCTTGCTGCCGGCCGCGCGACGCCAGCGGACGTTCAGCGGCTCCGCCGGTGTTATGAGCAGATGCAGCAGGCAGACGGTGACCTGGCGAAGCTTCCGCAGCTGGACGTCAAGTTCCACAGGCTGATCGCCGAGATGAGCGGCAATGAGCTTTTCGTTGTGATGCTCGACTCGATCGGCGGAGTGCTCACTGAGATCCGCGAGCGCACGCTCGGGCTGCCGGGCCGGCCGGCTTCAGCACTTGGTTACCACCAGAGGATCCTGGAGGCCATCGAGGCTGGCGACGTCGCCGCTGCGAGGCTCGCCATGGATGACCACCTCACCGAGTCAGCGGCCGTGTGGGCGGGCCAGGCTGACGAGCACTAGCACTGACGGCCCTTTACTCAAGATCGAGGATGACCAGCGCTTCTGCGGTGCTGGCGATGGGATCGACCACCCAGCAACCATCAGAGCCCAGCAACAAGGCTGGAACGGAACGGTCGCGCTGCAAGTCGACAACCTTGCGCAGCCGGAAACCCGTCTTGCGGCGCAAGGTAACCGGCCCGCCATGCGGCAGGTAGACAACGGCAACACCGGAGCCGAGGTCGGCGCCAACTACGACCTGGTCCGCGCCCCACCCTGTGTCCGCCACCGTCACCGCGTCTCCGGCCTCGCCGATGAGGCCCAGACCCTCGGCCTCGACGATCCGGCGGCAGGCCGCCGCCGACACCGCACCCGGCAGGGTCAGCGCCTCGCGCCAGTCCAGGGGCGTTCCGGAGAAGCCGACGCTGCTGAAGGCGTCGTCGCCGCGGTGCCAGCCCCACAGTCCGTGCGCCCCGTAGGTCACCCCGGCCGACGCGCCACCGACCACGCTCTCCCATATCCTCCGGCGCACGTCGGCCTGCCCGAACCTGCCGACTCCGCCGCCGTACCTGTGTGCCTCGTAGCAGGGTTCTGCATTCATCACGGGCCTGCCGGCCGCTGACGCACGGTAGTGGCGAGCGAGTGTGAGAGCAAGTTCTGGATTCTCGCCGTGGTGACCTGACTGGTAGATCAGCGCGTCGGCTCGGCTGTCGAGGATGGCTGGCAGCCGTGCCTGGGGCGCTAGGTGAAATGCGAGTGCACTGGCAGGCCATATCCGCCGGACCTCGTCGGCGATCTGGGCGTAGGTTTCGATCTCAACTGGGTCCTCGAACCCGGCGTCGCCGCTGACGATCAGCAGCGCTTCGCTATCTGCGACAACGTTGGCAAGGGCGGTCAGGTAACGGTGGCGCACGTCCTCGGGCATCTCGAACCCTGGCGTCCTGCGGGCTCCCCAGCTCCCGGGGACATAGTTCACCCACATCAGGACGAGCCCGCAAGTGATGCCGGCCAGGCGGGCCGCGGCAAGGCGCTGCTGCAGCCGGTCGAAGAAGGCGGGGCTGAGCTCCCAGCGCCGCTCTCGGCGGATCAGGTCCTCGTCGAAGGGGGCCGGCCCTGGCCGCGTCTGCTCGGACCGGTCGTGGAGGATTGGCAGCACGGAGATCAGCGCAGAGTTGAACCCCTGCCGCGCCCGGAACCGCAGGTAATACTGCCACTCGTCATCGGTGGCGTCCCCGAGCGCGCTCCAGACGGTGTCCGCCAGCAGGAATCTGCGATTACCGTCGAGCGAGAACTGCCCGTCTGAGGTGCTCAGGTTGCTGCGTTCATGTTTCATGCCGTTCCTCCCGTGGCCGTCATGGCGATCGTCTGGTACGGGCCGAGGTCAATCACCGGGCTACTGTCGCCGAGCCCGGCGGGCGCATTGCCGGAGCCGCCGGGCCCGGCGGCGCGGGGCAGGAGACGAGCGGAAATGCCGGGCCAGCTGACGCGGATCCGTGCGGCAGCCGGGCCGGGCCGGAGGTTGCTGATCAGCACCAGGGGTCCACGGCCGGTGTCGATTGCGAGCACGGCGATCCGGTCGTCTTCGCTGCTGACGGCGAGCAGGCGGCGCCCGGCGTGGGGGACGACCGTGGCGAGTATCTCGTAGGCCGGGAATGTTGCGCCGGGCGCCGGGAATCCCTGGGGCAGGGCGCTCTGGCCCGCCAGGAGCCCGCGGGGCCCAGCCACCTCGAAATAGGTGAGAGCCAGGGCCGGACTGGGCGCGAGCGCCGCGATGCTGCCGAGGAGCCAGGCGGCGGCGAAGGGCGCGGCCTGCCGGATGTCGACATCGTCGGGCAGCGCGTCTGCCGGCCGGAGACGGGGTGGCCCGGTGGCGACGGCGTTGAACCGCGGGCGCAGGGTGATGGGGCCGACGACTACTGGTCTTCCCTCGGCGAGCTCGGCTGCGCTCTCGGCCACCGTCGGGTGGACGGCGAGGGTCTGCATGACTGATTCGTCGTCCGAGGCGTGCACCTGTGCATTGATGGCGAACGCGATCGCATCGAGTCTGGTCAGCGGCAACCGGGCCCGGTTGAGCTCGGCGAAGTTCGCGCGGCTGCCGCCGCATACCCTGCCGTGCTGTGAGGCCGGCCAGGCTGCCGCGACTTCTTCGGTCGTGGTGGAGCTTGCCTGGTCATACAGGAAGGTGCGCCCGATGTGGGTGTGGTCCTGCGCAGCGACAGCTTCCGCGACAGCGCGGACCTGGCCGGGGCTGGCAGCGACGACCTCGAGGTCGGCGGGGCATCCGAGCGACGCGGCCTGGTTCAGCGCATGGATCAGGTCAGCTGCCCATGCGGGCTTGCTTGGGTCAATGACCGCGTGCAGGTGGCGGAGCCCGAGGGCTCTCAGCAGTTCCAGGTCTTTGTCGCCGACAACGACACCGGGCGGGGCGGCCCCTGCGCCGATGGCGGGGAGTGTGATGGCGGTCGGGTTTCCGATCGAGATGTTAGGGATAGTGGCCCGTGCGGCTGTGATGCGGCCGCGTGAGGGCGGCTCGGGGGTATGGCGACGCGGGCGACCTGGTGACGTGATCCGGAGCCTGACTGCCTGGCGTATGCGGTCGCCGACTGCAAAGGATCGCGGGAACGGAACGGCAAGCGGCGGGCAGTAGCTTTTCAGCGATGCGTCAGTCCAGTTCCGCTGGTCTTCGGTCTCGAATAGCGCTCCGTCAAGCTCGAACTCGGCGAGGCTGCCATCGGGTAGCCGGTACCGTAGTCCGTCGAATCCGCTGGCGACCGGGTCCGGGCTGATCTGATCGGGGATGTCGGTACGGTGCCAGCTGCCCGCAGTTCGCAGTTCGGCGCGTCTGCCGGCAAGGGTAAGCGGGTGCAGCAGGCAGATGCCAATACGGTTGGCAGCAAAGGTTGCCTGGGCGGTTCCGTTCATCTCAAAACACAGTTCCGCGCCCGTGGTCGAGGCCTGGACGCGGATCCGCCCCTCCCACTCGAACTTCACTTCTCCGTCGTCGTGCATGGCCTGCCATCGGCAGGTGTACGTGCTGGTGCTCAGCGTCTCTTGCGCGACCGTGACCTGCGGCAGGATGGTTCGCCAGTTGGGATCCCGCACGGCGACCTGGACAGCCGTGAGCACCTCAGCCGAGGCCCAGCGCACGTGACGGAACTCAGCGCCGTCAGCGGAGGCGCTGAGATCTCCGAGGGCGATCAGCCTCGGAGACGTTGGCAGCAGTTCCGGGCTGCTCATCCGGCGTCGCGAGCGGCGGGCGCGGTCACAGGGTTGTTGAGGGCGCCGATTCCTGTGATCTCGAGCGTGATGAGGTCACCTGGATGCAGCAGGCCGGGCGGCTGCATAAAGCATCCGACGCCCGCCGGAGTACCTGTGGTCACAACGTCACCGGGCTCAAGGGTGATGTAGCGCGACAGGTTTGCCAGCAGCTCAGCGACAGAGAACAGCATGCCGGACGCACTCTCATGCTGACGGCGCTCGCCGTTGACGTAAGAGGACAGCACGAGCGACTGAGGATCGGTGATCTCGTCGGCGGTGACGATCACCGGGCCCATGGGGCAGAAGGTGTCAGCCCCTTTGCCGAGCGTGATCTGGTTGTCCCGGAACTGGATGTCCCGGGCGCTGACGTCATTGACGATGGTGTAGCCGAAGACCGCCTGCAGGGCCTCGGCTGCAGACAGATTGCGGGCCCGCTGGCCGATAACGACAGCTAGCTCGACCTCGTAGTCCAGTTCTGTGGTCAGCTCGGGCATGACGATGTCCTCGTCGGGTCCGATGACCGCTGACGGCAGCTTCGAGAAGAAGAACGGCTCTGACGGCAGGACAGCGCTGGGATTTTCTTTCTGGTGACTCGCGTAGTTGACGCCCGCGCAGATGATCTTGCCAGGATTCCTGATCGGCGCCCGCATGCGGGCGCCGGTCAGCGCGGTGGCACCGTTGGCTCGGCTGGGATGGTGACCGGCCCGGAGCGCTGTGGCCAGGTCATCGGCATCGGCCGGCATGATGCTGCCGTCGGCCTCCACGATCCCGACACCTATCCGTCCGTCGTCCTCGAAGCGGCAGATCTTCACGTGTCCTCCACGATGTGGTCGGGGCCGTCCATTACAACTGTCTGCCCGGGCTTGAGCGCGAGGGACTGCCTCTTGCCGGTGCTGTCGTGCTCCGCCACCGCCGCCTTGAATGCGACGACGTCGGGATGGCCGGGATCTTCGTAGTGGCATGCGATAGCTAGCGGGGCGGCCAGCATCTCGGCAGCGCGGCCTGCCTCGTCCGGGGACATCTCACCGGTGATGACCTGCCCCGCGCCCTGGGCGACTAGTGACCAGGGCTGGGTACAGCCGATCAGGCTCACGGTGGGCCTATGGATATCCCCAATCAGCCGGAGATCTGAGAAGAGGGCCGTGTCACCGAAGTGGTAAATGCGGCAGTCGGGCGCCACGGTGACCACGAATCCCATCGGCGTACCGGTGACTATCCGGCCGTCCGCAAGCCGCGCCATCGACCAGTGGTGGCACTCCACGGGTGCGACGACCAGTTGGCCAACCTGGACCCGGATCCCCCACACTGTCGGACGGATCTGCGAGCCGGGAACTCCCTGCTCGGCCAGAAGTTCTGCGACCTCTGCCCCGCAGATGACTGCGGCGCCGGACCGCAGCGCGATGGCCGCGGCGTCTGCCATATGGTCGGGTGCCGCATGACTCACCACGATCACGTCGGGCGCGGCCAGGTCGTCTACGGTGACAGGGGCCACGGGGTTGCATGTCAAGAATGGGTCAAATAGAACGCGCCCGAATGGCCCGCTGGCTTCAAAGCACGCAACCCCGTGGAATCTCAGCCGCACTGTCATGCCGACCAGCTCCCTTCTAGGCCATGGATGAGGCTCACCATTGCCTGGTTGAGCGGCACGGCCAGTCCCTCGTGGTGGCCTGCTGCCGCGATAGCACCGTTGATGACCTCTATCTCGGTCTTCCTGCGCGCGAGCACGTCCTGCAGCATGGATGGCTTGCCTTTGCCGGCCGCGGCCAGCACCGCATGGATGCGGTCGAGCCGCTCGGCCAGGTCGATGTTCAGGCCGCGGGCCTTTCCGACGGACACTGCTTCGCGCGCCAGGTCATCGGCAAGTGCTAGCGGGCCCTCGGCGGCGGCGATGTCGCCGGCGCACAGCCCAGTCAGGGCCGCTACCGGTAGCGTCGCGGCATTGAGGACTAGCTTTTTCCATATCTCGTCGCGGGCGGTGCGCGTTGCGGTGACCTCAAAGCCCGCACTCGCCAGGAGCGCTGAGACGGTGTCGGCGGGGCCTAGCGCAGCCGTGTCCTGGTACGGGCCGAGGAAAGTCGGGCCCTCCCCGGTGTGGTCGACATACCCCGGGCCAACAGCAGTACAGCTGTGATACGTCACGCCGACAACCAACTGCTCGGGAGGGAGCGTTGTGGTCAGCGTCTCTGCGTTGCCCCAGCCGTTCTGCAGCGAGACCACGATGGAGTCGTCCCTGACGTATGAGGGGAGCTGGCGGGCGACAGTTGCGGTGTGATGAGCCTTGACGAAAACGATGACCACGTCCGCGATCGCTTCGGCTGGCCTTGTGGTCGCTCTGACCCTGACGGTTTTCAGGTCAGATCCGCGGCGGACCCGGATGCCGTGCTCGGCGATGGCGTCAACGACCGTCTGGGCGGAGTCGAGGACGGTCACATCTGTTCCGTGACTGGCCAGGGCTGCGGCGTACATGGCGCCCATCGCTCCGCCGCCCACGACGGTAGTTTTCATTGGATCCCCCCGACAGTGACGAGTACTTTCGCGGCTTCGTCGGGATGGTCAGCCGCGAGTTGCATGGCCTGTCCGACGTCCTCGAAGCCGAAGCGGTGGGAGATCATCTTGAGTGCCTGCTCGCGGTGGCGGCTGACGAGGTCGATAGCTTCGCCGAACAAGCCGGCGTTGTTGCGTGAGCCGTGGATATTGAGCTCCTTCCGGGTGAAGTCGGCCACTGGCAGGCTGACGTCGCGAGTGGTGATGCCCACGATGACGACGGTGCCAGAGTGGGCGACAAGCTCGGCCGCTAGGCGGATGAGGGCGGGCAGGCCGGTCGCGTCAATGACCACCGTCGGCCCGTCGATGCCGACCCAGTCATTGACCGCATCGGCGAGGTCAGTCGTGGCCGAGTTGACGGTCCGCTCCGCTCCGAGCTCCGCGGCGATGGCAAGCCGGTTCGGCAGCAGGTCGACAGCCAGCACCCGGGCCCCTCGGTCCGCTGCCGCCAGGGTGGCGGTCTGCCCGATTGCGCCTGCTCCCAGAACTACGACCTGATCGCCTGCCATGACTCCGCCGCGATTTACGGCTTGCAGGCCGATCGATGTCGGCTCAGCGAGCGCGGCTAGTTCTGCCGATAGCCCGCTGGCGGGGAAGCAATTGGCGGCCGGGACGATGATCTGCTCGGCGAGCGCGCCGTCGGTATGCGCTCCGATCACGGCCAGTTGCCTGCAGCAGTTCGGATGTCCTCGCCGGCAGGCCAGGCACTGGCGGCAAGGCAGCAGCGGCTCAACCGCGACCAGATCGCCGACCCCCAGGCCGCCGGTGTCCCCTAGGCCCAGCTGAGCCACCCTTGCTGAGAATTCGTGGCCTTGGACGCCCGGGAACCTGGAGTAGGGGTGGTCGCCCCGGAAAAGGTGCACGTCCGATCCGCAGATTCCGACGACTTCGGTTGCGAGGCGGACCTCCCCGTCGCCGGGGTCTTGCTCGGGCACGTCGCGGATCTCCAGCCGGCCGGGCTGATAGGTCACTGCTGCTTTCATGTGGGCTCCGTTCCGGCAATCACGCCACCATCTCCTCGAGCAGATCCGCCAGGTCGTTAGGCCCGCCGATGTTCCCGGCCGCGATCAGCAGCGGGATCGTCGCAGGCCCGGAGCTGACATTCCACAGGGCGATACCAGGCCGGACGGGACCGCAGCTCCAGGCCGAGCTGGCTGCCAGGCCGTAGCGCGCGGTAACGGCTGAGGTGACTCCTCCCCTGGTCACGACGGCCTCGGGTGGGACAGGCAGGCCGGCCACGGCGCGCGCCATCCCCCGTGCCACGGCCAGTCCGGATGTCCCGGCGGTAGGCCGTCCGCGTGGTGTCGCCAGGACTGCCAGCGGGCCGTTCTCCCACAGAGCCGCAAGCATCCCTGCGAGCCGGGCGCTTTCCCGCTCGGATCCTGCGGCGAGGTCCTCGATGCGTGCCTCGACGACACGGCCGGGATGCCGGCGCTGGATTACGGCTAGCTGGCTGGTGCTCGCCTGCACATAGGAGCCGACAACAAGCAGCAGCCGGCCGACACCGCTCGGCGGGCGGCAGAATCCGCTGGCCTTGCGGTCCGCGAGCATCGCCGCGAGCGGCGGGGCACAGCGGACCGTGACGGCTATCCCGGCTTCCCAGGCGAGGCGCACACCGTCAGCGACCAGCGACAGGTCCCGTTCGGTCTCGGCGTCGCAGACGCACGCTGCCCGGCGCGCGTGCAGGGCCAGAAGTTTCACCGCCTGGGCAACGGCGGCAGGGCCTTCGCTGCGAAGCGTGTCGAGTGCCACGATGGCGCCGTCGGCCGCTCTGAACGCGGCCGCTGAACGTTCCTCGGCCCAGGCAAGCACGTCCGAACTGGTGTAGCCGAACTCAGCATCCCGCGCGTACTCGGTGCCGGCCACCGGCACGAGACTCTGGTCTGTCGCCAGGAAATGCGTGCCGTTCAGGGTGACTCGGCCTGCCGACGGCATGGCTGGCACGATCAGAAGGACGTGCCCGCCCCCGTTGTCGTGCTCGGTGACGCCCTGGAATTCCGGAAGCAAATGCCCCCGCAAGGTGCTGTCTCCACGGCAGACAATCTGGGCCTGCGGCCAGGCTGCCCTGGCTATGGCGCTGATGCCGGATGTCCGGCGAAGCGCGTCGTCCTCGGTGAGCGCTCGATTGTTCGTCAGCACGTACACGGGCTGCGGGCCGTGGCTTTCAAACCAGTCGCGGAGATAGTCATCGTCAAGGTTCAGCAGCACTTCGACGCCGGCGGCGCTCTGGGTCCCCGTCGGGTCGTCGTCCAGGATCACCACGCCGCCCGGCCAGTCCGTCACAGCACTGTCTCCCCGCCATCAACGGTCCAGGTTCCGCCGGTCACGAACGACGCCAACGAGGACAGCAAGAACTCGACGACTGGGGCAACCTCAGCAGCGTCAGCGGCGCGGCCCAGCGGAATCCGCCCCACGATCCCCTCACGTACCGACTCAGCCGCCATCAGCGAACGCACCAGCGGCGTGTCAGTGAACCCCGGAACGACGACGTTGACCCGGATGCCTAGCGGCGCGTAGTCAGCTGCCATCACCCGCGCAAGGCCCATGACCCCGGCTTTACTCGCCGAGTAGGCATGAAAACCCGAGCCCGTCCCGCGCATGCCCGTCGGCGAACCAATGATGACAATACTTCCGCCCGCTGTCAGCTTCGGCACCGTGTACTTACAAGTCAGGAACGCTCCCGTGAGGTTGACAGCGAGGGTGTCGCGCCACACGCCCTGGTCCAGTTCGTGCACCTTCGCATCAGCGCCGACACGCTGAATTCCCGCACTCACGACAACGCCGGTCAGCCCGCCGAGCGCGGTCACCGCGGTATCAACGGCAGCCGACATCTGCAACTCGTCGGCGACATTGGCCTCGACCGCGACTGCCCGACCGCCATCCCGGCAGATCTGCTCAGCGACACCCTCCGCTGCGCTACCCGCGGCGTCAAGGACGGCAACGCTGGCTCCGCCGCCGGCCAGCCTGATCGCGCAAGCCCTGCCGATCCCCGAGGCAGCGCCAGTAACGATGACTTTGAGGTCCGTCACAGCGCGGTCTTCGCGTCGGCTGCGAGCGCATTCTGGAGGCGGCCTGCTGACGCGGCCAGGTGAGCGCGCATCGCTGAGCCAGCAGCTTCTGGATGACAGTTGGCGATTGCCTCGTAGACCCGCACGTGTTCGAGGTAGGAGGGCCAGTTATCGGCCTCGCCCTCGATAACCCTGCTGATCCGGGCCCTCAACAGGGCCCGGATGCTGCGCACTATGTCCGCAATTACCGCGTTCTTGCTGGCCTGCGAAACGGCGAGATGGAACGACACGTCGGCGCTAACGAAGTCATCGCCGGTCAGGGCATTTTCCATAGCCTGCAAGGCGGTCACTAGGGCAGCGAGATCGGGGAGGTCGCGGCGCGTTGCCGCCAGCTGCGCCGCGGCTACCTCCAGATGCTGCCGGGCTTCGACGAGGTCGGTCGTCGTCCGCTCACCGAGCAGAAGGCCCCATTCGACAGCGCGCGGTAGCAGTTCAGACTCGATGCTCTTCAGATAGGTGCCGTCGCCCTGCCGTATGTCAATCAGTCCGAGCAGCGCCAGCGACTTCAGTGCCTCACGTATGACAGACCTGCCGACGCCAATCTCGTCGGCAAGCTGGCGCTCAGAAGGGAGCCGAGCGCCCGCACTGATGCTGCCGGCCAGCAGGTAATCAAGCAGAAGCCTCGCTACCTGCGCGGGCAGCGGCTGTCGTGCCTCGATCTCGCCCCAGATCCTTGAAGTCATCCGCGCTCGCTCAGAGCCGCCCGAGCGCCCATCTCGATCAGTTCTACCTGTAGTCCCGCAGGCCGTGCCGCGAGGAAGCAGGCTTGCCGGCCGCGACCGCCCGTGAAGATCTTGGTCTCGCTCTCCGCCGGCCGGCAAAGGAAATCGGCGATCTGGTCAACACAAAAGCACACATGGTGCGGGCCCTCGCCGTGCGAGGCCAGGAAATCCCGGATCGGTCCTGGTGCAACAGGCTGAACGAGCTGAACCGTAGCCCCCTCGGGCGCGTCAGAAGCGGCAAGGTAGACCAGCCGGACGCCTACCGCATCGATGACCTCGTCGTGGACGATGTGAACTCCCAGCATGTCCGAGAGGGCTTTGGCGCTCGCGTCGGCATTCTCCACGACTATGCCGACGTGATCGATGTACTGGACCTGAGCCGCCACGCGCCACCCGACCCTTCAAGGATGGTATGCCATATGACTGCATCTGGTATACCGTCTACCGGTCAACCATTATCCTTGGACATGACCTCTCTGGATGTCAAGCGCACGTTCGCCAGCCGGAGCTGCAAGCTTCGCCTTAATTGCAGGTGCAGCGGTCAACCCACACCTAACGGCCACGAATTCCTATGCCCTGGTCCAGACCTAGCGATCAGAGTGCTGTGATGAGGTCCGTGTGCCACTTGCGGGCAGTGATCCGCCGCGGGTCAGGACGCCGAGGTTGGTGTGGCCAGGAGCGCGACCAGCCAATGGCCGGTAGGCAGATAAGTCTGAGCCGGCTCAGGTAATCTCGCCGCTCCATGGCCTGATCAACCCGTCGCGACCGCGCACTCGCCGGGGAACGTTCGCGTACGACTCGGCATCGTCGAGTGGGTGCAGTGCTCCAGCGCGAACGCTGACAACCCTGTGGATCGAGCGCTGGCCCGCGTGCTGAATCCACGAAACCCAGCCCCACCAGCTCCCGTCGAGCTCCACGAGCTCCCAACACAGTAGGTGTCCGACGGTGGTGTCATTCAGGAGAACGATCGGCGGAGCCCACGGAGCATCCTTTGGCACCGCACCATCATTCGCTCCTGTGTTCGAGAAAGCAAGACTGCGTGCCTGAGTGCGCCGCGGGAGTCCAGGAGGTCCGCCAGGACAAGGCTGCGAGGCCAGCTGGTCAGCCCGCACGCGCCTGTGCGCGTGCTGTCATCGACGAGCTGCTCCGGCAACGTCCGAGAACCGCTGGGCGAGTTTGATCAGGACGCTGCTCGGCTCAAAAACGTCTGGAGTTCGGTGCGGGTGATGACGCGCCTGCGACCGATTTTCAGGTAGGCCAGCTTCCCACGCCGCATCTGGTCATACAGCAGGTCGCGCGACAGGCCAGTGAGCTGAACGGCCTCCGCCACGGAGTATGCGAGGCGCTCCGCGAGTGGCTCGCTTGGTTGGGCATTCATCGAATCCTCCAAAGGGATCTGCGAACTTAACATCACGCCTCCGCCTCTCGGTCTCTTTCGGTCGGCTCGGTCTCGGCCTGGGCGCCGCGCCGGACTACCTCTGGCCAGAGGTCGGCGATAGCCTGGCCGTTGCGCTGGATCTTGCCGCGCAGTTCGTCGGCGACCCAGGTCACGGTCCACCAGCTCGGCGGGCCGCCCAGGTTGATCTCCCAGCCGTAGTTGTTGTCCTGCTTCTCACTTTCCGCGGGCATCGAGTCCTCCTGCATGCCTAGTTGTGTGCCGATGTGCTTGGCGCGGCAGCCGCGCCAGGTGAGCCTCCGCACTGCGAGCCATACAGCAGGGCTGCTCCGCCAGGTGGTCCGGCCATCGGTGAATGCGGCAAGAACTCCCCCGCGACCCCGGTACCCGTAGCGGCGCGGTAGCGCGAGTAGGGCCGGTAGCCGGGTTCGTCGAGCTCGTCCTCGTCCAGGCCCAGCGGCTGGCACCAGCCGCATCGCTCAGCCTGCCGCCGGGCAGCTGCGGCCGTTCTGCGCTGGCTGCGGGTCTGCTCGGGCGGGCGCTTGTCCCACCAGGCTTCCCACAACTGCTGCGCCAGGCCGCGAAGCTCCGACGTGACCGTGACTGCGTCACCGCGCAGGACGTTCTGGACCGCCTGTGAGTGCACCCGGAGGGCACGTGCGATCCGCGTTGCGTCATGTCCCATTGCGACGAGGGAACGAAGCCGCCACATGGTGCCGCCGCCATCCACCTGCTCGGCCCCCAGGGCTGCACAATTTCTTTGTGTGAGCACTCTCATCACGTCGCTTCGCGGCCTGGATGGCGATCGACGCGGCGCTGGCCGCCACGCCTGGCGGAGTCAATGGTCCGCGTGACCTCACGCTCGCTGAGCCCGGTCCTCGCAGCGGCAGCAGCGATCTCATCGAGGACATCAGATCTGCCGGCTTCGACGGCGCGGCGGGCGGCCCAGAACAGGCCCGAGTTGCGGTTGCCTTCCTCGAGCCGCTCCACCCAGGCGACCAAGCGACCGAGGTCGTCGCTGTTAGCGAATTGCTGGCGGGCTGGCCGGTCCGGCTGCGGTTCGAGAAGCTCGGTAACGGCGGACCAGCTCAGGCCGCCGAACGGGGCGAGCTCGCGTACTCATATGAAGCGACTCGTCAAGGTTCTGCTGTTCCTGTGCCTGGTTCTTAGTGGTTTGCGGGGTTGTCGTGTTCGGAGAGCGGGCGTGGCTGTCTGATCCTGTGTTCCTGGATAGCTGCCGTGTTGTCGTGC
>Ga0335074_10000297_pt1 | contig 75513 bp, 70 predicted proteins | sample Lox_Sample_23_FD_206715 | JGI IMG/M metagenome (GOLD analysis project Ga0335074, IMG submission 206715) | Soil microbial communities from Loxahatchee National Wildlife Refuge, Florida, United States - Lox_Sample_2.3 | ecosystem: Environmental > Terrestrial > Soil > Wetlands | place: USA...
ACGGCGCGGGCAAGACAACCCTGCTGAAGATGGTGTCGGGCTTCCTGCGGCCGAGTTCCGGATCCATCCGCCTGTTCGGCGACGACATGACCAGCGTCCCCGCTTACCGCCGGTTCCAGGCCGGGCTGTGCCACCTTCCCGAGGGTCACGGCGTGTTCCGGTCCCTCACGGTGCGCGAGAACCTGATCATGCAGTCGCGCAAGGGCGAGGAAGCCGACGCCACCAGCCGGGCGTGCGCGGCCTTCCCGATACTCGGACGGCGGATCCAGCAGGTGGCCGGGACGCTGAGCGGCGGCGAGCAGCAGATGCTGTCGATGGCCTCGGCGTACGTGCGCAGCCCCCGGCTGATCCTGGTCGACGAGGCGTCGCTCGGGCTGGCGCCGCTGATCGTCGACCAGATATTCGCCTTCCTGGAGCGGGTGGCGGAAGAGGGAACTGCGCTGCTGATCGTTGACCAGTTCGCGGCCCGGGCGCTGGCGCTGGCCGAGACCGCCTACGTCCTCAGCCGGGGATCGATAACGTACTGCGGCTCCCCGAAGGATCTGGGCGAGGCCCAGCTGCTCAGCCATTACATGGGGGTGTGACCGAGCCGCGGCTGCGCACGGCCGGACCTCGGGCCGGCCCGCCCGGACGGGCCCCGCCCGGCCGCGGTCTCTCGTCGGCGTGCGCCCGCGCAACGTGCCGGGCGGGCGCTGAAGCGCGATCCGGCCAGGCGTTGAATGAGCTAGACTAGTTAACGATATCTTGCGGTCGGCCGCCACGCGAGCGCGGGGGCCGGCCACAACCGAGAGGCAGCATCGTGGACTTCGGGCTCACCGACGAACAGGAACTGCTCCAGCAGACGGCGCGCGATTTCGTGAAGCAGTACTGCCCGCCGGAACAGGCCAAGAAATGGGACGAAACAGGCGAGTTTCCGTCCAGCCTCTTCACGGGCCTGGCCGACCTGGGGTGGTTCGGCCTTCCCTACCCCGAGGAGGACGGGGGCGGCGGAGGCGGGCCAATGGAACTCGCCGTCATCGCCGAGGAGCTCGGCCGGTCGAGCCTCGACGTCGCCATGTGCTACATCGGCTCGCTGATCCCCGCGCTCACGGTCCACCGGTGGGCGAGCAGCGAGCAGCGAGCCCGGTTCCTGACGTCATCCATGAACGGCGGCTCGCGATTCGCCGTCGCGATCAGCGAACCGGACTCCGGGTCAGACGCCGCCGCGCTGAGGACATCGGCCACGCTGGACGGCGACCACTTCACCGTCAACGGGCAGAAGATGTGGTGCACCGGCGCCGGGCTGCCCGGAACCACGATCGCCACCTACGTGCGCACCGGCCCGGCGCAGCCCAAGCATGCCGGGCTCAGTCTCTTGCTCATCGACCCCGCCGCTCCTGGCGTCGAGGTCCGTCGCACCCCCACCCTGGCCCGGCACATCCTGGGGACCAATGAGGTCTTCTTCACCAACGTCCGGGTCCCGCGGGACAACCTCATCGGCCCGCTGGACGGCGGCTGGCAGGTCATGCTGTCCAACCTCGAGCTTGAACGTGTGCTGATGAGCGGCGCGTACGCCGGGGTCGCGCAGGCCACGCTGGACGCTGCGCTCGAGTACTCAAAGCAGAGGAAGCAATTCGGCCGGTCCGTGGGCACCTTCCAGGCGCTCGCCCATCCGATGGCCGAACTACAGACGGAGATCGACTCCGCCCGCCTGCTCACCTACCGGGCCGCGTGGCTCCTCGCCCGCAAGCAGCCCTGCGCGCGCGAGGGCGCCATGGCCAAGCTCAAGGGCTCCGAGACCTACGTCGCCGCGGCCCGGCTGGGCATGCAGGTCATGGCCGCGCACGGGTTCTCGACCGAGAGCATCATGAGCTTTCGCTGGCGCGAGTCCATCGTGGCCCCGATCTCGGGCGGAACCAGTCAGATCCAGCTCAACGGCATCGCCCGCAGCATGGGGGTGCGGGCCTACTGAGCGTGGTCGCCGGGTCGGCCCCTCCCGCCGCCGACCGCGGCGTCTCTGGCCGCACACGGCTCCTCAATCGTGCCCTCTAACGTATTGATTATCTATCTGATTATTCTATAAAATTGAGCGGTGTGTGGAGTGACGGCTGACGGTGCGGTGAGCCTGCGGGTCACGCCGGCGGCTAACGACTTCTGAGGAGATGTCCCCCCAATGTGCGCACACAAATATGACCTGTTCAGCGTCGATGACCACATCGTCGAACCCGCCGACGTGTGGTCGAGCCGCGTGCCGGCCAAGTTCCGTGACACCGCCCCCCACGTGGTTGAGGAGGGCGGGCGCGAGTACTGGCTCTACGAGGACCAGCGCACGCTGACGATGGGACTCAACGGCGTGGCCGGCAAGCCTCGCGAGCAGTGGAGCCTCGAGCCGACCCGGTTCTCGGACATGATCCCCGGCTGCTACGACCCACGGCATCGCTCGCGTGATCTGCTGGCCGCCGGGATTCGCGCGAGCGTGAACTTCCCGAGCCTGCCCGGTTTCGGTGGGCGCTTGTTTGCCGAGTTCAAGGACAAGGAACTCGCCGCGGTCTGCGTGCGGGCCTGGAACGACTTCATCCTCGACGAGTGGGCACCCGCCGGCCCCGAAGGGATGTTCGTTCCGATGGTGATCGCGCCGCTGTGGGATCCCCACGCCGCGACTGGCGAGATCCAGCGGTGCCTCGACAAGGGCGCTCGCGCGCTGTGCTTTGTCGAGAACGCGATCCCGCTCGGGTTGCCGTCATTCTGGTCCGGCTTCTGGAACCCGATCTGGGCGATCTGCGCGGAAGCGGAGCTTCCGATCTGCCTGCACGTCGGCTCAAGCGGCGTGAGCCCGCTGAAATCCGAGGACACCAACTTCCTCGAGCCGATCGCGCTCGGCATGCTCGGGGCCATCATGGGCTCGATCAACTTCATGCTCGCCCCTCCCTGCCACGAGTACCCGAACCTCAAGCTCGTGTGGTCCGAGGGCGGGATCGGATGGATTCCGGCCGCACTCGAGCGCGCCGACCGGCAGTTTGAGCGCCACAACTACTGGGCGAAGGTCTCCGACACGAAGCCATCCGAGATCTTCGAACGCAACATGTGGGTGTGCATGATCGAGGAGCCCGTCGGACTTCAGTTCCGGGAGCATGTCGGAACCCACAAGATCCTCTGGGAGAGCGACTATCCGCACTCCGACACCCCGTGGCCCAAGGTGATCGAGGGCGCGGACGAGGTGTTCGCGGGAGTGCCCGCCGACGAGGTCGCGCAGATCACCCACCTCAACGCCGAGAAGCTGTTCCGGTGGAAGATGGCCGATGCGGCGTTGCTCGACGAGCCGGAGATCGCGGCCTGGCGGGAGAGCCTTAGGGCCGACCCGTACGCCGCCACCAGGCTGCTCGCCCCGCCGATGAAGGGCATCCAGCACCAGCGCGGGCCGGACCTGCACGTGGGTGACCCGTGTCCGGACATGCACATCGGCACGAACATGATGGAGCGCTGCGGCCTCCCCCTCGACGCCAGCGGGACGTGCCCGGCCGGGCACCACGCGGCGCTCGCGGGAGTCTGAGCGGTGGGACTCCTCGACGGCGTCAAGGTGGTCGAGCTTGGGCTCATCCTGCCCGGTGCGGCGCTCGGGCATCTGCTCGCCGACCAGGGCGCGGACGTCGTCAAGATCGAGCGCCCGCCGGGCGGGGACTACGTCCGCGACTTCCCCGAACAGGTCGGCGACGCCGGCGGCCAGAGCTTCTGGCACCTGGTGCTGAACAGCAACAAGCGGAGCCTGACGCTCGACCTGCTACGGTCCGAGGGGGTCGCGGTGCTGCACGACCTGGTGCGGGACGCGGACGTGTTCATCACGAATCTGATCGCCGACCAGCCGGCCCGCCTCGGGGCGTCCTACGACGCGCTGCGCGCCATCAAGCCGGACCTCGTGTACTGCCAGATCACCGGGTTCGGCGCGACCGGGCCGTACGCCGTCCTCCCCTCACACGGGCTCGCCATGAGCGCGATCACCGGCCAGTGCGTGCTCGAGCCCGACGCCGACGGCTGGCTCAGCCAGGGGCCAGATCCGGGTTTCGGCAGCGGCACCCAGTGCGCCGGGCAGCCGGTGCAGGCCGGCCCGATGTGGGCGGCCTACGGCATCGCGGGCGCGCTCTGGCAGCGTTCGCGCACCGGTGAAGGCTGCTACCTGGACGTGTCCAACTGCGACGCGACGCTCGCCAGCGCGTGGATCGGCGTGCCGTTCGCCGTGAACCCGGGCGCCGTCCGGATCGAGGCGACCTCGCAGTCGCTGCAACTGCACAGCGCGCGGCACGCGTTCTACGAGACCCAGGACGGCAAACACGTCTTCGTCGCGATGATCGAACCGAAGTTCTGGTCCCGGTTCTGCCGCGAGCTGGGCCGCGAGGACCTGCTCGAGGGCCTCGACGAGGACGTCACCGCGTTCGACGCGCTCGACGAACAACAGAACGTCGTGCACCTGCGCGAGCTGCGGGGGATCTTCCGGACCCGCACCCGCGACGAGTGGACGGCGTTCTTTCTCGCGAACGACCTGCCCTGCGCTCCGGTGAACCGCACCTCCGAGCTCGCCGACGATCCGCAACTGCGGGCGCGCGGGACGTTCGTCCACGTCCCGCGGCCAGACGGACAGGGGACCTTCCGCGTGGCGGCCGAACCGCTTCGCGTGGCCGGCGAGAAGCGGCAGCCGCCGCGGCCCGCGCCCGCGCCCGGCCAGGACACCGAGGCCGTGCTCGTCGGCCTGGGCTACGATGCAGCCCGGATCGAGTCGCTCCGAACGGCCGGGATCGTTTCCTGACGCGGGCCAGCGTTCACGCGTCGCTACCGAGCAGCGCCGCGGCCTCGTCGGCGATCTCCTTGGCGACCGACCCGATCGTGGCATCGTCCCAGTCGCACAATGAGGTCCTGCTGCGGTCCACCACGACGTAGCGGTAATCGGGCATGCGGGCCAGCCGGGTCATGGCGCGCACGCCGGGCAGCATGTCCTCGTGGACCAGCGCGACGCTGGGGATGCCTTCCCACTCCAGTTCCATCGCGTCCCGGATGCTGCGGGTGCTGCAGGAACCGCAGCCGCCGAAGCCGGCGATGACCACATCCGCGTCACTGAGCAGCTTCTGCCAGTCCTCGGGCCGCGGAGGCGTGGATCGCTGGGGCTTGCGGACCAGGAACGCGTCGCCGACGCCCGCGCCCTGGCTCAGCAGCCGGTGCACCTCCACGAGCAGATCCTCGGTGCGTCCCAGGCCATTGGAGACCAGGCCCACCCGGGCTCCGGCCAGCGGGCGCCTGGCCGCCGTGGGGCGGGAGTCCTGGTCGCCAGTCCGGACACCGGTCGGGTCGAGTGCGGTGATCATGGAAGAACCTCCTGTCTGGCCAGCCATCACGGCTGGGCGTGATCGGGCAGCGGAAGCGTCACCGCCAGGCCGACGTGGGGCGGCATGACGGCGATGACCTGGTCACCGGGTCCCCCGGCGGCCACGAGCAGGATGCCCTCCGGCCGGCCGAGCCGCAGGACCGATCCGTCCGATTCGCGCCGGAGCGGGCTCATCTCATCCCACAGCGCCTGCCGGATGTCGGCTTTCGACCATCCCGACCTGGTGAAGAAGCGCTGGTGCTCCTGGCCGAGCACGATCGGCACGTCGCAGACGCTGCCAAACTGGTGCTCCCACAGGGAGCCCTCGAGAAACAGCACGCGGCCGAGGTACCCGATGATCACCTCGGGGACGTGGCTGTGCGGGCGAACGATGATCGGGCCGATCGTGGAGGCCACGGTGACCGCGCTCTGGTCGGCTCGCAGGCCTCGCTCGACGTGCAGCGGCGTCCAGGAGGTTGCCTCCTGGTCCTCGCCGAAGCAAAAGGAATAACGGCCGGGAGTGGAGAAGGTGGCGCGGTCGAGCTGGTGCGGGACGGACCTGAGCACGTTGCGGACGACCAGCCGCAGCGCCCGTCCGATCGTCGCGTTCGCCCGGAAGCCCGGTCCCATGCACCCCTGTTCGCACTCCACGCCGATCTGCTGGCGGACCGGGCCGTTGACGATCACCATCTGCGCGGCGCTGGCCAGCGTCGCCGTCACGGAATGAGGGATCGCCTCCTCGTGCAGCAGCGCCGCGACCGCCGTGATCACGACCGGCGCGTATTCTGCCAGGCAGCCCGCCATGACGGCGTTGATGGCCACGTCCTCGGCGGTGACGATGACGTCGCGGGTCGACACGGTCCCGAGCACCTCGCCCGCGGTCACGCCGCCAGAGTCGAGAAACGCCGCGACCATGGCCGGCTCGGGCAGGATCACCGGGAGACCGTCGGTCCATCCGCGCCGGTAGTACTCCTCGACGGCCGAGGCGTGATCGGAAAGCCTGATCCGGGCGGCCTGCAGGGTTTCGGCGGTCATCTCCGGATCTCCTTGCCAGCCGTCAGCCATGACAATCAGTTAACTGTTAAACCAATTTAACCTGATTCTTGGCCTGCTCGCCAGGGGTGTGGGGGGCGCGGCTGAGCTACCTGCCGGTCGGCGCGGTCGCTACGCGCCGGCCAGCACCTCGTCGAAGAAGGCAAGGGCGCGCAGGTGGTAGGCGCGGGCCACGCGGTGCAGGCTGATGTTGTGGCCGCTGGCCCGCTGCCAGGCGAGCACGACCCGGGGCGACGATGTGAACAGGGTCCCGCAGCGTTCCAGGCCCGCACGGCCGCCTCCGGAGGACGCGTCGGACTCCGCCCGGGTGATCTGGACGGGCACAGTGATCTTGGGCGCCAGGATCGGCGTGGACTCCGGGCATTCCACCGCGTCGATGATTTCCGCGGCCGGGATCGGCCGGATCAGGAGTTCCTCGGCGGTGATCATGTCCGGGTCGAAGCTCCCGTCGGGTCCGTAGAACAAGCCTCGCCGGTACTCGGGGCTGTTGGCGGGAAGGAAGTCCAGGCTCGCCAACTGCTCCGGGTCGGCCAGGCTGCCGTCGAACATGAACGGCAGCCCCGATATCTCCATCGCCGCGATCGAATCGCGGGCCGATGCGGCTATGTGCAGGGCCAGCACCGATCCCATGGAGTGGCCGATAAGAAAGATGGCGGCGCCGGTATCGGTGTCCGCCCGCAGGCCGTCGATGAGGTCGAGGACGGTCTCCGCCTGGCGGGCCATCCGCGCATCGTTCCCGACCAGGCCGTGGGAGGCCCCGTAGCCCGGCCGGTCGATCGCGACCACCCGGTACCCCAGGGCCGGCCCCAGCGTGGCCAGTGACGCGGCGGGATCCAGCGGATGCTCCCAGTACCCGGCGCTGTAGCCGCCGCCGTGCAGCGCCACGATCGTCGCCCGGGGCGTGTCTGCGGGGAGGGCGTCCGTGCCGGACAAGCGCAGTCCGCCTGCCCGCCAGACCGACGTGCGGGGCATGTCTGCACCCCCTGAGTGCTCTTTTAGATGCTATTATTTTACTTGGATTTATTATTTAATCAAAATCTCTCGACGAGGAGACCCATTGACCGGCTCGGCGCCTGCCATCCGGGTCGACCACCCGAAGCCCGGTATCCGCCGGCTGACCTTCGACCGCCCCGAGCGGCTCAACGCGATAGACGACGCCTTCGTCGCGGGCCTGCACGCTGCGCTGGACGACGCGGAAGGCGATCCGTCCTGCCGGGTGGTCCTGCTCACCGGCGCGGGAAGCGGCTTCTGCGCGGGGTTCGACATGAAGGGCGGTGACTACAGCGGCGAGGCCTCCGAGCGGGGAGTGGCCGATCTCATGGCCGGGCAGCGGCGGCTGGCCGACCTGGCCGTGCGCCTCCACGAGCTGCCGGTCGCGGTCGTCGCCGCCGTGAACGGGGCCGCGGCCGGCGGCGGTTTCGCCCTGGCGCTGGCCGCGGATATCAGGGTGGCGTCCGAGGCGGCCGTGTTCATCGCGGCCAACGTCAAGATCGGGGTGTCCGGCGGCGAGATGGGCATGACGTGGCGCCTGCCCCGCCTGATCGGCGAGGGCCGGGCCGCCGAGATGCTCCTCACTGGGCGGCGGATGGGCGCCGCTGAGGCGCTGGCGGTCGGGCTGGTGACCGCCGTCGTTCCGCCGGATCGGCTGCTGGACACCGCGTGTGACGTGGCCGAGCAGGTCATCGCGACCAGCCCGTTCACCACCTGGATGACGAAGGAACTGCTCGACGCGAACGCGAGCGCGGGCTCGCTGCGCCACGCCGTCCAGAACGAGAACCGCACCCAGGTGCTGTGCAACTTCACCGGTGACATCGCCGAAGCGGTGGCCGCCTTCCGCGCGGGCCGCCCGCCGGTGTTCCGGTGAACCTCATACCCCCAGACTCCGGAACGTCTCCAGGTCCTCGGCGGCGGCGACGTGACGTGACATCCACGCGACGTTGATCTCCCGCGGCTTGAAGTAGTCGGGGTTGACGATCTTCACGAACAGGCCGTATGCATTCCACTGCCGGTAAGCCAGCCAGGCCTCATCGAAACCAGGTGAGTCCACGTCGTGGCTCCTCAGCCGATCGAGATAGTGCCTCAGCAAGTCCTGCTCGCAGCGTCGGCACTCCTCGATCTCGAGGGCAGACACGAGGAAGTAATTCACGTCCCAGGCCCAGCTGCTGACCCTGGGCGAACCCCAGTCGAGGTAGCCCGGCGTGCCGTCGGGCAGGAAGTAAACGTTGTCCAGGTGGGCGTCGGAGTGGATGAGGCACGCTGGCTCGCGGCATGAGATCTCGGCCAGGGCCCAGAAGGCCCGCACGATCCGCTCCGGATCGTTGACCGACTCAGGCGTGTTGGCGTCGGGCCGTTCTCGTATCCACGTGCGGAAGACGTCGGGCGTGTGCTCCAGGAAGTACGACGCCCCGGGGCCGGCCGTCGGGATCCCCGGGGTCACGAAGTCCAGCCGGGACATCCACGTGCAACCCCACGTTGAAGCGTGAAAGCCGGCCAGGGCCTCCAGCACCACGGCCGCGCCGTCCGCGGTCAGCGGCCGGGTCGCGCGACCGAAGTCGGCGCCCGCGGCCGCCAGGTCCTCCAGCACGATCACCCCCTGACGGCTGACCCGATCCGCTCCCGCGTAGAAGCACCTCGGGACGCTGATGGCCACCCGCGGCGCCAGCTGGTCGTAGAACAGCGCCTCGTTCTGGTACAAGCCCGAGATGGCCAGGCTCTCGAAATGAGGCTCAAAGCCGGCCTTGAGCCACATCGAGTCCGGCAGCCCCGGTCCGTCCTCGGGCGGGCGGTCATACTCCAGGGACAGCTTCACGTTGGTGCCCGTGCCATGGACGGGCTCTCCCATGCGCACCGAGCTGACCTGGACCCCGGGTTGACGCCGCGACAGCGCGCCCGACAGCCACTCAGCGGTTATCTCATCCAGCCCCATGGGCACGATCCCAGTGCTCACGATCCTCCTTGACCGGGCCGGCACCGCCGCGACCCTGTTCCCAGAGACGGCCATCCGGTATCTGCTCTGGATCTCAGCGCAGGATGCACAAGCCACCGTCCAGCATCAGGGTGGCGCCGGTGAGGTAGCTCATATCGGGGCTGACGAGCGCGGCGACCGCTCGTCCGATGTCCTCCTCGCAGTCGCCCATCCGCCCGAGGGGAGTCGCCTTCAGCACGGCGGCGGCAGCCTCGGGGCGCGCCTCGTTGAACGCCAGGGCGGCGGGTGAGCCGGCAAACGGGCAGACCACGTTCACCCGGATGCCGAAGCGTCCCCATTCGCGGGCCGCGACCTTGGACAGTCCGCGGATGGCCTCCTTGGCCATCGCGTACGCGCCGAACAGCGGGCTGCCCTCGACGGCGGTGTTGGACCCGAGGTTGACCACCGATCCGCCCCGCTCGGACAGATGCGGGAATGCGGCCTGCATGCCGTGCAGCGTCGCCATGGGTCCGGTAGACCAGGCCAGCTCCGGGTCTTCCACCGGCACGTCCTGCAGGCGCCGGTTCGGCGGCACGCCCTGCGCGTTGTTGACCAGCACGTCGAGGCGGCCGAAGGCGTTGACGACGTTCTCGACCAGGGAGAATACGGCCGCGCGGTCGGCGACGTCGCACGGCACCGCCAGCGCGGAGGCGCCGGCTTCCTCGATCTGGATGGCCACAGCGTCCAGCTTCGCCGCGGTTCGTGCCGCCACCGCGACCGCCGCGCCTTCCTTCGCCAGGGCCAGCGCGATGCCCCGGCCTATCCCCTGGCTGGCCCCGGTAACGATCGCGGTCTGGCCTGCGAGTCTCCCCATGCAGAGATAGTACAATGATTTAGCTTTTGACGGTGTAGAGCATGCGGGCCTGGCTGAGAATGGCCCGCTCGCACGCTGACAGGTCGAGGGCGGCGTCGGTGAACCACTCCCACGCGACGCCGCGGATCATGCCCATCACCGCGATGCTGACCGCCCCGGTGTCGAGGCCCGACGGGATCTCACCGAGGTCGATGCCTTCGCGGAGGGCGGACTGGATGCGCTGCCGGAACCTGACGTTCTGCTGGTGGATTGCGGGCCGGAGTTCGGGCACGGCGGTGGCGGCCTCATGGGCGATGACGATGTAGGCGCGGGCCCGCGATGGGTGGGCGGCGAGGCCCTCGAAGAATCCGGCGATCTCGGCGTCGATGCGTCCCACGCCGCGCATGCCCGGATCCAGTGCCTGCGGCGGGCTCTCGGTGAGCGTCATGACCGGCCGGTACGACTTCAAGGGCGAGAACCTCGGCGGCGAGCTGGCCAACGGGCTCACCTACGCCAAGGGCAAGCCGTTCGGCTTCACCGCTAACCCGTGCTACTTCGTCGTCGGGATGAAGAACGGCAAGACGATCGCGCCCGCGGGGCTCACTCCGCAGTGCCCATCGAAGCCCTGACCCGGGCGGCCTGGTGGGCCTCCTTCGGCTGAATGCCCTCAGCCATCCAGGCCGAGCAGTTCGGCCACGTTGGATCGCATGACCTTGCGGGTGCCGTCGTCGCCCAGATACGTCAGCTTGCCGGCGAACTGGACCGGCTCGGCGATCCCCTCGGAGTGCGGCCAGTCCGAGCCGAACAGGATTCGGTCGACGCCGATCAGCTCGCTGAGCGGGACCGGGTCCTCCTCGAAGTAGGGGGAGACCCAGCAGTGCTGGCGGAACACCTCGCTCGGCCGGTCCTGGACGTGACCGCCGACGGGGGTGCCCCGACGGCCGACCTTGGCCGCCTTGTCCATGCTCTGCAGGAGCGCCGGGACCCAGGTCGATCCGTTCTCGATGCTCAGCATCCTGAGTCGGGGAAACCGGCCGAACAGGTTGTTGAGGATCAGGTTGGCCAGCATGTCGGAGATCGGCCGGTCCCCGTAGCCCAGGTACCACTGGAACGGGGTCATGTACTGCAGCGGCGGCCGGGCCTGCTCGCCCCACCGAACCGACCACAGCTCGTTGTAGCCGGAATCGCCAGAGTGGATGGCCACCGGCAGGCCGGCCTCGTTGATCCGGGACCAGAAGGGGTCATAGACCGGGTCCGCTGGCGACCGGCCGTAGGCCGGCCCCGCCTTGACGTGCACCATGCGAGCCCCGGCCGTCATGACCCGGTCCAGCTCGGCCACGGCGAGTTCCGCGTCGAGCAGGGACATCATCGGGGCGGCGAAGATGCGTCCGTCGGCGCCGTAGCCCCAGTCCTCCTCGATCCACTTGTTGAAGGCCCGGAGGTTGGCGTAGCAGGCTTCGACGTCGTCGTGCAGCTCGTGCTCGACCGCCACGGCCACGGTCGGGAACATCAGTGTCGCCTCCAGCCCCTGCTCGTCCATCAGCTCGAGGCGCGGGCCCTTGTGCATCATCGCCGGGTAGTCGTGGGCGTTGATCACCTCGTTCTGAACGAAGCCCTGCTCCATCTGGCCGCCGAACAAGGCCCCCAGACTGCCCGGCGCGCCGGTGTAGTCACTCTGGATGACGCGCATGAAGCCCAGCTTCTTCTGGCCGAAGTACAGCCGACCCAGCCCCTGCTCGTCCTGGACCACGTGGACAGACCGGTCGGCGAAGGCGGCCTCGAGGTGGCGGGTGAAGCAGTCGTAGGGCTCGTAATAGTGGTTGTCCGCGTCGATCAGCCGATATCCAAGCTGGGACAGGTCTGGCATCGTTCCCCCTTTGGCCGGATCACCGCCCATTCTAGAGTCTATGTTCTAAATTGGTCAACTTATTATTCTTATTCTGGTAGACTCATGACCGGCTCTGGGCGGATTCCGCAACTTGAAGCAGGCCGTACCGAAGTGGAGTTGCTGCGCATGACCGATCTAGGTGCCGCCGACGGCGACCCGCTCGACCCGCTGGACCTGGCCGCCGCGTCGCAAGCGCTGGCCGGCATTCGGGGCATGCTCGCGGCGGACGGCTATGACATGTCGCTGCGCGTGGTCGGGACCGACACGCTGGCCGTCGAGATACTGGCCGGCCCGGACGCCTGCGCCGAGTGCCTGGTGCCCAAGGACATCATGTCCGGCATTGTCAGGGATGCTCTCGGCTCGTCGGCGCCCGCGGCCCACGTCCAGCTCTCATACCCGGCGGAGTCCTCACACTGATCGCGCCGGGTCGGCCAGATGCGCCGGGCCGGCCCAGAGGAGAGGAGAACCATGGGCAGGCTGGACGGGAAGATCGCGATCGTCACCGGGGCCGCATCCGGCATCGGCAAGGCGACCGCGGAGCGGGTGGCCGCCGAGGGAGCCCAGACGGTCGTCGCCGACCTGAACGGCGACGGCGCCGAGGAGGTGGCGGCCAAGATCGCGGCCGCCGGCGGCGCGGCCACCCCCGTCCGGGCGGATCTCGGCGATGTCGGCTCGGTGCGGGCGATGATCAAGGCGGCGGTGAGCACCTATGGCGGCCTGGACATCCTGCACAACAATGCCGCCGCGACCCACCTGGCTGCCACGAGGGACCTTCCGGTGAGCGCCGCGGACCCGGACGTCTGGGACGAGACCATGCGGGTCAACCTGCGCGGCATCATGGTGGCCATCCAGGCCGCCGTGCCGCACCTCATCGCCCGCGGCGGCGGCTCGGTGATCAACACTGCCTCCGGGTCCGGCCTGGCCGGGGACCTGCGCAACCCCGCTTACGGCGCCTCCAAGGCCGCGCTGATCAGCCTCACCCGGTACGTGGCGACTGAGTTCGGCAAGCAGGGCGTCCGGTGCAACGCGATATCTCCGGGCTACATCGTCATCCCGGGGAAGCCCGGCCGTGACGTCATGAACGCGACCATGCTGCGGCACGTCCTTACCCCGCGCCTTGGGCGCCCGGAAGACATCGCGGCGCTGGTGGTCTTCCTGGCCTCGGACGAAGCCGCGTTCATCACCGCGCAGAACGTCTGCGCGGACGGCGGCATGCTCGCCCATCAGCCCTACCTGGCAGATTTCCGCGGGGATTGAGGCGCGCGGCACCTACCCGTTCAGGGGGTGACCGATGCCCCGGCCGCCCGTAGCCTCTCGGGCAGGAACGGCTCGACGGAGCGGGTGCTCGGCTCGCCGATACCGGTGTGATACTGGCTCTTCCCGGTGGCCCCGCCCAGCACGATGAGGTGAAGGGCTTCGGGCCCGGCCATCACCGGCAGCAGCGTCCCGTCGGGGACATCGGCCGCCCAGCGCTGGCTCGGCCGCATCGCATCAGGGTGCACGGCGTTGAGCACGTCCGCCTTGGGCCGCTTCGACTCCTCGTACACGAAGCCGATGACCTGCTCGCGCGTCCACCCCGCCTTGCCCAGCACGGCCGCGTGGTCGGGGCACACGACCATGAGGTTGTGCAGCTCGTATCCGCCGCCGGTTGGCTCCAGGTACGTGTGCTGGACCGACGAACTGCCCGGCATCCCGATGGACCGCGCGAACGTCCTCAGCAGGCGCGGCGCATCGTCGTTGTCCATGTCCTGAATCTCGAGCGCGCTCTCCACGCTGAAGACCGTCACGGCGCTCTCCCCGGCGCGCAGACCGCGGCTGACATGCAGCGGCGCCCAGGGACTGGCCGACTCGTTCTCGGCGACCGCCATCGAGTACTTCCGCGGCGTCCCGATCGTGTCCAGATCGAAGATGCCGACGTAGGCGTAGCCGACGTTCATCATGATCAGGCGCACCGCCCGCCCGATGACGGAGTTGACCGCTGACGGCCGGCCCGGGCCGAGCGCCCCCCGCCCGGAATTCATCCCGATCCGCTCGGCGATCGGCCCGTTGACGACGACGAACGGGGTGTGCGGGCCGGTCGACATCGCCACCTGACGCAGCGTGAACTCCGGCTGCGCCATCGCGTCGACGGCGGCCAGCAACACCGGCAGATGCTGGGGCGCGCAGCCGGCCATCACCGCGTTGACGGCGATCATCTCGACCGTGGCGAGCCCTCGCCCGGGAGCCATGATCGCGATGACCTCGTCGGCGTCCCGGCCCGTGCCGGTCAGCATCTCGGCGACCGCTTCGTCGGTCGGCGGAACCAGCCAGAAGCCGTCGCCGATCCCCCGGGCGACGAAGTCCGCCTGGAAGCTGCGGATGGCATCCAGGTAGTCCGCACCTGGGTAGCGGTGACGAGACGGCAGATGAGACGGAAGCTGACTGGCCGGCTCGGCCGGCTCGGTATCGCTGCGCACGAGCGCGGCGAGCACGTCATCGAAGACGTTCGCGGCCACCTGCTCCACCTCGGCGCGGGTCAGGTTCGTCAGCGGGCCCGGGATCTCGACCAGCCTCAGGTTCGGCATCCCGAACACTCGCGCCGTCTCCCGGGCGTCATCGATGAACGACGACGCAACCAGGCCCGCCGTCGGCACGCCGGTCAATTCGATCTCGATGAGGTCGTGGATCAAGGTCGAGGTGCACGAACCGCAGTCGCCGGTGCTCCCGATGACGATGTCGGAGGCTGCCGCGCACTGCTTGATGAAGGACGGAAGGGCGGGGTACCGGCCATAGAACCTCTCCGCCGTCACCCCCGACCGTTCCGCGAGCTCTTTCGCGAACCACTCGAGCGCGACCTGGCCGCCGACCTTCTTGTTCCACCACAGCCCCAGTCGCAGACCGTCGAGATGGCCGGCCCGAGGCGCGAGCGGGTGCCGCTGGGCCGACGGTTCGGCGACCGGGTTGCGCACGACAAGTTCAGGCATGAGGATCTCCTCGGACGGATCGCTGGGCTTGGGCAAGCACACCGGGTTGTTCGGCTCTGATGGCGAACACGATCGCTTCGGCGAGCCGGGCCAGGCTGTCGACGTGCTGGCGCTTGCGTTCGACGGGCCCGTAGTCCCGGGTGATGGTCTGCGTGGCCAGATTGACTCCGAGGCCCCAGGCCAGCTTCCGGCTTAGCTCGGCGATTTCCTCGGTCAGCAACGGACTCACGGTCGCGGCCAGGTCGCGATAGGCCTGGTCGACCCGCGCGCTGGCGCTGAGCATCCGCCGCCTGGTCTCCTCACGGGTGCTGGGGTCTGAGCCGAGATTCCACATGATCTGCAGGACGGCCAGGTACTCCGGAGTGCTGCAGAAATCCGTCACCGCGCCGAGCATCGAGAGCACGCGCGTCTCGAGTGCGTCCCCGGCGACCACCGTTGTCGAGACCTGCCGCACGAGGCGATCCACCGAATCCTCGAGCACCGCCAGCATGAGACCTTCCCGGGATCCGAAATGGTGCTGGATCGAGCCCCAGGTCACGCTGGCCTTCTGGGCAATCGCGTTCGAGCTGGCCCGGTAGTAGCCGAGCTCGCAAATGGCTGCGATCGCGCCGGCCAGCACCTTGGTGCGCGCCCCGGCGGTGTCCGCTTGATCCTCCATTACGACGCGCCCGGCAGCGCCGTCAGGCCGACCGCGACGGACGAGCCGATGGCTCGGCGCAGTCCCTCGTCCAGGATGGCCGCCAGATCCTCGGGGCTGATCGCGCACGTGTCACAGACCGCGAGGCGGTAGCTGACCGAAAGCCGGCGCGACCGGTAGTCGATCTCGTCGTAGTGGAACACGCCGCCGTCCGTGATCAGCGGAGCCAGGATGAGGTCGGCGGCTTCGCGAACGCGCATCCGCCAGAGTTCGTCGCTGTTCATCCGATCACCCGCCATAGCAGTTACTATCCATAGTGGTTGCTATGGATGGTACCCGTCAAGACCCCGCCCTAGCGCAGGTAGGCCTGGCCGCCGTCGATGGCGACCGAGGTGCCGGTGATGTAGCCCGCGTCCGGCCCGCACAGGAACGCGACCGCCCGGCCGATCTCCAGCTCCGGATCACCCAGCCGGCGCAGCGGGATGCTGGCCATACTGCGTGCGTACTCCTCGGGGTTGGCGTCGCGCCAGGCCTCCGCCGATGGGCTGGTCGCGGCGGGCAGCACCGCGATGACCCGGATGCCGTCCGGGCCCCACTCGGTCGCGGCCGCCCGGGTCAGGGTCTGCGTCGCGGCCTTGGCCGCAGCGTAGACACCACGCCCGGTGGGCTGCGGGTTCACGCTGGTCGAGCTGCCGAGGTTGACGATGACGCTGCCGGGCCGCAGGTGCGGGTGGCAGGCACGCATCAGGCGGAACACCGCGAGCGGCCCGGATTCCCAGCAGTCACGGAACGCCTCCTCGGATACGCCCAGCACCGAGCCAAGCGCGGGGATCTGGGCATTATTGACCAGGATGTCGATTCCGCCGAGGCCGCGGACCGTCTCGGCCACGCACCGTTCGATGTCCTCGGGCCGGGTCACGTCGCCCGCGATGACCAGGGCCGTGCCGCCGAGCTTGCCGACCTCCTCGCGCACAGCGAGCAGCTTGGACTCGCTGCGGCCGAGGAGCGCGAGCGACGCGCCCTCGCGCGCGAGCGCGAGCGCGATGCCGCGGCCGATGCCCTGGCCGCTGCCAGTGACGATGGCCCGCCTGCCGGCCAGCGTTGCCGTCATGAACTCTCCATCCCATTCCTCATGAAGAACGTGCTCGGGCCGGCCGAAGCCGGGGGGCGGTCATCCCTGGCCGGCGCGGCCTGCTCAGGTCCTGGCAGTGACGGGAACCCACTGGCGGAATCGCTCCCAGAGCGCCTGGCGGGTGTCGGCGAAGTTGTGCATGTGCGCCATGCGCGGCAGCAGGACGACCGTGATGTCCCTGGACCGCGGGTAACCCGACGGCTCGGCCCGGGGGTCGCGCGAGACGTCGCTGTCACCGAAGGCGAGGAAGACCGGCACCTCGATACGGTCGGCGAACTCCCGGCTGATCCCGGGAGTCATGCCGTCCACCCCCGTCACCCGGGAGATCAGCGTGTGGCACTGCTGTTCGTCGTAGCCGAACAGGTCGTCCGGCACGTCGGCCACGTGGAAGACGCCGAGGAAGTTCTGCCGCGGCGCTCCGTGGTACATCGGCAGCTCCCGGACGCCTGATGTCCTGGCGTTGTCCGCCATCACCGCGCGCCGCCGGTCCTCGGCCGACAGGCCGTCGAGCCGCCGGTGCTCGGGTATGTTCGCGATCAGGACGGGTGAGGCGCCAAACACGCCGATGCCCGGATAGTCGGCGTACTTGCCCTGCTGCATCATGGTGATGAAGCCGCCGAGCGACTGCCCGATGCCGACATAGGCTGGGTCGGTCAGCGCCGGAAGCAGCCCCGTCAGCGTGCCCTTCTCCAGCCCCGCCCGCACCTGCTGGTACGCCTCGTGGGCCGCGTCGGCGCAGACTTCCAGCGTCATGAAGTCGCCGTCGGCCGGCCGGGTGCTGTCGCCACCGCCGAGGTAGTCGCAGGCGACGAAGACCGCACCGCGCTCGGCCATCCACGCCGCCTGGCTGTAACCGGCGCGGCCCGGCGGCTGCAGGTCCCAGTAACGCCGGTGGTAGGTGCCGCCGGGAATCGCGATGACGACCACGGGGCGATCGGCGACGGCGCCGGGGTCGGCGACGAGCGTCGCCGCGATCTCCACCCGCTCGGCGGCCGCCCCCGGCGGCAGTGCCGCGGTCACGTCCACCCGGAACTCGTGCCGGATCACGCTCATGGCTCACCTTCCCTATGGCCGGCGGCCCGCCGGGCCGTTGACCATCATAGGTCAATAAGCTTAACTAGTTAGATCAAGTGGAGCGCGGGGGAGCACCCCCGACGCCGGGGAGGCTGTGATGGAGCGGACGGCGCGAGGGCGATACGAGACCAGCCTCGACGACCCCGAATTCACCGTCATGGAGGACGGGACGCGATTCGCCGGGTTCTTCCTCGGTGACCACGAGGACGGGCCGGCGGTGTTCCCCATGGAGGTAACCGCCGACTACCGGTTCCCCGTGCACTACCACAAGACTCACTACATGTCGATCATTCTGCGGGGCTCGCTGCGGGTGGGCAAGAAATGGTACGGCCCGGGCGACATCCGGCTGCAGGAGAAGGGGTCGGTCTACGGCCCGGAGGAAGCGGGGCCCGAAGGCTGCTACATGCTCAACATCTTCGCCGATCGCCGCGGCATCTATCCCACGCCGCTGGGCGAGCCCGCGCAGGACCTCCCGGCGGTCGAACCGCACATCTTGCTGAGCCAGGTGTGGAACGCGCTGGCGGAACGGGCCGAAACCGCCGGCGTGCCGTAGCGCGAGATTCGCCTCCCCGGACGCGGGCGCAGTGCCCGGATCACGCGGGCGGCGGGCAGCCTGGCGCACCAGCACGGTGCACGTCGTCGTGAGCCATCGGCCAGCAGCGGGCCGGCGTCGGGCGCCGATCTTGAGGGACGAAGCCGCAATAAGTTAAATAGTTGATCTATTATGCTTCGTATTATAAGATATCTGTATCAGAGATCGGGTAGCGCCGGGTGCGGCCTCGCGTTCGCGACAGAGATCTGACCGGACAACAGAACAGTTGGACATCCGAGGAGCAGCCGAGGAGTTCTGGTGGAGTCGACCCTGCTTCAGGCTGAACAACTCAAGGCAGGCTACGGATCGATCACCGTCGTCCACGGGATCGACCTCGAAGTCAGGCCGGGCGAGGTGGTCGCCTTGCTGGGTGCCAACGGAGCAGGCAAGACCACCACCTTGCTGACGCTCGCCGGGGATATACCCGCTCTCGGCGGCAGGGTTGTCTTCAACGGGAAGCCGACCCGGGCCGCGCTGCACCGGCGGGCCCGGAACGGCATGGGCTTCGTGACCGAAGAGAGGTCCGTTTTCATGGGCCTCACCACCGAAGAGAATCTCAAGGTCGGCCGGGGCGACATCGGCGTTGCCGTCGAGCTGTTTCCGGAGCTCCGGAGCCTGTGGAAGGTGAAGGCCGGCCTGCTGTCCGGTGGCGAGCAGCAGATGCTGACTCTCGCCCGTGCCATCTGCAGGCGGCCCAGGCTCTTGCTGGCTGACGAGCTTTCCCTCGGCCTGGCTCCCTTGGTGGTCGATCGCCTGTTGCGGGCGGTGCGCCAGGCGGCCGATGCCGGACTTGGGGTTCTGCTCGTGGAGCAGCACGTGCGCAAGGTGCTCGGATTCGCCGACCGCGGATACGTGATCCGGCGGGGCCGAGTGGTCATCCAGGGCGCGGCCGCCGACCTCAAGGCGCGTCTGGCCGAAATCGAGAGCACCTATCTTTCAGCCGGTGGTCCGGCAGAAGGGACCGAGGACGTTGACGAATAGAGCCGGCCTGGCCCAGGCCGGACCCCTGGCACCGGCCTCGGCCTGACCCCGCTATTTCCGAAATCCCGCCAATTCCCGTAGGGGGCTTGATGAACATACCGAGACGTCAAAGACTCGCGGTCGGGGCCACGATGTGCGTGCTCGCCTTGACGGCCACGGCTTGCAGTTCCGCCAGCAGCACGAGCACTCCGTCGGCTACCTCGGGGTCCAGCTCCAGCCCGGCCGCAACCGGGGACGCACCGACCGCAGGCGCGATCAATATCGGCGTGATCGAGCCGACCAACACCTCGATTTACAACGCCGGTGACGAGGTGGCCGCGGTCCGTGCCGCCGTCCTGGGCATCAACGCCGAGGGGGGGATCAACGGTCACAAGGTGGTTGTCGACTACTGCAACAACCAGGATGACCCGAACGTCACCGCGGCCTGCGTCCGCCAGATGATCGCGGACAAGGTGGTTGAGCTGGCGGCTGGAATCGACATCCTCGGCCCCAGCATGGTGGAGTCGTTGTCAGCCGCGGGCATCCCGGTGGTCGACGAGGATGCTCTGTCCCTGGGCGAGATGACCGCCGCCAACGCGTTCCCGCTCAGCGGCGGCATTCCGGCGGCCGAGTCGGTCGAGACGTACGTCGCCGCTCAGAAGGGCTTCAAGAAGATCCTCTTGGTGGCCAACTCCGGCGATCCGTTCGAGACCACCTTCGAGGCGGCGGTCTCCGCGGCGGCGAAGAAGCACCACATCGCCTACGCGGGCGTCGTCGACTTCCCCGTCTCGGGGGTCTCGGACTTCACCCCCTACGCCGCCAAGATCGTCAACTCGGGCGCCGACATTGTCTCCATCCCGCTGAGCATCGACCAGGCGATACCGCTGATGCAGGCCGTGCGCGCTCTCGGGTCAAAGGTGCAGTTCATCATCAACTCCGGAGCCTTCACCCCGGCCACCATCAGCCAGAATTCCGCCCTGGTCAACGGTCTCTACATCGTCAACGATGTGCCTCCCGTCAACGCCGCCACCGAGAAGCAGTTCCCGGTCATCAAAACGTTCGTTTCGCAGATGAAAGCCGAAGCGGCGACCGGTGACACCTACGCCAACCTCAGTACCCAACGGTCCTTTGCCCTGCGCATCTGGGACGTCTTGCAGGCCCAGTTCCAGATCATGAAGGGCATGAAGGGCCCGATCACGGCCGCTTCCTACCTCGCGGCGCTCAACTCGGCAAAGGACATCAACCTCAACGGGATTCTTCCCGCTTGGACCCCGTCGACGCATCTCACTATCACCGGTCTCGGCGCGACCCGGTACTCCGAGGCCGACTATTGGCTGCTCCAGGTCGAAAACGGCCAGCAGAAAGTGCTCTCGAGCCGGCCCATCAACACCGTTCAGGTGCAAGGGTAGCCGCCGCATCCATGGGCCGGGCGCCGGTACGGGCGCCCGGCCCGGTACACCCGATCCGGAGACGGAAGTCCCGGTAGTGCTCGTCGGAGAGGAGCCTGGACCGCATGAAGGAAGCCCTCGAGTTCGCCATCCTCGGCTTCGGGGCCGCGGCGGCCTACACCCTCCTCGGGCAGGGCATGGTGCTCATCTACCGAGGCTCGGGAATCCTGAACTTCGCTCAGGGCGCTTTCGCCATGGTGGGGGCGTACGTCTTCTACGAACTGCACTTCGTCTTCAATCTGGGCTTCGCCCTGTCCTTCGCGATCGCCTTGCTGTCGTGCGGGGCCATTGGCGCAGCAACGCATCTCCTTATCATGCGGCCGCTGCGCAAGAGGTCGGCGCTCGCCCGGCTCATTGCCACCCTCGGCGTTCTGACCACCCTCGAGGGGATCGCCCAGATCAAGTATCAGGCGAACCTGACCCAGGTACCCGGCTCGCTGCCGTCCGGTCTCGTCCAGATCTTCGGTATCAGTGTTCCGCAGGACGAGTTCTGGCTCCTGACCATCGCGGTCGTCATTACCGCAGCCCTCTACACGGTCACGAGGTTCACGGTGATCGGCCTGGCCGTTACCGCTGCTGCGGAGAATCAGCGGGCGGCATCCTCGCTCGGGTGGTCGCCGGACGCCTTCGCCATCCTCACCTGGGTCCTCGGGGGCATGCTGGCCGCCACGGCCGGGATACTGATCGTCCCCATTACCGGGCTGCTGGTCACGAACCTGACGCTGCTGGTCATTCCGGCCATGGCCGCGGCGCTACTCGGGAATTTCGTCTCCTACCCGCTTACCCTCCTGGCGGCCATTGTCATCGGTATCGGCCAGTCTGAGATTTCTGATTACGTCACGCAGCCGGGCCTGTCCGATTCGCTGCCGTTCATTCTCATCATCGCGGTCCTCGTGGTCCGCGGCCGGTCACTGCCTCTTCGCAGCCAGGTTCTGGAGCGCCTGCCCAAGCTCGGTACGGGCGTAATCAAGCCGAAGGCGCTCATTTTCTTCGGCGGCCTCGTCACGATCGGGTTCTTCACCTTCTTCTCCCAGAACCTGACCATCGCCATCACCGTCCAGCTCATCATCGCGGTGATCCTGCTTTCGGTCGTCGTTCTTACCGGCTATGCGGGACAGCTTTCCCTGTCACAGTTCGCCATGGCCGGCATGGGGGCCTACGTGGCTGGGCGGCTCGTGTCGGCTGCGCACGTACCGATGGCCGTCGGCATGCTCGCGGGCGTGGTTGCGGCCGTGCCGATCGGTCTGATCTTCGCGCTACCAGCCCTGCGGACGCGAGGCGTCAGCCTGGCCGTCGTTACCCTCGGCCTCGGATTGGCGGTCTACGACATACTGTTCAACAATCCCAGCTACACCGGCGGAGTCGAGGGCACGAACCTGCCGACTGACCACTTCCTTGGCATCGACATCGACCCGATCAATCATCCCGACGCCTATGCGGTCTTCTGCCTGATCTGGTTCATTCTCGCCGGGCTGGTGGTCGCGAACGTCCGGAGGAGCCGGGTCGGCAGGCGCCTCATCGCGATCCGCGGTAACGAGCGGGCCGCCGCCTCGCTGGGGGTGGGCGTCCTGGGCTCGAAGCTCTTCGCTTTCGGGCTGTCTTCGGCCATCGCCGCCCTGGGCGGCATACTCCTCGCCTTCCAGTCCCAGGCGATCGTCTACACCCAGTTCGACCCCCTCACGTCGGTCAACCTCGTCGGCGACGCGGTGATCGGCGGTATCGGATACGCCTCGGGTGCCATCCCAGGCTCGAGCTTCTATCCGGGCGGCATCGGGTCGTTCATCCTCGACAAGTTCGGGAGCCTCGACCAATGGCTGGTGCTGATAGGCGGTGTGAGCCTGCTGCTCATTCTGCTCCAGAACCCCGACGGCATCATCAGCCAGATGGCCGCCGGCAAGGTGGACCCCCTGTCCCGTCTGGTCATCAGATTCGCTCGCAGCGCCAACGCCAGGATCTTCCCCCGGCGTGAGCAGCCTGGTCTCGAGGCGGCGCCGGGCGAGGTGACCCGAGTGCGGCCGGCCTCGCTGACCGTGCAGGACGTGACGGTGCATTTCGGTGGGGTGGCCGCGCTCTCCGGAGTAAGTCTCCATGTCGCTCCCGGGGAGGTCCTCGGGCTGATCGGCCCCAACGGGGCGGGCAAGACCACCATGATCGATTGCATTACCGGTTTCGTGAAGCCGGTGGCGGGGTCGGTCAAGCTCGGTGACCGCGAGATGGCCGGGGTCGGCACTCACCGCCGGGCCCGGGCCGGCATCTGCAGGTCGTGGCAGTCCCTGGAGCTGTTTGAGGATCTCACGGTCGGCGAGAACCTCCAGGCCGCTTGTGACCCCCGCGACATGAGCGCCTACCTGACCAACCTGGTCCGGGTCGACAAGCGGCCGCTGACGCCGGCCGCGGCGGCGGCCGTGGCGGAGTTCAAGCTCGGCCGCTACCTCGGCGAGCAGCCGGGGGCTCTTCCCTATGGCCGACGCCGCCTGGTGAGCATCGCCCGGGCGGTGGCGGCCGAGCCGTCGGTCCTCCTCCTCGACGAGCCGGCCGCCGGCCTGGACGACGCCGAGACCCGCGAGCTGTCTGAGATGATCCGCCGTCTGGTCGATGCGTGGGGTCTGGCGGTCATCCTGGTCGAGCACGACATGGACCTGGTCATGTCGGTATGCGACCGCCTGGTCGTGCTCGACTTCGGCAAGAAGATCGCCGAGGGCACGCCCGCCGAGCTTCAGCGCAGTCCCGCCGTCATCGCCGCCTATCTCGGAGAAGCCGACGTGACGGACGGAGCCAGCGAAGAGCTGGCCAGCCCGGAGCCGGCCGACGACGCCGAGATCTTGAAGTAGCCGGCTGCCGCAACCCGCCGAGCCCGGGAGGCCCGCCAGCGGGCGGATCCTTCACTCGATGGCGACCGCGCCGTCGCGGCGCATCGTCGCGGTCATCCTGGGCGGAACGACGATGACGGTGTTCGGCAGCTCGACCAGCGCCGGACCGTTGACGGCCCGTTCGGCTTCCCAGCGGCCGGGCGTCCGCAGCACGGGAGTCTGCACCCAGTCGCCGAGTTCGGGCCAGTAGACGTCTCGAAGAGACTCGTCGAACGGCGCGCCGTGTCCGGGCGCCGACGCCGTCAGCGGCCGCTTGCGCGTCACGCCGAAAGCGCGCACCTGGAACGCGGTCAGGTGCACGCCTCCTTCCCGAAAGCCGGCGTTGGGCCCGAAGCGCCGTGCGTAGGCTTCCTCGAAGCTGTCGAGGATGCGCTGGACGTCGCCCGCTCCCGAGACGGGGCCTTCCACCGGTACCTCTATGTCGTAGACCTGAACCGCGTACTTCATCCGCACCGACTGTCTCACGACGGTCTCGTCCTCGGCGAAGCCCTGATCCTGGAGCCGCTTGACCGCGGTGCGGCTGATCCGCGCGAAGGCGGTTTCGAGCAGCTCGGGATCGGCCGGCATGAGGTGCAGCTGCGACTCGAGCCAGACGTTCGTGATGTCGGCGTTGGCGGCACCTGCGGCCGACCAGACCGGCGCCACCAACGGCGGGGGAACGATGACCCTGCGAATGCCGGCCTGCCGCGCGCACACCGCCGCGTGGACCGGGCCCGCCCCGCCGAACGCCAGCATGGTCAGCTTCCGCGGATCGACGCCTCGGAACTCGCTCGACCGGCGCAACAGCCCGGCCATCTTCGCGTCGACGATCCGGCAGATGCCCGCGGCGGTCTCGTGGATGCCGAGACCCACCTTCGCGCCGACCCTGGCCAGCGCGCGCTCGGCCGCCTCGACATCGAGCCGCGCTTCGCCGTGCAGGAACGTGCCCGGGTCGATGAAGCCAAGCACGACGTCCGCATCGGTGACGGTCGGTTCCGCCCCACCGCGGCCGTAACAGGCCGGGCCGGGTTCGGCGCCTGCGCTTCGCGGCCCCACATTGAGGCGGTCGGACGCGTCCACCCAGGCGATGCTGCCGCCGCCCGCCCCGATCGACTCGACATCGAGGATCGGCAGGGACAGCTCGAACCTCTCCACCCGCGCCGTGCCGGACAGACTCGCCGCGTGGTGCTGGATCAGGCTGACGTCGAACGTGGTGCCGCCCATGTCGGTGGTGAGGACGTCCGGTTCACGGATCTCCTGGGCGAGCTGCAACGACCCCATCACGCCGGCCACGGGCCCTGAGTTCAGCGTCAGGATGGGGGCCCGTCGCGCTTCGTCAGCCAGGATGGCGCCACCGGCGCACTGGCTGAACAGGACATTCCCGCGGTAGCCATGGCGTCGGGCCCGCTGCTCGATCGCGTCGACGTATTGGCTCATGAGCGGCCCGATGTAGGCGTTCATCACGGCCGTCGCGGTCCGCGGGTACTCGCCCGCCGTGGCGGACAGGCTAGAGCCGCAGCTGACGAACGTGGCCGGCGAGAGGGCACGGACCGCGTCCACCAGCAGGAGCTCGTGCACGGGGTTCTGCACTGACCACAGCAGGCTGATCGCGACCGCCTCGACACCCAGCGCCAGCAGCTCGGACACCTTGGCCAAGGCGGTGTCACGTTCGAGCGGCGCGAGCACCCGGCCGTGCCGGTCGATGCGTTCGGGCACCTCCACGATCAGCTTCTTCGGCACGATCGGCGCCGGCTTGGCCCGGCTGGCCACCAGGTCCATCAGCTCGTCGGCGGGCACGCCGGCCGTCCGCCCGGTGCCCTTCATGATGTACATGACATCGGCGTGCCCCGCGGTCGTGAGCAGCCCGACCCGTGCGCCGGTACGGGTCACGATCGCGTTGGTGCCGGTCGTCGTCCCGTGCACGAGGCGGTGGCAGCGCCCGAGGAGCTCGCCGAGGGTGAGCCGGAGATCCCGCGCCACCTCGTCGATCGCGTTGAAAAAGCCCAGCGACCGGTCCTGCGGGGTGGTGGGCACCTTGCCGACCTGGACGCGACCAGCCTGGTCGATCACCGCGCAGTCGGTGAAGGTTCCCCCGATGTCGACCCCGATGACGACATCCCGGTCAACCCGAGCGGGCCTCACGCGTGCTCTCCGGACCGATCCTGGGCGGTCACCCGGTCGAGCGCGTCATCGGCCAGCCGCACGTCCCACTCGGGTGGATCACCGGCCCGGACGAACTCGGTGATCAGCAGCTGTGCGCATCCCGGGCAGATCCACTGCCGGATCACGAGGGCGTCGTCGCAGAATGCCCCGGGCGCGGGATAGCGCACGGGGTCGAGGTCGTGCGGCGACGTCTCGATCAGCGCGCAACCGGAGCGGACGTTGCCTGACGTGGATGCGAGGACGCGGCGGCAGTGGTCGCACGCCCAATGCCAGCCGTCGGCGCGGCGCACGAAGAGCATGCCCGCCATGGCCGCGTGACGTGGCCCGAGCCGGGCGGCGACTGCTCGGCCGGTGCGACGGGAGGGCGGGCGTCGCGCAGCCGCGCTTCTCGCCGAGCTTGCCGCAGCCGCATCGTGGCCCGGTCATCGACGTCATCGTCGCGGATGACGACCGCATAGTCGCGCTCGGCGCCCGTCATGCTGACGGCGCCGCGCCGGACGTCCTCTCGCACCAGCGCACTGCTGCGGCGCAGCGGATCGCCGCACCCGGCGCCGGCTGCGTGCTCGCCGATGCCGATGCCATCGGCGCCGATCGCGAACGGCTGGCCCACCGGGACGCGGTCGAACGGCCCGAGCTCTTGCTCCATATCGGCCCGGGTGGCGGGCGCCGAGCCCCGTGCCATGGCGTCCCGGATTCCGCTGTCCGTCCGGACCAGCCAGTCCCCGCAGTGGGCGGGCAGACCGCCGCCCAGGCCGGGTGCGGAGTTGACGGCCGGGTCGTTCCCTTCGCCCTGGAAGTAGAACTGCTGCACGCCGTTGGCCATCACCGCGATCTCGACGCCGTTCCCGCCCCGCCACTGCCCCGGACCTCCGCTGTCGGCCTGCTCGCGCCGGTACAGGTAGATCAACGGTGCCAGCGCCTCGGCCTCCTCGACGTCGCCCGCTGAGGTCCGGGGCCATTCCCAGGCCCCGCCGGTGTCGACCCCGTCCAGACCGGGCGAGGCCCCGAGCGCGCCGATCACCGAGTCCGTCATCGGGGCGAACTGCAGCGAGCCCGCATCATCGAAGCCCCAGGCGTGGCACCAGCCCGCGCTGGTCAGACCGCCGCTCGCGAGCGCCCGCCGGTGCAGGTGCTCCGGCCCGCACAGCAACATCTTGCTCACGACCTGCCCGGCCAGAGCGATAGCCATGTTGGTACCCACGACCGTCGTGACGCCGGCCGGATGGCTAGGAATGGTGAACGTGCCCGGGAACGGGTCAAACCGCAGCCGGTCGAGCGCGCCGCCCGGGCAGTACATCTGGTCCCAGGCCAGCATCGTCCCGACCGCCGACATCGCCGCGGACCGGAACGCGCAGTAGGTGCCGTTTCCGGCCGGGAGCTGGGAGTCCGTGCCTTCGTTGGAGAACACGAGCACGTCTCCCTCCTTGCGAAGCACGGTCCGCAGCCGGCGCGTGCGGCGGTCGGGCAGGCCGCCCAGCAGGTACGTCTCGCTCCACTCGCCATCCGGGATCTCACGCAGCCGGCCGCGCACGGCCGCCGACGTGTCGCTCAGCATTCGGTGCATGGCGCCCTTGACCAGGCCAGGGCCGTACTCGCTGAGCAGCGCGTGCATCCGCCGCGTGGCCGTGCCGAGGCCCGCGATCTGGCTGCGCAGGTTGAGCGCGATCGCAGACGGCGACCGGCTCTGACGCAGGAAGGCGTCGTATACGTCCTGCTGGATCACGCCGTCGTGGACCAGCCGGATCGGCGGCCACGTCATCGGCTCGTCGAAGATGTCCTTCGCGTCAGCGCAGAAGCTGCCGGGCTGGCTGCCGCCGATGTCCATGCAATGCGCCGCATTGAAGAACCAGCAGAACAGCCGGCCCTCCCAGAAGAAGGGCTGGTACGCCGCGACGTCGAGCTGGTGCGAGGTGGCGATGTAGGGGTCGTTGAGGATGTAGACGTCTCCCCGGCCGATGCCCGGGTTGGGAAGCCGGTGCGCGAGCGTGTACCGCACGCTCAGGTCGGCCTGGCCGACGAAGCGCTGCAGCGACGGGCCGCCCAGCACGGTGCGGCCGTCTTCGGCCAGCATCGACGTGTTGTAGTCGAGTGCATGGCAGACGATGCTCGTGCCGCAGACGCGACGGATGGTGTCATCGTGCTCGAGATTGATGTTCCAGAGCCGCCAGCGCAGCACCTGGTAGGTGACCGGGTCGATATCGGTGTCGTACTCCCCGGACACCGGCAGCCCCACCGCGTGGTCGTCGAAAGGCGCGGGCACGTAGGGCAGCACGACCCCGTTCCAGTCGCCGCGCGCTCGAGCCCGCGGCACGAGCTCAGAGCCGCCATACAGCCCTGTTTTGCCCCGGCTGGCCAGGTGAGTACCTGCTGTCATGGCGGCTCCCCCCGTCTGGTAGGCGATGGCCGGGGCCCCATAGGCCCGTTCACCGTGGCTGCAGGCTCAGCGGCAGGGACACCGGCCCCGCCAGGGCATCGGCCGGCCCGCTCCAGGTCACTTCGCCGGCGACCTGCACGTCCTCGATTCGGGCGGCCAGCGCTAGCAGCGCCTCCTCCATCTCGGCGCGGGCCAGGCTGTTCCCGATGCAGACGTGGCGGCCCCGCCCGAACGCGAGGTGCTGGTGGTGCCGAGGTCGGTCCGGGTCGAAGACGTCGGGCTCGTCGAATGCCGCCGGATCGCGGTTTGCGGCGTAGGCGTTGACGACCACGCGCGTGCCAGCTGCGATGCTCAGCCGGTCGGCCTCGATGTCGACCTCGGGCACCCGCAACTCCCAGGGCACGGCCGGCGCGAACCGCAACGATTCTTCGAGGCATCGGGCGGTGAAGGTGCCGTCGGACCGCAGCCGCCGCCAGCCCCCTGGCCGGCTGGCGAGCTCGTGCACGCAACTCGCCAATTGCAGCTTCGTCGTGTCGTGCCCGCCCATGAGCACGTTGATGATGTTGGCGACGAGCTCGTCCCGGCTCAGCGTGCCGAGGCTTTCCCCGGCCTCGATCAGCGCGCTGACGAGATCGTCGCCGGGGACCTTCGCCCGCTCCTCGAGCAGGTCTGCGACATAGCTGGTCAGTTCGCGGATGGCGGCTTCAAGCCGGGGGAGCACGGGCGCGAGGGGCACCGTGGCCAGCGCGCTCATCTGCGCGCTGGCGTGAACGAAGCGCGGCACGTCGGCCACTGGGACGCCGATCAGGCGGGCTAGCACCTCGATCGGGTACCAGTAGGTGAAGCCGGCGACGAAGTCGACCGCTGCGGTGTCGAGGATGCGGTCGATCATCCGGTTCGCGACCTCCCGCATGGTCACTCGCTGCTGGTCGACCGACCTGAGGCTGAACGCGCGCTCCATGACGGCCCGGATGCGGCGGTGCCGGTCGCCTTCGATCCAGGCGAGCAAGCCGTTGTCGATGTAGTCGAGGACGAGCGGGGTGGCGCCCTCGCTGATGTAGTAGTCCCGCATGGTCGCAGCGGCGTGCGGGTGGGCTAGGAGCTGCTTCGCACGCTCGTACGTCAGCACCTCGATGCCGCGGACACTGCGCGCGAGGCCTCTGTCGTCTCGCAGGCGGCGCACCGTGCCGGCTGCGTCCGCGGCGTACTCGTCCCCGAACAGGTCGAGTTCGGGAACGTCGGCGAGGTCGGGGCTCTCCGGCGGGAGATCGGCATGGGAAGCGATCTGATCCGTCACTCCGGTCCCTCCCTCCGTCTTGGCCAGCCGTTGCCATGGGGGCTCACCGGGCACCACTCTGCGTATCATCTCTTTGTCGGTAAGAAAGGTCAAATGATATGCCGGTTTCTGAGCCACGGCGGTGATCGGAGCCTCAGGACGGGCAGAGCCGCCGGTCGAGGATCAACGGAAGGTGAGCTCCTGGTAACCTCCCTCGGCGATCCGCCGGCATTCCGCTACGTAGCGGAAGAACCCTCCCGAGTAAGGGATGAAAACCCGGGACCCGTCGTCGTTCACCTTCACCATGTAGTTGTCGATGAGTCGGCGTACAAGGTTCTCCGAGACAGCGGCACAAGCCGCCACCCACTCGTCCACCGCCTTCTCGGTCGGCTCGACGCTCCTCAGCCGGTGGTGATCGGCATAGGCAATCAGATCGGCGATCCAGTCGATGGCGAACTCGTTCTGGACGATCAGGTTCGCGATGACCGAGGGGCTCCCCGGCCCAGTCGGGACGAAGAGGTTCGGGAACCCGGGGGTCATGAGGCCCAGGAGCGTACGCGGGCCGCGGTCCCACTTCTGAGTGGGTGTCTGTCCTGCTTCGTTCTGAATGTTGGCCGAGTCGAGCGCGGCGGTGAAAGCGACGAAGCCGACGGCGAAGATGATCAGGTCGACTTCGTAGTGGCCGGCCTCCGTGGTGATCCCCTTCTCGGTTATCGCGACGAAGGGCTCCTTTTTCAGGTTCACAAGCGTGACGTCGTCCCGCAGGTACGTCTCGAAGTAGGCGGTCTCGAGTGCAACTCGCTTGACCCCGAGGGGGTAGGTGGGCACCAGGGCCTCGCGCAGCGCGGGGTCGGGGATCCTCTCTCGGATCCTCGCCCTGACGAACTCGGACACGACCTCGCTCGTTTCCCTGCTGCGGCTCTGATCCGTGAACTGGAAGAGAATCGCCTGTCCCCCGAACTCCCATTGGGCCTGTAGCTTCTTCTGCTGCTCTTCCGGTGTGTAATCGGAGAGCGGCCTCGTCGGCACAGGCATCCTGGTCCCCCCGGGGAGGGACGTGAACACCTCCCGCAGTTCGGCGGCGCTCAGGTCCTCCCGCTGCTCCTGCGCGGTCATCGGCCGGTTACGGGCCGGGACGGCGTAGTGGGCGTTCCGCTGGAAGACATAGAGGTGCTCCGCCTGGCCGGCCACGGCCTCGATCACCTGGACCCCGGTAGAACCGGTGCCGATAACCGCCACCCGGCGACCGGAGATCGGGACCTCCTCCAGCGGCCACCGGTTAGCTTGCACCCACTGCCCCTGGAAGCGGTCCAGACCTTTGAACTGGGGCTCCCGGCCCACGGTGAGGTTGCCAGTCGCCATGATCAGGTACCGGGAGCGGTAGTTACCGCCGGTGCTCGTCTGGACGTGGTAAACGGCTTCCTGGCTGTCCCAGCGGGCTCCTGTCACCCAGGTGTTGAAGACGAACTTGTCCCGCAGGCAGAACATGTCCGCCACGAAATCGAAGTAGGCAAGCAGCTCGGGCTGGGCGGCGTAACGCTCGGACCACTTCCACTTCTCCAGCAGCTCATCGGAGAAGTGGTAGCAGTAGTCCACGCTGTCGACGTCGACCCTGGCCCCGGGATAGCGGTTGTGGTACCAGACTCCGCCGACGCCACCTCCCCCTTCTATACCAAGTACGGTGAGGCCCTGCTGGCTGCAGCGGTGAACGGCATACAGCCCTCCCGGCCCGGCACCCACGACGATGACGTCGTGGTCGGGCTTCTGGCCGGTCACTGCGCCGCCGTCGGCGTGCCGTCCCAGAAGGCCGAGGCGCCGGAGACGTATTCCGCCCGCAGCAGTGGCTCCATGCCCACCGGGACGAGATGCTGGCCGAGGCTCTCCGCGAACGCCCGCGCGACGCCGTCGGGGGTCCACAAGCCGTCCGTGCTGAGCACCGGATCGAGGATCGCGGGGTGGGCGACCAGGGCCAGGTTGGACCCTTCAATCCGCACGATCTGGCCGGTGACGTGGGCCGAGGCGTCGGAGAGCAAGAACACCGCCACCGGGGCGTTCGCCTCCGGCACCGGCGTCCCCTCGGTGTGGATCCGGCCGAGGCCGTTCCGCGTCAAGAACGCCGCGGTGGTGTCGGCCATCCTCGTCCTGGCCAGCGGTGAGATCGCGTTGACCCGCACGCCGCTGGCCGCGAGTTCCAGCGACCAGGTGTAGGTCAGGGACGCGACTGCTCCCTTGGTGGCGGCGTAGGCGGACATGTGTGCGACGCCCATGTGCGCGCCAGACGTCACGTTGACGATCGAGCCGCTGCCGCGACGGCGCATCTGCCTGATCGCCGGCATCGAGCACGCGACCACGCCGCCGACGTTCACCGCGAGCAGCTCGTTCAGCTGGGATTCGGTGACCTCGCCCGGCATCGCCATGTCGAACAGTCCCGCGTTGTTGACAAGTCCGTCGATCGTGCCGAACTCGGACACGCAGCATTCGATCAGGCCCGCCGCCTCCGTCCACCGGCGGAGGTCGGCGACCTTTGCCAACGCCGTGCCGCCCCGGTCGCGGATGTCCGCGGCGACCTGCTCGGCGACATCGCCGTCGATGTCGTTCACGACGACTCGCGCACCTTCGCGCGCGGCAGCGTAGGCGTACGCCGCGCCGATGCCACGGCCGGCTCCGGTGACAACGACGGACTTGCCCCGAAGCCACGCCACGAACGCTCCGTTCCATATGTGGGCATCCAAGCATAATCATCTTACTATATATTTGCACATCCTGCCCTGGCGCGGCCCGAAAGGCGAACATGCACTCACGCTGGTCACTCGATCCGGAGATCGAGGCAGGCCTCGGCTCGATGTGACCGCTCGGCCAGCGGGGCGTGCTCGCCGACCCGGACGGCGGGGTTGATTCGAGAAACAGTCAGATGATATGCCGATTTTTGACACGGCGCAGCAATCGTTTCGGCGGCGGGCCGTGCGGAGCCACGGGTGGACTCGGTGCGGGCGGTATGGTAAATATCAGATCAATAAGTTATCTTATTTAAGCGGGGCTCACCAATGGCTGATCACCTGGCTACGATCTGGGAGGCCATCGCCGACCGCCTGCCCGGCGAGGTGGCGCTGGTGCACGGCGAGCAGCAGCGGACCTGGGCGGAGTTCGAGCAGCGCTCGGCACGCTTCGCCGCGGCCCTGCTGGCGGCCGGGGTGCGGCCGGGTGAGACGGTCGCGATCGACATGTTCAACGCCAGCGAGTACTTCGAGGTGTTCTTCGCGGCGCTGAAGATCCGTGCCGTGCCGGCCAATGTCAACTACCGGTACCTGGGCGAGGAGCTGGCCGGCGTGCTGCGGCAATGTGAGGCGGCGGCCCTGGTGTACCACGCGGGGCTGCGGGAGCGGGTGGCCCCCGCGCTGGCCGCAGCGGCGGGCCTGCGGCTGGTGGCGGAGGTCGCCGACGGGGATCTGGGTGCCGGCGGGCCCGGGCTGAGCTACGAGAGCCTGATCGCATGCTGCCCTCCGGCGGCGCGGACTGACCGGGCGGAGACCGACACGTTCTTGTCCCTGACCGGCGGTACCACCGGGCTGCCCAAGGCCGTGGAGTACGTCAACGGCCACGCGGTCCGCAACACCCGGATGCTCGGCCGCCAGATGCTGGGCCTGGACGACGTGGACTGGGACGGGCCGGCCCTGGAGCGGGCCGTCACCCTGCACGCGCAGGGCCGGCGCCCGGTGGCGCTGCCCGCCTCGCCGCTGATGCACTCCACCGGGCTGATCATGGCCTCGCTGCCGGTGCTCACCGCCGGCGGGACCGTGGTCACGCTGACCGGGCGCCGGTTCGACCCGTGGGAACTGCTGGCCGCCGTGGAGAGCACCCATCCACGCACGGTGTCGATCGTGGGAAACGCGTTCGCCCGGCCGCTGGCGCAGGCCCTCGACGCCGCCGCCAGCGGCCGGCCGTACGACACCGCCAGCCTGGTCACGATCACGTCCGCGGGGATGGCGTGGAGCGCGGACACCAAGCGGGCGATCCTGCGCCACATCCCGCAGGTGACCCTGGTCGACGCGTGCGGCTGCTCGGAGGGCGCCACGATCGGCTCGATGGTCACCCGCCGGGGCGCGGCGGCGACCACGGACCGGTTCGTCCCCGCGCCCGGGCTCACCCTGATCCGGTCCGACGGCTCGGTCATCGACCCGGCCAGCACCGAGCAGGGCATGTTCCTGGCGCCCACGGTGGCCCGCGGCTACCGCAAGGACCCCGAGCACACCGCGGCGGTGTTCCGCACCATCGGGACCGGCACCTACGTGCTGACCGGTGACTGGGGCCGCTGGAATCCCGACGGCACCGTCACCCTCCTGGGCCGCGGCACCTCGACCATCAACACCGGAGGCGAGAAGGTGTTCGCCGAGGAGGTCGAGCACGTCGTGCGCTCGATGCCCGGCGTCGACGACTGCGTGGTGCTCGGGGTTCCCGATGACCGCCTCGGCCAGCAGGTCGCCGCCATCGTCCAGTCGGCCGGCGACCCGGTCAGCCCTGACACTGTCCGGTCGGCGGTGCGTGCCCGGCTGGCCGGGTACAAGGTGCCCCGGATCGTGATCAGCGCCCCCGTCCCCCGCGGCCCGAACGGGAAGATCATCTACCCCGAGGCGCGCCGCCTGCTAGACCAGCAACGAAGTCTGGCCGGCCAGCAACGCAGCTGACCCGGCCCGGCCGCCTAACAGGCGCAGAGAGGAGGCTTCGGCTTCATCATGGTTCTGGTACTCGATCCGACGCTGTCGCCCGTGACCGACAGCGGCGACAGCGGGCCCGACGTCGGCACCCTGGCCGGCCGGCGGGTCGGATTCCGGGTGGACATCCTGTGGCGCTCGTGGGACTGGGTCACCGACGAGTGGGCCCGGCTCGTGCGGCGCGACGGTGCCGAAGTGCAGATCTGGCGGGCCCGCGGGCGGACCGGTGACGAGGGCGACACGGTGCTCAAGGAGCTGGACACGTTTGTGGCCGGGGTTGACATCGCAGTGGTCGGCCTGGCCAACTGCGGCTCGTGCACGTCGTGGACGATCCACGACGCGCTGCGCGCGGCCAGCACGGGCATCCCGACCGTGGCGGTCTGCACCGATCACTTCAAGGACCTGGCCGCCACCCTGGCCCGGCGGGGCGGTCGCTCTGCCCTCCGGCGGCACATCCTGCCCTACCCGCTCGACACCCTTCCGGAGGCTGAGGTCCGTGACATCGCCCGAGCGCACTATCGACCGTTCCTGCGGACCCTCGGGCTGTGAGATCGACTGGCTGACCAGCGAGCGGCATCAGGTCGCCGACGACGTGACCGCGTTCACCCGCTGGGCGACCGAGCGCGGCTGGGGGGACGGGCTTCCGCTGATCCCGCCGACGGAGCGGCGGGTGCGGGAGTTCCTGGCCCACGGCGGCCGGTTCCCCGACGAGACTGTCGCCGAGCTGCCGCCGCTGAGCGGGGAGTGCACGGTCGAGAAGATCGCGATCAATGCGGTCATGGCCGGGGCGGAGCCGGCCGCGCTGCCGCTGATCATCGCCGCTGTCGAGGCCATGGGCCGCCCGGAGTTCAACCTGGCCGCGCTCAACGCGACGACCGGCTCGGTCGTGCCCGCGGTCATCGTCAACGGCCCGGTCCGCGATGAGCTGGACATCGCTTACGAGGTGAGCTGCCTGGGCGGGGCAGGCGGCGGCGCCCCCGCGATCGGCCGGGCCATCCGGCTGATCATGCGCAACGTGGCGGGCCAGCTGGCCGGCGTCACGTCCCAGTCGGTGTTCGGCACGCCCGGCCGGGTGGCGGGCATCGTCTTCGGCGAGTGGGAGGAGGTCTCGCCCTGGCCGCCGCTGGCCGAGCGCCGCGGCGTGGCCGGGAACGCGGTCACCGTGTACGGGGCGATGGGCACCACCAACATCTGCGACATGATCGCCGACAACGGCCGGGCGCTGCTGGAGTTCATCGGCCACGGGCTGGCCTGCCATGGCGCGAACGGCGCCCTGCCGTCATCGGCGTTCAGCGAGGTGTTCGTCGCGGTCAACCCGGTATGGGCCAGGCTGATCGCCGCCGAGTACCCGGCCGTAGCGGACGTCCAGCAGGTGCTGTGGGAGACGGCGTCGCTGCCGGTCGCGTCCTTCCCGGCCGGCTATGACGAGCACCTGATACTCAGCCGCCGGCACGGCAGCCGCGTTCACATCGCCCAGTCACCGCAGGACGTGCTGGTCACGGTGTGCGGGGGCATGGGCAACCTGCACGCCCTGTCGATGCCGAGCTGGGGCGACACCAAGTCGGTCACGGTCGGGGTCCGGTGACCGCCCGGGGAAACGGCGGGGCCCTGGCCGGCCTGCGGGTGCTCGACACCGCCACTTTGTACGCCGGGCCGTTCATCTCCACCGTGCTCGCCGACCATGGCGCGGACGTGATCAAGATCGAGCCGCCCGGCGGGGACGACTACCGGCGCGGCGCCGCCCGGATGTGGCCGGTGCTGGCCCGCAACAAGCGGTCGGTCGTCGCCGACCTGCGCCGCCGGGACGGCGCTGACCTGGTCCGGGCGCTGGTGCCGGAGCTGGACGTCGTGGTCGTCAACATGCCGGCCCGGCTGCTCGCCGAGACCGGCCTGGACTACGACACGCTGCGCGCGATCAACCCCGGGCTCATCTACGTGCACGTCACCGGCTACGGGCTGGACGGGCCGTACGCCGCGCGCCCGGGCAGCGGCACGCTCGGCGAGGCGCTGAGCGGGCTGACCCACATGACCGGCGCGGCCGACGGCCCGCCGGTCCTCGCCTCGGTGCCCCTGGGCGACGCGGTAACTGGCTATGTTGGCGCCTTCGGGGTGCTCGCCGCCTGCTATCACCGGATGGCCCACGGCGCGAGCGGGCAGCTTATCGACGTGAACCCGGTGGACGCCATGCTCCAGATCACCGGGCCGGTCCTGGCCCAGCACCGTGACGGCCCGCCGCCGGGCCGGCTCGGGAGCGGGCTCGCCGGGTCGGCGCTGCGCGGGGTGTTCCGCACCCGCGACGACGCCTGGGTGGCGATCAGCGCATCCACGTCCCGGCACCTGCGCGAGATCGCCGTGCTGTGCGGTCACCGCGAGTTCGACGCGTCCGGCAGGCCGGCCGGGGACGTAGCACCCCAGGTCAGGCGGTGGGTGGCCGACCGGGACCGCGCCGACGTCGTCGCTGCCTTCGCCGCCGGGCGGCTGCCGGCAGCGCCCGTCGCGACCGCGCAGGACGTGCTCGCCGATGAGCACCTGCGAGCCCGCCGGTCGGTGCGCCCGGTGCACACCGCCGAGCACGGCCTGGTTCCTGGCCCGGCGCCAGCGCCCCGGCTGCACGGCGCCGCCGCCGACCTGGCCTGGCGCACGCCGGACATCGACGAGCACGGCGACGCGGTCCGCGACCGGGCCCGGGCGTCCGGCCACGCCGGCGCCCCGCGGTGAGTCCGGCCGGGAGGACGGCGTGCACCCTCGGCTGAGCGCCACCGCGATCGCGCTCCCGCTGCGGCCGGTGGCGCGCGACATCGACCTGTTCGCCGCGCTGGGCATCCCGCACATCGGCCTCGCGAGCTCGCGCATCGACGCAGTCGGCTGGGCCGAGAGCCTGGCCACCCTCAAGCGATCGCCGGTACCGGTCGGCTACCTCATCCACGCCAAGATGTTCACCCTGGACGCGCCCGAGCAGTGGGCCCGCCAGCGCGACCTGCTCAACCGGACGGTGGCGGCCGCCGCCGAGTGCGGCGCTCCCGTCGTATGCACCACGACCGGCCCGGCCGGGAGGCTGACCTGGGAGCAGGCCGTCGACGCCCTGGCCGAGGCGGCCGAGCCCTGCCTGCGTTACGCCGAGCGGTCCGCAGTGGCCCTGGCGTTCGAGACGACCTGCCAGCTCAGGCAGGATCTCGGATTCGTCTACACGCTGCGGGACCAGGACATCGTGGCCCGGGCGACCGGTCTGGACATCTGCCTGGACCTGTACTGGTGCTGGCGCGAGCCCGGGCTGCTGGACTCGGTCGCCGCGGCAGCCGGCCGCCTGCGGCTGCTGCAGGTCAGCGACTACCAGCCGGGCACGATGTCGATGCCGTACCGCATCGTGCCCGGCGATGGCGTGATACCGATCGAGCCGATCCTGCGCGGCATCCTCCGGGCCGGCTACCGGGGGCTCGTCGACGTCGAACTGCTCGGGCCGCGCATCGACGAGGAAGGTCCCGAGGCGGCCATAGCCCGCGGTGCGCGGGCCGTCAGCGCGATGCTGGACCGGCTCGACCCCGCCGGGCCGGGCTGACGCTCACCAGCGAGGAGGTCGCAGTGACGGGACCGCTGAGCGGCCGGGTGGCCCTCGTGACCGGCGCGGGCCGCGGGCTGGGCGCGGCGCACGCCCGCGTGCTCGCGGCCGCGGGTGCGGCGGTCGTCGTCAACGACATCGGCTCGGGCGTCGACGGCGGGGGCCCGGGCGAGGACGTTGCCGGGCCGGTCGCCGCCGAGATCCGCCGGGCCGGGGGGCAGGCCGTCGCGGACATCTCCGACATCAGCCGGACCGACGGCGCCGGGTCGGCGGTGCGGACGGCGATCGATGCCTTCGGCACCATCGACATCCTGGTCAACAACGCCGGCATCGTGGCCGGCGGTGGTGTCGGCGAGGTGTCAGATGACGACCTCGATCGCCTTCTGGCCGTGCACGTTAAAGGCAGCATCGCTACCATGCGAGCCGCGTGGCCGGTCATGGCCAGGCAGCGCTACGGGCGCATCGTCAACACGATCTCCGAGGCGGGCCTCGACCGGCGGATGGCCGCCGGCGTCGGCTACGCGGCCGCGAAGGCGGCCATCTGGGGGCTGACGATGGCGGCGGCCAACGAGGGCGCCGCCGTCGGCATCACGGTCAACGCGATCTCGCCCGCCGCCCGGACGAGGATGTCGGCGGGGTTTCTCGCCGCCGCCCAGGACTCGGGCCTTGACCTGGCCCCCGAGCATGTCTCCCGGGTCGTGGCGGCGCTGGTCCGGCAGGACGCCGGCGACGTGACCGGGCGGGTGATCCACGCGGCCGGGGGGCACGTTCGCGAGTACGTCCTGCGGCGGTGCGCCGATACTGACCTTGTCTCGCGGCTGTCGGCTCATCCTCCCGCCGGCTAGCCGCCCGCGCTTACTTGATCGAGGAGCCGAGGTCGACCCCGAACACCTGGCCGGTCACATAGCGAGCCTCGTCCGAGGCGAGGAACAGCAGGGCGTTCGATATGTCGGCCGGCTCGACCCATGGCTTCGGCATGACGTTCAGCGTGTTCGCGAAGACGGCTGCGGCATCCTCCATGGTGGGGTTCTCGAGGTCTGGCCGGAACAGCCGGTACAGCCCGTCGTTGAGGACCATGTCGGTGGCTACCGTGCCCGGCGTCAGCGCGTTGACCCGGATGTCGTAACGCCCGACCTCGCCCGCCAGGCTCTTCATGAAGCCGATCACGCCGAACTTCGACGCGCAGTAGTCGGCGAGATTCGGCACGCCCTTCGTCCCCGCCCCCGAGCTGGTGAGGATGATCGAGCCGCCGCGATCCGCTTCGATCATCCGCGGGATGCACACCGAGGTCGTGTTCCACACACCGGTGAGGTTCGTGCCCAGAACGTCGGCCCACTGCTGCGCCGGGATGTTCCAGCTCTCCGGCCCGAAGGGGCTGATGCCGGCGTTGGCGCTGACGATGTCTACGTGGCCGAGTTCCTCGAGGCCGGCGTCGAGGGCGGCCTGGAGGCTCGCGCGATCCCGGACGTCACCACGGCAAGCGACGATCCGGCGCCCCGTCTTCTCCACTAGTGCCACGGTCTCGTCGAGCTGGTCCTGGCCTGCCTGCCGGTATGCCATCCACGGGTAGGCGTCCGGCGTCACCAGGTCGACCGCGATGATGTCGGCGCCCTCCGCGGCCAGCCGGACCGCGTGCGACCGGCCCTGGCCTCGTGCGGCACCCGTTATAAAGGCGACCTTGTCCTCGACGCGACCCACCTCTGCCACCTCGTTCCGTCGACCTGGCTCGTCGTTATAGTAGTGTAATGAGTTAACTGTATATCTTCAATGGCTCGAAGCGTGAGGGCGTGCCGCGCGCGGAACTGCGGAACCTGGGCTGGCGTCGGCCGTCACGGCGTTGGCCGCCCAGTGAGGAGCCGCAGCCGCGAGCGGATGCGGCGCTCGAGGAAGTCGCCGAGCACCTCCTCGAACACGGCGTTGTCGTCGCCGGCCACCATGTGGTGCGCCCCAGCGACGGTGGCGAACTCGGCGTGCGGCACCAGCTCGAGAAACCGCACCGCGTCCGCTTCGCTGAGCACGTCGGACTCGCCACCGCGCACCAACAGGGTGGGCACGCGCAGCGATGTCGCCGCGGCGCCGAGGCGGGCGGAGTCGATGAGCGGGTCGCGCTGCACCGCCTGGTCGGCTGGGGAGCTGAGGAAGGCCGGGTCCCAGTGCCAGAACCAGCGGTCGCCGACCTGCCGCAGGTTCTTGCGCAGCCCGTCGAGGTTCCGCGGCCGGGGGCGGTGCGGCAGGTAGTCGGCGACCGCGTCGGCGGCCTCCTCGAGCGAGGCGAACCCCTCGGCGGCCTTGGCCGTCATGAAGTCCCGGATCCGGCTGGTCCCGGCGGGCTGCAGGAACGGTGAGACGTCGACCAGGACCAGGCCCAGCGCGAGTTCGGGGTGGTGGCCCAGGGCGGCGAGCGAGGCGTTGCCGCCGAGCGAGGCCCCGATCAGGACCGGCGGCCGGCCCAGATGCTCGACGATCCGCACCACGTCGCCACCGAAGTTATCGAGGCCGTAGACGTGGTCGGGCGACCAGTCACTCTCGCCGTGGCCGCGCAGGTCCACCGTGACCGCGTACCAGCCCGACGACCCCAGGTCACTGGCGGTGGCCCCCCAGGAGTGACGCGTCTGCCCGCCGCCATGCAGCAGGACCACCGGAGGGTCGGCTGGGTCGCCGAACGCGTCCGCGGTCAGCGTTACCTCACCCGCGGGGATCTTAAGCACCAGCGCCGACCTCCTTCTGCCGGGGGGAGAGGTTCTGCTGCCAGCTGTCCTCGAAGGGGATGGCCACGCGGGACAAGGTGCCGCCGTCGGCCGCCGGGATCACGACGCCGGACATGTACTGCGAGTCGTCTGACGCGAGGAACAGCGCCACGTTCGCGTTGTCGATCAGCCTGGGCGGGCGGTCGCGCTTGAGCGGGATCGGCGAGGGGCCCGGGTCCCAGCCGCCCGTCTCGGCGGCGGCGGCTTCCTCGTAGGAAAGCCCGAGGACTTCGGCGTCCGGCGGCATGACGAAGTTGACGGACATGCCATGAGTCGGAGCTAGCGCGTTGACGCGGATGCCGAAGCGCCCCAAGTCGAAGGCCATGCACCGCACGAGCATGTGCGTGCCTCCCTTGCCCGCTTCGTAGGCGAAGAAGCCGGGATAGGCGGCAATGCCGCCGGCCGAGCCCGTCACCACGATGTTCCCCCCGTCGCCCTGATGCTTGAACACCTTGACCGCGGCCTTGCAGGAGATGAACACGCCCGTGAAGATCACTTCGTTCACCGCATTCCAGGCGTCGACGCTGAACTCCTCGAACGGGATCGTGCCGAAGCCCTCCGGGGCTACGCCGGCGTTGGCGAACATGATGTCAAGGCGGCCGAACTCGGTGACGGCGGCTCGCGCTGCGGCGTCCATGTCGGCCTCGACGCGCACATCGGCCTTCAGCCCGACGGCCTTTCCGCCCTGCTCACTGATCTGGGCGGCCACGTCGAGCGCGCGCCCGGAGAGCAAGTCCGTGACCACGACGTTGGCACCTTCACGGGCGAACAGCAACGCGCTTTCCCGGCCCAGGCCGGATCCGGCCCCGGTGATGACAGCTGTTTTGCCTTGCAGACGCATTGGAACTCCTGCCTTTGTCGGGATGAGCGGGTGAGACCTCCCGCGGCCGGCTCATGCCGCGCTGGAGGACCTGCGGGGACGCCAGGAGGTGGCGAGGACCAGGGCGGCCCCGGCGGCGCCGGCCCCGGCGGCGACGAGAAGCCCGGCCCAGCCGGGCACGTGCAGGCCGATGGCGTGGTCAAGCGACGCGCGGCCCCCGCCGAGCGCGCCCAGCGCGATGCAGACCAGGCTGATCATCAGCACGTACTCGTAGCCCTCGCCGGGACGGAAGATGAAAAAGCCATGACGCAGGTGATTGGCGATCAGGGCGACGAGCATGGTGCCCACGACCCCTCCGGCCGCCAGCGGCGTGAGCAGGCCCAGGACGAGCAGGGCGCCCGCGCCGAGCTCGGTGACCGTGGCCATCAGCGCGTGGACACGTCCAGGCCGGATGCCGATGGACTCGAACCAGCGCGCGGTGCCGGGCAGCTTGCCGCCGCCGAACGCGTGGTTCCAGCCGTGCGCCATGATCGTCCCGCCGACGGCGATCCGCAGCACCAGCGCGGCGATGTCGGCCCCGCTCAACGAGCTGCTCCCAGGCTGCCGTCCGCGCCGGGATCGGCCGGGTCACGTCCGGTCGGGTCACCATCGAACAGCACCGCGCACTCGATGACGCGCGTGCCCTCCAGCAGCTTGATCACGAGGCGGCGTCCTCCTCCGGCCACAACCCAAACCACGATGAACCGTTAAATGATATATCGTTTTGTTTCAGGGAGCCAGCGCCCCCCGACGACCGGCCGAGTGGCGTTCCGCCGCGAAGGAGTGCAGATGATGCCCTGTTTCCGCAGTGAGGGGCCATGGTGACCAGCATTCGGAGGATCGTGACCACCCAGGACGAGCAGGGCAGGTCCGTTGTCGAATTCGATGACGGCGGCACAAACCGGCTGGAATCCCGATCCTTCCCGGGATTGGTTATGCACGAGCTGTGGGTGACGGCCGAGACGCCGGCGCGGCCTGCGGGAGGTGTCGACCGCGTTCTTCGTCAGGCCCGCATCGAGCCCGAGCCGCATGGCAGCGTCTTCCGGGTCATCGAACTGCCGCCAGACGATCCGTCGGCAACCATAGATCATCACGCTGCTGACGCCGAGTTTGGCCTCTCCGGGCAGTCTGAGCGGGCCAGGACCGAGCGCCACGGCACCATGCACCGCACCCTGACTGTTGACTATCTCGTGGTGCTGTCAGGCGAGATATCCATGCTGCTCGATGAGAGCGAGGTCCTCCTCACGCCGGGCACGTGCGTGATTCAGCAGGCCACAGCGCACGGATTCGCCAATCGATCGCAGGACTATTGCGTGTTCGCTGCCGTCGTGATCGACGCGAGACCGTAAGGTCAGACCGCCTGCGAGCCCAGGTCAATCGCTGGCGGGCAGGCGGCCGTTGGCGCGCAGCCAGTGCAGCGTCAAGGCCAGCCCGGCAGCCAGGCTGGTCGGCTCGACGCCCAGCTCTTCAGTTGTGGCCCGGCAATCGTGATGCGGCTGCGGGTAGCTGGGCCGAATCAGCTTCACCATGGATCCGAACTCCGGGTCCGTGGTCGCTGACCCGTCGACCTCAGCGACCCGGTTCGGCAGCCCGGCCAGCGCGAGGAACTGGTTGCAGAACGAGGGCAGCGAGCAGGCGTCCTCAGGGCGTCCCATGGCCAGATATCGGGCGCCCCGGTGCCCGCGCTCGAGCGCTCGCAGCGACACAGCGGCGACGTCCTCGGCCGTGACCCACGCGATCGGCATCGGCAGGTACCGCTTGAGTTCCCCCCGGGCCGCCATCAGCAGTGTTCCCGTGAAGATCGTCGGCACCAGGGCCCGGTCGATATAGGGCGTGGGGCCGTAGATCGCGGCGGGCACCACGAAGCTGATCTCCCGGCCCCGCGCGGCGCGGGCCATCCCCTCGTAGTAAGCGGCTCGCTTGGCGGCGGTATACGGGCTGTCGGACGGACTGATCGCGAGGATCCCCGAGCCCTCCGTCCTGGTCTGCGCGGGGTCGAGGATGACCCCGGTCAGCAGCATGACCACCCTCTCGACCCCGTGCTCCTCGGCGGCGTCGAGCACGTTGATCGATCCCCACAGGTTGACCGACGTGAAGTCGTCGGCGGTCGCGGTCGACCAGGTGCCGCCGATCCGCGCGGCGCAGTGGATGATCCCGCTCGCGCCGCCCGCGGCGGCGAGCAGGCTGGCCCGGTCGGTAACGTCGCCGACGACCGGCTGGGCCCCGAAGGACTCCAGCGGCGAGGTATCGGTGCCCGGGCGGACCAGGGCACGCACGCCGTAGCCGGCCTGCCTGGCCAGGCGGCACACGTTCGACCCGGCGCTGCCGGTGGCGCCGGTCACGAGCAGGGTCTGCGGCATCTGTCCCGGCTTACCGGCGTGAAACCCGGTCGGTGTCCAGGCTGGCCAGGGTCTCGGCGGTGTCCTGCCCGATCGAGAACGACCGGGCGGGAGGAACTGCGGCGGTCCCGAGCCAGTCCGTGTACCCCCTGACCCCGTAGTACGCGCCCACCTGGGGGTCGGGAATCGAGTGGAACATCTCGTTCTCCCCCAGCCAGGGGTCGGTGAACACGTCGTGGCGGCGCAGCACCCGGGCCGCCGCGACGCCCTCGGTGGTCAGCCGGTCGAGCACCTCGGCCACCGGCAGCGACTGGAGCCGGGCGGCGATCTGTTCGGCGCCCCATCGGGAGGCCGGCGGGTGCTGCGCGGGCGGCTGGAGGGCCCGGCGGGCCGCCGCCTCGCCGGCGTCGCCGCTGGCCCACAGGCAGATCCAGCCGTCAGCGCAGCGGTAGAGCCGGCGGTAAGCACCCGGACCGGGCCAGTCCCGGCCGCCGGCCGGAGGCGGCGGGCTGGCCTCGAACGAGGTCAGCTCTCCCGCTTGGACCATCACGGAAGCGTGCGCCAGTGACGTCGCGACATGCTGGCCGGCGCCAGAGACCTCCCGGTGATAGAGCGCGGCCAGGATGCCGACGGCCGCCAGGGAGCCGCCCGCGATGTCATGGACCAGCATCGAGGACATGGCGGGCTGGTCCGCCCCGCCCTGGGCCTGCATGAGCCCGCTGCGCGCCTGCAGCAGCGGGTCGAACCCGGGCTTGCCGCCGAGCGGCCCGCGGCCGTAGCCGCCCATCGAGCAGTGGACCAGTCTCGGGTTGACCGCCTGGGTCGCGTCCCAGTCCAGGCCGAGGCGCTGACGGGAGGCCGGCCGGAGATTCTCCGCGAAGACGTCGGCCCGGGCTATGAGGTCGTCAAGGGCGCGCCGGCCGGCCCCGGTGGTGATATCCAGGCTGACCCCTGATTTCGCCTGGTTGATGACGGCGAAGCTCCCGGAGAACGCGCGGTAGGGCTCCCCCGCCGGCGGTTCCAGCTTGATGACGCTGGCCCCGTACTGGGCGAGGACCGACGGCCCGAACGTCCCGGCGACGAACGACGACGCGTCCACGACCCGGATTCCGCGCAGCGGCAGGCTCCGCTGCCCGTCGGCCGTCCCGCCGTCCCGGGCCGGGGCGTGCCCTGGCCAGTAGGTCTGCGCCCCCGCCCAGCAGGACTCGTCCGGCAGGTGGCGAACCGCGGCCGGCGTGGCCGACAGCTCGAGCGGGATCCCCGGCAACGTCACCGGGCCCAGGCTGGGGTGCTGCAGCTCCAGGCGAAGGCCGTTGGCCGCGACCGTCTCGGAGGCGAACCATTCCTCCCGGCTGGACACCGGGGCGACGGGCACCCCGGCCCGGTCCAGGGCCTGCAGCCAGCTGGCCCGGTCCCGTTCCGCGAAGCGCTCCTGCATCCGGGCCAGCACGGCCGCCGACACCTCGGGGCGGAGGATGTTCGCGTAGCTGCCTTCCACGCCGGGCAGGACCATGACCTCCATCAGGTCGATCACGTCCAGGGCCGTGAGGAAGAACGCCTCGGTGAGTGCCCCCAGGAACAGCCACCGCCCGTCCGAGCACTGGTACGGGGCGTAGTTGGCCAGGGCGGCCACCCCCACCTTGCGCATCCCGGGGGCGGAGATGCCGGGAGCGTTCACGGTAACGGCTGCCTGCATGGCCGCCACGGCGTGCAATCCGGTTATCACCGCGGACCGGCCACACCCGGTGCGCCGCCGGGCCAGCAGGCCGGCGGCGACCGCCGCCGCCCCGAGGGCTCCGTGGGCGTAGGCGAGGACCGGGACCACGGGCAGCACCGGGCGGTCCTCGGTGGCGCGGTGGAAATCCGCCACCCCGCTCACGGCGGCCAGCAGACACGGCTCGTCAGGCAGGTGAGCCCAGCGGCCGCGCCGGCCGTACGGGGGCATCCAGGCGTACGTCAGCTCCGGTCGGTCAGCGCACAGCGATGTGGCATCCAGGCCCAATCGCTCCAGCTCGGCGCCGGGCCAGTCGAAGATGACGGCGTCGGCCACTGAGATCAGCCGGCGCAGCTCGGCCAGGTCGTGGTAGTTACCGGCGTCGAGACAGGTGAAACGCTTGTTGCGATTCCAGCACAGGTATCCGGGCGCGTGGCGCAGCCGATCGCCAGCCCGGGTCTCCACCTTCACGACGTCGGCACCGAAGTCGGCCAGATGCATCGCCGCGGTCGGACCGGCGATGCCCTCCGTGCAGTCGAGGACCCGGACCCCGTCGTACACACCACCCACGCCGATACCTCCGGGACCGATCTCGGCCGTCGTGGCCGATATCCTACAGCCTAGTTAAATATATGCTCTATTTATGCGGGCGGGCCAGCCCGGCCGGCCCGGGGGCCATGCGGATGACGGCCTTGCCCCGCACGCGCCGGTCGGCGACCGCCTGGAGCGCCTCCGGCACCCGGTCGAGCGGGAAGCTGGCGGTGACGTGCGGCCGCAGCCGCCCCGCGGCCAGCAGGGCCAGCAACTCGGCCTGGTCTCGCTGCCGCAGGCCGGGGCGGTTCGCGGCGAACGACCGAAGATCGAAGCCGAGCACGGACACGCCCTTGAGCAGCACGAGGTTGAGCGGGATCCGGGCGATCTCGCCAGAGGCGAACCCGACCACGATGAAGCGCGAGCCCCACGACATCGCGCGCATCGCCGGCTCGCTGTGCCGGCCGCCGACCGGGTCGAGGACGACGTCGACCCCGGACGGCGCCAGGTGCTTGAGGCGGGCCTTCAGGTCCTCCCGCTCGTAGTCGACGACCTCGTGCGCGCCCAGCGTGGCGCAGTACGCCAGCCGCTCGGGAGAGGCGGCCGCCGCGATGACCCGAGCGCCGAGGCTGGCTGCGATCGCGATCGCGGCGGATCCGACGCCGCCTGCGGCGCCCAGGACGGCGACGATCTCGCCGGGCTGGACGCCGGCGACGCTGCGCAGCGAGTGGTAGGCCGTCTCGTACGTGACCGAGAATGCCGCGGCTGATGTCGCATCGAGACCGGCGGGAATCTGGCGTATCGATCGGGCGTCGACCGCGATCCGCTCGGCGAAGGCGCCGAACCCGCTGACCCCGAACACCCGATCGCCGACGGCGAACCCGCCCACGCCGGCGCCCACCTCAGCGATCGTGCCGGCGAACTCGCCGCCGACCACGAACGGCAGCGGTGGCGGCACCTGGTAGCCGCCCGCGACCAGCAGCACGTCGGGGTAGTTCACCGAGGCCACCTCGACGTCGACGACGACCTGCCCGGCAGACGCGGTCGGATCGGGCACCTCGTCGAGCTGGACCACGCCCGGCGGGCCGTGCCGGTGACAGCGAGCCGCCCGCACGCCCTAGCCCCCCGCGCCGCGGGTGCGGCTGGGCGCGAGCTGCCACAGGCGCGCGAACCGGCGCCGGTGGTACGCCGGGGTGCCGAGCAGCACCTCGCTGCTCTTGGCCCGCCGGAAGTACAGGTGGGCCGGATGTTCCCAGGTGAACCCGGTGCCGCCGTGGACGTGAATGTTCTCGGCGGCGACGTGCAGGTAGGCCTCGGAGCACAGCGTCTTGGCGATGCTCGCCGAGGCTGGCAGGCCCGGATCGTCGGCGGCCGCCTGCCGGACGGCCTGGAACAGCGACGAGCGGGCCAGCTCGAGCGCGACCAGCATGTCCGCGCACTTGTGCTTCACCGCCTGGAAGGACCCGATCGGGCGACCGAACTGCACCCGGGTCTTGGCATACTCGACCGCCATCTCCAGGCACCGGGATGCCCCGCCGACCTGCTCGGCCGCGAGGGCGACGGCGGCCCGGTCGAGCACGCGGCTCAGCACGCGCGACCCGTCACCGGCCGCGCCGACCAGGCGCGCCGGGGTGCCGTCGAATGACAGGCGGGCCTGCTTGCGGGTCTGGTCCATCGTGTCCAGGGCCGTCCGGCGCACGCCACCGGCGTCGGCGCCGACCGCGAACAGGCTGACGTCGCGGCCGGCAAGCGCGGGCACGAGCACCAGCGCGGCCAGGTGGCCGTCGAGCACGAACCCGGCGTCACCGCGGAGCACCCACTCGTTGCCTGCGCCGCGGGACGCGGTGACGTTCCCGCCCTCGGCCGCCATCCGCCGCCATAGCGCCCCGTCGTAGCCGGCCTCGGTGGCCATCAGCCGGCGCACCTCGGCCTGCGGGGAGGTCCGGGTGAGGAAGCTGCGCGCGATAGCACGCAACTGTGCGCCGTCCGTGCTGTCGCCAGGTTGCACAGGTATCTGCACCGGACGGCTCAGATCACCCGGGAGGTGCGGCCCGGCCAGTACCGATCCTTGAGCAGCCGTTTGAGCAGCTTGCCGGACGGCAGGCGGGGGAGCTCGGACTCGAAGTCGACCGTGCGGGGGCACTCGTAGTGGCCGAGCCGGGAACGGCAGTAGGCGATCAGCTCGGCTTCGAGTTCGGGGCCGGCGCGACCGGGGTCGGCCGGCTGGACGACCGCCTTCACCTCCTCGCCGAACTCGTCGTTCGGCACCCCTATGACGGCCACGTCGAACACGGCCGGGTGGCCTGACAGCACGTCCTCGACGGCTTGCGGGTAGATCTTCACGCCGCCGGAGTTGATGACGTTGGCCTTGCGGTCGGTGAGATGCAGGTAGCCGTCGCCGTCCAGGTAGCCGACATCACCGACGGTCCGCCACCCGTGCGGGCTGTAGGACGCGGCCGTCTTGTCCGGGTCGTTGTGGTACTCGGTCCGCGAGCCACCTTCGAAGTAGATCGCGCCGACCTGGCCCGGGCCCAGCTCGGCGCCGTCATCATCGACGATGTGGACCGGCATCGTGTCCAGCGGCCGGCCTACCGATCCCTTGTGCAGCAGCCACTCCTCGGGGCCGATCTCCACGTAGCCGCCTTCGCTGGCGCCCAGGTACTCCCAGATGATCGGACCCCACCAGGCCAGCATCTGCTCCTTGACCCACACCGGGCACGGTGCCGCGGCGTGCACCGCCATCCGCAGGCTGGACAGGTCGTAGCGCCCGCGGACCTGCGGATCGAGGCGCAGCATGCGGATGAACATCGTCGGCACAAACTGGGCCAGCGTGACCCGGTAGCGCTCGATGCTGCGCAGCGCCAGCTCGGCGTCGAAGCTCTCCATGATCACGGTCGTGCCGCCCCGGCGCTGCGCGACCATGGTCCACATGATCGGGGCGGCGTGATAGAGCGGCGCCGGGGACAGGTAGACCGCCTCGGGACCGAACGGATAGCGCTCGCCGACGACATGATCGGCCGCCGTGCCGTGCCCATACTCGGCGCCGCTGACCGGGTGACGCACCCCCTTGGGCCGGCCGGTCGTGCCCGACGAGTAGATCATCGGCGCGCCCTCCGTCTCGCCCGGCGGCGGCGTGGCGGGCAGGCCGGCCGTGGCCGCGTCGAGCGACGCGAAGCCGTCCGGCAGCTCCGCCGGAGCCCCGGCCACGTAGCGCGCGACCAGCGGCAGACCGTGCCCGATCTGCTCGGCGGCGGCGGCCAGGCGAGGCGAGGTGACCAGCACCTGAGACCCGGAGTCGGCCAGGACGTACCGCGCCTCGTCTCGGGCCAGGTGCCAGTTGACCGTCGTGTAGTGCAGCCCGGACCGCTGCGCCGCCCAGCACACGTCGAAGTAGCGCGGGTTGTTCTCCATCAGCACGGCGATCCCGTCGCCGGGCCGCAGGCCGAGCCCCCGCAGCAGCCGGGCCGCGCGGGCCGAGCGGCCGGCCAGCTCGGCGAACGTCACCGTGCTGCCGTCGTGGGCCATCACGACGGCCGGCTTGTCCGGGGTCAGCCGCGCCTGCTGGTCGATGGTCCGGCACCCGGTCATGTCTGCTCCCGGTCTCGGGTCATGGTTGCTTCGCGCGGCAGGCCGAGAACCCGCTCGGCCAGGATGTTGCGCATGATCTCATCGGTGCCGGCCGAGATGCGGATGCCCGGCACGGCCAGGACGAACTTGGCCCAGGCGTACGTGCCCCACTCGCCGGTGTCGGCGACCAGGCGCGGTCCAAGCAGCTCGGTGACGACCCGGCTGATGCGCTGCAGGTTCTGTGTCCACAGCAGCTTGCCGATGGACTGCTCGGGGCCGGGCCGCCCGGTGGCGGCCGACTCGTGCCCGCGCCGCATCGCGGCGCGGGCCGCCAGGATGTGCATGGCGCTGTCGCTGACCAGGTCGCGCACGGCCGGGTCGGCCAACCGTCCCGACCAGCGGGCCAGCATGACCAGGCGGTCCAGGATGGAGTCGAGGCGGCCGCCAATATCCGTGGTGGTGCTGCGCTCGTTCATCAGCGTGGTGAGCGCTACCTTCCAGCCATGGTTCACGTCGCCCAGGCGGTGGTCGTCCGGGACCCGGGCGTCGGTGAGGAATACCTCGTTGAAGCTGGCCCCGCCGGTCATCTGGCGCAGCGGGCGCACCTCCACCCCGGGCGCGTGCATGTCGATCAAGAACGCGGTGATGCCGTGGTGCTTGGGCGCGCGGGCATCCGTGCGGCACAGCACCTCGCCGATGTCGCTCAGGTGCGCGTTGGTCGTCCACACCTTCTGCCCGCCGAGAATCCAGCCGCCCGCGCCGTCGGGCACGGCGCTGGCGCGCAGCGCGGCCAGGTCGGAGCCTGCCTCCGGCTCGCTGAACAGCTGGCAGGCGATGATGTCGCCGCGGTGCAGCCTGGGCAGGTAGGCACGCTTGGCCTGCTCGCTGCCGTGCGCGAGGATCGTCGGCGCGGTCATACCCAGACCCAGCCCAAGCACCCCCAGGTCGGGCGCTGCGAACTGCTCGCGCAGCTCGGCGTAGGCATCGCCGTGGGACCGGGGCAGGCCCCGGCCGCCGTACTCGACCGGGCCGTCGATCCAGCCGAACCCGGCGTCGTACTCGAGCGCCTTGAACCGGCGGGCCGCGGCGACGAGCCGCGCTTCCTCCTCGGAGGACCACTCGGCCAGCAGCTCGGTGCCGTCCGGGCCGTCACCCCAGGCCCGGGACGCGGCCGCGGGGGCATGACCGACCGCGGTTTCGAGGAAGGCGGCAGCCCGTTCAAGAAAGGACGCCAGCGGCTCGGTGCTCACCGGCCGGTCACTCTCCGCTGGTACTCGCCGGCGGTCCGCGGGATCTCCCGCCAGCCGATCCCGGTGTCGAATCGTGGCTCGCGAGGCAGGTCGAGCACGGCATCGGCGAGCACGTTGCGCAGCACCGCCGACGTGCCGCCCTCGATGGTGAGCGCCTGGGCGCGCAGATAGCGGGCGGCCGCGTCGCCCTGCATGATCCCGACCCGGACGGGCTGCTCCAGCGCGTAGCCGTCCGGAGCGTAGCGAGTGCCAGACACGCCCTGGGCGTCCAGGGCGACTTCCAGGGCGTGTTGTGTCGCCTCGGAGCTGAGCAGCTTGACAATGGCTGGGTGCAGGGCCGCCGGGCCCGCCGTGCCGCGCTGCGCGCGCTCGGCCGTGAGCCGGGCCGCCCGGGAACGGATGACCGCGGCCATGACGCGGTCGGCGAGGACCGGATCGTCCGTGCCCGCGCGGGCCCACCAGGCCAGCAGGTCCTCGCCTGGCTCCGGCTCGTCGCCGTGGCTGCCGAAGGCTGCTCGCTCACCATCGAGGTTCGACCGCACGACCTGCCAGCCAAGGCCCACCTGACCGACCCGATCCTCGTCGGCAACCCGGACGTCGTCCAGGAATACCTCGTTGAAGTCCGCTTTGCCGTTGAGCATGCGCAGCGGCCGCACGTCGACACCGGGAGCCTGCATGTCGACGATGAAGCAGGTTAGCCCGGCGTGCTTGGGCTGGTCAGGGTCGGTGCGGGCCACGGCCAGCCCCCAGCGCGCGACGTGCGCGAGCGATGTCCAGACCTTCTGCCCGTGCAGCAGCCAGCCCGCGCCGTCACGGCTGGCGCGGGTCGCGATGCCCGCCACGTCGGAACCGGCGCCCGGCTCGCTCATCAGCTGGCACCAGATCTCCTCGGTGGTGAAGCACGCGCGCAGGTACCGGCGCCGTTGCTGGTCCGTGCCGTGCGCCGCCAGTACCGGGGCGACGTTGCCGTAACCGATCGGGTTGCGCAGGTTGGCCGGCTTGGCGCCCGCATCGCGCAGCATCCGGTCCACCACGACCTGGTGTCCGGGCGAGAGCTCGAGGCCGCCGTGCCCGACCGGGAAGCTGACCCAGGCCAGCCCGGCGTCGAACTGCGCGCCGCGGAAGGGGATCCCGCCGTCGGCGCCCGGTGCGGGCGCCTCGGCGAGCAGCCGTTCCACCCGCGCGACCAGGCCGGCCTCGGCCGCGGGGGACGGCGCCGCGCTCACGCCGCGCCCCGGACCAGGCTGGCCAGTGCGGCGCGGTGCTGCTGCGGGCTGCCGAACATAAGCTGGCCGCTCTTGGCGCGCTTGAGGTACAGGTGCGCCGAGTGGTCCCAGGTGATGCCGATGCCGCCGTGCACCTGGATGTTCGCCGATGCCACGCGGACGAAAGCCTCGGAGCAGTACGCCTTGGCCATGTGAGCCGCCGCGGCGAGTTCCTGGCCGCCGGGCGCGAGCTCGACGGCGTGACCCGCCAGCGAGCGGGCCGACTCGACGTCGAGCAGCATGTCGGCGCAGCGGTGGCGCACCGCCTGGAACGAGCCGATCGGGCGACCGAACTGCATCCGGTCCCTGGCGTAGTCCACGGCGCTGTCCAGGCACTGCTGCGCGCCGCCTACCTGCTCGCAGGCCAGCGCGACGGCTGCGAGGCACTCGACGTGCGCGAGGATCGCGGCCGCCCCGCCACCCGGGCCCAGCGGGCGGGCCGGGCAGCCGTCAAAGACGATCTCGGCCTGCTTGCGTGTCTGGTCGAGCGTTGGCAGCGCGGTGCCCGCCAGACCCGGCGAGTTGGCCTCGACCGCAAAGAGGCTCGGGCCCGCCGGCCCGAGCGCCGGAACGAGCAGCAGGTCGGCCAGGCAGCCGTCGAGCACGTGCGACCGGCGGCCGTGCAGCCAGTACCCGCCGGGCGTGCGGCACGCCGTGACCTCGTCCGCCGCGCTCGCGGGCAGGGCCACGGTGGCCACCAGCTGGCCGTCGGCGATGGCGGGCAGGTAGCGGTGCTTCGCGTCCTCGTCGGCACTGCCCAGCAGCGTCGGCGCGGCCAGCGCCACCGTCGCGAAAAAGGGCGCGCAGAGCAGGGCCCGGCCGAACTCCTCGAACACGACGGCCAGCTCCGCCCAGCCGAATCCCGCCCCGCCGTACTGTTCGGGGATAGCCATGCCCGGCAGGCCGAGCTGGCCGGCCATGATCGACCAGGCCGCAGGGTCGAAGCCGTGCGGCGTCTGCATCAGCCGCCGCAATTCCGGCTCGGCCGACGTGGCGGTGACGAAGTCGCGGACGGACCGGCGCAGCAGATCATGCTCGGCACGCCCCGCTTCCGGCATTGACCCTCCCTCGGCCATGTATCGACTAAACAAGTCTAATAAATTAGACTAGCTAGCTCGTGCGCCAGAGGGAAGGCGGCAGAGGGAAGGCGGCAGCGTGAGCGTGGTAGAGGTCGAGCGCCCGGCCGGGGGCGTCGTGGTGCTGCGCCTGAACCGGCCGGAGCGGCTCAACGCCATAAACCGCGAGCTGCTCGACGGCCTCTGGGCGGCGATCGCCGACATCCGCCGTGACGCCGGGTGCCGCGTGGTCATCCTGACCGGCGCCGGCCGCGGTTTCTGCTCCGGCGCGGACCTCCTGGCCCCGCCCGGCGAGGCAGTGGCGCCCGGCGACGAGCAGCGGCGCCGCCTCGGCCGGGTCTGGGGCATGCAGGAGTACCTGACTGGCGTCGCGGTCGCCCTGAACTCGCTGCGTCAGCCGGTGATCGCGGCCGTGAACGGTCCGGCGGCAGGCGGCGGGCTCGGCTTCGCCCTCGCCTGTGACCTGCGCATCGCCTCCACCGAGGCGAGCTTCGGCGCGCTCTTCATGAAGATCGGGCTGTCCAACTGCGACGTCGCGGTGTCGTACTTCCTGCCCCGGATTGTCGGCGCGGGACGCGCGCTCGAGCTGCTGCTCACGGCCCGGATCATCGACGCCGCCGAAGCCGAGCGGCTGGGGCTGGTCAACCGCGTGGTCGCCGCCGAGCGGCTGCTGGAATCCGCGATCGAGCTGGCCCGCGAGATCGCGGCCAACAGCGAGTTCGGCGTGTGGATGACCAAGGAAGGCGTGTGGGCGAACATCGACGCGCCGTCGCTGCGGCACGCGGTCCAGCTCGAGTACCGCACCCAGATGGTCGGCGTCTACCGGGAGGACATGAGCGAGGCGTTGACCGCGTTCCGCGATAAGCGGCCGCCGAGCTGGAAGCCGGTATGACCGGGGGCCGGACGGTGGCGATCGTCACCGGGGCCGCGCGCGGCGGCGGCCAGGGGGTCGCGCTGGCCCTGGGCGGACACGTCGGCGCCTTGGTGCTGGTCGCGCGGAGTACCCGAGATCGCCCCAACCGGCTGCTGCCCGGGACGCTGGAGGAGACGCGCGAGCACCTGCTGCCGTCAGGAACCGACGTGGCGTGCTTTCCCGCCGACCTCGCCCGGGCCGGGGATCGCGCGGCGCTGTGCGGGTTCGTCGGGTCCGAGTACGGCGGCTGCGACATCCTGGTCAACAACGCGGCCTATAACCCCGTGATGCCCTTTGCCGAGCTGCCCGCGCGGCGATGGGACACCGTGCTCGAGGTCAACCTGAACGCGGCCGTGGCACTGAGCCGGGCCATGCTGCCCGCCATGCTGGCCCGTGGCCACGGGCACATCGTCAACATCGGCTCGGCCGCGGCAGTTGCCGACTTCGGCACTCAGCTCGCCTACGCGGTCTCGAAAGCGGCGCTCGAACGGTTCACGACCGGGCTCGCGGCCGAGCTGTCCGGCACGGGAATCGGCGTCAACTGCGTGCGCGTCGACGAGGCGCTGCGCACCGCGGCCCTGGCCGCCCTGATCGGCGATCCGGAACTGGGCAGCCGCAGCGTCACCCCCGCCGAGTTCGGGGCCGCCGTGCGGTGGATCGTGCAGCGGCCGGCCTCGTTCAGCGGGCACGTGCTCACGTTCCAGCGGCTGCGCGAACTTGGCGCGCTGCCCTCGACAACACCGGAGCTGCCCGATGAACGCTGACCACGGCGAGATCGCCGCCTGCGTGCGGATCGTAGCCAAGCCCGAGCGGGTCAGCGACGTGCTCGATCTGCTGACCCGCATGGCCGGGCTCGCGGCGCGGGACGAGGGAACCGAGATCTGGGCGGTGCATCGCGGTCGCCGGGGGAGCGGGGAGTTCTTCCTCTACGAGTTCTTCCGGGACCGGGCCGCTTTCGATCTGCACCAGCGCAACGAAGCGCTGAACACTCTGGGCCGCCAGCTCGCCGAACTGGCCGACGAAGTGGTTGTGACATCTGGCCGGCTGGTGGCCGGTCTGCACCCGCTTCGTTCTTTACCGTTCCCGCGATGACCGCCATCGCGACGTTCGCGCGCCTGGTCAGCCAGTATTAACTGCGGAGGACTATTGATGAGCGGCCGGATGTTTGACCTCAGCGGTCAGGTTGCCCTGGTGACGGGAGGCAACTCCGGCGTCGGGCTCGGCCTTGCTTCAGGTCTGGCCCGGGCGGGCAGCGCCGTCTGCATCTGGGGGACGAATGCGGCGAAGAACGCCACCGCGCTCGAAGCGCTCCGCGCGACGGGTGCTGACGCGCAGGCGATGCTCGTCGACATCAGGGAGGAAACCGCCGTCGAGGACGGCATGAATGCGCTGGTGTCGCGATTCGGGCGGCTGGATTCCTGCTTCGCTAACGCGGCGGTGAGCGGCAAGTTCGGCAATCCCGCGTTCATCGACTCGACGCTCGAGGTTTGGCGAGCCGAGATGGCTGTCAATCTGGACGGTACCTACCTGACCCTTCGAGCCGCGGCCCGTCAGATGGTCGCGCAGCGGACGGGCGGCAGCCTGGTCGGTACCTCTAGCCTGGCCGCGAGGTTCGGGGCGCCCAGGGACTCCGGCTATGCCGCGGCGAAGGCGGGCATCATCGCGCTGATGCAGAGCCTCGCCGTCGAGCTGGCCAAGTACAAGATCCGGGCGAACACCCTGCTGCCCGCCTGGACTCGGTCACCGCAATTCGACCCCTGGCTGGAAAAGCCTGGAGTCGGTGACCGGATTATGGCGCGGATACCGCTCCGCCGGTGGGGTGAATCAGGTGACTGGGCGGGAATAGCTGTTTACCTCGCCAGCCACGAATCAAGCTTCCACACTGGCGACGTCTTCCGCATTGATGGCGGTTACGGCGTCTTCTGAGTCCGGGGGACGCGACCGGGTAAACATCGCTGACCGAAGGACAGGAGCGAGATGCCATACGAGCCGGCCAGTCATCTCAGGATGGACACCGACGGAGCTGTCACCATCCTGACCATAAACAACCCCGAGATGCGCAACGCCTTCAGCGACGAGCTCCACATCGCCATGCGCGAGGTATGGGGGCATCTCGCTGCTGATCAGTCGGTGCGGGCGGTTGTTCTCACCGGGGAGGGGAGCGCCTTCAGCGCGGGCGGAAGCATTCCCGGATTCATCAGGAGCTACGCGGATATCGAGCATCGCCGGGCATCGCTGCGGGGGGCGCGGCGGCTCATGGATGCCATGGCCGAGTTCCCCAAGCCGGTGGTCGCCGCGGTCAACGGGCCGGCTGTGGGTCTAGGGTGCAGCGTCGCGGTGAGCTGCGACATCGTTTTCATGGCGGAGAGCGCCTTTGTCGCCGATACGCACGTGAGCATCGGCCTGGTCTGCGGTGACGGTGGCGCGGTGGCCTGGCCGCTGATGATGAGCCTCCTGAGGGCGAAGGAATACCTCCTCACGGGGGATCGAATCCCAGCCGCGAAAGCGGTTGAATTGGGCTTGGCCAATCGAGTGGTTCCAGACGCCGAGTTGATGCCAGAAGCACTCGCGTTCGCTCGCCGGCTGGCGTCCCAGCCGGCCCAGGCCGTCCAGGAGACCAAGCGGGCCCTGAACCTTCACCTGCAGCAGGCGATCTCACTGGTCGCCCCGTTCGCGCTGGCCATGGAATCAGAGTCGTTCGGGAGCCCTGACCTTCGCCAAGCCGTCGAGAAATTCACCAGCGCCTAGATGCAGGCGCCAGGCATCCGGGCCGCACCGGCTCGGTGGGGCTGTGACACGCTGGACGGCGACATGGTGCTTGACCTGTCCTCGGGAATCGCCGGGGCCTTCTGCACCAAGTTGCTGGCCGGGGCGGGGGCGACCGTTGTCAAGATCGAGGATCCGGCGGGCGACGCACTCCGCCGCCGGGCCGCGTCCCGCGACCTGACGAACCGCGGCGATGACGCCCCCCTCTTCAAGTTTTTGAACCAGTCGAAGCTGAGCATCGTCATCGACTCCTCGTCGGACGCCGACATGAAGCGGCTGATGGCTCTCGCCGAGCGGGCCGACGTCATTGTGTGGTCCCCGGGGTCCGGCGTCGCCGCGCACGGGGAGGCTGCACCGTCGCGGCTGTTCCATCGCAATCCAGCCGCCATCGTCTGCACGATCACGCCGTTCGGGCTCGAAGGACCATGGGCACGAAGAGCGGCGAGCGACCTCACGCTGCAGGCCTGGGCGGGCGGTATCGGGTACCGGGGCGAGCCCGGGACGGCTCCGGTACGCGCCGGGGGCGAGATCAGTGAGTGGGCGACAGCCACTTTTGCGGCCGTCGGCCTGCTGGCGGCCAGACATCGGGCCATCCAGACCGGGATCGGTGACCTGCTGGACGTTTCCATGCTCGAGTCGGTGGCGCTGTCGTGCGCCCTGACCTTCCCGGTAACGAGCCGGGCCGTAGCTGGCCGCCCATTGACCAGCGGACGACTGGTCAGCATTCCCGGGATCCACCGCTGCCAGGACGCATGGGTGGGTTTCATGGTGCTCACCGGGCAGCAGTGGCTGGACTTCTGCGTTCTGGTCGAGCAGCCTGAGTGGCTGGGCGACCCCACCCTGCTCCTGCTGGACAACCGCGTAGCCCGTCGACGGGAGATCGTCGGAGCCATCGACGCCTGGGCCGGACGTCACACGATGGCCGAGATCATGGGCTTGGCCGCTGCCTTGCGGGTCCCAGCCGCGCCGGTAGGAGACGGCGCGCACATCCCCGGGCTCGAGCAAGTTGCCGATCAGGGGTTCTACGAGCGCGAGCCGGACGGCAGTTTCCTGCAGCCCGTGCCCCACTTCCGGTTCGAACCGGCCCGGGCGCGCGGGCCGGCCGCTCCCGCCCCAGCGCTGGGACGCGACTCGGATCGGCAAACGCAGACCCAGCAGGCCAGGCCTGCGCCGGGCGCTGGGCCAGTCGCTGCGTCCCGGCCGCTGTGCGGCCTGCGGGTCGCCGATTTCACTGCGTTCTGGGCGGGCCCGGTGGTCGGGCGCTTCCTGGCCATGATGGGAGCGGACGTCATAAAAATCGAGTCTCCACGCAGGCCGGACGGCTTCCGGAACTATTCGGCCAAGGCACTCGACGAGGATCAGTGGTGGGAGTGGGCGCCGATGATGCACGGATGCAACGTCGGCAAGCGCGGTCTCGGTCTCGACCTGTCCACCCCGACAGGCCGGGAGGTGCTCCTGCGCCTGGTCAAGGAGTGCGACGTCCTGATCGAGAACTACACTCCCCGGGTGATGGAGTCGTGGGGCCTCGGCCACGAACGACTTATGGCGGCGAACCCGGATCTGATCGTGGTCCGGATGCCAGCGTTCGGGCTCGCGGGGCCCTGGCGGGACCGGCCGGGGTACGCCCAGACGGTGGAGCAGATCTCCGGCCTGGCGTGGATCACCGGGCATCGCGACGGACCGCCACAGCTGCCGAACGGACAGTGCGACCCGGTCGGCGGCAACCTCGCTCTCGTCGCCCTTCTGCTCGCCTTGCAGCAACGACGCATCACCGGGCGGGGCCTCCTCGTCGAGTGCCCGCTTCTGCTCGGGGCGCTCAACCTCGCCGCCGAGCAGGTCGTCGAGTACACATCCACGGACGTCGTAATCGGCCGATCAGGAAATAGGGCCTTTCCGGCCCTGCAGGGGGTTTACCGATGCTCCGACCGCGATACGCAGCGGTGGGTCGCGATCTCGGTGACAACCGAGGCTCAGTGCAGCGGACTTCGTCATGTCCTGGGCGACCCACCCTGGCTGGCGAACCCGGGCGGCCCGCTGCCAGTCAGCGACGATGACCACGACCAGTTCGACGCCGGGCTGACGGCATGGTGCTCGCTCCGCAGCTCTGACGAGATACTCGCCGCGCTCGTGTCCGCGGACGTACCCGTGGCCAAGGTTCTCATGCCTCACGAACAGGATCAGATCGAGCAACTCGTGGCGCGCCGGTTTTTCGAGGACGTACTCCACCCCGTCACCGGGGCCAATCCGCACGCCACCCTTCCCATGCGCTGCACATCGATCGAAGGGCCATGGCATCTCCGCCCGGCGCCGCTGCTGGGGGAGCACAACACCGATATCCTGCACGGGCTGCTGGGACTTGACTCAGACGAGATCGCTGATCTGGAGCGACGAGGGATCATCGGGACGCGGGTAGTGGGAACCTCGTCCTGAGCCGCGACCAGCGGCGGCCCCCCAAGAGGGCAAACGAGCTGGTCAGGCGAGCGCTCGGGCTTCCGGCATAACCTCAGCCGCGAACCGTTGGAGCGCGTCGAGCTCGAAGGGCGCGCGAAGGCCGAGGTTCAGCCAGTCGGCGCCGGCCTCGCGATAGCGGCCAACCCGGTCGACGATCTCGCCGATGCTGCCGTGCAGGATGCCTGGCCTGACAGCATCCGCGGCATCGCCGTACCGGCGCCGCAAAGCGTCCTGGGGATCGCCATCGGACAGCACGAGCCCCACATTCACGCCGGTGACGAGACGATCTGGAGCCGGGGAACTCGCCTTGATGATCGCGAGCTTGCGCGCGAACGACTCGGGGCTGACGTAAGCGGCGTTCCATCCGTCGGCGATGCGGCCCGCTAGCGGCAAGGCGAGGCGCTCGCCAGTAGCGCCGATCCAGATCCTCGGAGACTGCTGGACCGGCTTCGGGTGGCACATCGCACCGGTCAAGGTGAAGAACTCGCCCTTGAAGTCGGCGACCGGCTCGCTCCAGAGCAGGCGGATGATCTCGACAGCCTCGGCCAGGCGCCGCAACCGCACCGCGGGCGCCTCGAACGGGATGCCGTAGGCGCGGTACTCCGCTTCATGCCACCCCGCGCCGAGGCCTAGTTCGAGACGCCCGCCGGAGATGTGATCGATCGTCGCCGCCGCGTTGGCGAGCACGGCCGGGTGGCGGTACCCAGCGCAGTAGACGAGCGAACCAACGCGGACAGCGCGCGTTTTCGCCGCGAGCAAGGCATGGCACGCCACGGCCTCCAGGCAGTCCCGATCCGGGGCGACCTGAGCGGGATAGAAGTGGTCCCAGATGCTGATCCACTCGAAGCCGAGACGCTCGGCCGCCGCCCACAACTGCACCAGTTCGGCGACCGGGCACTCCTGTGGTCCCGCATGCACCCCGAACCGGATCACGCCCGTTCGCTGCCTCAGCCGAGGATGACGATCGCCCGCTCGGGACACGACGCCGCCGCGTTGCGCGCGCTGGCCTCTTGTCCGGGAGCGACGTTCTCATCCGCGACGTAGGAATGACCGTCTTCCTCGCGAAGCGAGAACACCTCCGGGGCGGACATCGCGCACAGCGTGTGACCCTGGCACTTCTGCTCGTCGACCGTTACTCGCACCGATACCCCGATCATCAAAAGAATTAGCTTTTTGTACTGTTTAATGCTACCGGAAGCGTGGTGCCGTGGCGGGGCGACGTGGCGGCCGGCCCCGCTACAGCGCCGGGTTGAACCCGCCAGCGACGGTAATCAGCTGCCCGCTGACGTTGCGTGCGTCGGGGGATACCAGGTAAGCGACGGCCCCCGCGATATCAGCAGGGTCGTTGATCCGGCCCAGTGGCGGCCGGGCCGCGCCGACATCGCCGCCGTCGAGCACAACATCGGCGCTGCGCCGGGTGGCACCAGGCGCGACGGCGTTGACGTTGACGCCGTACGGCGCGAGCTGAAGCGCGACCGCCCGGGTGAACGCGACGATGCCCGCCTTGGCCGCGGCGTAGTGCGGATGTAGTGCTGAGTCCGGGGGTGCCCAGGACGTCGAAGCGATGTTCACGATCTGCCCCCCTCGCTGCGCGGTCATGGCTTTGGCCGCCTCTCGGGTGCACAGGAAGGCGGAAGTAAGGCTGATGGCCAGCGTTGCCTCCCACTGCTCGTCGGTGATCTCCCACACCGGAGCCTGGACCGGACCCTTGATGCCGCCCACCGTGTTGACGAGTACGTCCAGCCGCCCCCACGTGTCGAGCGCGGCGGCGATGACGGCTCTCGCGCCATCGCTGCGCGACGCGCTGGCCACGACCGAGACGGCCCGGACGCCGTGCGCCTCGACGGCCGCCCGGTGACCATCCACGCGATCGGCTACCCGGTCGTTGAGCACGATATCCGCACCGGCCGCGGCCAGGCGCTCCGCGATCGCACCGCCCATGGCGCCACCAGACCCGGTCACCGCCGCCGTGCGGCCCGCCAGCCAGCGCATCGCCTTAGCTGTTCACCATGCCATCGGGGATGGTCATGGGGAAGTCGAACAGCCCCTCGGCGTTGCGGTGGGTCATCATCTCGATCTCGTCGCTGGGAACGCCCTCAAACAGAGCCTTGAACGCGGACTGGGTGCTGGGGAAGGGGGTGTCGGCGTGCGGGTAGTCACTCTCGCAGAGGATGTGGTCGACGGTGAAGTCATGGCGGTATTTCAGTCCGACCGGCTCTTCGATCATGCAGAACCACATGTTGCGCCGCGCCACCGTGCTCGGCAGCACGTCTGCGTCGGGCACGTGCGTCCAGTACTGGTGACGCTCCCACTGGCGGTCGGCGCGCTCGATCGCCGCGGTGATCCAGCCGATCCCGCCCTCGGACCAGACCAGCTTGATGTCCGGGAATTGCCGGGGCACGGGGCTGACCATCATGTTCGTCGCCGACCGGGCGGCGTGGGTGAACGCGGCCGCGATCTCCACCATCGGCACGGTGCCCTCGAGGGTGACCCGCGGCAGCGCGCCGCCGATGTGCATGCAGACCGGGATGCCGGCGTCCTGGCAGACGGCAAACAGCGGGTTCCAGTAGCCGGTGTGGTACCCCGGATGGCCGATGTTGGCCGGATCCTCCATCCAGCACAGCGCCTTGCTGCCCTTCTCCACGCAGCGCTGTGTCTCCTGGGCGGCCAGCGTGGCGTCCCACACCGGCGCGATCGTCATTGGCACGTACATCTCCGGCGCCGCCGGGCACCATTCGTCGAGGATGAAGTCGTTCCACGCCCGCACACACGTGAGCGCGAGGTCCTTGTCGTTGAACGTGCCGAACTTGCGGCCGGCGAAGCCCGGCAGGGTCGGGAACGCCACGCTGGCGAAGATCCCGTTGGACAGGAAGTCCTTCTTGCGCTGGTGCGGGTCGTAGCAACCGGGGATCATGTCCTCGAACCGGGCCGGCTCGGCACCCCACAGCTCCCGCGGCTTGCCCGCGACCGCGTTGAGGCCCATGGTCAGCTCGCGACCGCCGTCCCACTCCCACATCTGCCGTCCGTCGGCCTCGACAACGTGGGGCACCCGGTCCTTATCGGCGGCGGGAACCCGGTCCACCCAGACACCCGGCGGCTCGATGATGTGATCATCGACGCTGAACAGTTCGAACATCATTGCCTCCACTTGGCCGGGTGCGCGGATGGTCAGGCTTGCCGCTAGACCACCTGCTGGCTGGCGAGCTGGTCGATCTGGCCCGGACTCAGGCCCAGCTCGGCGAGCACCTCGCGGGTGTGCTCGCCGAGTTCGGGTGCGGGCCGCCCCACCTCGTAGCTTTGTCCCCCGATCAGGGCCGGCTGCCCGACGTAACTGAACGGCCCGGCCTTCGGGTGCTCGCCTTGGTAGATGATCTCGCGTTGCTGCATGTGCGGGTCGTCAAGCAACTGGGGCAGGCCGGTGGGCGCCGGACCGATCGGCACGTCGTGCTCGGCGGCGGTCTTCATCCACTCACCGAGTGTTCGGGTGCGGAAAATCTGCTGTAGCTCACGCCGTAGCCCGACCTCGCCGGCCGCGAAGTCCACCGGCGCGGATGCGTTGCTCCGGGACGCGAGATCGAGCCGCCCGACCGCGCCGCAGAAGTGCGCCCAGAACTTGGGCTCGATGGCGCAGAACAGGACGAACTTGTGGTCGGCGGTCTCGTAGAACTGGTACTTCGCGCTGCTGAGCTCGGACTGACCCGGCGCGGGCATGGTGGCACGGTCGGCAATCCGGTCATCGTTGAGTTCGTAGGTCGCGCTGATCCAGGCCGAGGCGATGCAGGCGTCGGCGCCCGAGACGTCGATGAAGCAACCCTCGCCGGTGCGAAGCCTGCGGACCAGGCCGGCCACGATGTGGTAGGCACCATAGATGCCGGCGTTGGCCGTGCCCTCGCCAGCGCTGCTCATGCCGCCCATCGTGCGGACCGGCGTGGCGGGCCGGGTTAGCCCGTCCTCGCCTATTTCCATCGGCGTGCACGCCGCCAGGGCGTTCATCATCTGCCCGTGGGTCGGGACGCTCGCGTAGGCTCCGGCGTGACCGAAGCCGCTGACCTGGCAGAACACGATGCCTGGGTGGCGCTTGCGCTGCTCGTCATAGCCCACGCCGAGCCGGTCGAGCGCGTCACCCGCGTTGCCGTCGACAAAGACATCAGCGGTCTCCAGCAGGCGCCAGAACAGCTCCTTGCCTTCGGCCTGGCGAAGGTCCAGCGTCACGCTGCGCTTGTTCTTGTTGACCTGCACATGAGCCGGGCTGTGGTGCGGCGTGATCTGGCCCAGGAAGTCACGCAGGTAGTCTCCCTGAAACGGGCTTTCGATCTTGATGACGTCCGCGCCCAGGTCCCCGAGCAGCGTGCCGACATGATCGCCATTGAACAGCGTCGCCGACTCGAGGACACGGATCCCCTCAAGCTGCTCAAGCACGCGGTGCTCCCTTTACCGACAGGTCTCGTTGTGCTCATTATAGGTGAGTAAGGTTAAATAGTTTAGTGGGTTCTCGGAAGAGTCTCGCCCGCTCAGGTCGTCGAGAAGCTGGGAGTCGGCAGCATGACCGTAGACGCACCGCGGACGGCGGAGTTCGATCACAACTCGGCGGCGTATGCGCAGTCGTGGCGGGAGATCTACCAGGGCCTCCGCGAGCGGTGTCCGGTGGCGCACTCGGATGCCTACGGCGGGTTCTACGTGCTGACCAGGTATGCCGATGTGTCGCGGGCGGTCAAGGACGACGAGACGTTCTCCTCCTTCCACGATCCGGCAGCCGGGTCGCCCTACGGCGGGATCATCATCCCGCCGACGCCGAACGTGTCGACGCCGATCGAGATGGACCCACCGGGCTTCACGCCGCTGCGCAAGCTGCTCAACCCGTTCTTCGCCCCCGGCAAGGCCGTCGTGTGGGAACCGTTCACCCGTGACGTGACAACCGCGATCGTCGACCTGGTCATCGAGACCGGGCGGATCGACCTCGTCGAGGAGCTGGCCAGCCCGGTGCCGGCCATCTTCACCGCGGCGATGCTGGGGCTTCCGCTTGAGGAGTGGCGGATGTACGCCGACGCGGCACACGCGATCGTCTACACGCCCCCGGCCGGCCCGGAGTTCGCCGGGGTGGCTGAGAAGCTAAGCGCGATGATCATGCGAGCGGCGGCGGTGGCCGAGGCACGCCGGTCCGATCCCCGGGATGACCTGCTGACGGCGGCGGTGCAGTTCCGCTACCCGGACGGTTCGGCCCTGAGCGGCCAGACCATCGCCGAACTGTGCACCCTGATCATCGGCGGCGGTGACGATACGACCACCAGCCTGGTGGCGAACGCACTGCTGTGGCTGTCGGAGCATCCGCGCCAGCGGGACTGGCTGCGCGAGGACCTGTCCCGGCTCGGGCCGGCCTGCGAGGAGTTCCTGCGCTACTACACCCCCACCCAAGGGCTGGCCCGCACCGTGCGCCAGCCGGTCGAGATCGGCGGTCGGCGGCTGGAGCCCGGGGACCGGGTGTGGCTGTCGTTCGCGTCGGCGAACCAGGATGCAGAGGAGTTCGACCGGCCGGACGAGGTCATCCTTGACCGGTTCCCGAACCGCCATCAGGCGTTCGGCCTCGGGCTGCATCGCTGCCTGGGCTCTAACTTCACCCGGATGGAGTTCCGCGTGATGCTGGAGGAAGTTCTCAGCCGCCTGCCCGACTTCGTCGTCGACGCCGCGACCAGCGAGAAGTACGAGAACATCGGCATCGTGAACGGCTGGAAGACCATGCCAGCCGCGTTTACACCCGGGACGCGGCGGGGAAGCACCTTCCGGCCGTGACCCGCGGCGCCTCGGACGTGTTGCCGACTCTCCGCCAGGCAGGCTGGCGTGCCTGGAGAGCTGGATGCCTGCCCGGTCCGAGCCGGCGGGCCGATGACGATCCTCGATGACGAGTGCCAGGCGATCGCCGAGACGGTTCGAGCACGCGCCTGGGAACGCCTGCAGCCACTGGCCGCTGACACCGACCGGAGCCAGCTCTTCTCGCCGGTCATGTGGCAGGAATTGCGCTCGATGGGGGTCTTCCAGCTCCCGTTCGGGCCCGAGGTCGGCGGGGCCGGGGCTTCGACGCTGACCTACGTCGTTGCGCTCGAGCAGATCGCCTACTCCAGCGCGGTCGCGGCGCTTTACCCGGGGACTACGGTCCAGGTGGCCCAGGCCCTGCTCACGGCCCAGGTACCCGAGGCGGTCGTGGCCCGCTGGGTACCCCGCCTGGTGACCGGCGAGGCGCTAGCGGCGTGGGCCTTCACCGAGCCGCAGACTGGCTCGGATCCCCGCCAGTTGACCACCCGTGCCCGCCGGGACGGCGACGGCTGGGTTCTCGACGGCCAGAAGACGTTCATCTCCTACGCCGCCGAGGCGGCCGTCGCCCTGGTGTTTGCGGTCACGGGCGAGCATCGGGTCTCAGCGTTTGTCGTGGATACTGATCAGCCAGGCTGGCAGGTCGGCCCCCCGGTCGAGGTGATGGCGTTCGGCGGCACTGGAGCGAGCCCGGTGTACCTGCAATCGGTCCGGGCCGGTGCCGGCGATCTGATCGGCGGCGAAGGCGGAGGCTTCGACGTCATGCTGACCGGGGAAGCGCTCGGCAAGCTCCGGGTGGCCGCGATCAACGTCGGAGTTGCCCAGCGGGCACTTCACGAGGCCACCGCGTACGCGGTGGCGCGGACTCACCGCGGTACTGCGATTGGCGTCAAGTTCGCCACCATCCAATCCCTGCTGGCTGACATGCGGGCGGCAGTGCTCGGTGCTCGCGCCCTGCTGTACGAGACCGCTCGGCTCTACGACGATGAGGGAGGCATCAGCGCGCGGGCCGCCGCTCTGAGGCTGGTCACCGGCCGGGCGGCCCGGGAGGTGACCAGTAATGCGTTGCAGATCTGCGGAGTGTACGGGATGAGCCGAGAGTTCCCGCTCGAGCGGCTTTACCGCGAGGCAAAGTTCTACGAGGTGGCACAGGGATCGCTGGAACTGCAGCGAGTGATCGTCGCCAAGGACGTGCTTCGCTCGTTCGGCCCTGATACGCACTCACGATGGAGGTTCGGGCGATGATCGAGCAGCCTGTCATCTACGCCGAAGATGAGGCGGTGGCGCTGATCACGCTCAACCGGCCCCGCGCCCGGAACGCTATTGACTCCGCCCTGGCGGCGGATCTGGCCGCGGCGTTCACCCGGGCCGAATCCGATGCGGACATTCGTGCCGTCGTGGTCACCGGGACCGATCCAGCCTTCTGCGCTGGCCTCGATCTCAAGGAGTTCGCTCGCCTGCAGCAACCACCAGCCGGAGCCTCAGCGGTCATCGCCATGGCCGGGGAGTTGACAAAACCCACGATCGGCGCGGTCAATGGGCCGGTCATGACGGGTGGCCTGGAGCTCGCCCTTGGCCTCGACGTGCTGATCGCCTCCGAGCAGGCGCGGTTCGCCGACACGCACGCCGCCGTGGGAATCCTGCCGGGCGGCGGGATGACAGCCCGGCTTCCGCGGGTGGTGGGCCTGGGGCTGGCCATGGAGATGTCGTATACCGGGCGGGTCATCGACGCTGCCGAGGCGTTGCGGATCGGCTTGGTCAGCAGCGTTGTCCCGCACAGCGATCTGTTCCCGGCGGCGCGCGCAATGGCCGCCACGATCGCGTCCCGGGATCCTGCCGTCCTGCGGGAACTCAAGAAGCTCTATCAGGCCAGCTCCGCGGGGACGCTTGGCGAGGCCCTGGCCCACGAGCGCCGGGAACGCGACGTACGCCGCTCGTCCGGCCGGGGTCTGGTACCCAACGCCGGCTTAGCAACGCAAAGGGTCGCGATCCCCCTGGAACGCGGTCAGTCACGGGGCCGTCGAATTAGCTAACTAGGGTAGATATTTTCACCGCGTTCACGCTACGCTCGAACATATGCGGTCGGGCCTGTACTTTGATCTGCGGAACCCACCCGCCTGGCGAATGTCGCCGTCCCGGCTGTACGGCTTCGCGCTGGAGATGTGCGAGGAATTCGAACGCCTGGGCGGTGACTCGGTCTGGGTTACCGAGCACCACCTCTTCGATGACGACTACCTGCCACAGCCGCTGACGTTCGCGGCCGCGATCGCCGCCCGGACGAGCCGGGTACGGATCGGCACCGGCATCCTGATCGCGCCGCTGCACCGGCCTGCGGAGATCGCAGAACAGGCTGCGGTCGTCGACATCCTCAGCGACGGGCGGCTCAACCTGGGCATCGGTGCGGGTTACCGGCTGCCCGAGTTCGAGCTTTACCAGGCCGATATCACCAAGCGGTACCAGACGACCGACGCAGTCGCGCGCGAGCTGCGCCGGCTGTGGGGCCCCGCGGGGGTGACGCCGGGCCCGGTGCAGGACCGGCTTCCGATCTGGCTCGGCTACCAGGGCCCGCAGGGTGCCCGCCGGGCCGGGCTGCTGGGCGAGTACCTGCTCACCGTCAGCCAGTCGAGCTGGCCGGCGTACCGGGACGCGCTCGTCGAGGCCGGCCACGACCCAGCCGTCGCTCGGATGGGCGGAGGCGTTCAGGGATGGGTGACCGACGACCCGGACGCCGACTGGCCCGAGGTGTCGCGGCACGTCGCCTATCAGGTCGACTCCTACCGTCGGCACATGGTGCAGGGCACAGGGGCGCCAACGCCGAAGCCGGTCGACCCGGACAAACTCCGGACCCGCACCCCCCGCACTCCCCTCGACCATTTCTTCTATGGCACCCCCGAGCAGGTGGCCCGGCAGGTGCGAGACCATACGGGTGACGCGCCGGTAGACACGGTCTATTTCTGGGCGTCGATCGGTGGCATGCCTGAGGAGACCGTGGTCCGTCACGTGCAGACCGTCGCCACAAAACTGGCTCCACTGCTGGCCTAGGCCGCCGCCTTGGCCAGCGAGCACGACACGTCGCGACAGGAGGTAACCGGCCGTGCAGGTGGATTTCGCATCCAGCGCCGTGCTGCTCGATGCTGGACCCGCGGCCCGGGAGGCCGAGGATCTCGGCTACCGCGCGGTGTGGTTCGGCGAGACCGCGCATGATCCGTTCGTGAGCGTCGCGCTGGCCGCGTCGGCCACCTCGCGCATAGAGGTCGGGACGGGAGTCGCGATCGCGTTCGCCCGGTCACCGATGACGCTGGCCGCCACGGCCAACGACCTGCAGGCGGTGTCCAAGGGGCGATTCGTGCTCGGCCTCGGCTCGCAAATCAAGCCGCATGTCACCCGCCGGTTCTCGATGCCATGGTCGCACCCGGCGGCGCGCATGCGCGAGTTCGTCCTCGCCGTGCGGGCCATCTGGCGGTGCTGGCACTCCGGCGAGCCGCTCGACTTCCGCGGCGACTTCTATACGCACACGCTGATGACGCCGTTCTTCAATCCGGGTCCGAGCGAGTACGGGCCGCCGCAGTTGTACATCGCTGGCGTCGGAGACTTGATGACTCAGGTGGTCGGCGAGGTGGGCGACGGCTTCCTGTGCCACGGGTTCACGACCGAGCGCTACCTGCGTGAGGTGACGCTGCCAGCCCTCGATCGCGGGCGCAAGCGGGCCGGGCTGAGCCTGGACGGTTTCCAGATCAGCGGATTGCCGTTCGTGGTGACGGGCCGCACCGAGGAAGAGGTGGCCAAGTCAACGGCCGCGGTGAAGGACCAGATCGCGTTCTACGCGTCCACGCCGGTGTATCGCCCGGTGCTTGACCTGCACGGCTGGGGCGACCTGCAAGCGGACCTCAACGCGCTGACCAAGGCCGGGCGCTGGCCGGACATGGCGGCGCTGATCGACGATGAGGTGCTCAACACGTTCGCGATCGTGGCCGAGCCGGATGCGGTCGCGGCGGCGGTTCGTGGGCGGTTCGGTGACATCTTCACCCGGATGCATCTCTACGTGATGCCGCCGCTGGCTGCGACGGCTATGCGTCCGATCATCGCCGAGCTGGCGGACTCGTGATGTCCGACCTTGGTCTCGCCGAGCGTGTCGAGCGGATCGAAGCGCACCTGGCCATCCAGCAGCTGGCGATCCGGTACGCGATGGCGGTGGATGCCAGGGACATCGATGCCTGGGTGGGCTGCTTCCGGCCGGATGTGAATATGGGGCGGCACGGCACCGGACGCGAAGCACTGCGGCGCTATATCGACCCGCAGGTGCGCAGGTTCTACCGGTCAGTTCACCAAATCTGCGGGCACCGAATCCAGCTCGGCGGCCCCGATACGGCCACCGGTGCGGTCTACTGCCGGGCCGAGCACGAGGTAGGAGACGCGTGGATTGTCATGGCCATCTGCTATTTCGACGAGTACGCGCGGGTGGACGGTGAATGGTTCTTTTCCCGGCGGCGGGAGCGTCACTGGTACGCGGCCGATGTCACCCGAACCCCGCAGTCGGCTGGGTTCGCCGGCTGGCCGGGTAGCGGGACACCAGCGCTGCCTGGCGAGTTCCGCTCGTGGGCTGACTTCTGGGAAGACGACGAGCGCGTCGCCGCGCTCACCGCGGCGCCGACTGCGCGGCTCCGGGTGACATAGGCGGAAGCACCGCGGGCAGCACCCGCCGGCCAAGGAGCTCGATGCCGCGGGCGGCGGTGATGCCGTGCGGTGTCCCGAACTCCACGCCCGTCGCGCCGGCCTCGAACAGCGCCTCCACCTGCGCGGCGACGTGTCCGGGCGTCCCGGAGAAGGCGAAGCGGTCGAGGACCTCGTCCGGGACCAGCCGCCCGGCTCCCTCGTGGTCGCCCGCGCGGACGAGGCGCTGGATCGTGGCCAGCTCGGCCGGGTCGATGCCGGGCGCCGGATCCAGGCCGGCGACGACCGGCAGGTAGGTGGCCACCTCGGCCCGGGCCAGGCGCCGGGCGGCCGGCCCGTCCTCGTCGACCACGGTCACCGCGCCGTACACCAGGCCGACCTGGCCGGGTGAGCGTTGTGCCCGCGCGGCGCCGCGGGCCAGTGCCTGGCTGGCCACGGGCAACAGCGCCGGGTTGGCGGAGCCGCCGATCTTGACCCGGGAGGCGAGCTCGCCGGCCAGGGCTATTCCGAGCGGGCCCCACGCCCCGAGCAGCAGGTCCACATCCGCCCGCACCGGCCGGTAAGCGAGCCGGACCCCCGGTTCCACCTGGAAGATCTCGCCCCGGTAGCCCTGGTCATCGCCGGAGAACAGGTGACGGACGACGTCAATGGCCTCGCGCAGCCGGCGCACCGGCCGGTCCTGCGTGATCCCCACCGCATCCAGCCACGCTCCGCGCGCGAGCCCGAGATAGGCCCGGCCGCCCGAGACGCTGTCGAGAATATGCAGCTGATTAGCGACCTCCAGCGGATGGAGCAGGTAGGGATTCAGGCACGCGGGGCCGAGCCGGATGGCGTGCGTCGCCTGGGCGATGGTGATGAGCGGCAGCAGCGGCGACGGATAGAGCAGGTCGCTGTATACCGAGATGGTCCCGAAGCCGTACTCCTCTATCTGTGGGGCCAGGCCGGCATACGTGGCCAGATCCTCGTCCGACTGCAGCGCGAGGCTGAGCTCACGGGTCACGTGACGTCGCCGAGCATGACGGTGCTCTGGCCGGAGCGCTCGATCCGCATGATCAGCCGCTCGTCCGGGTCCGGGCAGGCCACCAGGCTGTCACTCTCCAGCCAGTCGCCGGGGCGCAGGTCGCGCTGCTTCGCGGCCAGCAGCGGCAGGGCGGCGGCGAGTGCGTACACACAGAAGAAGCGGCCCGGGCAGGTGCGCAGGTGGCTGCTCTCGGTGAGCTCGAACCAGTCGCCGACCCGCATGCCGCACACCGATCGTCCCTCGATGCGCTCCACCACCACCCGCAGGTCGTGGAGGGCGACCGAGTCGGCCGGGACCGCAGGGTCCGCCGCATCGCTCATCTCAGCTCACCTCACCCATGAATCGTCGCGGTACACGTGCCCGTCTTTCATGACCCAGTGCAGCGTCCGCAGCGCGGACACGCTCGCGGTCGGGTCTTGCTTCATCGCGATGAGATCCGCCCGCTTCCCGGACTCCACCGAACCTACGTGCTCATCGATGCCGAGCCACGCGGCCGGCCCCCGGGTGGCGGCGAGCAGCGCGTCGTGCGGGGACAGGCCGAACGCCTCCATGTGCTCGAGTTCGCGCACCGTGGCCGACGTCCCCTCGGCCGGCCAGAACGGCGGGACATCGCTGCCCAGCATCACCGGCACCCCGGCCGCCAGGGCCAGGCGATACGACTCCTCGTGCACGGGCGCGGCGCGCAGCGACCGCTGCTGCATCCAGGCCGGCACATCCAGCGAGTCGAAGAAGTCGCCGCACCTGGTCACCGACAGTGTCGGCACCAGCGCGACGCCGCGGTCACTCATCTGCCGCGCGACCGCCTCGGTGAGCTGATATCCGTGCTCGACGCAGTCCAGGCCCTGGTCGACCGCCTGGCCGATGATGCGGGCCGGGCCGGCATGAGCCGTCACCTTGCGCCCCCAGGCATGCGCGGTAGAGATCACGGCGGCCAGTTCGTCCGGCGTCAGCGGCATCGTGTCCATGGTTTCGTTGATCCCGGCGATGCCGCCGGAAATCATGACCTTGATGAGGTCGGCGCCCGCCTTGATCTGCGCGCGGGCACCGCGCGTGAACCCGTCAGGGCCGTCGCACTCGAGCGTGCTCGAGTCCTCGTGCCCGTGCCCGCCGGTGCACACCAGCGCGCGCCCGGCGCTGAAAATCCGCGGCCCCTCGGCGCGCCCTTCCGCGATAGCCGAACGCAGCGCGAATTCGGCGTGGTCCCTTTCGGCGACACACCGCACCGTCGTCACCCCGCAGCGCAGGGTCTCCCGCGCGCCCGCCGCGACATAGAGCGCCAGTTCGTGCGGTGACATGGCCTGGACGGAGTGGGCCAGCTTCCCGGGCAGGGCCAGGGAAAAGTGGGTGTGCATGTTGAACAGGCCGGCCATCACGTACGAGCCCTGGAGGTCGACGGTCACAGCGTCCTCGAGTGCCGGCGGCGATCCCGACGGCCCAACCCCGGCAATCTCGCCATCCCGGACCAGGACATAGCGATCCGGCTGCACGCCGGCCCGGCAGCCGTCGAACACATGGCAGTTGATGAGGATCTTCGTGTCAGGCATGGCCGTTCCCATCCATCAGCCGGTCCGGATCATGAACGGGCCGCCCGCCCAGCAGGGTGGCCAGGACGCCGATATCCGGCAGCTCGTCAATCGGGCAGGTCAGCGGGTCGGCCGAGAAAACCGCCAGGTCCGCGTCCATGCCTGGCCGCAGCTGTCCGCGCCGCGTTCCGGCCCCGAGCAGGGCCGCGGCGCGGCGAGTGTAGAGATCAAGCGCGACGTTCCTGGTCACGGCCTGACTCTCGCCAATCAGCCCGCCGCAGCGGGCGGCCCGGGTCACCATGAACCAGACGCTCCGCAGCGGGTCGAACGGAGGCACGTCCCCGTCGCTGCCCGCCGCCACCGCAGCGCCGGCCGCGACCAGGTCGCGCACCGGAGCGGCTCGTGCCGAGTTCTCCGGCCCCCAGTACCGCCGGATGTCGTCGGCGAACTCGTAAACGATGCTCGGGTGAACCGACACGCCGACGCCCGACGCGACCATGCGCCGGATCGTCTCCGGGCTGCAGTTGAGCGCGTGCTCTATAACCAGCTGTCCCGGGTCGCGGGCCAGCCCGGCGGACAGCGCCCGCTCGTAGGCATCGAGAACGACGCGCACTGCTGCGTCACCCACGGCATGACAGGCGACTCCCGCCGACCGCCGCAGCGACTCCTCCACGATCGCCCACAGGCCCGGGGGAGTGATCCGGAACGGCTCGGCCGGGCCGGCCCCACCGCCGGTGACCCCGGCGGGCCCGGCCGGGTCGATCGCGGCGTCGGCGATCCTGCCGTCCACGAACGCCTTGACCGCGGTCAGCCGCAGAAGCGGGTCTTCCATCGGGCCGGCTGGCGGCATCTCGGCCAGCCGCTGCCGCGCCGAGTCCGGGTCGCTGCCTTCCGGAATGCGCCACAGCAGGTCACACCGCAGCGACAGCCGGTTCTGGTCCCGCAGACGTGTGAAGACCTCCATCTCGGCGCCATCGACCCCGGCCTCCCGTATGGCCGTCAGGCCGCGGGCGGACAAGCGTGCCATGACCGCCGCCAGGTCGTCACAGCGTTCCTGCAGGGCAGGCTGCTCCAGCCCGGCCAGCCCCAGCGCCCGGGCTATCACGGCGTCCGAGTCAATGAGACCGGTCTGCGCGGCACGGCCGGGCAGCGCCTGCGCTCCGAGCAGCGCGACCGCATGCGAGTTCGCCACGGCCAGGTGACTGCCGCGCCGCACCAGAACGGGGCCGGGAGCGCCCAGTGCGTCAAGCTCCGACCGCGACGGCAGCCGGCCCTCGCGCAGTGCCGACTCATGCCAGTTGCGGGCGGATACCGTCCACTGGCCGGCCGGTCGGCCGAGCGCGGCCTGGCCCACCGCCGACAGCAGGCCGGTCATGGTGGTCACCTCGCGCAGCCCGACCAGGCGCACGTCCGCTGCCGCTTGCCCCGCGTGAATGTGGGTGTCGATGAAGCCCGGTCCCACGCAGGCGGAACCTAGGTCAACCCAGAGCGCCGCTGGGCCGGCCGCCTGGGCCGCCTGATCCGCCGTGCCGGCCAGGGCAGCGACCTTGCCGTCGGCGATGACGATGAACCGGTAAGACTCACCCGACCGGTACTCGGGCCGGATCGTCTTGGCCGCCAGTACGGTCGCGCCCTGGCGTCCGCTCACCAGACCATCATGCGTGCTGGCCGCCCCGGCCCCGCCCACCGGGCCTCCCGGGGAACCTTCCGGCCGGCCCTTGCTCCGTGACTGCACGGCCACCAGGCGTGGCCGCCGGCCGGTGCTGATAGCGTGTTCGCTGCGACGTGGCCGGATCGGAGGACCGTGAGCAACCCCAGTGTGCCGAGCCGTGTTCCGGCAGGCGCGACACCCGACGGCGACGGGATTGTGGTCGGGGACGGCCCGGTACGAGTCGATGCGTACATCGACTTCCTGTGCCCGTTCTGCCGGAAATTTGAGCTCTCCTCGGGGCCGACGCTAGCCCGCCTGGTCTCCGAGCGGCTGGCCAGCATCGCTTACCACCCCATGAACTTCCTCGACGAGGCCTCGACGACCAGCTACTCGACCCGCGCGGCCGCGGCCTCGGGCTGCGCCGCCGACCAGGGCCGGTTCGTCGAGTACGCCCATGAGCTGTTCGTCCGCCAGCCACCCGAGGGCGGGCCGGGCCTGAGCGATGCCGAACTGGCCAGCGCGGGCCGCGCCGCCGGGCTGGCCGACACGCCGTTCGCTGCTTGCCTGTCCGATGCGCCTTACCTGGCCTGGCCCGCGTACGTCACCGCGCGAGCCACCGCGGCCGGGGTCGGCGGGACGCCAACCGTGCTCGTCGCCGGCGCAGACACCGAGCCAGAGGCACAGGCCATCGCCGCCGCCGTCACCCTGGCCAGCAGCGGCCGGTAACCGCTCCCGGCCCCCGATTTCCCCGGCGGTAACTGGGCAAATCCCAGGCGGTAAATTTTGATCTTGAACGTTACCGCCCGCGGGCCCTTAACAGGCCCGCTTGATCTTGGTCCGGCCTCCATTTCATGATCGTGGTAGGTGGCCCGCGCTATGAGCGGCTCAGCTACCACGATCATGAAAACGCCGCCTTCCGCCGGGGGCCGCGGAGGCGCCTGGCGTCCATCGAGGCTCACCGGTCACACCAGTCACAGCCAGAGCCATGACCGAGTTCATGGATGGACAGAAAAGCACACCATAGGGGCTGTCGCAGAATCAGTCGGAAGATCATCCGGCAGCCGTGATGGCCGCCCGCAGTACCCAGTCTTCTTGATCATTTCCACTTTTCACTCGCTCGCTACTCACAAAACGGTCCAAACTGGGTCATGAACTGACTGGAGCGCGTGAAAAGTCGCGATGATCATGAAATTGGCGCCTCACCCGGCCGGGGAGAGCAGAAGGAGCGGGCGGCCTGCGACGCGGTCTGGCCAATACTGCACCAGCCCGCATAGTGTGCTTTTCTGTCCATCCATACGTGGTGGTGCCTGCGGTTCAGGCCAGCGCAACCCGGGGCGGCTGATGCCCGGCCGACCCAGCCGGCGTGGTAGTGGTGAACCCATGCAACCGCCACGGGCCTCGGGTCCGAAGCCGGTGACCGGCAACCGGGCGGAGGCTGCGACCGTCAACGCGGCCGGCCTGGTCCAGGGCATCGCACTGGTCACCTTCCCCGCGGCCAGCACGATCTTCACCGCCCGGGGCTCCTACGACCTGTCCAGCAGCCAGTACGGGCTGATGTTCGTGCCGCAGGTGATCACGGCGGTGACCGCCGCCCTGCTCGGGG
>Ga0335074_10000298_pt1 | contig 74965 bp, 63 predicted proteins | sample Lox_Sample_23_FD_206715 | JGI IMG/M metagenome (GOLD analysis project Ga0335074, IMG submission 206715) | Soil microbial communities from Loxahatchee National Wildlife Refuge, Florida, United States - Lox_Sample_2.3 | ecosystem: Environmental > Terrestrial > Soil > Wetlands | place: USA...
GCGCGATCGGCCGGGGGGAGCGCGCGATAGACCCTCGCGACTTTCTCCGCCATCGCGCGCCACCCGTGCATGTCGGCGAAGTGCTGCGGCAGCAGGCCGAGCTTCAGGTGCTCCGCCGCGGTGGCCGAGGGGCCGAGACCGAGCGCGGCGGCATACGTGATGTAGGTCTTCTCGGTCAGCACGGGTACGGCCAACAGAGGACGAGCGACGGCCGGAGCCAGTCGACGCTCGCAATCGAGCGCTCATGGGTCCCGACCGTCACAGCGCGGACCGCATTGCGCCTCGAAGGGAACCTGGGCGATGCGCAGGCAGCGGCTACACGTTCGAGTCGGGAAACGAGGCTTTGCGCCGGTTCATGTAGTCCTGCAGCGCCTCATCGACCGCGGGGTCGAGCGGCGGGGCCTCGTACGAGGCGAGCATCTGCTTGTAGTAGGCGTTCGCGCGCTGAGCCATATCCTTGGCGCCCTCGGCCTCCCACTGCTCGAAGCTGTTGTTGTCGGCGAGCGGCGAGCGGTAGAACGCGCTCTCGAAATTCGCCTGCGTGTGCGCGCAGCCGAGGAAGTGCTTGCCGGGGCCGACCTCGCGAATGGCATCGAGCGCCTGGCCGTTGTCGGTGAGATCCACTCCCGCGAGGAGCGTGTGCATCATGCCCGCCTGATCGGCATCGATCACGAACTTCTCGTAGCCCATCGCGAGCCCCCCCTCGAGCCAGCCGGCCGTGTGCAGCACGAAGTTGACCCCGGCGAGGCAGGTCGGCAGCAGCGTGTTCGCCGATTCGTACGCCGCCTGCGCATCGGGGATCTTCGAGGCGCACAGCGCCCCGCCCGAGCGAAACGGCACGCCCAGCCGGCGCGCGAGCGCGGCCATCACGTAGAGCACCAGGGCGGGCTCGGGCGTGCCGAAGGTCGGCGCGCCGGATTGCATGGACAAGGAAGAGGCGAAGCTGCCGAGCACCATCGGCGCGCCGGGATTGAGCAGCTGGATGAGCGCGAGGCCTGCGAGCGCCTCGGCAAGCGTCTGTGCGACCGTGCCGGCGACCGTTACCGGCGACATCGCACCGGCCAGGATGAAGGGCGTGACGATGCAGGCCTGATTCGCACGCGCATACACTTTCAACGCACCGAGCATCGTCGCATCGAAGGTCATCGGCGAGTTGGCGTTGATGAGACTGACGATCGCCGTCCGCGGGCGGCCGGTCGCGGGGTCGATGAAGTCGCGACCGAACAGGATCCGCGCCATCTCGACGGTGTCCGCCGCCCGCTCGTGATGAGTGACGGAGCCCATGAAGGGCTTGTCGCTGTACTTGATATGGCTGTAGACCATGTCGAAGTGGCGCTTGTTGACCGGCAGGTCCACGGGCTCGCAGATCGTGCCGCCCGAGTGGTGCAGTGCGTTCGAGAGGTACGCGAGCTTCACGAAGTTGCGGAAATCCTCGATGCGCGCGTAGCGGCGGCCTTCATCGAGATTGCGGACGAACGGGGAGCCGTAGGCGGGGGCGAATACCGTCCGGTCCCCGCCGATCACGACGCTCCGCGCCGGGTTGCGCGCGACCTGGGTGAACTCGCTGAGGGCGCTGCGCTGGATGATGCCGCGGCACATGCCGCGCGGCATGCGCACTCGCTCGCCTTGCACGTCCGCGCCGGCGTCCTTCCAGATCCGCAGCACCTCGGGATCCTCGCGAAACTCGATGCCGATCTCCGCGAGGATCGTGTCGGCGTTGTGCTCGAGGAGCTCGAGTCCCTCGGGACCGAGCACCTCGTAGCAGGGGATTTTGCGCGTGATGTACGGCACGGAGGCGGCCGCACGGGCGGTGCGCGCTGCGCGCTTGGCGTCGCGGCCGCTCGGCCGACGAGCGCGGTGCGCTTGATCGAGCTGCGGATCCATGTCGAAAACCTCCTGCGGTGCTTGAGCGTGCCGCGCGAAAGAGCGAGTGCCGCGAACCGCTACGCCCGTAGCTCGCGGTTTTCCGGATCGTACGGCGAGTCGGGCAGAACGGTCGCGCGCTTGCGCTCGCCGAGAATCTCGATCTCGAGCGGCGTGCCGACGGCGGCGAATTCGGGCTTCACGTACCCGATGGCGAGGCTCTTGCGCAGCGTGTGCCCATAGTATCCCGAGGTCGTGCGTCCGATCATGGGGCCTCCCGGTGCGAAGAGGGGCTCGTTCCCGAGGGGATCGGCGTCGACGACCCCATGGACCTCGACGGTGGCGAAGCGGTTGGGAATCCCGCGGGCGCGCTGCTCGGCGAGCGCCGGCTTGCCGATGAATTCAAGCTTCTGCATGCGCACGAAGCGCTCGAGTCCGGCCTCGAACGGCGTGTAGTCCCGGGTCATGTCCGTGCCCCACATGCGGTAGGACTTCTCGAGCCGCATCGATTCCATCGCGCGCATCCCCACCATGCCGATGCCGTACTGCGCGCCGGCCTCGAACAGCGCATCGAACAGGTGATGTGCGTACTCGATCGGGAAATGCAGCTCCCAGCCGAGCGCGCCGACGAAGTTCACGCGCAGCGCGTAGACGTTGGTCGCGAGTCCCACCTCGATCACCTGAGCGGAGAGCCACGGGAAGGCCGTGTTATCGAGCGCGCTCGGGGTGAGCTTGGCGAGCACCGCGCGCGAGTGCGGACCCGCGAGGACGAAGCAGCCGCGCGAACTCGTCACGCCGCTCAGCTGGACGGAGTCCGCGGCGGGCAGCTTCTTCAGCAGATAATCGCTGTCGTAGCGCTCGGCGGCGCCGGCGCTCACCACGTAGAAAGCATCGCTCGCGAGGCGCGTGATCGTGAACTCCGAGCGAATCCCGCCGCGCGGCGTCAGTGCGTGACAGAGCGCGAGACGACCGACCTGCGCCGGAACGCTGTTCGCCACGAGGCCATTGAGCCAGGCCTCCGCGCCCGGACCGCGCACCTCGTGCTTGGTGAAGGGCGTCAAGTCGATGATGCCGACGCGCTCGCGCATCAGGTGAACTTCGTGGCCGACGTGCTCGAAGTAATTCGTGCGGCGAAAGCTGTACCGGTCGGCGCGCTCGACGCCCGGCGGCGCAAACCAGTTGGCGCGCTCCCAGCCATAGCGCTGTCCCCACACGGCGCCGAGGCGATCGAGCCGGTCATACACCGGGCTCGTCTTGGCCGGACGTGCCTCGGGGCGCTCCTCATCCGGAAAGTGGATCGTGAAGACGTTGCGATAGGTCTCCTCGTTCTTCGCGATGAGGTAGCCGCGCCCCGCGTAAGCGCCGAAGCGGCGCGGATCCACGGCGAGCATGTCGATGCCCGGCTCACCCTCGACGATCCACTCGGCGAGCTGCCAGCCTGCCCCTCCGGCGGCCGTGATCCCGAAGCTGTGTCCCTCGTTGATCCAGAGATTGCGCACGTTCCACGCCGGGCCGATGAGGGGGCTCCCGTCCGGCGTGTAGGCGATGGGGCCATTCACGATGTCTTTGATGCCGCAATGCTCGAGCGCGGGCACGCGGCGCATCGCGGCCTCGATGTGCGGCAGCAGCCGCTCGAGGTCTCCTTCGAAGAGGCTCTTGCCGAACCAGTCGGGCACGCCATCCGCGAAGCGCGCGGGCGCTCCGCGCTCGTAGGGCCCGAGAATCCAGCCCATGCGCTCCTCGCGCAGATAATAGGACTGGTCCGGCTCGCGCAGCACCGCGAGCTCGCGCCCGCCGCCGCGGCGGTAGGCCTCGAGCTCCGGGCAGGTGTCGTAGACGATGTACTGGTGCTCGACGGGAATCGAGGGAATCTCGAGCCCAACCAAGCGTCCGGTCTGGCGCGCGTAGTTGCCCGTCGCGAAGACGACGTGTTCCGCGACGATGTCGCCCTGCGTGGTGTGCACGCGCCACTCACCGGATGCCGTGCGGTCGAGCGCGGTCACTTCGGTGTGCTCGTAGATCTCGGCGCCGCGGCTGCGCGCGCCCTTGCGCAGCGCCATGGTGAGATCCGCGGGGGCGATGTGGCCGTCGTCGGGGTGATAAAGGGCCCCGACGATCGCGGGCGTATCCTCCGTGCCGCCGAGATGGATGAGCGGCCAGAGCTCTTGCACCTCGCGCGCGCTCACGATGCGGAACGGCACGCCGATCGTGTTGGCCGTGCCGCAGTACTTCTGGTACTCGTCCATGCGCTCCGCGCCGGTCGCCAGCCGCAGGTTCCCCGTCACCCGAAAGCTCACGTCCTGTCCGGTCTCGGCGGGCAGGCGCTTGTAGAGGTCGACCGAGTACTTGTGCAGCTGGCCGACGGTGTAGCTCATGTTGAACAGCGGCAGCAGTCCGGCCGCATGCCACGTCGAGCCGGCGGTGAGCTCCGCGCGCTCGATCAGCACCACGTCCGACCAGCCCTTGTGGGTAAGATGATAGAGCATGAGTTCTCACGCGCTTTGTCTCCCGCTGCACGCCCGTAGTCTAAGGACCGAACGCGACACGCGTTGGCCAAAAGCGACGGGCTTGGCCACGCGCGCGACGCCGCTCAATCCGCCGGCAGGAGCTCGCTTGCGGCTTGTGCCAGCAGCCGCGCGACATAATCGGCATACGAGCGCCACACCTCGAGATGGAAGCGCTCGGAGCCGGTGCGCCACAGGACGATCTCGGCTTTGTTGAGCACGGTGCGCGTGCACATGCCGACCGGGAAGGCGCTCGGATGAAGGTCGAGCGGGCAGCCGACGCTCAGGCCGGCGGCCGCGTAGGGTCCACTCACCTCGAGCGCCGTCTGTCGATGACTCACGTCCACGAGCGCGTGCGGTGTGCCCGCGAGCTCGCGCTCGAGCAACTTCTCGATCGAGCCGGAGGCCTCCTCGGGCCCGAGCAACAGGCGCTCGTCGGGTCCGAGCCACAGTACCGCACGATCCTCCGCCACCTGCGCGCGGCAGGCGGCAGAGGAGACCGGCAGCCCGAGCGCCCCCGCCGCCGTGGCGAGGACCTCGGACCCGCCCCGCAGGACGTAGCGAGCGGCCGCCGGCAGCGCTCTCGAGAGGGGGCTCTCGACCGCCCTCGGGACGCGGCGGGCGGCGCGGGAGTCATCCATGCAGGCGCTCTCCCTTCGGGTCGTAGAAGACCGGCGAGGTCACCCGCACGGGCACCTCGCCGGCCGGCATCGAGACGTAGAGCGTCTGATCCATCCGGGCCCGCCCGCCGGCAACCAGCGCAAGTGCGATGCATCGATCGAGCGTCGCGCTAGGGTAAGCCGACGTCACGTGTCCGATCGGACGCCGGGGCGCACTCGCGGTCGGCTCCTGCACGACCTGCGCGCCTTCCTCGAGCGCAGCTCGAGGATCGACCGTGAGCAATCCGACGAGCTGCTTGCGGTCGGGCGCGACGAGCCCCGGCCGTTTGAGCGAGCGCATTCCGACGAAGTCGGGCTTGCCCTTGCCGATCGCCCAGCCGAGGCCCACATCATCGGGCGCAACCGTGCCGTCGGTCTCCTGGCCCACGATGATGTAGCCCTTCTCGGCCCGCAGCACGTGCATCGTCTCGGTGCCGTAGGGCGTCATGCCGTACCGCTCGCCGGCCGCCCAGATCGCCTCCCAGACAGCGGCGCCGAAATCGGCCGGGACGTTCACCTCGAACCCGAGCTCGCCCGTGAAGCTCACGCGGAAGAGCCGCATCGGGACGCCGCAAATCCGGCCGGACGAGACGCTCATGTGCGGGAGCGCCGCGGCGCCGAGGTCGACGTCCTCCACGAGGCCTTCGAGAGCCTGCCGGGCGCTCGGACCCTGCACCGCAATCACGGCCCACTGCTCGGTGGTCGATGTGAGCCAGACGCGCAAGTCGGTCCACTCGGTCTGCAGATAGTCCTCCATCAGTGCCAGGACGCGCGCCGCTCCGCCCGTCGTGGTCGTGACGTGGAGCCGATCCTCTGCGATGCGCGCGACCACGCCGTCGTCGAGGACAAATCCGTCCTCGCCGAGCAGCACGCCGTAGCGGCATCGCCCCACGGCGAGACTCGTCCACGCGTTGACGTACATGCGGTTCATGAAGGTCACCGCGTCGGGGCCGACGACCTCGATCTTGCCGAGTGTCGAGGCATCGAACAGTCCGCACGCCGCACGCACGGCCCGGCACTCGCGCGCGACGGCGGCGTGCAGGTCCTCACCCGCGTGCGGGAAGTAGCGGGCCCGCTTCCACTGGCCCACATCCTCGAACACGGCGCCGCGACGCTCGGCCCACGCATGGGTCGGCGTGGTGCGTGTGGGATCGAAAAGATCTCCGCGGTCGATGCCCGCGAAACTGCCGAAGCTCACCGGCGTATAGGGCATGCGGAAAGTGGTGAGCCCCACCTCGGGGATCGGTGTTGCGAGCTCGCGCGCGACGATGCCGAGCGCATTGAGGTTGGAGGTCTTCCCCTGGTCGGTCGCCATGCCCGTCGTCGTGTAGCGCTTGAGGTGCTCGATCGAGCGAAAACCCTCGCGCAGGGCAAGCTCGAGATCCCGCACCGTCACATCGTTCTGCCAGTCGACGAACGCCTTGCCACCCGACCGACGGGGCGGAGCCTCGCGCGCTCCCGCGACCCCCTCGACTCGCGAGACCGCCGAGGGGGAGGGCGCACCGGCCGGCGGCCCGTTCTGCAACCCCGCTGCACGCGCGGCCGCCGCCCCGGCCTGCGCTCCCTCGTGCAGGCACGCGTCGAGGTCGAGCACGCCCCGACACGCACCGGCCGCACGGACGCGCTCGGCGGGTTGTGCCGGGACGAAGGCGAGCAGGCTCTCATCCCACGCGAGCTTGCCGCGCGACTGGGAGAACAGATGAACGCTCGGGGTATAGCCGCCCGACATCAGCACGAGGTCGCACCTCACGGTGCGCCGCCCCGTCGCCCCGATCGAGGCCACCGTCACATTGCGGACGCGCAAGCGGCCAGTCGTCTCGACCACCGTGCTGCGGGTCTGCACCTCGATGCCCGCACGCCGCGCGGCATCGGGCAGGGGGCCCTTCGCCTCGGCGCGCAGCTCGGCGATCAGCGCGATCGAGACGCCGGCGGCACGCAGATCGAGCGCAGCACGATAGGCCTCGTCGGTTGCCGTTGCGACGACGGCGCGCCGGCCGGGAAGCACGCCGTATCGATTGACGTAAGTCCGAGCCGCGCCCGCGAGCATGATTGCGGGTCGGTCGTTGCCGGCGAAGACGAGCGGCCGCTCGATGGCGCCCGTCGCGAGCACCACTTCCTTGGCGCGCACCTGCCATTGCCGCTCGCGCGGCGCATCGGGGCGCGGCGCGGCCAGATGATCCGTCAGGCGCTCATTGAGCGCGACGAAATTGTGAGGGAAATACCCGAACGCCGTGGTGCGCGGGAGCAGCGTCACGCGATCCGCGAGCTGCTGGAGGGCGTGCAAGGTCTCCGCGAGCCAGGCACGCGCGGGGCGGCCGGCCAGGCGCGTGGAATGATCGAGGTCCGGGGCGTTGCTCCTCTCGGAGAGGAGCGAGCCTCCGAGCTCGGCTTGCTCGTCGCACAGGATGACGCGAGCGCCGCGCTGCGCGGCCGCGAGCGCAGCCGCAAGGCCCGCGGGTCCTGCGCCGACGACGAGGACATCGCAGTGAGCAAAGCGGTTGGTGTAGCGGTCCGGATCGGGTTTCGTGGGCGCCCGTCCGAGTCCTGCCGCCGCGCGGATGCGGGGCTCGTAGAGCGCGTGCCACGCGCGTCGCGGCCACATGAAGGTCTTGTAGTAGAAGCCCGCCGGGATGACCGGGGAGAGCAGATCGTTGAGCGCGCCAACGTCGAAGGCGAGGCTCGGCCAGCGGTTCTGGCTCACTGCCTCGAGTCCCTCGTACAGCTCGATCTGCGTGGCGCGCACGTTGGGCGTCTCACGCGCAGCGTCGCGACGCAGCGCCACGAGCGCGTTCGGCTCTTCCGAGCCGGCGGCGAGCACACCTCGCGGGCGATGGTATTTGAACGAGCGGCCGACGAGATGCACGCCGTTCGCGAGCAGCGCCGAGGCGAGCGTGTCGCCTTGCAGGCCGGTATACGTGCGCCCATCGAACCTGAAGCGCAACGCGCGCGTGCGATCGATGCTTCCCCCCGCCGCAGTGCGCAAGCGTCCGCTCATGGCTGCGCGCTCTGCGGCGGCCCGACCGGGGGCGGCGGCTCGCCGATCGGGTAGATCGCGACGAACCGATCGGTCGTCGTGTCGCGGAGGGCGTTGAAGAAGCGGCCGCAGCCGTGCGAATGGCGCCAGCGCTCCGCGTGTACGCCCTTGGGGTTGTCGCGCCGGTAGAGGTAGTCCGCCCACTGCTCGTCGGACAGCTCGCTCGGGGCTCGCGGGCGCACCACGTGCGCCTGGCCGCCGTGGACGAACTCGACCTCGGGACGCTCGCCGCAGTAGGGGCACGCAATGAGCAGCATCGACGCTCCCGGGTTCCTCAGTGCGCGACCGCGGCGGCGGCCGCCTCGTTGATCAACCGACCGTCGCGGAAGCGCTCGAGCGTGAACGGCGCGTTGATCGGATGAGGCTCATCGCGCGCGACGGTCCAGGCGAACAGATGCGCCGCGCCCGGCGTCGCCTTGAATCCACCCGTGCCCCAGCCGCAATTGACGTACAGACCGGGAACGGACGTCTTCGCGATGATCGGCGAGCGGTCCGGCGTCACATCCACGATGCCGCCCCAAGCCCTGAGCATTCGCATGCGGCGAAACATCGGAAAGAGCTCGCAGACGGCCGCGAGCGCATGGTTGCTGATGTGGAGCGCGCCGCGCTGCGTATAGGACGTGTAGGCATCGGTGCCCGCGCCGATGACGAGCTCGCCCTTGTCGGACTGGCTGATGTAGGCGTGGATCGTGTTCGACATGACGACGCAGGGAAAGACCGGCTTCACGGGCTCCGAGACGAGCGCCTGCAGCGGGAAGCTCTCGAGCGGCAGACGCAGCCCCGCCATGCGCATGACGACGCTCGTGTGGCCGGCTGCGGCGACACCGAGCTTGGGCGTGCGAATGAGCCCGCGCGTCGTCTCGACGGCCTCCACCGCGCCCGCGGCGCTGCGACGGATTCCCGTCACTTCGCAGTTCTCGATGATGTCGACGCCGAGTGCGTCGGCGGCCCGCGCGTACCCCCAGGCGACGGCATCGTGCCGCGCCGTCCCGCCGCGCCGCTGCAGGGCGGCGCCGACGACGGGATAGCGGATGCCGTCGGTGCGCAGCGGCGGACAGAACTCGCGTGCCTCGCCCGGCGTCAGCCACTCGTTGTCGACCCCGTTGGCGCGGTTCGCATGGATATGGCGCTTCGACACCTGCATGTCGTGCACGCCGTGCGCGAGCATCAGCACACCGCGCGGGGAGAACATGACGTTGTAGTTGAGCACCTGGGAGAGGCTCTCCCAGAGTTTGAGCGCATGGTCGTAGAGGGCGGCGCTCTCATCGAAGAGATAGTTCGAGCGGATGATGGTCGTGTTGCGGCCGGTATTCCCGCCGCCGATCCAGCCCTTCTCCAGTACGGCGATGCGCGCGAGTCCATGCTCGGCGGCCAGGTAGTACGCGGTGCCGAGCCCATGCCCGCCACCGCCGCAGATCACCGCGTCGTAGGCCGGTCGCGGCTCGGCTCGGCGCCACTGGGGGCCCCAGCCGCGTTGACCGGACAGGGCGTGGCGCAAGAGCGCGAGACCCGAGAAGCGTTGCATCGGAGGATCATGCCCCGCCGGCTAGCGACGGACCAGTACTTGCTCGGCGGCGGTTTTGAAGAAACCCGACATGATCAACGCTCGATGCGCCCCGGCTTCATGACGGTGTGCGGGTTCACGTGCCGTACGAACTCGGCGACATAGTCGTCTGCGGGATGCTGAACGATCTGCGGCCCGGTGCCCGTCTGCACGATGCGGCCGCCCTCGAGAATGGAGATGCGGTCGCCGAGCTTGAGGGCCTCGTCGAGATCGTGGCTCACGAACAGGATCGTCTTTTTCACCTGGGCCTGCAGGGCGAGGAGCTCGTCCTGGAGCTTGCGCCGGATGAGGGGGTCGAGCGCGGAGAACGGCTCGTCCATCAGCAGAATGTCCGCATTGGTCGCGAGCGCCCGTGCGAGCCCGACTCTCTGCTGCATGCCGCCGGAGAGCTCGCTCACGTGGCGGCTCGCCCATTCGGTGAGCCCCACCAGCTCGAGCTGCTGATCGACGATGCGCCGGCGCGTGCGCGCGGGTTCGCCGCGCAGCTCGAGACCCAAGCCGACGTTCTCGCGTACCGTTCGCCACGGGAGCAGAGCGAACTGCTGGAACACCATGGCGATGCGCCGCCGCCGCACGCCGCGCAAGACGTGCGCATCGCACGCGGCGACATCGATCACGCCCGCCGAGCCGTCGCTCACCAGCACTTTCCCGCGGGCGACCGGCGTGATGCCGTTCGCGGCGCGCAACAGGGTCGACTTGCCGGAGCCCGACAGGCCCATCAGCACGTAGATCTCGCCCTGCTCGATCGCGAGATTGGCGTTCGCCACGCCGACGATGAAGCCCGTCTGCTCGCGGATCTCCGTGCGTGAGCGGCCGGCGTCGAGGGCGCGGAGCGCCTGCTGCAACGCCTCGCGGGAACGGCGGCCGGACGGCCCGCCGTACACGATGTCCACGCCGCAGAACTCGAGCGCCGCGCTCAAGATCCCGGCTTCCTGTCGGCCGGACGACTGAGCCGATCGAGAATGATCGCGAGCAGGACGATGACGAACCCGGCCTCGAAACCCATCCCGATCTGCACCGTGTTGAGCGCTCGCACGACGGGTACGCCGAGGCCGCCGGCGCCGACCAGCGCTGCGATCACGACCATCGACAGGCTCAACATGATGCACTGGGTGATGCCGGCGACGATCGTCGGCGCCGCGCTCGGCAGCTCGACCTTGCACAGCATCTGCAACCGCGTGGCGCCAAACGCTTCGCCCGCCTCCTTGAGCGGCTCGGGCACCGAGCTGATCCCGAGCTGTGTGAGGCGGATCGGCGCCGGCAGCGCGAAGATGATCGTCGAGATCAGACCCGGCACGACACCGAGACCGAAGAGTACGAGCGTCGGAATGAGGTAGACGAACGTCGGCAGCGTCTGCATGAGATCGAGTACGGGGCGCAGCGCGGCCGCCAGACGCGGCCGATGCGCCGCCGCGATGCCGACCGGTACGCCCACCAGCGCGCATACGACCACGGCGACGATCACGAGCGAGAGTGTCTCGAGCGTCGCGATCCAGTAGCCCTGGTTCATGATGAACAGGAGCGCGAGCGCGACGAATGCGCACAGGGCGAGCGAGCGGCGCAGCGCCCAGGTGAGCGCGACGAAGCCGACGATCAGGAGCGGGGAGGGGATCGTCCGCAGCAACCGCGTCAGCCCATCGACGCTGCCGCGGCCGAGCGCCGAGACGGCGTCGAAGGCGGCCCGACCATGGGACTTCACGTACTCGATGAATATCGTGACGGCATCGCCGACCGGGATCTTGTGCCCGCTCACCCAGCTCTCGAAGCTCGCGGTGCCGCGCCGGCCGGTCCATCCTCGGAGGGCCGCGAGCGCGGGGCGACCGTCGAACGTACGCACGCCCACGAGCCAGCCGGCGACCGTGTCCCGATGGGCGGCGAGCCACGCGGTTGCGGCCGACTCCGGCGGCTCGTGCCGATCGAGAATGCTCGCCATCATCTCGCTCTCGCCCGGCACGGTGAAGACGAGGTTGCGCAGCAGGCGCCCCACGTTCGGGCACTGTGCCGAGTATCCCGCGCGCGTGTTCGTGTACACGGCGGCGCCACCGAAGTTCGGGCCGAACACGGCATCACCGCCCGTCAGGTACCGCAGATCGAAGCGCATGTTCATGGGGTGCGGTGCCCACGCCAGAAACACGATGGGGGCATGCACGCGGTAGGCACGCTCGACCTCGGCGAGCATGCCCTGCTCGCTCGACTCGATCAGCTTGAAATCGCCGACTCCGAACAGGTTCTGCTTGATCATGGTGAGCACGAGCCGGTTGCCGTCGTTGCCGGGCTCGATGCCATAGATGGAGTGATCGAGCTGCGCGGCGAAGCGGTGGATATCGGCGAAGTCCTTGAGCCCCGCCGCGTAGGTATAGGCGGGAACCGCGAGTGTGTACTTGGCGCCCGTCAGGTTGGCCCGAATCACCGCGACGGACCCGTCCGCCACGTACGACTTGCGGTCCCCTTCCATCGAGGGCATCCAGTTCCCGAGGAAGACATCGATGTCCTTGTTCTTCATCGAGGCGTAGGTGACCGGTACCGACAGCACGGTGACCTGGGGGACGTAGCCGAGATCGCGCAGGAGCACGCTCACAATCGCGGTCGTCGACGTGACATCGGTCCAGCCGATGTCCGACAACCGGACGGTGCGACACTCGGGGCCGTCCGCGGCGGGTGCGGTCGCGGCGTCAACGCGGCGCGGGTAGAGGCACGCCGCCGCAACCACGGACACCGCAGCCACGAGCCACCCCACGCGAGCATGGACTTGACCCCGCCACGGCCGCCGCGACATCATGCCCTCCCGCCGCTTGAATAGCCGTTCAAGCCCAGGACTGTCAAGGGTTTGCGTGTTGAATAACCAATCAAAGCCAGTGTCGCACGAGGCTCGTTCCCGACGCGAGCCCAGCGCCTCGCGCGATGCGCTGGAGGAGCCGAGACGCCACCAGCTCATCGAGGTCACGATCGACAGTCTCTCCGAAGTGGGGTACGTCGGCAGTACTCTCGCACAGATTGCCAGTCGTGCGGACGTTTCCCCGGGCCTCGTGGCGCATTACTTCGGCGACAAGGAGGGGCTGCTCACCGCGACCTTCCGCACGCTCGCTCGCCGGCCGATGCACAGTTTGCGTGTCCGTTTGCGCGGCGCGCGCACGGCCCGGGCGCGCATCCAGGCCGTGATCGACACGTATCTCGCGCCGGATGAATTCGACCGCCGAACGGGGACGGCCTGGCTCGCCTTCTGGGGAGAGGTGCTGCATGCGGAGGGGCTGCGGCGCGTCCAGAACATCTATCAGCGCCGGATGCTCTCCAATCTGCGCCACGCGCTGCGCGGTCTCATACCGCTCGACGAGGCGCGCAGTCTCGCCGCGATGATCGCGGCGATGATCGATGGCGTTTGGCTCCGGGCGGCGCTCTCGAGCTGGCGGGAGGCCGATAGCGAGAGCGCGCGGGCGCTGCTCACGGCCTTCGTCGACAGTCGGCTCGAGCAGCATGCGCAGGCCCTCGGGCGCCGCGGGGCGCCCGAGGGCCGCGCGCCGGGCGTCCGAGCCGGTGCCGCGGCGGGGCCGGAGGCGCCCGCTCAGGGGCACACGAAGCTCATCACGATCAATCCGGCGACCGGCGCCGTGCTCGCGCGCCTGCCGGTCGACGGACCGCGGGAAATCGAGGCGGCCGTCGGGCGCGCGCAGGAAGCGCAAGCGCACTGGGCGGCATTGACGGGCGCCGAGCGCGGTCGGTTCCTGCGCCGCGTGGCGGATCTCCTGCGCGCGCGCAACGGCGAGCTCGCCGAGCTCGAGACGCGCGATACCGGCAAGCCCATTCAGGAGACGAGCGTCGTCGATGTGCTCTCGGGCGCCGATTGCTTCGAGTACTACGCCGGGCTTGCCGCCGGACTCGCGGGCGAGCACCTCGACTTGGGGCCGAAAGCTTTCGGCTACACGCGCCGCGAGCCGCTCGGCGTGGTCGCCGGCATCGGCGCCTGGAACTATCCGCTGCAGATCGCGTGCTGGAAGACGGCACCGGCGCTCGCTTGCGGAAACGCGATGATCTTCAAGCCGGCCGAGCTCACGCCCCTCACCGCGATCAAGCTTCGGGAGGTGATGAGCGAGGCCGGCGTGCCGGAAGGGGTGTTCCAGGTCGTCCAGGGATTCGCGGAGACCGGGCGCCTCCTCACGCGCCATCCCGGTATTCGCAAGATCTCGCTGACCGGAGAGGTGACGACGGGACAGGCCGTGATGCGCGATGCCGCGGCCTCCTTGAAGACGCTGACGCTCGAACTCGGTGGCAAGTCACCCCTCATCGTGTTCGAGGATGCGAGCCTGGAGAATGCCGTGGCCGGCGCGATGCTCGGCAACTTCTACTCCGCGGGCGAGGTGTGCTCGAACGGCACGCGCGTGTTCGTTCACCGGCGCATCAAGGCGGCGTTCCTCGCACGCTTGCAGGAGCGCACGGGCGCGTTACGCATCGGCGATCCACTCGATGCGCGCACGCAGATCGGTGCCCTCATCTCCGAGCCGCATCTGAACAAGGTTCTCGGCTACATCGCCCGCGGACAGGCCGAGGGCGCGCGGCTCCTCATCGGGGGTCACCGGGTGACCGACGGGGCGCTCGCGCGCGGCTACTTCGTCGCGCCCGGGGTGTTCGATGGATGCCGCGACGACATGGCGATCGTCCGCGAGGAGATCTTCGGACCGGTCATGTCGGTGCTCGAGTTCGAGCACGAGGAGGAGGTGATCGCGCGCGCCAATGCGACGGAGTTCGGACTCGCGGCGGCGGTGTTCACGCGGGACATCGCCCGCGCGCATCGGGTCATCGCGCGACTGCAGGCGGGGACCTGCTGGATCAATCACTACAACGTGACGCCGATCGAGCTGCCGTTCGGGGGCGTGAAGCTCTCGGGTCTCGGGCGCGAGAACGGGCGCGCGGCCCTCGAGCACTACACTCAGCTGAAGAGCGTATACGTCGCGCTGAGCGATATCGATTCTCCTTATTGAACGCGGCCGGTGATGCAGGAGGTCTTCGACTACGTGGTCGTCGGGGCGGGCTCGGCCGGGTGCGTGCTCGCCGACCGCCTGACGCAGGCTGGGCGCCACAGCGTGCTGCTCCTCGAGTACGGCGGCTCGGATCGCTCGATTTACATCCAGATGCCGACGGCGCTCTCGATCCCGATGAACAGCCGCAAGTACGACTGGCGCTATCGCACGGAGCCGGAGCCGCATCTCGGGGGACGGCGCCTGCCGACGCCGCGCGGCAAGGTGCTCGGCGGATCCTCATCGATCAATGGCCTCGTGTACGTGCGGGGAAACGCGCTCGACTTCGAGGGCTGGGAGGCACTCGGCGCCGAGGGCTGGGGCTACGCCCAGGTGCTGCCGTACTTCCGCCGGGCGGAGCGCTGGGCGGAGGGCGGTGATGCGTATCGCGGCACCGATGGCCCCCTCGCGACCTGCTACGGCCCGTTGAGCAATCCTCTTCATCAAGCATGGCTCGAGGCCGGCCGCCAGGCCGGCTATCCCTTCACGGTGGATATGAACGGCTTTCAGCAAGAGGGCTTCGGAAGGCTCGCGATGACCGTCGGTGGCGGCCGGCGCTGCAGCGCCGCAAATGCCTATCTGCGCCCCGCCATGCGCCGCCCCAATCTCACCGTGCGAACGCATGCGCTCGCGGGCCGTGTGCTGCTCGAGAATCGGCGCGCGACCGGGGTGCAGTATCGGAGGGCTGGCGAGGAGCGGATCGCACGGGCGCGGCGCGAGGTGATCTTGAGCGCAGGTCCGATCAACTCACCGAAGCTCCTGAAGCTCTCCGGCATCGGTCCGGGCGAGGAACTGCGCGCCTTGGGGCTCGAGGTCGTGCGCGACCTGCCGGGCGTGGGCGAGAATCTGCAGGACCATCTCGAGTTCTACTTCCAGGTGGCGAGCCGCGAGCCGATCACGCTCTACCCGCACACCAGACCCCTGAGAAAGCTCGGGATCGGCGTGCGCTGGATCCTGACGAAGCAGGGTCTCGGTGCGACGAACCATTTCGAGACCGGCGGATTCATCCGCAGCCGGCCGGGCGTCGCCTACCCGGACATCCAGTATCACTTCGTGCCGCTCGCCGCGAGCTACGACGGCTCCTCGCTCGCGCGGGAGCACGGATTCCAGGCACACGTCGGCCCGATGCGCTCGCGCAGCCGTGGGTGGGTGCGTCTCGCCTCGAGAAATCCCTTCGACAGCCCCCGGATCTTCTTCAACTACATGTCGCACGAGGAAGACTGGATCGAGATGCGGGCTTGCGTGCGCCTGACGCGCGCTATCTTCGCGCAGCGCGCGTTCGATCGGTTTCGCGGCCGCGAGATCCAGCCGGGCGAGGCGGTGCAGACCGACGAGGAGATCGACGCGTTCGTTCGCGCGCGCATCGAGAGCGCCTACCATCCCTCCTGTACGTGCAAGATGGGCCGCACCGACGACCCGATGGCGGTCGTGGATCGCGAAACGCGTGTGATCGGTGTGGAGGGACTGCGCGTGGTCGATTCCTCGATCATGCCTGCGATCACCACGGGCAATCTCAACGCACCGACGATCATGCTCGCCGAGAAGGCCGCCGACCACATTCTCGGCCGTCCGCTCCTGCCGCCGTCGGCTGCTCCCTTCTATCGGGCGCGCGGTTGGCAGGAGTCTCAGCGCTGAGCCGCCTAGCCGAATACGCGGACGTGAGCCGCTTCGCGATCGAGCTCGCCACGCGGCTGCAGCCGGCGCTCGGTCGGGGATTGACCGTAGATCTCCTTGAACTGGCGCGAAAGGTGCGCACAGTCGGCAAAGCCGGCCTCGATCGCAATCTCCGTCACGGAGCGATCGGTATTCTCGATCAACCAGTCGGCATACCGCAGGCGCAGCCGTCGGTAGAGCGAGGCCGGAGCCATGCCGAGCTCGCTGCGGCACAGCCGCTCGAGCTGCCGCAGGGACACGCCGAGCTGCGTGGCGATGGCGATGATCGGGAGCGGACGTGCGACGTTCTGCTCCATGAGCAGCAGCGCGCGCTGCACGCGTGGCTCGCGCACGTTCTCGGACTGCGGTGGATGCGGCTGAGCTTCGCTCCCCGACCGCCGGCGATCGAACAGGAGAACGTCGGTGGCCTTCTGCGCGACCGCGCTTCCGAGGTGTCGCTCGATGAGATGCGTGGCGAGCGCGGCCGCGCCCGCCCCTCCCGCGCAGGTGATGCGCGGGCCATCGGCCAGGAAGAGTCGATCCGCCACCACCTCGTGACCCGGAAATGCGTCGCGAAAGTCCTGATAGTGGTACCAACTGACGCAGGAGCAGCGTCCCTCCATGAGTCCCGTCCGACAGAGAATGAAGCTCCCGGTGCAGATGCCGATCAGGTGTACGCTCGTGGCGCCGACCTCGCGCAGGTAGCGGACCGTCGTCTCGTCGAGCTGCGGCCCCGCGTGCAGGATGCCGCCGATCACGGCGACGTAATCGAGCGACTCCGGCGCGAGCAGCGCAGTCGTCGGCTCGATCATCACCCCACAGCTCGCCCGCACGGACTCGCGCCGGTGGGCCATCACGGACCACTGGATGTGGAGCGGTCGGCTGCGGTCGCCTTCGTCCGCGGCCAGGCGCAGGTGATCGATGAAGACGGCGAACGCCGAGAGCGTGAAATGATTGGCGAGGATGACGCCGATGCGGAGCTTCGGGGCGGACAAGGCAGCTTCTCGTTCTCGTGGCGTCGGCGTTGGGGCGTGCGCTCGGGGGTGATTATAATGCGCATGCGTCATTCGCGTACGAGCCGCAGGACGGGGCGGTCACGATGCTCAGCAGCCGAGCCCCGCAACCCGCCCCGGGTCACTCGAGCGCCCCTACCGAGCTCGAGGCGAGGGTCCTCGCGAAGGTACGGTGGCGCCTGCTGCCCTTCCTGGGCCTTCTGTACTTCGCGGCTTTCATCGACCGCGTCAATGTCGGCTTCGCCGCGGGGCAGATGAACCGCGACCTTGCTCTGTCGAGCGAGGTCTACGGACTGGGCGCGGGCATCTTCTTCATCGGCTACTGCATCTTCGAGGTGCCGAGCAATCTGCTGCTGCACCGGGTGGGAGCCCGGCGCTGGATCGCGCGCATCATGCTCGTGTGGGCGCTCGTTGCGGGAGCCATGGCCTGCGTGCAAGGCCCGATGGGCTTCTGTGCGCTGCGATTCGCGCTCGGCGTCGCGGAGGCGGGATTCTTTCCGGGCGTCATCTATTACCTCACCCAGTGGGTGCCGGCGCCGCATCGTGCCCGGACGGTCGGGGCTTTCATGACCGCCATTCCGCTGTCCACGGCCGTCGCAGGCCCGATCTCGAGCGCAATCTTGGGTCTCGACGGCACCTTCGGAGTTGCCGGATGGCGCTGGCTTTACGTGTGCGAGACCGCCCCCTCGCTGATCCTGGGAGTGGCGACCTGGTGCTATCTCTGCGACTCACCGAGGCAGGCCCGCTGGCTCACGAGCGAGGAGCAAGACTGGCTCACGGGGACTCTCGAGATGGAGCGCTCCCGCCTCCCGAGCGGTGCGTCGCACGCCGTCCTTCGAGCACTCACGAGCTCGCGAGTCCTGGCGCTCAGCGTCTGCTACTTCGGCGTCGAGCTCGCGCTGTACGGCCTCGTGCTGTGGATCCCTCAGCTCTTGAGCAACCTCGGAATCCCGGAGCGAGCGGTCGGCTCGGTCGTGGCGATTCCGTACGGCGTGGCCGCCATCGGGATGGTGTGGTGGTCCCGCCGCTCGGATCGAACGAACGAGCGCGTGTGGCACATCGCCATCGCCTCGTTGATCGGTTTCGCCGGCCTCGCTGCGAGCGGGTATCTGGGGCGCTCGCCGGTGCTGGCAGTGATTGCCATCGCATTCGGGGCCACCGGCACGCTTGCCATCCTGCCGGTCTTCTGGACCCTGCCGGCCACCGTCGTGAGCGGCGCGGCCGCCGCGGGTGCCATCGCGTTGATCAACGCCGTCGGGAACATCGGCGGGTTCGTCGGGCCCTACATGATCGGGTGGATCAAAGCGATGACCGACAGTTTCACGTACGGATTGCTCGTGGTGGCGAGCGGCGTGCTCGTGACGGGAGTGACCGCGCTGCTGATCGGCCCCGGCGCTCAGCCGCCGCGCGCGCTGGCGAGCCTCAAGCGGCGAGGGTAGTCTTGCACCTACCGTGCAGAGGGCCTGGGAGCCGAGGCGATGGAATTTGATTTGAGCGAGATTGCCTACGTACCGACCATGGGCGTTCGCCGCGCGGTTGCAACACCGCTCGTCACCGCGAGCGAGGAGACGCTCAAGGGCTACGGCTGCCTCGTCGATGAGCCCACGACCTTTCCGATCGAGATCGTCCGCTGGCCCGCGCAGGGGTCGCGTCCGATCGATGAGAACACCGGCAACCAGGGCGGGATTACCGAGGGGCTGTTCGAATTCTGGTGGAAGGGCGGGACACTCTATGCCAGAAACAATGCCGTGGGGGACAGCTATCTCTTCGGCTGGAGCGACTGGCCGGAGGACCTCCCGAGCGCCAAGCCGGATGCGGCGCGCGAGCGCGCGCTCATCTGGCGCGCGAATTATCATCCGGACGGCGGCCAGCTGTTCCATCCGATGCACGGCGAGAGCTTCGTCGTGCCGCTCGCACTTCCCGGCGATGATGTGACCCCCGAGAAGTTCATCAGCTTCTGGTGCGACGGCACGCGGGGGCTCTACATTCATCCGAACATCTGGCACGCCGCGGTCGTCCCCTTCGACGCGCACGCGGAGTTCCTCGATCGCCAGAGCCGAGTGCACGCGCGCGTGTCGGTCGATTTCGCGAAGGAATTCGGTTGCTATCTCGCCGCGCCGATGCGCCCGGTCGAGCGGCGCGCGGCCATCCCGACCTGACCGGCGGCCAGCCCGACGCGACTCGCGTCCGGCCTACTTGCCTTGCCAGCGCGGCTTGCGCTTCTCGGTGAACGCCCGCGCGCCCTCCTTCAGATCCTCGGAGCGCAGGACTTTCTGCACGGCATCGAGACTGTCGTGCAAACCGAAGGCCGCGTGCTCCGACAGCGTCTCGGTGTGCCGCAGGAGCTGTTTGATCGCGGGAAAGAGCAACGGCGGCCCCTCCGCGAGCTGCTGAGCGATGGTGCGCGCCTTGGCGAGCGCTTGTCCGCGCGGCACGACGTGGTTCGCGAGCCCCCAGTGCTTGGCCTCCGCGGCGTCCATCCAGCGCCCCGTCATGAGGAGCTCGACCGCAACGTGATAGGGCACGCGCCTGCGCAGCTTGATGGTGCCCGCATCCGCGAGCACACCGACGTTGATCTCGGGAAGCGCGAAGCGGGCGTGCTCCTCCATCACGATGATGTCGGTGCCGAGCACGAGCTCGAATCCGCCGCCACACGCCGTTCCGTTGACGGCCGCGACGATCGGCTTATCGAGGTTGCGAGGATAATTGAGGCCGCCAAAGCCACCCTCACCCCAGTCCTCGTCGGAGCGCTCGCCGCCGGCGGCGGCCTTGAGATCCCACCCGGCGCTGAAGAAACGGTCGCCGGCGCCGGTGATGATGGCAACGCGCAGCGCGGCGTCGGCGCGAAAGGCGGCGAACACCTCGTTCAGGCGCCGGCTCGCCGGCAGATCGATCGCATTCGCCTTGGGGCGGTCGATGGTCACTTCGAGAATCGGTCCGACGGCGGCGGTCCGGATCCCCGCGCCCACGACGGGCGGTGCTTGAACCTCTGACATCGCAGCGCTCCCCAGCGGTACCTCGACGCTCATCTCAACGCTCCCCACGCATGCGAATGAGCACGTCGGCGGCAACGGCCCCTTTCCCCACGGGACGGACGATCACCGGATTCACGTCGAGCTCCAGGAGGGTGTCGACGTTCGCCTGTGCATACTGCGCGCAGGCGAGGGCCGTTGCCACCAGCGCCGGCACGTCACCTGCGGGTTTGCGCCGAAACCCCGCGAGGAGCTTCGCCACCGTGAGCCGGCGCAGCGCCGCTGCGATGCGCGCGGCGGTGAAGGGCGGCAGCAGGCTCACCGCATCGCGCAGCAGCTCCGTGAGCACCCCTCCCGCGCCGAGCAGCAGCACCTGACCGAACTGCCGATCGAGCGTGATGCCGATCAGAATCTCCGCGACGCCATCGCTCACCATCTCCTCGACCAGCACTCGACTGGCGAGGTGCGAGAGCCGACCGGCCGCCGCCGCGGCCTCCGCGGCCGTGCGTACATCGACGACCACGCCGCCCACTTCGGATTTATGCTCGAGGTCGGCTGTGGAAGCCTTCAGCACCACCGGAAAGCCGATGGCCAGGGCGGCCTCGGGGGCCTCCTTCGCTGGAACGAGCCGGCCGCGCGGGATCTGCACGCCCCATGCGGCGAGCGCGGCCTTGCCTTCGTGCTCGGCGAGCGCATGCCCCGAGGATCGGGGCTCGTCGGCTGTGCGCCGCGGGGAATCCGGCATACGCGGCCTCGAAAGCTCGAGCGCCGCGCCTTCCGCCCACGCCTCGCCGATCGCACCCGCGAGATCCAGCGCCTCGAGCGCCTCGCGTTGCCCCTGCAGCGGCACGACTGCGCCTGCGAGGCACTCGAGGCGGATATCCCGTCCGAGCGACTCCGGGAGCGAGCTGATCACGACGGCACGCGAGGGCGCGCCGTCGTGCGCCGCGATGAACTCCTCGATCGCGGCATGGTAGCTCGACGCATCGGCCGGCGGCGGCGGAGAGTCGATCATGAAACCCACGGCATCGAACCCGGCGCGCAGCACGGCGGAGAACATCGCACGCAGCGCCGCGCGATCGAACCAGATGAACGTTTGAAAGTCGAACGGGTTGGCGAACCTCACGCGGTCGCCGAGCACGCGACGCAGCGGCTCGAGCGCCTCGGGTGGAAACGCAGGGAACCGCAGCGCGAGGTTGCGTGCCGTATCCGCGCTCATCGCCATGTCGCCCCCCGAGGCGCCGAGGATCAGCACACGCCGACCCGCGAGGGGTCCCCCGGCATGCAGCACCTTCAACGTCTCGCAGAGCGTTGCCAGGGTCTCGCAGCGCGCGAGTCCGGCCTGCCGGCAAAAGGCATCGAACGCCGAGTCGGCACCCACCAGCGCACCCGTGTGACTGTGGGCGGTGCGCGCTGCCGCAGCGCTGCGCCCGACTTTGACCAGCGCGATCGGCTTGCCGGCGGCGCGGGCGCGCTCGACCGCGCGCGCGAAGCGCACCGTGTCGGTGACACCCTCGAGATACAGACCGAACGCCGTGATGCGCTCATCGGCGCTCAGATGCTCGATCAGATCCTCCGTCGCGAGCCGGGTTTGGTTGCCGACGGTCAGCACGAGTCCGAGCGGCAGCGAGCGATCGCTGAACAGGATGTCGAGCGCGATCGTGCCGCTCTGGCAGATGATGGCGACGCCGCGCGGCACGCGCTCGCCGACCACCTGATCCGGCCAGAGGGCCGCACCATCGAAGAAGTTGACGAAGCCGTAACAATTGGGTCCGAAGAACGGCACGTCGTCGGCGGCCGCGAGCAGCTCGCTCGTGAGCCGCTCCGCCGCCTCGGTGCCAAGCTCCGAGAAGCCCGCGGCGAAGCACACGAAGCCGCCGGCCCCACGGCGGGCGAGACTGGCCGCGACGCCTGGCACCGCCTGTGCGGGGACGGCGACGAAGGCGGCATCGGGTGCCCCCGGCAACGCCTCGACCGTCGGGTAATAGGTCTGGTCGGGCGTCGATGGGCGGTTCGGATGCACGCGCCAGAGCGCGCCCGAGTACCCGACGGCACGGCTCGCGGCGGCCACCGGATCGGTCCACTCGCCGCCGATGAGCGCGACGGTGCGCGGCGCGAGGAGGCGAGCCAGCCGGCGCTCGCTCATGGGCCCTGGAGCGCCATGGCGCGCGAGCCCGGCACCTCGGCCCTGAACGATCGCGAAGACTCGAGCAGCTCTGCGACGCTCGCGGCGACCTGCGGGGGAAATGCCTGCGCGCGTGCCGTCGCACCCTGGTGTACGTGGAGCAGCATGAGCTCGGCGCCGGCGGCGGGGTCGGCCTCACCCTCGACGGCGAGCTCGAGTGCGGCGTGCAGGCGCTTTCGGTCCGCACCGAGCAGCCGCACCGCGGCGGCGACGATGCTCTCCCGCTTCACCTCCTTGAGGAAGTGCAGGTGCATCTCGAGTGTATAGAGCGTGCAACCCGTCTGGGCGCGATAGGCGGCATCGAGCCCCAGCCGGTCCATGAGCGCATCGGTCGCATAGCTCACGATGAGCCCGTAATAGGCATCGCGGAGGTGACCGTTGTAGTCGATCCACTCCTCGGCGACGGCGGTTCGGTAGACCGGGATGCCCGCCACGCGAATTCAATGCAGCTGGAGGCGCTCGCGCGCTTCGGCGGCAGAGCAGACTCGGGCGCCCATCGCCTCGATGATGGTGCGCGCGCGCTCGACGAGCTGCGCGTTGCTCGCGTACACGCCGCGACTCAAATACAGATTGTCCTCGAGCCCGACGCGGACATTCCCCCCGAGGATCACCGACTGCGCGACCCAGGGCATCTGCATGCGACTGATGGCGAAGGACGTCCAGATGGCCTGTGGCGGCAAGCCGTTCACCATCGCCAGGAGGTGACCCGTATCGGCCGGCACTCCGTAGGGGATGCCCGTGCATAGCTGAATGAGCGCCGGGGCGGGGATCAGATCCTCCTTGACGAGCTGCTTGACGAACCACAGGTTGCCGGTATCGAACACTTCGAGCTCGGGCTTCACCCGCAGCTCGCGCAGGATCTGCGCTCCGCGGCGCAGGTAGCTCGGCGTCGAGACGTACGCCCGGTTGCCGTCGCCGAAATTGAGGCTGCCGCAATCGAGAGTGGCGATGTCGGGCCGATAGCGACCCTCGTGGCACAGATCGATGACGTGGCGCATGCGCTCTTCCTGGCTCACGAAATCGGTACCCGGGGCAGGGGTATCCTCGAGTCCCCGGTCACCCACGCAGATGTACCCGCCCATGCCGCACGTGAGATTGACGATCACGTCCGACTTGCTGTCGCGGATGCGCTGCACCACCTCGCGATAGTGGCGGGTCTGCATGCTGAAAGCGCCCGTCTCCGGGTCGCGCACGTGGATGTGAACGATGGCAGCGCCGGCCCGTGCGGCCTCGAGCGCCGAGTTGGCGATCTGCTCCGGGGTGATGGGGCAGTGCGGGCTCTTGGTCACGCGCGTATCGTCGCCCGTCACCGCGCAGGTGATGATGACCTCGGGGTTCATGATCGCTCCTTCAGGGAGACGCCCGATTGGCTCGGCGGGAAGGGTCAGGCTACAGGGCGGTCTCGAGCCACTATAATATCATGGCGACAATAAAATAAATGCACGGGTCAGTTGCTCTGAGCGGGGGGTTTCGCCCCGGCGGGGTGTCGAACGGCCCCGGGGGCATTCGCCAGGATCTGCTTGGCTTGCGCGGCGGTGATCGACCGCACTGCGACGACCGGCAGACGGTCCGGGCCCGGGGGGCCGCGCGCGATCACGTAGCCATTCTGGCGGCAGAATTGCCCCGGCATGCCGTCGCCTCCCTGGAACCCGAGCACCTGGTGAAACTTGAGGCCGGGAATGGGCGCGAAGAGCTTGAGCAGGTAGGTGTCGTTCGCCGACGGTGCCCGCACGAGCACGGTCGAATCGTCGATCACGGTCCAATCGAAGATCGTGCGGGTCCAGAAACAGGCGTCCTTGCCGGGGAGATGGGCGAGGTCGGTCCGCGGCTGCGAGGCGCAACCGGCAAGGCCGAGGCCCAGCAAGACGAGGAAGGCGTGGCCTATGGTGCGCTGTGCCATGGATACCTCCTGCAATCGCGCTGTGGAACGCATATAGCATGCCAAGGGTTGACGGGGCCAGGTCATTCCGCCGCAGCCTCGCGGAGCGCTTCGCCCTGTATGATCGCGATGGGCGATGCCGCAACCGTTGAGGCGCCGAGCCATGTACGAGCTCTACATTGGCAACAAGAACTACTCTTCGTGGTCCTTGCGACCCTGGGTCCTGATGCGCGCGCTCGCGATTGCCTTCACCGAGCATCTGGTGCCGTTCGGGCAGCAAGCGGCCTGGGAGAGTTATCGCCGCATCTCACCGAACGGCAAGGTCCCCTGTCTCCTCGAGGGCGGAGTCCCCGTGTGGGACTCACTCTCGATCATGGAGTATCTCGCGGAGCGGCACGGTGCCGTCTGGCCGACCGATGCCCGTGCGCGCGCCTGGGCGCGCTCGGCGGCCGCGGAGATGCATTCCGGATTTGGCGAATTGCGCAGCCGTTGCTCGATGAGCTGCGCCGTCCGCGTGCGGCTCCACGAGTTCCCGTCGACGCTCGAGCGGGATGTTGCGCGCCTCGGCGCGCTGTGGAACGACGGCCTCGATCGTTTCGGCGGACCCTGGCTCGCGGGCAGCGCGTTCACCGCCGTGGACGCCTTCTTCGCGCCGGTCGCCTTCCGGATGCAGACGTACGATCTGCGTCTCGACAGTGCCTCCGCGGCGTATGCGGGAGGATTGCTGAGGCTACCGGCCATGCGCGAGTGGTACCAGGCGGCGCTCGTCGAGCCGTGGCGCGACGAGCCTCACGAGCTCGAGGTGCGCCAGCTCGGCAGCATCACCGCGGATCTGCGCAAGCCCTAGTCCAGCCCTGGTCCGAGCGCGTCCTCGCGCGGAGCCGCCGTTCCGCGGTGTCAGCTCGGGTACACGGCGATGCTCGTCGCCACCGAATCGGCCACGTGCTCCTTGGTGATCACGCCGAGCACATCGGATGCGCGGGCCGCGCCGCCGCTTCGCACGACGACCGCCATCACCGCCTTCTCACCCCACATGCGCTCGATCACATCGAAGACGATATCGTCCTCGCGGGCGACGACGAAGTTGCGGCTCGCAACGTCGCCGAGGGACATACGCGACGGACCCACCGCCTGCTGGGTGGCTTGCCGCAGCGCCGTGTTCATGCGTAGCACCCCGAAGAGGTCCCCGTCGCGGGTCACGACGACGTGAATCATGCGCCGAGCGCACTCGGGTCGAGCCAGCAGCTCATCGAAGCCCGTCTGCGCGTCGGCGACGAGCACGTCGCTGTCCATCACGTCCTTCGCACGGCGCACCAGGAACATGTTGGCCTGCAGCGCCTTGGGCACGGCGTGTCCGCGGCGAAAGAGCTTCATCGTGTAGATGTTCTCGCGCGAGAGCACGCGGCGCACGCCGACGCTGAACGCGACGGCCAGGATCATGGGCAGTACGATGTCGTAATCGCGCGTCATCTCGAAGATCATGGTGACGGCGGTCATCGCGGCGCCGGTGCCGCCGCCGACCATCGCGCCCATCCCGACCATCGCGAACGAGGGAATGCTGATCGCGACGGGCAGATGCAACATCGTGAGCGCAGCGCCGAAAGCGGCGCCGAGCGTCGCTCCCATGTAGAGCGAGGGGGAGAAGATCCCGCCCGAGGAGCCCGATCCCAGGCTGACGGTGGTGGCGAGCCCTTTGCAGAGGAAGAGCAAGGAGAGCAGCCCTGCCGCCGCGAGCTGTGAGACCAGGATCGCCTGCACGGTCGAGTATCCAACCCCCTCGACGTAGTAATGACCAAACCGCTCGTGCAGGACGTACATGAGCAGTCCCACGAGCAGCATCCCGAGGCCATGCCGCAGATAGCGGTCACCGATGCGGTCGAAGAGATCCTCGAGGAAGTGCAGCCCACGCACGAATGCGGCCGCGGCGACGCCGACGACGGCTCCGAGCAGCGCATACAGGCCGAGTGTGAGTGCGGAGCTCGCATCGACGCTCAGCGGTGTGAGCGGCGGTACCGTGAACGCCGGCTGCTGTCCGAAGAAGAAGCGGCCGATGAAGGTCGCCGTGCCGGTCGCGATCGCCACGGGCAGGAACGTTCGGGCGCTCACCTCGGGCATCATCAGCTCGACGGCGAACATGACGCCACCGATCGGGGTGTTGAACGTCGCCGCGATTCCGGCCCCCGCGCCGGAGGCGACCAGGATGATCCGCTCTCCGGTGCGCATGCGCACGATCTGGCCGAGCGTCGAGCCGAGCGCGGAACCGATCTGAATGATGGGACCTTCGCGTCCGACCGCGGCGCCGGTGCCGATCGCGATCGCCGAAGCGACGGATTTCACGACGGCGACGATCGGGCGAATGATGCCGCGGCCATAGTAGATCGCATCCATCACCTCGGGTACGCCGTGACCCTTGGCCTCGGGAGCGAACCGGCTGACGAGAAAGGTAACGGCGATGCCGCCGGCGACGGGCACGAGGATCACGAACGCGCCCCAGGGACTCGGCGGCGTGAATACGTTCGCGTCGTAGCGGACGACGAATCGTCCGAGGAACATCACGTTGTGGATGAAACCGATCAGATCGCGGAAGCCGACGGCGCCGAAGCCCGTCACGAGGCCGACGACGAGCGCGAGTATCGAGAGATACGGCAGGCCGAGCGGATGAGCGCTCTCGGACTCCGCGCCGGTCGCCGATTCTCCGGTCTTCTGAATGATGGCCATGGCGGCAAGTGTAGCGTCAAATCGCCCGAGGCGCGCCGCGCCGCTTGGGCCGTACGGCTACACTAGGGGTTGCGCTTTCGCGAGACGTCTCGATCATGCCGAATGCCTCCGCAAGCTCCACGGCCTCTGCGCAGCGGCCCCCGGTGGCGCGGCGGCTCGCGCTCGGCGGTCTCGCCGCGCTCACCCTCGTCAATCTGCTCAACTATCTCGACCGCTACGTGATCTCGGCGCTGCTGCCGGATCTCGCCCGCGAGCGCATGGGTCTCACGGACTTTCGCCTCGGTACCTTGATGACGGGCTTCTTCATCGTCTACATGCTGGTCGCGCCGCTCTTCGGTGTGCTCGGCGATCGTCGCTCCCGCACTGGCGTAATCGCGTTCGGCGTGCTCATCTGGAGTTTCGCCACGGCGCTCTCGGGCTTCGCCCGCAGTTATTTGCATCTGCTCATCGGGCGCGCCCTGGTCGGAGTCGGCGAGGCGGCCTACGGCACGATCTCGCCCGCGCTGCTCGCGGATTACTTCCCTTTGCAAGCGCGCGGGCGCGTATTCGCCATCTTCTACATGGCCATTCCGGTCGGCTCGGCGCTCGGCTACATCGTGGGCGGGCTCATGGATCACGCCTACGGCTGGCGGGCGGCCTTCTTCGTCGCGGGGGCGCCCGGCCTCGCGCTCGCGGCGTGGGTCTGGCGCCTGCCGGATCCGCCGCGCGGTGTGCAGGAGCAAGCGACATTCCCCGCTGCCGTCGTCGCCGGACCGTCCGTCTACTGGAGCCTGCTCAAGCGCGTGCCGTACATGCTGACCGTGCTCGGCTACGCGGCCTACACGTTCGCCGTGGGCGGGCTCGCATTCTGGATGCCGACGTTCCTCGAGCGGGTGCGCGGCGTTCCCGACACGCAAGCGACCACCGGTTTCGGCGCCATCGTCGTCGTCACCGGCTTTCTCGGGACGTTCGCCGGCGGCTGGCTCGGGGACTACTGGCTCAAGTTCTCGCGCGAGGCCTATTTCTGGCTCTCGGCACTCACGGCGCTGCTGGCGGTGCCCTTCGCCGTCGTCGCGCTCAGCGCGCAAGCGCCCGCGATGTACTACCCCGCGACGGTCGCCGCCGAGTTACTCCTTTTCATGTCCACGGGCCCTCTCAACTCGGCGATCGTGAATCTGGTCGCCCCGGGGGAGCGCGCGTCCGCGGTCGCACTGAGCGTCTTCATCATCCATCTGCTCGGCGATGTGATCTCACCGCCCCTGATCGGTGCGCTCTCGGATGTCGCCTCGCTCGCGACGGCCGTCCTCATCGTGCCGGGCGCCATCGCAGTTTGCGGGGTGTTGTGGGTCGCCGCCGGGCGCGCCGCCCGCGCAACATCGCCTGGCTAATAGACCGGACCGCGCGCCAAATCCCCGCTCGCCGTGAGACGATGCTTCCCTCACGATAAGCTAACGGCCGGTAGGCGCCGGAGTTAACCGGTCGGCCGATGACATCGCCGTAAGGGATATTGAAGAGGCGCCGGGCGCGCGCGGAGCGCGCCGCAGCCCGGCGCCGGACTCGTGAGTTTCGTCGCACTTCTAAAGTAGTTAAATCATAGGGTTACGATATACTCGTCCACTTAGCTTGAATACGAAGTCTCCCCCCGTAGCCACCTCTCCCGCGAGCTCGGCGGAGCCTCGCGCGGAACGGCTCAACACGCGAGCGGCGGGCACGGTCGGCCTCTTTGTACTCTGCAGCCGCCTTCTCGGGGTGGTGCGTGAGCAGGTGTTCGCGGCGCTCTTCGGCGGCGGAGCGCTGATGGATGCGTTCACCATCGCGTTTCGCATCCCGAACCTGTTGCGTGACCTCTTCGCCGAGGGTGCGCTGTCCACGGCTTTCATCACGATCTTCAGCAAGACGATCGCTCTCGAGGGCGAGCAGGCCGCGTGGCGACTCGCCAACAAGATCGCGACGCTCGCCGTGCTGGTGCTGGGGGTGATCACCGTGGCCGGCGTGCTCTTTGCACCGTGGCTCGTCTCGGTGCTCGCTCCCGGCTTCATCGGGGCGAAGGCGACCCTCACGGCGCACCTCACGCGCATCATGTTTCCGTTCATCTTGCTCGTCTCGCTCGCAGCCCTCGCGATGGGGATGCTGAACGCGCGCAACGTGTTCGGTGTGCCGGCGATGGCCTCGAGCTTCTTCAATCTCGGCTCGATCATCGGCGGCGTCTGCCTCGGGTGGTGGCTCGACCCCAGCTTCGGTCCCCGCGCACTGCTCGGGCTCGCCGTAGGAACCCTCATCGGCGGAGGATTGCAGCTCTTGGTCCAGCTGCCCTCGGTGCGGCGGCTCGGCTACGTGTTTCGTCCGGACTTCCTGTGGCGCGACGAGGGGGTCAAGGCGATCCTGCGCCTGATGGGTCCGTCCGTCATCGCCGCCAGCACGACCCAGGTGAATGTGCTCGTCAACTCCGTGTTCGCCTCGGAGCTCGGCAACGGTCCGACGTACTGGCTCACCATTGCCTTTCGCCTGATGCAGCTTCCGCTCGGCATCTTCGGGGTGGCACTGAGCACGGTCGCGCTGCCGCTGCTCGCGCGAATGGCGGCCGTCGGCAACACCACGGCGCTTCGCAGCGAGCTCGCGCGCGGCATGCGTCTCGCCTTCGTGATGACCATCCCCGCGAGCGTCGGCCTGATTCTGCTCGCCGAGCCGATCATTTCCGTCCTGTACCAGCATCGCAAATTCAACGCCTACGAGACCGCACAAGCCGCGGGCGCGCTGCGTTTCTATGCGCTCGGGCTGTGCGGCTACGCGGCGCTCAAGGTGCTCGTCAATGCGTTCTACGCGGTCGACAGGCGCAAGACCCCCATGGTCGTCAGCTTCTTCGGCGTGGGACTGAATCTACTGCTCAACTGGGTGTTCACTTTCCGTCTGGGCTGGGGACATCGGGGTCTCGCATTCTCGACCGCGTGCGTCGCGACGACCAACTTCCTCATCCTGTACCTGCTCATGCGCCACCATCTCGGCCGTCTCGAGTCGCGCACCATGGCGAGCCTGCTCCTGAAGCTTGCGGTCGCCTCGGCCGTGCTCGCCGCGGTGTGCTGGGCGGGCGGGCATTTTCTGCTCGCCGGCTGGGCGACCGAGCGCTTCTGGCCGAAGCTCGGTTCGCTCATCGCCGTGATCGGGGTCGGCTCCGCGGCATTCTTCCTGTGCGCGCTCGGCCTCGGGATCAGCGAAGTGCAGGAGATCACGCGCGCGGTGCGGCGCAGGCTGCGGCGCGCGGCGGCGTCCTGATCCGTCCGCATCGCGCCCATCAAGACCCGATCAAAACTTCTCCACCCATGGCCGCAGCTCGATTTCCCAGGAAGGCCGTTCGATAGTCCGGTGTCATGGGAGGAAGAGTAGAGCACCGTGCACGCTGCGGTCCAATGTCCCTGGAGTGCCGCTCGATGACGATCGGCTATACGAACAGAACCAACCGTTGTTGGCGCTCCCCGCCGGCGCCGGTATCGTATCGCTCGGGCGCCGCGCTCGACGACTGAACCGCTTTGATTGAACACCCCCTCGTTCGATTGTGCCTTCAATCGCGTCGCGGCGGCCCACCATCACGAATCCGGAGTTCGTCGGCGCCGCTCGCATCTCAGGGCTTCAGGCGATAGCCGGTGCGAAACATCCACGTTACGGTGGCAAGACACAGCGCGAGAAAGAGGAACGTCATCGCGAGGCTGATGCCGGCGTTCACGTCCGATACGCTGTAGAACGCCCAGCGGAATCCGCTCACGAGATAGACGACCGGGTCGAACAGGGCGACCTTCTTCCAGATCCCGGGGAGCATGCTGATCGAGTAGAAGCTGCCGCCGAGGAAGGTGAGGGGCGTCACGATGAGCAGCGGCACCATGGAGAGCTTCTCCCACCCGTCCGCCCAAATCCCCACGATGAACCCGAAGCAGCTGAACGTGATCGAGGTGAGGATCAGGAAGGCGGCCATCCACAGCGGATGAGCGATCGAGAAAGTGACGAACAGGCGGGCGGTCGCGAGGATGATGACCCCCAGAATCACCGACTTGGTGGCGGCGGCGCCGACGTAGCCGAGCACGATCTCGCGTGCCGAGATCGGCGCGGACAGCACCTCGTAGATGGTGCCGGAGAACCTCGGCATGTAGATGCCGAAGGAGCCGTTCGAGACGCTTTCGGACATGACCGAGAGCATGATGAGGCCGGGTACGATGAATGCACCGTAGCTCAATCCCTCGATCGCCACCATGCGCCTGCCGATCGCCGCACCGAAGACGATGAAGTACAGCGTCGTGGAGATCACGGGCGCGGCGATGCTCTGCAGCAGTGTGCGCCAGGTGCGCGCGAGCTCGAAGGCGTAGATCGCCCGGATTGCGTGCAGGTTCATGGATCGGAATGCACGAGCGACACGAAGATGTCCTCCAGTGAGCTCTCGTTCGTCTGCAGGTCCTTGAAATCGATGCCGTGATCGCCGAGCCGGCGCAGGAGCCCGGCGATCCCCGTGTGTTGTGCCTTCGCATCGAAGGTGTAGACGAGCTCGCGCCCGTCGTCCGACAGCGCGATCGGGAATGCGGCGAGCTCGGGTGGGATAGCGGTGAGGGGAGCCTGCAGGTGCAGCACGAGCCGCTTGCTGCCGAGCTTTTGCATCAAGGCGGCCTTCTCCTCCACCACGACGAGCTCGCCCCTGTTGATGACGCCGATGCGGTCGGCCATCTCCTCGGCTTCCTCGATGTAGTGGGTCGTCAGGATGATCGTGACGCCGCTCTCCCTCAAGTGTCGCACCATCTCCCACATCGCACGCCGCAGCTCCACATCGACCCCCGCCGTCGGCTCGTCCAGGAACAGAATTCGTGGCTCGTGCGAGAGTGCCTTGGCGATGAGGACGCGGCGCTTCATGCCGCCGGAGAGCGTCATGACCTTCGCATCGCGCTTGTCCCAGAGCGACAGATCGCGGAGCACCTTCTCGATGTGGGCGGCATTGCGAGCCTTGCCGAACAGGCCCCGGCTGAAGGAGACGGTGTCCCACACGGTCTCGAACATGTCGGTCGCCAGTTCCTGTGGCACGAGGCCGATCTGCGCGCGGGCCGCGCGGAAGTCCCGGACCACGTCATGGCCGTCGGCCGTCACCGTGCCGCGGGTCGGGTTGACCAGCCCGCAGGTGATGTTGATGAGCGTCGTCTTGCCGGCGCCGTTCGGGCCGAGCAACGCGAAGATCTCACCCGGGCGGATGTCGAGGTCGATGCCCTTCAGGGCGCAAAAGCCGGACGCATAGGTCTTCGTGAGTCCGGCCACGGAGATGATCGGACGCACCGGCGCGATCTCGGGATGGTTTCCGAACGGATCGCGCGAGTATAGCGAGGCTGGGCAAGCGCCGTAACCACTTTGTCACCGGGCCGAGCGTCCTCGACTCAAATCCGCGCGCCGATGTTCAAAAGTCGACGCATCCTACCCAGCACGCCGAACGGCTCGCCCTCGATCAAGAGCGCGTTCAACAAGACCTACTGCATCTCGCTCGCGCTCGCCTCGATCAACGCCTCCCGGGGAGTGCAGGGGCTGCCGGGCGATCCGCGCACGTTCGGCGTCACGCTGCGAGCGTACGACTAAGCGCGGAGGGCGTTAGGAGGCTTCGAGCGCGGGGGTCGTGGCTTGCAACTCGCGCGCGCTCAGATGGTAGGCGAGCTGCTCCGCATGCCCGCGCAACTCCTGCACGGCCGTCGCTTCCCAGTGGTCGGCGCGCAGCATGGGGCCGATGTAGAAGAGATTGGCGGCGGCGCGGCCGCGCGCATCGATCAGTGCGCCGCAGGGTCCGGTGCGTAATCCGATCCCGAGCGGGTCCGCGACCGCCGTTCCGTCGGCGAGCAGCGAGCAGAGGAGGGGATCGCGGGAGCGGCGTGGGTCGTAGTCGGGCCCCGTGCAATTGATGACACGATCGACGAGCAACGACTGCGTCTTGCGCTCCCCGCGTGCGCGCCAGGTCACACAGACTCGATAGTCCTCGAGAGCGAGGCGCACTACGCGCCCCGCATGGACGTGGAGCTTGCCGGTCCTCGACAGCTGACGAAGCGTGGCCGCCGTCGAATCGGGAAGCCGGTGGCGATGGATGTCCCAGAACACGCGCACGTGCCTCAGGAACCGCCGCCGCTCCCCTATCGGCATACGCTGCCACAACGCCGGTGCAAGGCTGCGCACGTGCGTGATCGCCTCGCGCCAGTCGCCGCCGCGCCGCTCCACCTCGTCCGACAGCTCGCGCGTCGCCCGCAGCAGCTGCCGCGTGGAGCGCGCAGCCGCGCGCAGCAGCGCAGCCCCGTCGTGGTCGGTGTGCGCGTGACGGAACGCCGTCTGCTCGGGCGGGACAAGACCGTGGCGTGAGATGGCATGCACGACCGCATCGCCCTGCGAGCGGTCAGCTCCGGCGATCACGATATCGGCCATCGTGAGGCCCGTGCCGATCACGAGCACGGTCTCCCCGGCGCGGAAGGGCGGCGCGTTCCACGGATTTTCCGCGTACTGCGCCGAGCCCACGAGCGCCTCAGTGCCCGGCAATCGCGCCGGCGGCGGATTGCCCAGCGCAAGGACCACGTCGTCGGCGGCGAATCGGCGCCCATCCGCGAGGTGGACATCGCTCAGGAGGCTGCCGGCGGCGCGCTCGATGCGGCTGACACGGCCCTGCACGCGCTCGAGCCGCGCGTGAGGCGCAGAGGCGAGCTCGGCGCTGCGCAGCGTCCACTCGAGGTATCGCCCGTAGAGCTCCCGGGGAAGGAAGTGATCGGCGGTCGCCCCCGGCAGCCAGCGCTGCGCAAACGTCAGGAATTCCGACGGGGCGCACGAGCTTGCCGACATCCGGCCCGCGGGAACGTTCAGCAGGTAGGGATAGTCGCGCGGCGCGTAGGCAACGCCACGCGCCACCTGCGAGCGGTCCACCAGCACGATCCTGACGTTGCCAGCTCTCGAAAGGCGCAGGAGATTGATCGCCACAGCCGTCCCGCTGAAGCCGGCGCCGACGATCACGATGGTTCGCGGTTGAGCAGTCACCGTCGCCTTCCTCGCTCCGGTTGGTCACGGAGGAGCCTAGCGAAACGGCGATATCAATCCGGTAACGAAGCAGTGACAATCCGGGCGTAATCGGGCTTCGGGTCCTGGAACGCCTCATCGATGGGCACGCCGTATCCGATGGCGAGGCGATTCGTTTCGTTCGCGAGCCCGATGACCGCCAGGAGCTCGGCGTGCTGAGCGGGCGTCATCCCTTTCGCGCGCGCGCCTGCGCCGTGGGAGGCGAGGCAATACGGGCAGTTGTTCGTGACGCTCACGGCGATGTAGATGAGCTCCTTCGTGAGCGGATCGAGCGCGCCGGGTGCCATCACTTGCTTGACGTTCTGCCAGAGCCGCGCGAGCGTCGGCGGATCCTGCGCGAGGGCTTTCCAGAAGTTGTTGACCCAGTCCGTCTTGCGGGTGCGCATGATGTCGTCGTACACCGCACGGACTTCCGCTGAAGCGGCCTCGTACTCGACGAGATGCGTCATCGCGCGAGCTCTCCGGCGCCTCAGGGGAGGATCGCGAACACGCGCGCCGGGAATCCCGACCCGTCCTTGGGCTTCGGGAACGATACGACGACGAGCGCGCCGGCCTCTGGAACCTGATCGAGATTCGCGAGCAGCTCGATCTGATAGTGATTCGTGCCCAGCACATACGACTCGAGCGAGTAGTCGTCGTGCGTGGTGGCGAGGCCCGGGTCGGTGTCCGTCGTCTCGTGCCCGGAGGCCGTGATCTTGCGCACTTCGTACAGGTACTGCAGCACGGGCTTGCTCCAGCCCGGGTAGTGCGAGACGCCGTGACGGTCACGGTTTTGCATGGCGGCATCGTCGGGCCAGCGCTTGGACCAGTCGGTGCGCAGCGCGACGAACGCTCCGCTCGGGATCGAACCGTGCCTGCGCTCCCAGCTCCTCACATCGTCCATCGTGACGACGTAGTCGGGGTTGTTCGCGACCTTGCGGTGCACGTCGAGCACGACGAGCGGCAGGATCAGCTGATCGAGCGGAATCTGATCGACGGTCCGCAATCCGCGGTGAAAGTGGGCCGGAGGATCGACGTGCGTTCCCCACTGGCCGGGATGGGTGAATTCCTGGGCCCAGAATCCTCCCTTCTCGTACGTGTACAGCGTGCGGATCTTCTCGTCCTTGAAGCCCTTCCAATGCGGGATGCCGGGTGCGAACGCATGCGTGAGGTCCACGAAGCGCTTGGAGTGCAGCACCGCATAGATTTGGGTGAGCGTCGGAGGGGCCGATGCCGGGGCATCTGCGCGAGCGGTGCGCGGCGCAAGAGCGAGCACCGCCATCAACCCGGCGACGGCGAGCCAGAAGGACCGGTGTGCGTTCATGGCATCCTCTCGGTGCGCGCAACCGTTCGCGCACGACCTCGGCGCCATGATACGTCAAGCGCGGCCGAGTTCGCGGCCGGAGAGCGGGAGTGCCGGCCCTCGCCGCGGGATTCTCAGGCGCAGACAGCCGTCTCGAGCGGTCGGCGGAGCATCACCGACGGGCCCCCGCGACGTACGGCGCTTCGCGGCGAGGCTTCGTGTGCCGTTTCCGTGGAGCCGCGGAGCACGCTGACCCAGCGAATGAGCTCGAGGGGGGACGGCAGCCGCTCCGGAGCCCCATACGCGTACGTGCGGTGGATGTGCAACATCGGGTCTACGATCATGACGAATCGCTCACGGAGCGCGACGATCGCCTCGAGCAGACGGCGTGCGCCGAGATCGAGCCAGTCGCGGGAGCGCTTCGCAGGCTCGTCGATCAGCACGGCCCGCTCGTCGCCGGTCGCCTGAGTGACCCAGCCCGCATCGAGGCGGCCCGTGGACTTCGCCAGCGCGAGCGGCCGAACGCCGTCCGCGCGGAGCGCGTCTCTCAGGATGGCATGCCAGCGATCCGACTCCAGCTCGCAGCGAACGAAGTCGTCCGGATGCGAGATGAGCAATGTCCAGTCGTCATCGAGCCAGGAGCGCAGCGCAACGGCCCCAGGCGCAATCTCCGTGCCGCCTGCCGCTCGATATCCCGGAACCACGAGAGTGGCCATGACGCAATCCTCCACGTGATGATCGATCCGCCGCGGATCGTTCCGTGGAGCGCAGTCTCACGGATGGGCGGTAGGATTGTCAGTCGCACCACGGTTATGTTTCGGTCGCGGCGACCCGCGAGGCACTCGGATGGGCACTCCCGTGCGCTCAGAAGATCAGCGCGAACTGTGTCGTGAGCACCTCTTCCTCGGGGCGATTGCCGTGCAGCGCATCGCCCTCGAAATGTGTGATTTCGTAGTCGAGCTGCACCCTGAAAATGTCGGTGAGGTACCAGTTGACCCCGGTCCCGACCGCATGTGCCGCGCTCGCGGCGGTCGCGATATTCGCGAAGGAAAGCGCCCCGTCGCTGAAGGCGTCGTTGTCGAAGTGGATCGAATGTACGCGAGCCACGAGCTCCACGGCGCCGAAGCCTCCCTGTCCGATGGGGTGGTTCGGCCTGGCAGTGTCGTAGGCTTCATCCTCGCCGGTAAGGAAGTAGTAACCCTGCACCTCCCAGGCCCGGTTCTCGAGCGTCGCGTCCCGCGTGCTCTTCAAGGTCAAATCCCGCTGGACCTGCTGGTCTTCCTTCACGTACTCGCCGAGCAGGCCGAACGATCGATAGTAGTAGTTGGCCTGCGGAACCCACCGGCGCTCGATACCGTGCGCGACCGTCGCGTTGTTGAAACCCGTCGCAGTGTCGCTGCGGTACGAGAACATCGGCTGCTGTCCGGGCGTCTTGTCGCTCGCGAGCAGGCTCGTCGTGGAAGTCTTCGTGGTGGTGCCGGTGGCGTTCACGTACGTCCCTGCAATTCCCAGCCCGAGCTTCTCGAGCCCGCTCAGGTCCGTCTGGATGAAAGGGTGGCTGAACACGCGCGCATCGTAGGTGAATTTGCCGCTGGAATCGGTATCGGGAGTGGCGAGCGCGTCGGTGCTGCCGCCGTCGGGGGCGCCATCGAAGACACCGGCCTGGTACGTCAGGATCCCCTCGTCGAGCTCCCCGCTCGCCTGAAACCCGAGGTCGCGGTAGGGAAGCAGATCGGCGGTCAGCGAGGCCTCTATGAAGCGCGCATAGCGCTCGAGCTGCAGCCGCTCGAGGCCCACTGGCGCCTTGAATTTCCCGGCCGTCAGGACGAGCCACGTTTCGGCACGGGCATCGATCCAGGCGTCCTGAACGATCGCCTTGCCTTGTCCGAAGTCCGGCATGAAGCGGAAGTCGAAGATGTCATCGAACGTCCCTTCGAAAATCGGCCGCGCCTTGCGGACGAGAAAGGTATCGGCCGTCGCCGGCGTGTAGGAATCGAGGAAGGTCCGATAGTCCATCGAGAGGTTCGTCTCGAAGTGGAAGATGGCCGAGTGATCCGCCGTCTCCCATGTGAATCCGCTCTCTCCGAAGGTGCCGCTCAGCGCATCGGCGCTCGCCGCATTGGCGTTCGCGCTCGCGGGACCTGCGGACTGCAGTGCCTCGTCGGACGCCAAGCGCTTCTCGAGGTCGCGGATCTGTTTCTCGGCGCGCTGCAGCGCCCGATTGAGGGCCTGCAGATCGTCACTTCCCGATGTGCTAGAGCCCTGGGAATTGCCCGACCCCGCCGCATCCTGTGCATCGGCGGCCGGCGCCGCCGCTTGCTCGGCGGTCGCGCCATTCGCTGTCGCGCTGGCCGCGCTCGTGGCGGCCGCGGCGGCGTGACGTGCGAGCAGCGCGAGCAGCAGGCCAGCGAGCAGGGAGGAAGTGACATGAGACCGCCGGGTATTTCTGTGCGTCCCGGTCTGTGGCGAAAAAACCATGGATGATCTCCCCGTACGTTCAAACGTGCGCCACGAATGTGGTCGCGCCGCTGAATCATGCGGGGCGCGCGGTAGCCGTGTCGGTATCGCGCCGGTAACAGGTGGGTTAGCAAGCCCTAAGTCCGGGCTGGCTGCACCTCAAGTGAGCTTCTTGACGTAATCTCTCAGGGCTTGGCGCTCGCGGCCAGCGTCCATCCGCCGCCGAGGTCGGTGATGAGGCTCACCGCCGCGGTTTGCTCGGAAATCTCCATCTGCACGAGCGACACCCGCGCGGTGAGCGCAGCCGTTTGAGCAACGACGACCGTGGTGAAGTCCACCGTGCCCGCCTTGTACTCGTTGAGCGTCAGCCGCTCGTTCTCGTCGGCCGCATCCGAGGCGCTCTTGAGAATCCCGTACTGCTGCTTGTCCCAGTCGACCGAGGCGAGATCGTTCTCGACGTCCTGGAACGCCGTGAGGATCGTTTGGAAGTAGGTCGCCACTTCCTGGCGGTACGCGGCGCGGGCCTCGGCGACTTTTGCCTGGGTGCCTCCGAAGTTGAAGACCGTGTCGGAGGCCGAGAGCACGGCGTCGCGCGTCGCGTTGACGGCATGGAAGAGTGTCCCGAAGTCCGTCGAGAGGAACCCGTACGTGCCGGTGAGCGTGAGCTGCGGGAAGTAGTTCGCTTCTTGCACCCCGACGTTCGCGTTGGCGGCCGCCACGTTGTGCTCCGCGGCCATGACGTCGGGTCGGCGCCGGAGGAGTGCGGAGGGGATGCCGGTCGGGATATCCGGAATCGTCGTATTCCAGCCGTTTCGCGCGGCGATGTGGAAGTCGCTCGCGGGCTTGCCGACGAGTGCGGCGATGGCATCCTCGAGCTGCACACGCGCCAGCCGGGCCGCAGCCTGCTGCTGCCGGGCCGCGAAGACCGAGCTTTCCGCCTGGAGCACGTCTGTCTTGGGCACCGTTCCGGCCTTGTAGCGGTTCTGCGTGATCACGAGCGTCCGCTGATAGGCGGTCACGGACGCCCCGAGAAGCTCGATCTCGGCGTCCTCTCCGCGCAGCTGCAGGTAAGCCGTCGCGAGCTGGTTCTGGGCGGAGAGCCGGGCATAGGCGAGATCCGCGAGGTCGGCGCGGGCGGTTTCCTGCGCGTTCTCCAAGGTGCGCCGCAGCTGTCCCCAGACGTCGAGCTCCCAGGTCGCAGTGCCGCTCACTTGATTGATTTGCTCCGTACCGGAGCTCGCGCCGGATCTGGCGCTGCTGTTCGAGCCCGGCACGCCGAGGCTCGAGATCGGGGAGCTTCCCGCGCCACTCTTCACGCGCTCGACGCTCGCGCTCGTGCTGATCGAGGGAAAGAAGGACGAGCGCGCCAGTCGCACCGCCGCGACCGCCTGGTCATAGGCGGCGACCGCCTCGGCGAGATTCTGATTGGAGACATCCACCTGCTCGATCAGCTGATCGAGCATCGGATCGCGAAACAGACTCCACCAGCGATCCGGCGGCGTCGCCGTCGAGGTGCCCGCCACGGCGTTCTTGTAGCGCGCAGGCGTTTCCATCACCGGCCGCTTGTAGTTCGGTCCCACCTCGCAGCTGCAGAGCGCCACGACGGCGAACAGCGCGAGCGCGGGGATGTGCGCAGATCTCGGCATCCGTGAACCTCTGAGGTAATCGGTCATGGGCAGGACGGGTCGATATGCGACTCGGTCGCGGGCATGCTCTCGGGGCTCAAACCGCCTCCGGCTGAGCGCCGTCCGCCTCCCGGGTCAGGTAGCGCTCATCCACTCGCGGCCGGCGCAGCTTGTCGAGGTAGAGGTACACCACCGGCGTCGTGAAGAGCGTGAGCAGCTGGCTCACGAGCAGCCCCCCCACGATGGAGACGCCGAGCGGCTGGCGCAGCTCCGCGCCTTCCCCGAACCCGATCGCGAGCGGCAAGGCGCCGAACGCCGCGGCGAGCGTCGTCATCAGAATGGGACGGAAGCGCAGCATGCAGGCCTCGCGAATCGCCTCGCGGGAGGAGAGACCGCGCGCGCGCTCGCCGTCGAGCGCAAAGTCGATGATGAGGATCGCGTTCTTCTTGACGATCCCGATCAGCAAGATGACTCCGATCAGCGCGATGATGGAGAACTCCATGTGGAACACGAGCAAGGCGAGCACGGCGCCGGCGCCCGCGGAGGGGAGCGTTGAGAGGACCGTGAAGGGATGCACGTAACTTTCGTAGAGGATGCCGAGCACGATGTAGATGGCGACCAGCGCGGCGGCGATCAGCACCGGCTCATCGCCCACCGAGGTCTGGAAGGTCCTTGCCGTGCCCTGGAAGCTGCCGTGGATGCTCGCCGGCATCTCGATCGTGTTCTCCGCATCGGCGAAGGCGGCGGCGGCATCGCTCAAGGAGTACCCCTGGGCGAGATTGAATGCGATGGTGGTCGCGAGCGCGGTGTTCTGGTGGTTCACGGAAACCGGCGCCGAGGTAGTCCTGAACTTCGCGATCGCCGACAGGGGAACCATCGTATCGGCCGTCGTGCTGATCGCGTTGCCGGTGGAGGCATTGCGCACCTCGAGGAGCGGGGCGACCGGCGGTGATCCACACGCGCTGCTGCTGGGATTCGGCGGTGCGGCGGTCACGTAACTCGTCACGTTGCCGAGGCTCGCCGCGATACCCGTCGGCGGCTTGGCGCTCTCAGTCGTCGAATTCGTGGTGTTCGTGCCGTAGGCGTTGCTGGTTGGGATGCTCGCTGGGAGACTGTTGCCGCACTTGGTCGCGGCGGGCGCGGCGCCGCCTCCACCCATGGCCGTGCCGGTGGCTCCCCCGCCCGCCGAGGGTGCGCTCATGCCCGTCGTTCCCTGACCCGCTCCCGATCCGCCGGCACCGCCGGTCGTCCCTTCGCCGGCGTAGACCACGCCTGTGCCGAGCGCTTGCTCGGTCGTGGTGGGAGTACCCGAGCTCTCGTTGGTCGGTATGCTGGACGGGGCCTGCGCCGCTGCAGCGGTCGCGCTCGTGCTGGTGGCTCCGGGGGCGCTCGTGGACGGAGCCGCCACGACCGAGCTGGTGCCGGGCGACCCCGGTGTGGTGATGGTCGAGGCCGTGAGCGGCGCCCCGGGGGTCGTGAGCGCACTCACCGTCACGCTGCTCGAGCCGCTGCCGCCGCCGCCGCCGGCTGCCGCGGTCGTGGTGCTCGTCGTCGCGTTGAACGCCGAGGCGCCCGATGCATTTCCCGCGGCCGTGGCCGCAAGCCCCTGTGTCGGGACGGCGGCCTGGCCCGTTTCGATGTAGACATCATTGAGCGCCGACGGCTCCCGTGTATACCGGGGATCGACGTCCATCGCCACGTGGTACTGATTGAGGACCGAGTAGATCGTCGCCACCAGCTCCTGGCCGAAAGCGTCGTAGAGAATGTTGTCGATGTTCACCGCGGCGATGCCAAGACGCGCGGCGGTATCGCGATCGATGTCCACGTACGACTCGAGTCCGTGCTCTTCCTGATCGGTATCGACGTCCGTCACGGCGGGCTCGAGCTTCATCTGATTGGCGAGCAGCGTCGCCCAGTGCCTCAGCTGCTCGATGTTGTCGGCCTGCAGGGTGTACTGATACGCCGCGTTGGCATAGCGACCCCCGATCTGCATGTCCTGCACGGGATTCATGAAGATCCTGAGACCCGTCACGCGATCGAGCTGTGGACGCAGCCGCGCGATCACTTGCTGGCCGCTCAAGTGTTCCGGCCGCTCGGCGCGCGGCTTGAGGGAGATGAACATGAAGCCCGAGCCGGCGCGAGTGCCCCCGGTAAAGCCGACCACCGTGGCGACCGCCGGGTCACGATGGATGATCCCGACCACCTGCTTCAGCTTCTGCTGCGTCTCCTGGAACGATATCGACTGATCCGCGCGGATGCCGCAGTTGATCTGGCCGGTGTCCTGCTGCGGGAAGAAGCCCTTGGGGACAATGACAAAGAGGTACACGTTGAGCGCGATGGTCCCGAGGAGCAGCACGAGCATCACGGGGGCGTGGTCGAGCGACCAGTCGAGCGCGCGCCCATACGCGGCGAGGGTGCGAGCGAACAGCTGGCGCGTCCACTCGACCATCCGGTTCGGCGCGTGTGGGGCTCCATCCGGTGCGGGCGGCTTGCCCGGCTTCAGCACGAAGGCGCACATCACCGCCGTGGTCGTGAGGGAGACGGCGAGCGAGATGAGCACGGCCGAGGAGAGCGTCAGCGCGAATTCGCGGAACAATCGACCCACGATCCCGCCCATGAAGATGAGCGGTACGAACACCGCCACGAGCGAGATGCTGATGGAGAGCACCGTGAAGCTCACTTCGCGCGTGCCCGCGAGCGCGGCCTCGAAGCGGCCCATGCCCGCCTCGAGGTGGCGCGAGACATTCTCGAGCACGACGATGGCGTCGTCCACGACGAATCCCGTCGCGACGGTGAGCGCCATGAGCGAGAGATTGTTCAGGCTGAAGCCGACGAGGTACATCACCCCGATCGTGCCGAGGAGGGAGCTCACGACCGCGATGGCGGGAATGAGGGTCGCGCGCACGCTCGAGAGGAATAGGCTCGTGACCAGCACGACGAGCAGCAGCGCAATGAGCAGCGTCGTTTCGACCTCGTGGAGCGAGGCGCGAATGGAGATCGTGCGGTCCGAGGCGGTGGACAGGGTGATGTCGCTCGGAAGCTCGTGGCGCAGCTCCGGCAGCATCGCGTTGATGGCGTCGACCGTCTGGATGATGTTGGCGTCCGGCTGCCGCGTGACGATGACGATGATGGCGGGCTCGCCGTTGAACAACCCCATGTTGTGGATGTCCTCGACGCCGTCGTACACATGCGCCACATCCTTGAGGAGCACCGCCTCGTTGTTGCGGTAGCCGACGACGAGGTTGCTGAAATTGGCGGCCGAGCGCCCGGTGTCGTTCGTGTACACCTGCCAGCGCATCGAGCTGTTCTCGACGACGCCTTTCGGCCGATTGGGATTTGCGGAGTTGAGCGCCGCACGCACGTCATCGAGGCTGATGCCGTACTCGGAGAGCGAGTAGGGCACGACGTCCACCCGCACGGCGGGCAGCGATGCCCCGCCGAGCTCGACGTTGCCCACGCCGGGCACCTGCAACAGCCGCTGCTCGATGATATTCGACACCTCGTCGTAGATGTCGCTCAACGTCTTGGTGCGCGACGTGAGCGCGAGAATCATGATGGGCGCTTCGGCCGGATTGGCCTTGTGATACGTCGGATTGCTGCGCAGCGTGGCCGGAAGATCGACGCGCGCGGCGTTGATCGCGGCCTGCACATCGCGTGCGGCTCCGTCGATGTCGCGGTTGAGATTGAACTGCAACGTGATCTGCGTCTGGCCGGTGCGGCTCTGCGAGGTCATCTCGGTCACGTCGGCAATCACGCCGAGGTGCTTCTCGAGGGGCTCGGCGACGCTGACTCCCATGGTCTCGGGGCTCGCCCCGGGGAGCTGCGCGGTGACCTGGATCGTCGGGAAGTCCACCTGCGGGAGCGGGGAGACGGGCAGGAAAAAGAACGCCGCGACGCCCGCGAGCAGCAGCCCTGCCGTGAGGAGTGTCGTGCCGACGGGGCGGCGAAGGAAGGGCTCGCAGAGGTTCATGTCGCCGGATGACCGGTGGGCGGCGCTTCGTAGCCGTAGCGCTTGGTCAGACGGTCGAACGCCAGATAGATCACCGGTGTTGTGAAGAGCGTCAGCAGCTGGCTCACGATGAGCCCGCCGAAGATCGAGATGCCGAGGGGACTGCGCAGCTCGTGGCCGACGCCCGTGCCGAGCATCAGCGGTACGGCGGCGAACAGCGCCGCCATGGTCGTCATGAGGATCGGCCGGAACCGCAGCAGCGCCGCTTCGTGAATCGCCTCGCGCGGGCTCTTGCCGCCCGCGCGCTCGGCGTCGATCGCGAAGTCGATCATCATGATCGCGTTCTTCTTGACGATGCCGATCAACAGCACGATGCCGATGATGCCGATCACATCGAGGTCCTTGCCCGTGATGAGCAGCGCGAGCAAGGCTCCCACGCCCGCCGAGGGCAGGGTGGAGAGAATCGTGAGCGGATGAATGAAGCTCTCGTAGAGCACCCCGAGCACGATGTAGACGCACACCACGGCGGCGAGGATCAACCAGAGCTCGTTCGCGAGGGAGGCCTGGTAAGCGCCGGTTGCACCGATAAAGACGGTGGTGATGCTCGGCGGCACGCCGATCTCGCGCTCGGCATTGCGGATGGCGTCCACGGCGCGGCCGAGCGAAACGTGTGGGGCCGTATCGAACCCGATGTTCGCGGCGGGAAACTGCTCGGCGCGACTGATCTGGAGCGGCGAATTCTGCACCTTGACCGAGGCGATGCTCGTCAAGGGCGTCGGCGTACCGGAGCCCGTCGTGACGTTGACGAGATCGAGCTGATTGGGGTTCTTGACGATCCCGGGCTTCTCCTCGAGGATCACGCGGTACTCGTTGGTATCCGTGAAGATTGTCGAGATGATGCGTTGGCCGAAGGCGCTGTAGAGCGCCTCGTCCACGGTCGCAGCCGTCACGGCGAGGCGGCCCGCCGTATCGCGGTCGATGTCGACGAGCACCGCGAGACCCTGATTGAAGGTGTCGGACACGACGTTACGCAGCTCCGGCGCTTGCTGCAGCTTCGCAACGAGCGCCTTCGTCCAGCTGGTCACCTGGTCGGGGTCCGCCCCCTGCAGCGCGAATCGATACTGGGTCGGACCGCTCTGCGCATCGATCGTCAGGTCCTGCACCGGCTGCAGGTACAGCGCCACACCGGGAACGGCAGCGACCCGCTGGTACAGGCGCGCCATGATCACGTCCTGTCCGGGGCGGTCGTGGGCGGGCTTGAGATTGATGATCATCCGGCCGACGTTGATCGCGGTGGAGTTGACGCCGTCGACGCCGACGAAGGAGCTCAGGCTCTCGACGCCGGGGTCTTGAAGGATGGCGCTCGCGACCTGCTGCTGCAGCTCCTTCATGCGCGCGAAAGAGATCGACTGGCGCGCATCGATCTCGGCCATCAGCTCGCCCGTATCCTGCGTCGGGAACAATCCCTTCGGCATGAAGAGGTACAGCACCGCGGTGAGCAGCAGCGTGAGCAGTGCGACCGCGAGAGTCGCCCGCTGGTGCTCGAATACCCACTCGAGCGTTCGGTCGTATTTTGCGACCACCCTGTCGAACCCGATCTGCCAGTAGTGACCTATTCCGGCAGCCGGGACGTGCGGCTCCTGTTTCAGCCAGCGGGCGGAAAGCGACGCCGTGAGGGTGAGCGAGACGACCGCCGAGATGACGATCGTGATCGCGAGGGTCACGGCGAACTCGCGGAACAGGCGCCCCACCACATCGCCCATGAACAGGAGCGGAATGAGCACGGCGACCAGCGACACGGTGAGGGAGATGATCGTGAAGCCGATCTGCTCGGCGCCCTTGAGCGCCGCCTGCAACGGGCGCAGTCCCCCTTCGAGATAGCGCGAGATGTTCTCGATCATCACGATGGCGTCGTCCACGACGAAGCCGCTCGCGATGGTGAGTGCCATGAGGGAGAGGTTGTTGATGCTATACCCGAGGAAATACATCGCGGCGAACGTGCCGACGAGTGATATGGGCACGGCGAGTCCCGCGATGACCGTGGCTTGCGGGCTATGGAGAAACAGGAAGATGACCAGCACCACGAGGAACACGGCGAGCAGCAGCTCGAGCTCCACGTCGCGAACGGAGGCGCGGATCCCGATCGTGCGGTCCGAGAGAATGTCAACGTGCATCCCTGAGGGCAGGCCCGATTCCATCGCCGGGAGCTGCGTCTTGATGGCGTCGGCCGTCTCGATGACGTTGGCGCCGGGTTGGCGCTGCACGTTCACGATGATCGCCGGATGCGTGTTCTCCCAGGCGGCGAGCTCGTCGTTCTCCGGTCCCTCGACGATCTGGCTCACGTCTGCGAGCCGGACCGGGTCTCCGTTGTGATAGGCGATGATCAGATTGCGGTAGTCGTCGACCGTGAGCAGCTGATCGTTCGCGTTGATGGTGTAGGAACGAGTCGGTCCGTCGAAGCTCCCTTTGGCCTCGTTGGAGTTTTGATTGCTGATCACGGTGCGCAGCTGATCGAGCGTCAGCCCGATCGAGGCGAGGAGCTGCGTGTCCACCTGGATGCGGATGGCGGGCCGCGAGGCGCCGTTCACCGTCACGAGGCCGACGCCCGGGAGCTGCGAGATCTTCTGCGCGAGGCGTGTCTCGACGAGGTCCTCCGCTGCGGTGATGGGCATCGTGCTCGAGGTGACTGCGAGGGTCAGGATCGGCGCATCCGCGGGGTTGACCTTCGCGTAGAGGGGGGGCGCCGGCAGATCCTGCGGAAGCAGTGTGTACGAGGCATTGATCGCGGCCTGCACCTCCTGCTCCGCCTCGTCGAGTGGAATCTGCAGTGAGAATTGCAGGGTCAGCACCGAGGAGCCGGCCGCGCTGATCGAGGACATGCGCTCGAGCCCCGGCATCTCCCCGAACTGGCGCTCGAGCGGGGCGGTCACCGTCTGGCTCATCACCTCCGGGCTCGCGCCGGGATAGTTCGTGGTGACCTGGATCGTCGGGTAGTCCACCTCCGGCAGCGCGGAAAGCGGCAGGAAGTGAAAGCCCACGAGGCCCGCGAGAACGATCGCGACCATGAACAGAGAGGTCGCGACGGGACGAAGGATGAAGGGGCGTGAAGGACTCATCGGGAGGGAACCGGACGTGAAGGACTCGTGCCAATCAAGCGAGAAGGATTCGACCGAATTCGAACCGGCGTGGCGGATTCACGCAGACCCACACCACGTTCGGCCGGTGCCCGCCGGCGCTCACCCGCTTGGCGGTCGCGCGTCGGACGGGTCATCGCTCGAGCGGCGATGACGCCCGCCCTTTGCGCCTTTCCGATCCTGCCCGAAGCCTCGGTAGGGGTAAGCGCTCCGGGTCTGACCGGGGAGCCGCACGGTCGCGCCATCGACCAGCCGGTCACCGCCTTCGGTCACCACGCGCTCGCCGCCGGCGAGGCCCGAGGCGATCGACACATCGTCCCCATCCGCCGGGCCGGTCTTGACGAGCTGAATGTGGACCGTGCTGTCGGGAGCGATGACGTACACGTAGTCCCCGTTCGGGCCATGGCGCACAGCGGCCGAGGGGACCACGATCGCATCCTTCAGGGTGTCCACGAGCAGCCGGACGTTAACGAACTCCTGCGGGAAAAGGGCCCCGTCATCGTTGCTGAAGCGCGATTTGGCGCGCACGGTGCCCGTCGAGGCGTCGACCTCGTCGTCGAGCGCGAGGAACGCGCCGTGACCGAGCACGTGCGTGCGGGTGCGATCGAGGACCGTCGTGGGCAGCTGCGCGCCCGCCTTGAGCCGCTCCTGCAGCTCCGCGATCGCATCGGCGGGCAGGGCGTACATCACGTCGATGGGTGTGAGCTGAACGATATTGGCGACGCCGTTCGTCAAGCTCGGCGTGACGTAGTTGCCCGGATCTTCGGGACGGATGCCGACGCGTCCGCTGATCGGCGCGGCGACCGTCGTCCAGTTCAGATTCAGCTGCGCGGAGTCGAGCGCCGACTTGTCGGTGGCCACCATGGCCTCGAGCTGCTTCTGCGTGGCGGAATCCGTATCGAGCTGCTGCTGCGCGAGGGAATCCTGTTTGACGAGGATCTGGTCGCGCTTGACGATGACGCTCTGATTGGCGAGGTTCGCCGCGTCTCGATTGAGACTGCCTTGGGCCTGCTCGAGGGCCAACTTAAACGGGCGCGGATCGATCTGCACGAGCGGATCGCCCGCCTTGACCATCTGGCCCTCATGATAATAGATCTTCGTCATCACCCCCGAGACCTGGGCCTGGACCACGGCGGTTGCAAGCGGCACCACCTCACCGAGCGCGTCGAGATAGATCGGCACGTCCTGGTGCGAGGCGGTGGCGAAGCCCACGGCGGTCGCTGCCAGCCGGAATCGCGCGGCACGGCCCATCTGTCCTGTTGCGTTGCGATGGGCGAGGTACCAGCCCAGGGCACCGAGCAGCGCGAGACCGAGGAGCACGAGGAGCATGCTCGTCACCTGCGAGCGGCGAATGCGCTGTCCCGTCTGCCGCCACCAAGGCTCGCGCAGCTGCAACGGCGGCAGCTCCAGTTCGCTGGTTCTCGATACGTCGTTCATGTGTTACCCGGTGAATCGCCGGCGCCCGAGGACGAAGACCATCCCGCGCGGGCCGACGATACGGACTCTACGCGACTCCGTCGACGCCCGTGCCACGAAAGGTGCGGCAGGAGGCATGGACGGCCCGAAAGGAGGAATGAGCTCTCCAGTGTCGATTCATCCGCTGTTTGTGCAGTTTAGCCGGCCCCGAGTTCCGCGGGGAAATGTGTGCGAATTGTGCAGATAGACCCTCACAATCGATTACAAACGAGCTCGATGGGTCGAGTCCGCGGCCGAGCGGGGGCCGCGCGGCTAGCGTGCGCCGCCGGCCGAATTTGAATCGCCGGCCAGCACGCGCGCGGGCAGACTCAATCCGGTCACGATGAGCGAGTCCTCGAGCGCGTACCGTCCGGTCCATGGCGGGGGTGAGAGGCCCGCGAGCGCGAGTGCCTTGCAGGGTAGGACGCCGAAGGCGTGCGGCTCGATGCGGATGCGCACGTCGGCGAAGTTGAGCCACTGGCGGGTGAGGGGAAACTGGCACTTGAAGAAGGCCTCCTTCGCGCTGAACAGTATGCTTGCCATGCGATCCGCCTCGGCCGCCGGCAGGCCCTCGAGCGAGCGCAGCTCCTCCCGCGTCGCGATTTGACGCCAGAGCCTGCGATGCACCGCGCTCACGAGCTCGGCGTCGATCCCGAGAGCCCCGAGCGTCGCTTGGCGCGCGGCGACGACGCCGCAGAACCCCGCCGTGTGCGTGATGCTTCCCGTGACGCCGGCAGGCCACAGCGGCTCCCGATCGGCCCCCACGCGCAGCGGGAAGTCTGCAATCGCAAGCTCGGCGAGCGCCCGGCGGGCGCAGGCGCGTCCCGCGGCGAACTCCCCGACACGCTTCGGAACGGCGCGCGCGACGTACTGCGCCTCCTCGGCGTGCAACGTCTCCAGCCCGAGCGGCTGCCGCGCTTCAAAGGCGACGACGCCCTCGGTAAACAGCCCGCCGAGCAGGCGGGAGGCGCGAATGTTCCCGCTTTCCATGCAACCAGCACCCGTCTCAACGCCCGCTTCGATCAGCAAAGATGCCATCGCGCGCGCGGCCTTGCAAAATGTTCAACGCCAGGACAAACAAACGAGCGGGATCGAAGCCGGACGGCGCGAATATTAGAATTTGGTCAATCTATCAGAACTGGGTTAAGATATTAGAGTTAAGCGATAGTGTTAGAGTTGCGTTAGTTGGTGTTAGAATGAATCTCGGCGGGATTCAACCCGCCGGTCTCAAGTCCAGTATCCATCGGAGCCTTACATGCCACGTCCACGTCGAAAGAGAGTTCTCTGGACCCCAGTTGAATTGAAGCTGCTGAAGAAGCTCGCCGGCCGGCAAGGGGTTCGCCGCATCGCTCGGCAGCTGAAGCGGAGCGAAGCTGCCGTGCGCTTCAAGGCCTGGCAGAAGCGCATCAAGCTCGCCGTCAAGAAGGCCTGACACCGCGGCTCGCCCCGCGCGGAATGCGGCGGGGCGAGCAACGGCCGGCACCCCTCCTCAGGTACCTCGCTCGGTCGCAGCGACACCCCTTCCGGACCGTTCGGTTGCACGCCTGGACGTCTGCTCCGCGTGTGCGCGTCGGCTTGCGCCTCGAAGCTCGGCGGGGTAGTGTCGCTCGAGGCGCAACTGCTCCACCGAGCGGCCATTGGGGGAATGTGTATGCGGGCCGTGATGGTTGCCGCTGTCTTGTGGGCCGTCGTGCCGCTCGCGGGCGCGCAATCTCAAACCGACGCTGCGGTTCAAAGGGCGAAGGACTGCAACGCCGCCACCCGCGGCCAGAGCCTTTCGGAGGCGCAGTACCGCTCGTTCATACGCGCGTGTCTCGCCTCCACCGACCGTCCGCGTGACGTGCTCAAGTCCGCGCGCTCCATCGAGCGGCTCTGCAACACCATCGCGAACGACCGTCAGCTCACCGCGCAGGATCGGGTGACGTTCATGGAGAGCTGCCGCCGCAAGGGCGGGTGAGTCAGCGCTGCGGTGTGCGCGCCTTACGGCGCACCTTGCCGGGCGCCGCGGAGGTGTCGCGTCCGGATTTGCGGCGCGCGCGCTTCAATGCCTTGTGGGTCGCCGCGGCACGCCGGCGCGCTCGCTTGGCTTCCCGCTTCGCCTCCTTGTAGCGCTTGCGGGCCCGCTTCATCTCCTCCTTCGCGAGCCGTACGTTCTGCTTCGCAACCTCGACCCGCAGGCGCGCCCGTGCCGCCGTGGCGGCGAGGTCCGTCGTGGCGGTGACGTCCCCGGCTGCCTGCGGTTCCTTGGTCGCAGCTGATGACTTGGAGCCGACGCGATTTCGCATGCTCAGCCTTTCCCGAGCTTGGCGGCTGGGAGTGTCACACAAGCTCCGCTCACGTGCCACCGCAGGGTGGCCGTTGAACGTTCGTGTTGTGAGAGAATGCGCTCGATGACGGAGCGCGCCCGTTCTCGCGGTCTCATGTCCTCGGTCCGCCGCTGGCTCGGCGGGCGGTCGACGCAGGTCTCACCGACGGTGTTGCCGGATCCGGCATCCCCGGCACGCGCGGAGCTCGATCCGCGGGTCGGTGTGATGCTCGCCGAGTGGCAAGAGATTCTCGCGAGCTTGCGCGCGTGCGCGCGCCAACGCCTCGCGCAGCTCACCGTTTTCCTCGCCGCCGCGGCGCTGACCGCCACCGCCTATCTGCCGCTCGCGACGGCGCCGGCAGGGCTGCGCCATATCGCACGCTGGATGCTGCCGGCGCTCGGTGCGCTCCTCGGCGTCGTCTTTCTCATTCTGGAGATCGGCCTCTCTGCGTACCGGCACGAGCTCGCGCGGCGCGCGCGGCAGATCGAGACGGCCATCCAGATTCTGTTGCCGGATATCGGGCACGTGAGAGCGCTCGCGCTGCTCACCGATTTCGATCCCGAGACGAGCGCCTGGGTCCGGATGGCCACCTGGATCATCGCGGCCCTCTACGGCCTCATTCTGCTCGCCTGGATGGTCGCGCTGCTCGCAACGGCAGTCGGGTCGGCCTCCTGAGGCGGCATCTCGATCGGCGGTTCGCGAGGTTGCCCTCGCGGCGCTCCGGAGGTAACGTCTCGCGCGTCGAGTCGTGCGCCGTGCGCCGGTGACATGTCAACGGAGCTCTATTTCTTTCAGCCTCTCGGCACGAATTCCGGGCGCGTGTATCTCGCGTTGCTCGAGAAGGGGGTCGAGTTCACCGAACGCGAGCTCGACGGGCGTCAGTTCGAGCATCTGAGGCCCGAGTACCTCGCCATCAATCCACGGGGCCAGGTGCCCGCGCTGGTGCACGACGGGCGCGCCCTCACCGAGGGAGCGGCGATCTGCGAGTACATCGACGAGGCGTTCGCGGGGCCGCCGCTGCGCCCGCCCGACTTGCGCGAGCGGTGGAGCATGCGACGCTGGTGCCGCGTCATCGAGAACGACATCGGTCGGGCGCTCATGATGATCCACTGGAACCGGATCGTGCCGGCCTTCGTCGGGGCGCGCACGCGCGAGGAGGTCGAGCGCATCATCGCCCGCGTTCCCGACCCCGACCGACGCCGCGCCTGGCGCAGGGCCTACCTCCAGGAGACGCCGGCCGCGGAGCTCGCGGAATCGCAGCGGCGGGTGCAGGAGAGCTCCGAGCGCATCGAGGCGACGCTCGCGCGCACACCCTGGATCACGGGGGCGAGTTACTCGCTCGCCGATATCGATCTGTTCAACTTCTACGCCTTCGTTGCGCGCTGGTCGCCCGAGATCGTCAACGAGCGCGCGACGCCGCACACCATGAGCTGGATCAAGCGCATGGAAGAGCGTCCGGCCGTGCGCGCGATGCGTGCGCGCACGCGCCTGCCGGCGAACCCGAGCTGACGCCACACGGGGCCCGCTCCATGCTCGATCTCTATCACTGGGAGCCGCACGGAGCCTCGGCGCGCGTCCTGATCGCGCTCGAGGAAAAGGGGCTCCCGTTCACGGGCCACTACGTGGACGTGCTCGCCTTCGAGCATCACCGGCCGCAGTTCCTGAAGCTCGACGCAAACGGGCGAGTTCCCATCCTGGTGCACGATGAAGTCCCATACACCGATGCGACCGCGGTTTGCGAGTATCTGGAAGAAGCGTTCGAGGACGCGGCGCTCATGCCGCAGGAACCCGCGGGGCGGTGGCAGGTGCGCGCGTGGCAGAAATATGTCGACGACGCCTTCGCGGCCTCGGTGTCGGAGCTCGCCTGGGACGCGTATGGCGCGCGCGCGCTCGCCGCGTTGCCGCCGGATGCATTGCGCGCCGCCATCGAGCGTATCCCGGCGCGCGAGCAGCGCGAGGCCTGGAGCGCGGCCGTAGCGGGCCTCGGCGCGGAACCGCTCGCGCGCGCCCGGGACCGCGTGACTGCAGCGATCCGCAAGATCGAGGCGGCCCTCGGCGAGGCGGCATGGCTCGCCGGACCTCGATACTCGCTCGCCGACATCGCCGTGTTCTCCTACTTCAAATACCTTCCCGCGCTCTGCCCGGCGCTGCTCAGCGAGGCGGCCGCACCCCGAGCGCTGTCCTGGATGCGCGCCGTGGAAGCTCGCCCCGGGGTGCGTGCGGCCCTCGCCCGCGGTCGGGCTGCGGATGCCTTCGCCGTCGCCGCTCCCGGCCCCGAACAGGTCCGCTGGGGCTGAGCGGCGCCGTTCGCGGCGGCGTAAGCGCCACCTGCGCCGGGGACCCTGAATTTCCCGTCATGAAGCATTTGTAATCCCCCCGAGCCCGAACTCGGTCCGCGGCCCGAAGGTCACACTCTGCGTGCCGGTGTACCTTTCAATCCGGTCTATTTTCAAATGGAGATGCCCGTGTTCAAGAAGCTGGTTCCCCTCATGGGTTTGATGCTGCTCGCCGGTCCGGTGCTCGTCTTGGCTGCGCCGGGCTCCACCTCGAATACCTCATCCACGGCTCAGACGACCAAGTCCAAGACGCACAAGCACACGCACTCGCACCACAAGAAGACCTCGTCCTCGAAGCCGTCCCAGACCTGATCCTTGCGCGCCCGATGGTGCGACCCGAGGCCCGCCACGGCGGGCCTCTTTCGTTGTGCGCCCGGCAGGGCGAGGTCACTCGGCGTTGATCCGCTCGTGGATCAGGCGCGACCGGCGCGCCGGATGACGATGAGCTCGATGCCGGGCGGAGGCACGACCGCGCGCAAGCCGAGGGTTGGGCCCGTCGCGATCGTGCGATCGACCAGGGACAGGTCGCGCAGGGCGGAGATTCGATAGCGCTCGATCGTGTAGCGCTCCCCCGGCGCGAGTCCGATGACCGCGAGGACGTAGCCGCGGTTCGCGCGATACGCGACGCGCCGGCGCTCGAGCAGCGTCACATCGAACTGCTGAGGAACGCGCAGCGCGTTCGGCCCGGCGCGCGGTCCGAGGTACTGGGCGGGGATCTGGTAGTTGCTGAGCAGGATCTGGATGCTGCGGCCATCGGATGAGCGCCCGGCCTCCACCGCGAATCCACACGTATCCGCGCCCGTCGTCTCGAGCTCGAAGGGCGTGTCCTGCATGCGACCGAGCGCGATGAGTGCGGCGCCGGTCCGGTTCGGCGTGGCCCCATCGAGGCCGAACAGGCTATCCGCGCGATACAGGGCGGCGAGGTCGATCGGCGCGTGCTCCATGTAGATGAGCGCTGTGGCGATGAAGGCGGCGCGCTGCGCATCGGAGGGCAGGGGATAGACGAGCCCGTAGTTCCACTCGTCGAGCACGCTCAGCGTGTGCTCGAATCCGAAGCGATCGAGACGCTCGCGTACCGCGCGGCCGATGCGCACGAAGTCGAGCGGATCGTCCGAATCGGTCGCGTACCAGTGCCAGGAGTAGAAATCCAAAGGCACGTGCGCGGCGCGCACGAAGCGCAGAAAGCCGTCGCGGTAGGGCGTTGCGTCATTCGGCTTGGCGAGCGTTGGCCCTCCGACGAGCGCGCTCGGGTCGGCGCGCTTCACGGCGCGCGCGAGCTTCGCATACAGCTCGTAGTACCGCTGCGGAGTGCCGCCCCAGAAGAGCTTCCCCAGATCCGGCTCGTTCCAGATCTCCCAGTAACGCAATCCGTCGCGATAGCCGTTCGCCCAGCCGCGGTTGTAGTGCAGCACGATGTGCTCGGCGACGGAGGCGTACCGGTCGAAGTCCTTGGGCGGCGTCACGTCCGAGGTCTCGCTGCGCCCCAGGCGGAAGATCGCCTGGGCGCCGACGTTCACGATGGAGGCGACCAGCCGATCGGTCGGTCCGAAGTGATAGCTCCGGGGATCGTTGGGGTCGGCGCTCGCATCGGGATAGATGTCGAGCGTGTTGCGCGCCGAGGAGACATTGAATTCACCGGATTGCCCGGGTGGGGGCGGGGCATTGAAACGCGCGTCGATGTCTCCGGGACCGTACGCATCGTGCGTGCGGATGAGATCGATGCGCGCCAGGCGGTAGCCCTTCGAGACATCCACGGCTTCGGGCATGTTCCAGCCGCCGAATGTGAAGCCGGGCGGCTTGTGCATGCCCGGCGCGGGCGCCCCGTTGACCCCCTGCAACGAGCGCAGCTTGCCGATCGTCCGGCGAGCGTCCACGGTGATGGGCCGCAACGCATCCCCGGCGCCTCGCGAGCCGGGCGTGCAGGCGGACGGCTCGGCTGCCGCGCTCGCGAGCGCCCCCAGCACGGCAGTTGCCGATAGAATCAGCCGAGCCGAAACTGCCAAGATGCGCTCTACCGCCATTGAGGGGAAAGGGTACAGCAATGTCGAGCGACATCAACGCCGAGACGCAAGCGATTCGCGAGCTGGTCGAGCGCTGGGTCATCTACAGCGACAGCGGCGACTGGGAGCGCTTCGCCGAGCTGTGGCACGAGGACGGCTGGATGACGGCGACGTGGCTGCAGGCTCCTGCGCAGGACTTCGTGCGCGCGCGCCGCGAGGGCTTCGAGAGGGGCGTCCAGATCCTGCACTTTCTCGGGGGCTTCACCTGCGACGTCGTGAGCGCGAGAGCCATCGCGCAGACGAAGATGACGATCAACCAACGGGCGGCCGTCGATGGCGTCCTGTGCGATGTGGTCTGCACGGGACGTTTCTATGATTTCCTCGAGCGGCGCGCGGGCCGATGGGGCATGGTGCGGCGTCAGCCGATCTACGAGCGGGATCGAATCGATCCGGTGAAGCCCGGTGCGACCCTCGAGCTCGATGCGGCCTTGCTCGCGAGCTTTCCCGAGGGCTACCGCCACCTCGCGTATTTGCAGACGCGCAGCGGCTACTCCGTGAAGCGATCGGGATTGCCGGGCTTGCGTGGACCGGAAGTGGAGCGACTCTACGCGGAGGGCCGGGCGTGGCTCGCGGGGTCGGCCACCCCCGGCGCGCCACTTTGATGCGCGCGAGCGCTACGCGAATGAGTCCCAGAGGGTCTCGATGCGCTTGCGCAGGGCGGCATCCGGCAGCCGGCCGTGCGCGGCCGCGAGGTTGTCCCGCAGGTGACTCACCTCCGTCGTGCCCGGGATGGCGCAGGTCACCGCGGGATGCGACACGACGTATTTGAGGAACAGCTGACCCCAGCTCGTCACGTCGATCTCGGGCGCCCAGTCGGGGAGCTTGCGCCCGCGGACCTGGGCGAACACGGCGTTCGCGCCGCGGCGGCCGCCGAAGGGAACGTTGATGAGCACCGCGAGGCCCCGGTCCTGCGCGAGCGGCAGCACTCGATTTGCGGCATCGCGGCTGCCGATGGAGTAGTCCACCTGGATGAAATCGAGCGGATACTTGGCCATGGCATCGGCCATCCGTTCGTGGTCCTGCGGCTGCGAGGTGGTAATCCCGACGTAACGGACCCGGCCGGCCCTCTTCAGCGCCTGCAGCCGCGGCACCATCTGATCCATGTCCATCAGATTGTGCACCTGGAACAGATCGATGCGTGGTGTCGCGAGCCGGCGAAAGGACTCCTCGATCGAGGCCTCGCCGGAGCCGCTGTCGCGCGCCATCACCTTGGTGGCGAGGAACACGCGCGCGCGGATGGCGAAACTCTGGACGGCCTCACCGATCACCGCCTCGGACTCGCCATAGATCGCGGCGGTATCGATCACCTTGCCCCCGAGTTCCGGCAGCGCTTGCAGCACCGCGCGGCGCTTGGCGAGATCGTCCGGCGATCGTGCCGTGAATGCGTTCGTGCCGACTCCGACGACCGGCAGTTTCTCTCCGCTTGCGGGAATCGCCTTCTCGATGAGCGGCAGGCGCGTGGCGGGGGAGCCGTCGGCGCGCGCGGCGCGTCGCAGGAGCAAGGCGCCGCCCATCAGCAAGGAGGCGGCGAGCGCCCCTCGGCGCGTGAGCCGCCAATCGTCGGAACCGTTCACATCGAGCTCCCCGGGCATGCGCCGATGCAGGACGGCTCGATCCTACACCACCCCGGTGGACTCCGAGATTTCAGGCCCGTGAATCCCGCTGGAGCGCGTGGCACAGGCCGGCCGGGCACGTATGATGGTTCCCGTCATCTTGAGGTTTGCGGGAGCCATTCGGTGTACACACAAGGACTCGACCGGCCAGTGCCTTCCGGGCCCGAAGCGTCTTCCGGGCCGGACACCGCTGCGGCCGCGCTGCGGTTCCAGGCGCGCATCGATGCCGATGAGCGGATCGAGCCCAAGGACTGGATGCCCGAGGCGTATCGACAGACGCTCATCCGGCAGATCTCGCAGCATGCGCACTCGGAGATCGTCGGGATGCTCCCGGAGGGCAACTGGATCACGCGGGCGCCCACCCTCAAGCGCAAGGCCGTGCTGATCGCCAAGGTGCAAGACGAGGGCGGGCACGGCATGTACCTGTACGGCGCCGCCGAGACGCTCGGAATCTCGCGCGAGGAGATGGTGGCGCAGCTGCTCGCGGGCACCGCGAAGTATTCGAGCATCTTCAACTATCCGACGCCGACGTGGGCGGACGTGGGTGCGATCGGCTGGCTGGTCGATGGCGCGGCGATCATCAACCAGATCCCGCTCTGCCGCTGCTCCTACGGTCCATACGCCCGGGCGATGGTGCGCATCTGCAAGGAAGAGAGCTTTCACCAGCGCCAGGGCTTCGAGATCATGCTCGCGCTGGCGCGCGGAACCCCCGCGCAACGGCGCCTGGCGCAGGACGCTCTCAACCGCTGGTGGTGGCCGTCGCTCATGATGTTCGGCCCGAGCGATGCCGAGTCCCGGCACACGGCGCAATCGATGCGCTGGAAGATCAAGCGCTTCACCAACGATGAGCTGCGGCAGCACTTCGTGGACGTGACGGTTCCGCAGGCCGACTACCTCGAGCTCGAGGTGCCCGATCGCGAGCTGCGCTGGGACGCGGCAGGCGGCCACTATCGGTTCGGGGAGATCGACTGGAGCGAATTCCAGAGCGTGCTGAAGGGGGAGGGCCCCTGCAACCGGGAGCGCCTCGAAGCGCGCCGCCGCGCGCACGCCGCAGGCCGCTGGGTACTCGAGGCTGCGCTCGCGCACGCGCAGAAGCGGCGCCTGCACGCTGCGCAGGAGGTGGCATGAGCGCACGAGCCGAATGGCCTCTGTACGAGGTGTTCCTCCGCGCCCGCTGCGGGCTCGAGCACAAGCACGTCGGCAGCGTGCACGCCGTCGATGCGCGCATGGCGATCGAGCACGCGCGCGACGTGTACACGCGGCGGCAGGAGGGCATCAGCATCTGGGTCGTGAAGTCGGCGGACATCATCGCCTCCGATCCCGCCGATGCGGACGCCCTCTTCGAGCCGGCGCGCGACAAGATCTATCGTCATCCGACGTTCTATGTCATTCCCGAGGAGGTCAAGAACCTGTGAGCGCCTCCGTGAGCGGCGAGCCGGACACGGTGAGGCGGTGCAACTACGTGCTGCGTCTCGCCGATACGAGTCTGGTGCTCGCGCAGCGCCTCGGGGAATGGGTGGGTCACGCTCCGGCGCTCGAGGAGGAGCTCGGTCTTGCCAACGTCGCGCTCGACCTGCTCGGACAGGCGCGCCTGCTCTTTGCCTACGCCGGAGAGCTCGAGGCGCGCGGACGCTCCGAGGATGACTTGGCGTTCTCGCGCGACCAGGGGGACTTTCTCAATCTCGCGCTCGCCGAGCAGCCGAACGGCGACTTCGGCGCGACCATCGTGCGCCAGGTGCTGCTCGATGGCTTTCAGCTCGTGCTGTACGAGTCCCTGGAGCACTCGCGCGATGCGCGGCTCGCCGCGATTGCCGCCAAGTCGCTGAAGGAGACGCGTTATCACTTCCGCTACAGCGGCGGCTGGCTCATCCGCCTCGGCGACGGCACGCCGGAGAGTCATCGGCGCGTGCAAGCCGCGCTCGACGACCTGTGGCGCTTCACGGGTGAGCTGTTTGCCGCGGACGAGATCGATGCGGCGATGGCCGCAGCTCGCATCGCGCCCGTGCTCGGCGATCTGCATCCCGGATGGGTCGCGCGCATCGACGAGGTGCTGAGCGAAGCCACGCTCACGCGCCCGGCCGACGTGGCCTATCGCTGGCACGGGAAGCGCGGCGAGCACTCGGAGCATCTGGGTTACTTGCTCGCCGAGATGCAGTTTCTGTATCGCGCCTATCCGGGGGCGCGCTGGTAAGGTGCGCATGCGATCCGCGTCGGCCGAGGGCGAGTCCGAGATCTGGCGAGTGCTCGCACGCGTGAGCGATCCGGAGCTTCCCATCTTGAGCATCGTGGAGCTCGGCATCGTTCGCTACGTTCACTGGCGCGACACGGAGCCGCCGCACGTCGGCATCACACCGACCTATTCGGGGTGTCCCGCGACGGACGTCATTCGCGCTGCCGTGCGCGCGTCGCTCGCCTGCGCCGGATACGGGGACGCGATCATCGAGGAGGTGCTGGCGCCGCCCTGGACGAGCGACTGGCTCACCGCGGAGGGCCGGCGGAAGCTCGCCGACTCCGGTATCGCCCCGCCCGTGCGCTCCGCGCAGGCACACGGGGGCGTCGCGTGCCCTCGCTGCGCGAGCCGCGCGACGCAGCTCGTGAGCGAGTTCGGCTCGACGCCGTGCAAGGCCCACTACCGGTGCACGGCCTGCCTCGAGCCCTTCGAGCACTTCAAATGTCTGTGACGGCCGCAATCCGACCGCGTACCGGGCGGTGACGAAAGTTGCGGCGGGGTGTAGCGTGCATCATGCTGATCGGTTCCAGGAGGAGCCTGACGTGACCGAAATCGTCCCTGCGGTAAATCCGGATAATTTCACGGTGTCGCTCAACATCCGCCACCCGGGCATCGACCCGCGCGAGATCACGCGCACGCTCGGCTTCGAGCCGCAGCACAGCTGGATGGCGGGCGAGAAGCGCCGGACGGTGCACGGGCACCCGCTCGATGGCGCGTACCACGAGAGTTACTGGACCGGAGAATTCCGCGAGCTCGACGCGAGCCTGCGCGGCGTCGTCGAGATGGAAGCCGTGCTGTTGCAGGCGGTCGTGCAGCTGCGCCGCTCGCAGAAGTTCCTGTCCCGCTTGCAATCCGAGGGCGCGACCGTCGAGCTGTGCATCGAGACGGCGGGCGGGAGCGAGTTCGCCTTCCGGCTCTCCCCGCAGCTCACCTCGATGCTCGCGCGCGCCGGCTTCTCGTTCGTCCTGCGGGTGCATGCGGACGCGCAGGTGGCCGAGCGGAGAAAGGTCGGCTGAGGCGAGTGATCTGTCTGCCTGAGCCCGATCCGGCCGTGCTCGCGCGCAAGGCGCAGATCGTGGATGCGCTGCGCGCGCTCGCCCCGGGTCTTGCTGTCATCGCCGACCAGCTCGAGCTCGCCGTGTACGAAACGGACGCCCTCACGGCGTACCGCCAGAAGCCGCTCGCCGTCGTGCTGCCCGCGAACGCAACGCAGGTCGCGCGGGTTCTCGAGTACGCGCATCGTGAAGGTTTGAATATCGTCCCCCGGGGGGCGGGCACCTCCCTGTCGGGCGGGGCGGTCCCGGTCGGCGATGCGATCGTGATCGGCCTCGCAAGGCTCAACCGCATCCTCGCGATCGACTACGAGAATCGTTGCGTGGTTGCGCAGTGCGGCGTTGCCAATCTCGCGATCACTCACGCGGTGGCCGACCGCGGGTTCTATTACGCGCCCGATCCGTCGAGTCAGGTCGCCTGCACGATCGGCGGCAATGTCGCGGAGAACTCGGGAGGCGTGCATTGCCTGAAGTACGGGCTCACGACCAACAACGTGCTCGGCGCGGAGCTCGTGCTGCCGGATGGTGAGATCGTTCGTCTCGGAGGCAAGCATCTCGACTCGGAGCACTACGACCTGCTCGGGATCGTGACGGGCTCCGAGGGGCTGCTCGGTGTCGTGACGGAGGTGACCGTGCGCATTCTCCAGCGTCCGCCCACGGCGCGCGCCCTGCTCATCGGCTTCCCGAGCACCGAGGCGGCCGGGGCCTGCGTCGCCGCCGTCATCGCCGCCGGCATCATTCCGGCGGGCATGGAGATGATGGACCGACCGGCCATTCACGCCGCCGAGGCGTTCGTGCACGCGGGCTATCCGCTCGAAGCCGAAGCGCTGCTCATCGTTGAGCTCGATGGACCCCCGGTCGAGGTCGACGTGCTCACCGAGCGCGTGAGCGAGCTCGCGCGGGTGCAGGGCGCCTCGAGCTGTCGCGCCTCCCGCAGCGAGACCGAGCGCCTCGCGTTCTGGGCGGGGCGCAAGGCGGCCTTTCCCGCCGTCGGCCGATTGAGCCCGGACTATTACTGCATGGATGGCACGATCCCGCGGCGCGAGCTGCCGCGCGTGCTGCGGGCGATCTATGCGATGGGCGAGCGCTACGGCTTGCGCGTCGCCAACGTGTTCCACGCCGGCGACGGGAATCTTCATCCGCTGATCCTGTACGATGCGAACCGACCGGGTGAGCTCGCCCGGGCGGAGGCGTTCGGCGCCGACATCCTCAAACTCTGTGTCGACGCGGGCGGTGTGTTGACGGGTGAGCACGGCGTCGGCCTCGAGAAGCGCGACCTCATGACGTACCAGTTCACGTCGGTCGATCTCGAGATCCAGCATCGGCTCAAGCACGCGTTCGATCCTCGAGCACGGCTCAATCCCGGCAAGGTCTTCCCGACGCTGCATCGGTGCGCGGAGGAGGGGCGTGAGCACGTGCGCTCCGCGGCGGGGCGATTCGCCGATCTGCCGCGCTTTTGAGCGGCGCGGTTCCGAGGGGCCCCCGCATGCTGCGACCCCGCGATGAAGCCGACTTGGCCGAGATCATTGCAACGACGTCATGCGCGCTCGAGCCGGTCGCGGGTGGATCGCTGCGGGACATCGGCAAGCCGGTCGAGGGCGAGATCCTCGACCTCTCGGCCCTCCACGGAATCGTGAGCTACGAGCCCGACGAGCTCGTGCTCACGGCGCGTGCAGCGACGCCGCTCGAGTCTATCGAACGCGCTCTGAGCGAGCACCGACAGCGTCTCGCCTTCGAGCCGGTGGACTGGACGCCGCTCCTCGGGTCCGCTGGCGGCCGCACGATCGGCGGGGTGCTCGCGGCGAATGTGTCCGGGTCGCGCCGCATCGTGGCGGGCGCCGCGCGCGATCACTTCCTCGGCTTTCGCGCGGTCTCCGTGCGGGGTGAGCGCTTCAAAGGAGGAGGCCGGGTCGTCAAGAACGTGACGGGTTACGACCTTCCGAAGCTCCTGGCAGGCTCGTGGGGCACGCTCGCCGTGCTCACCGAGGTGACGGTGCGCGTGAATCCCGCGCCGGAGCACGAGCGCACCCTGATCGTTCCGGCAGGCGGTGCGGCCGAAGCCGTGCAGTCGATGGCCAATGCGCTGGGATCGGCGTGCGACGTCTCGGCGGCCGCCTTTGTGCCTCGGCGTGGCGTTGCGCTGCGGCTCGAGGGCTTTCTGCCGTCGGTGAGCGCACGCGGGGCGGCGCTGCTCGAGCGACTTGCGCCCGCGGAGAGCGTTTGGCTCGAGGGGGAGGCGTCCCGAGGGTTCTGGCGCGCCGTGGGGGCCGCGCAGCCGCTTGGCGCGCATCCGATCATTTGGCGCCTGTCGGTGCCGCCGGGCGATGCGCCCGACATCATCGAGCGACTCGCGCCGGCCGATTATCTGCTCGACTGGGGTGGCGGGCGCATCTGGATCGGCGCCGCGCACGCGGAGGCGGAACGCGTGCGGGGCGCGCTGCGGGCCGGACACGCGTTGCTGTTCAAAGCTCCTCGAGCCGTGCGCGCCTCGACGGCCGTGTTCCAACCGCTCTCCGGGCCGCTCGCGGCCCTCACGGCGCGCGTGAAGGCGGCCTTCGATCCCGCCGCTCGACTCAATCCTGGGCGCATGGGCTGATGCAAACAGGCTTCACACCGGCCCAGCTCGCCGATCCAGAGCTGGCGACAAGCGAGCAGATCCTCCGCAAGTGCGTGCACTGCGGCTTCTGCACGGCGACGTGCCCGACGTACGTGCTGCTCGGCGACGAGCTCGACAGCCCGCGCGGCCGAATCTATCTGATCAAGGACATGCTGGAGAACGCGCGACCGGCGACGGACGCGGTCGTGCCGCACATCGATCGGTGCCTGTCCTGTCTCGCGTGCATGACGGCGTGTCCGTCGGGCGTGCACTACCAGCACCTGATCGACCACGCGCGCGTGCACGTGGAGCGCACGTACCGGCGTCCGCTGCGCGAGCGGGTGCTGCGAGCGTTGCTCGCCGCGATCCTGCCGTACCCGCGGAGGCTGCGAGCCGCGCTCAGCCTCGGTGCGCTCGCTCGACCGCTCGTGCGTCGCTGGGCGAGCAATCACCCGGCGCATCCGGCGCGCGCGGCTGGTGGCGCCTCTGCGGGCGGCTTTGCCGCCTCCCTGCGAGCGATGTTGCAGCTCGCGGCCGCCGCCACGCGGCGCGAGCCTGCGCCCGAGGCTGCGCGGCGCGCCCCGGCGGACGGTGACGAGGGAGGCGCGCCGCTCGGGCGGCGCGGCCGCGTCGCACTCCTCTCGGGCTGTGCGCAGTCGGTGCTCGATTCCGGGACGCAGGCGGCGTCCGTGCGCCTGCTCGAGCGAGCGGGGTTCGATGTCGTCGCGATCGATGGCTGCTGCGGAGCGCTCGTGCATCATCTCGGAAGAGCCGCGGACGGCGCCGCCTTCGCGACGCGGATTCTGGAGCGCATCGAGGCCGAGCGCCGCCGCGGAGCGATCGATGCGGTGATCGTGACCGCCTCGGGCTGTGGCACCCATCTCAAGGATTACGGCCATCTCTTCCGCACCGATGCGCAGCGGGCCGGCGTCGCGGCCGCCATGAGCGCGCGCACGCGCGACATCACCGAGTGGCTGCACGAGATCGGCTGGTCGGCGGCCACCGCGCCCGCTCGAGCGACGAGCGCATGGACTCATCAGGGGCTCAGCGTCGCCTATCATTCGGCCTGCTCGATGCAGCACGGCCAGCAGCTCGATCGCGCGCCGCGCGAGTTGCTCGAGCGAGCGGGATTCGAGGTGCGGGAGATTCCCGAAGGGCAGCTGTGCTGCGGGTCGGCCGGGACCTACAATCTGCTGCAGCCCGAGATCGCAACGCAGCTGCGGGATCGCAAGGTCGAGAGCATCCGGCGGACCGGCGCTCGCCTCGTCGCGACGGGGAACGTCGGCTGCATCATCCAGCTCGCGAGCGCATCGGAGCTGCCCGTGGTGCACACCGCGGAGCTGCTCGATTGGGCGTGCGGCGGACCCATGCCCGCTACGCTGCGCGCGCGTACCGAATGGTTCCCTCCGCGTCGGTGAGCCGCACCAGCCGGCCGCCGATCGCGAGGTACTCGAGGTGCGCGATCGCCTCGCCGAGCGCGAGAAAGCGATGGAAGCCGGCCAGCGGGCGCCTGAACAGCACGCGCAACGTATCGTGAGCGGTGCAGGGCTCGTGGCATGCGGCGAGCAGCTGGTCGAGCTGGCGGCCGTGGTGCTCGCGCAGCTCGTGCGCGCGGGCCCCGACACCCACGAAGGGCCGACCATGCGAGGGCAGCACGAGCGTTCGCTCGTCGAGTCCGGCGAGGCGCTCGAGCGATCGCAAATAAGAATCGAGCGGGTTGGCATCGGCGCTCCACCCGTTGAGGCTCACGTTCGGCGAGATCGTGGGCAGGATCTGATCGCCGGTGATCAGCACGCGACGCGTGGGCTCGTGCAGGCACAGGTGCCCGGCCGCGTGGCCGCCGGTTGCGAGCCACCGCCAGGTGCCCGTATCCCAGGTGACCTCCTCCGAGTCCTCGGGATGATGGGCGATCGCGGGCACGCCGCTCACGTGCGCGCGATAGCGCTCGCCGGTGAGGCTCGCGCCGAGGCTGTCGGCATCGGTGAGGCCGTGAGCGCGAAAGAACGCGCGCCGGCTGGCGAGCCGCTCGTCGCTCGGCGGCTCGAGGAGCTGGCGCATCTGTCGCTCGGTCTCGCGCGAGGTCCACACCGGCACGCGATGTCGAACCTGCAGCCACGCCGCAAGCCCCGCGTGGTCGGGATGCAGGTGCGTCACCACGATGAGCCGCAGCGGCCGCGAATCGAGCGCACGCGGCTCGAGCAGCTGCCATGCCGCCCGGCTCGCATCGGAGGCGAGCCCGGTGTCGACGAGGACGTAGCCCTCCGCGTGCTCGAGCAGCCACAGATTGATGTGGTCGAGCTCCATCGGCAACGGCAGTCGAATCCAGAACACCCCATCCGCCACGCGGGCGAGCTCGCCCGTTGCAGGGGGCGCGACGTTCAGATACGAGAGCGCAGTCGCGGGGTTCGATGCGGGGTGCACGCGAGTATTCTAGTGCCATTACGCTCGGGTTCGGGCATCCTGCCGCGACGCTCGCGCGGCTCGCGAAACGCGCGCACGGGGTCGTCATGCTTGAATTTCGACGGATTGCGATCCTCGGCTTCGGTGAGGCGGGCGGCATTCTCGGCGCCGATCTCGCCGCCGCGGGCCGCGAGGTCTCGACGTACGACCTGTTGCTCGATGCACCGGGCACGCGTGAGGCACTCCTGGCCAAGGCGAAAGGTGCGCGCGTTCGCGCGTGCGCCAGCTCGCGTGAGGCGATCGCCGGCGCCGAGCTCGTCATCTCGGCGGTCACGGCGTCCTCGGCCGGGGACGCCGCCGAGGCGGCGGCCGCGGCGCTGCGGCCGGGTCAGGTCTTTCTCGACATCAATTCCGTCTCGCCGGATGTCAAGCGCCTGAACGCGCGCACGATCGAATCCTCGGGCGCCGACTACCTCGACGCTGCCGTGATGGCCCCGGTCCCGCCCCAGCGCCTTTCCGTCCCGATGCTGGTCGGAGGTCCGCGTGCGTCCGGCGCGGTCGAGGCGCTGCGCGGGCTCGGCTTCCACGCAACCGCGATCTCCGATCGAGTCGGCGTTGCATCGGCCGTGAAGATGTGTCGCAGCATCGTGATCAAGGGCCTGGAGGCGCTCGCGATCGAGAGCCTGTTTGCCGCGCGCCGCCTGGGCGCCGAGCAAGAGGTGCTCGCCTCTCTCGAGCGCACCTTTCCTCACATGGGCTGGCAGGATGAGCTTCCGGATTATCTGGTGAGCCGCGTGGCGGAGCACGGGCGGCGCCGCGCCGCCGAGATGCGCGAGGTGGCGCGCACGCTCCGCGAAGTGGAGGTACAGCCGGTGATGGCGCTCGCCACGGCCATGCGGCACGAGGCGCTGATCGAGACCATGGAGATGCACGCCGTCGCCTATCCGCGTGATCGCAAGTTCTCCTGGCGCGCGCTCGCCGATGCGCTCGTTCGACCGCCGGAGCGAACATGACCAATCTGCCGCAAATGATGAGCGCCGTGGAGATCGCCCAGCCCGGCCCGCCGCAGGTGTTGCGAGCGGTGCAGCGGCCGCTGCCGAGCGTTGGCCGCGGCGAGGTGCTGATCCGAGTCGCCGCGGCGGGTGTCAACCGGCCGGATGTGATGCAGCGGAAGGGCGCTTATCCCCCCCCGCCCGGGGTGACCGATATTCCGGGACTCGAGGTGGCGGGCGAGATCGTGCAGGTCGGCGCCGAGGTGGCGCTGCGGACGCTCGGAGAGCGCATCTGTGCGCTCGTCGCCGGCGGTGGCTATGCGCAATATGTGGCTGCGCCGGCGGTGCAGTGCCTGCCCGTCCCGAAGACCCTGACGATCGAGGAAGCCGCCGCGCTGCCGGAGACCTTCTTCACGGTGTTTCTCAATGTCTTCGAGCGGGCGGCACTGCTCTGCGGTGAGACCCTGCTCGTGCACGGCGGCGCGAGCGGCATCGGAACCACCGCGATCCTGCTCGCCCGCGCGTACGGCGCGCGGGTTCTCGCGACGGCCGGGAGCGCGCGCAAGTGCGAGGCGTGTGTCGCGCTCGGCGCAGAGCGGGCGATCAACTACCGGGAGGAGGATTTCGTCGCGGCCGTCCTCGCTGCGACGGACGGCAAGGGTGCCGATGTGATTCTCGACATGGTCGGAGGCCCTTACCTCGAGCGCAACGTAGCCGCGGCGGCCCTCGAGGGCCGGATCGCGCTCATCTCGCTGCTCGGCGGAGCGCGCAGCGAGATCGACCTGCGCCCGCTGTTCACGAAGCGCTTGCGGCTGATGGCCGCGACGCTGCGGCCCCAGTCGGTCGAGGCCAAGGGGAGGCTGGCGCAGGCGCTTCTCGCGCGCGTGTGGCCCTGGTTCGACACCGGGCGGCTGCGCGCCCCTCCCATCTATGCGCGTTTCCCGCTGCAGGATGCGGCGCGCGCCCACGAGCTGATGGAATCCGATCAGCACATCGGCAAGATCGTTCTGACGGTCGGCACGCCCTGAGGGGAAACCGTTCGTGTTTCCAAATGTTTCGCGGTATTCTTCGACCCATGAGCATGGATCTCCTGTACGGCCTCGCGCCGCTCCCGTGGTGGGGTTATGCGCTCGTCACATTCCTGCTCATCCAGTTGATGTTCCTCGGGATTACGCTCTTTCTGCATCGCGAGCAGGCGCACGATGCGCTCGAGCTGCACCCGGTGCTGCGCCACGTCTTTCGTTTCTGGCTGTGGTTCGGCTCGGGCACCGTCACCAAAGAGTGGGTCGCGGTCCACCGTAAGCATCACGTCTTCGCCGATCGCGAGGGGGATCCGCACAGCCCGGTCCTCTACGGACTGCGCCACGTGCTCCTTCAAGGATACGAGCTGTACGTCGCCTCGGCGCGTGATCCGGTGCTCCAGGACCACTACGGGCGCGGCACGCCGGACGACTGGATCGAGCGCCGCCTCTACAGCCGCTTCCCCTCGCTTGGCCTGCTCTTCTTCGTGCTGGTGGAGCTCGCGCTGTTCGGCGTTCCCGGAATCATCATGGTCGCCGTGCACATCGCCGCACAGCCGTTCTGTGCCGCCGGGATCATCAACGGCATGGGTCACGCGGTCGGTTACCGCAGCTTCGAGACCGATTCAGCCGCCACCAACATCGTGCCCTGGGGCCTGTTGATCGCCGGCGAGGAGCTGCACAACAATCATCATGCCTTTCCTCGCTCGGCGCGCTTCTCGGTGCAGCGCTGGGAGCTCGACGTGGGTTGGCTGTTCGTGCGGCTCTTCGGGGCGCTCGGTCTCGTGCGCGTGAAGTGGGTCGCCCCCAGATTGGAGCGGGTCGCTGGCCGCGAGGTCCTCGATGCAGCGACCGTTCAGGCGCTGTTCGTGAATCGAATGCACGTGCTGCGCGATTATGCGCGGCGCGTCGTGCGGCCGGTCTGCCGCGAGCTCGCGCGGGGAGCGGCCGGCAAGGCCTCGCAGCTCTCCACGCTGCTCGTGCGCCACCCGAAGCTGCTCGGCGAGGAGGGGCTGCGCCGCCTGCACGCCGCGCTCGACCAGCACGAAGCGCTGCGGGCCGTCGTGGACTTTCGCGAGCGCCTGCAGCAGCTGTGGAATGACGGCCAGGTCAATCCCGGCCACGCGCTGGCACAGCTGCGCGACTGGTGCGCCCAGGCCGAGACGAGCCGGATACGCGCGCTGCGCGAGTTTGCCCAGCGCCTGCGCAGCTACGGGCCCGCTTCGGCCTGACATCCCACCGCGCGCGCCCGCGAGCGATTCGAGCGCTCGCGGCGGCCCCGCACCGCGCATCCCGCGCCCGCAGCCCGCAGCCCGCAGCCCGCCCCGAGATCTATTTCAGCGCCAGCTCGAGACGTACCCGGCCGCTCTGCGGGTGCGTCGGAGCCGTGCTGAGCACGAACAACCGCGCGGGCTCGATCTTGCCGTCGCCGAGCAGCACCTCCTGGATCGCGCGTGCGCGCTTGCGACCGAGCGCTTGCAGCTCGTTGTCGGAGACCTTGATCCGCGCGATGAGCGCGGATTGCAGCTCCGCGATCGCGGGCTCGAGCGGTGGCACGGGCGCGCCCTTGTTCTTCCGCGCATCCACGATGGCTTTCGTCTCAGCCGGCAGCGTCGCATCGGCGCCGAGCTCCGCGCGGTACTCGGCCACGAGCAACTGGAACTCCTGGGCCGCATCCGCGGGTGCGGATGGAGCGGCCGCCGGTGGAGCGGGGGCGCGCCGCTTGCGGGCCGCGAGCTCGCGCATCTGCAGCGCCTGCAGCTTCTGCTGCAGCTGCTGCCGACTGAGCGCTACCGCATCGAGATCCGGTGTGTAGGCGCTCGGCACGTCGAGCTCGAGATTCGGACGGGCTTGCAGCGCCTTGACGATCGATTCCAGCCGTTGCCGGTCGGGCGCATCGAGGGTCGAGCTGCCGGCGTCGAAGTCGATGAACTTCATCTCGGGGCCGCCTCCGAAGAGCTTCCCGAGGAACTCGAACGGCGCCAGCGCGGCCTTGGTGAGCACGTTGACGACGACCTTCCAGATGAGCGGTCCCAGTTTGAATTGCGGGTCGCTGAGGCTCCCCGAGACCGGAAGGCCGAGGTCGATGACGCCGTTGCGGTCCTTGAGCAGCGCCACGGCGAGCTTGATGGGCAGTTTGACCGCATCGGGGCTCGCAACCCGCTCGCCGAGCTGCAGCTGGTCGATGACGATGTGATGGTTGGCGCTGAGGCTGCCGTTCTCGATGTGGTAGGTGATGTCGGCCGAGATCTTGCCTTTCTCGATCTTGTAGCCGGCGAAGTGGGCCGAGTAGGGCGTCGCCGTTGTGAGCTCCACGCCCTGGAAGCTCATCTTCAGGTCCGTGTAGGCGCGTGCGGCGAGCAGATTCACCTCGCCCGAGATGTGAATCGGAGCGTAACGGTCGACCTTGCCGTCGAGCTGAATCTTCGCGCGCGAGCGCGGGTCGGACGACATGCCGGTGATGTCGCCCGAAAGCTCCTGGATCGCGAGCGTGAAGTGCGGCTCGATCCACAGATCCGTGTAGCGGGCCGACGCGTTCGAGATCTGCACGCGGCCCAGGGAAATCGCCATCGTCGATGCCGCCCGAGGAGTCGAGGCGGGGGCGGGGCCGCTCTGCGAGGATGTCTTGACGGGGGCCGGCGCCTCGGAGGACGGCGCCGTGGCTCCGGACGCTCTGGTGTGCGCGGGCGAGAATGCTTCCGTGATGTTGAGGGACCGATTCGACGCGACGATGACGCGCGCGAAGGGCTTCACGGCGACGATGCGCCGAATGCTGAGGGACGCGGGCTGCGAGCGGTAGCGGATGCCCTCGACGCTCAGTCGATCCCAGGTCACGAAGTCCTGATGCAGTGCCTGGTCGACGGTGCGCAGGTGCGCGACGGCGATGTCGCCCGTCACGATCAGAGCGCCGCTCGTCGAGCGGTCGACATCGAGCTGCGTCGCCAGCTGCCCCGAGAGCAAGTTCAATGCCGAGCGCTGCGCAACATAGGGCTGCAATGCGCTGAGATCGATCTGAGCGAGCCGCAGCTTCGCGTGCGCCGCGGCGGACCCGAGCGTATAAGTGGCCGCGGCGTCGATGCGACCCGAGTGATTGACCCTCGCGCCCGCGGAAACATCGAGCTGCGCCTCCCCGGGCATGTGGAAGTTGCGCACGTGCACTTCGATGGCGTCGAGGTCGAGGGTCGGCGCGGGACGCAACGTGCGATCCTCGGCGGTCAGCTCGAGACCGGTGACCGAGATGTCGGGCACCGCGATCGACCACGCGGGCGTCGCCGGAGTGGCAGTGGCGCCCGGATTTGCCGGGGCGGCGCCGGAGGACGCTGCAGCGGTCCGGGTTGCAGGACCCATCAGCTCGGTGAGGTTCACGGACTTGTCAGCATTGATCCAAGCCGCGATGGTGCCGCCCGTCAACCGCACCGTCCCGACGGCGAGCGAGCGCTTCGCCCAGTCGAGCCGCGTACCGCGAACCTCGATGAGCTGCAAATGAACGTCATCGGTCGTCGCCAGCCGGGGCCGAATTCCGAGATCGCTCACCGCGAGCCGGTTCACATTCACTTGGAGCTCGAGGGTCGGAGCGGCGGCGAGCAGATAGTCACCCTGCGCGGCAATCGTTCCGGAGGGGATATCGAAGTGCAGCGTATCGCTCAGGTAGCTCCAGAGCGTGTGCGCGCGCAGGGCGTCGACCTCGAACCGGCCGCGCGATGCGACGGGCCGTACGCCGAGCGTTCCGCTCCAGCGGAACCGCTCGCCCAGGGGCGTTGCGAACTCGAGCGAGTACTCGTTCAATGCGGTGCCGAGCGTGCTGAAGTTGCGCAGGTCGAAGGTGATCGGCAGCAGCTCGGCGCGGAAGGGCGTGGGACGCGAGCGGTCCTCGTATGTGGAGCGGCCCTCGGTCACGGCCAGACGATCGATGCTGAGTCGCGGCGGCGAGGACTGCGACGGCGGCGTGCGCGGCGGCGGAGCCGCGCCGGGGAAGGGCTTCGCGAGATCGGCCAGATTGAGCGAGCCGTCGGGTCGGACGAGCACGTGCGCGTACGGTCGATCGAGGAGAATCTCCTGGAAGCTCGCGGCGCGCCGCCAGAGACTCGCGTAGCGCAGCTGGACATGCAATCGACCCGCGCTCAGCATCGGGGTGGAATCGGCGTCCGGAAAGGAAATGTTCCGAACGTCGAGGGTCAGCGTGAAGGGATTGAAATGAATCTCGCCGAGCGACAGCGTGCGATGGTAGTGGGTACTCACGTAGTCGGTGAGGCCGGAGCGCAGCCAGCGCGGTACGCCGACGAAGCCGGCGAGGGCGTAGGCGCCGACGAGAATCGCGAGAGCGACCGCGGCGATGACGACGCGCCGGACCCAAGGGGGCTGGGACGGAAGCAGCACTGTCGCGACACCTCTCAAATGACCGCGCCACGGCTGGGTGACGCGGGCCTGCCGAGCGCGGCACGATTGCGTATCGCTCCTGCGTGAGACCCCGGTGCCCGCGCTACAGAGCTTAACATGTCCGCCGTGCGTGCCGGAGTGGACCCCGCAACCATGAACAGGCCCGGTCCGATGCAACCCGCCGTGGGTGATGCACTCATCATCGTGGACGTGCAGAACGACTTCCTGCCGGGAGGAGCCCTGAGCGTCTCCACGGGGGATGAGATCATCGCGTCCCTCAATCACTGCATCGCCGCGTTCGAGCGCCGCCGCTTGCCGATCTTTGCCACGCGCGACTGGCATCCGCCGGATCATTGCTCGTTCCGGCAGCAAGGCGGGCCCTGGCCCCCGCACTGCATTGCCGGAACCGAGGGCGCACAGTTCGCCGCGCGGCTGCAGCTGCCGCCCGACGCACGCGTGGTCTCCAAGGCCACGCGGCCCGAAGCGGATGCGTACTCCGGGTTTCAGGGCACCGATCTGGCAGAGCAGCTGCAGCGTCTCGACTGCCGGCGCGCGTTCATCGGCGGGCTCGCGACGGACTACTGTGTGCGAGCCACGGCGCTCGACGCCCTGGCCGCCGGGTTTGAAGCCGTCGTGCTGACCGACGCCGTTCGCGCGGTAGAGGTGCGGCCGGGCGACGGAGCGCGCGCGCTGGCGGAGATGGCGGCTCGCGGGGCGCGCATGCTCCCCACCGACGGCCTGTTGAGTTGATACGGCGAGGTCCACGATGCCAGTCGCTTCGACCGCGCTGCTGACTGACTTCTACCAGCTGACGATGGCGCAGGCTTACTTCGAGCTCGGCATGAACGAGACGGCCGTCTTCGAGCTGTTCGTGCGCAGGCTTCCGGCCACGCGCCGCTTCCTGCTCGCCGCCGGACTCGAGCAGGCGCTCGATCACATCGAGCAGCTGCGCTTCGCGCCGCACGATCTCGAATATCTCGCCGCTCTCGGCGTATTTCCGCAGCGCTTCCTGGACCATCTGGCGACGGTGCGCTTCTCGGGTCAGGTGCACGCGATGCCCGAGGGAACGCCATTCTTCCCGGACGAGCCGATCCTGCGCATCACGGCGCCGATTCTCGAGGCGCAGCTGCTCGAGAGCCGCCTGATCAACATCATGCACTTTCAGTCGCTCATCGCGAGCAAGGCGATGCGTTGTGTCTTGGCGGCGCGCGGGCGCCGTCTCGTCGATTTTGGCATGCGCCGCGCGCACGAGGCGGATGCGGCGCTATTTGCGGCTCGCGCGGCCTACCTCGCGGGCTTCGATGCCACGGCGACCGTCGAGGCGGCGCGTCGCTTCGGCATTCCGACATCGGGCACGCTGGCGCATTCGTTCATCCAGGCGCACGACCGCGAGCAGGACGCATTCCGCAATTTCGTGCGCGTGCAGCGCGCGCCGGCGACGCTGCTCATCGATACCTACGACACCGAGCGCGCGGCGCGGCGCGTCGCCGCCCTGGTGCACGAGTTGCGCGCACGCGGCCCGCAAGGGCACGGCGTGCGCGCGGTACGCATCGATAGCGGCGACCTCGCGGCCCAGGCTCGGTCGGTGCGCGCGATCCTCGATGCCGAAGGGTGCCGCGACGTCGAGATCGTGCTGAGCGGCGGTCTCGATGAGCATGCGATCGAGCGGCTCGTGGGGAGCGGCGCGCCGGTGGAGGCGTTCGGCGTGGGAACGGCGCTCGATGTGTCGGCCGATTCGCCGGCGCTCGACATGGCGTACAAGCTTCAGCACTACGCCGGCAAGCCGCGGCGCAAGCGCTCGGCGGGGAAGGCGACCTGGCCCGGCGCCAAACAGGTGTTTCGCGAGCGCGACGCCCAGGGGGTCGTGCGGTGCGACTGGATCGTTCTCGATCAGGAGCATGCGCCCGGCGAGCCGCTGCTCGGACAGGTCGTCCGCGACGGCCGGCGCATCGTGCCGTCTGCGGCGCTCACGGCCGTTCGTGCCCGCTGCCAGGATGCCGTCGGAACGCTACCGCCGTTCCTGCACGTGCTCGAGGATGGGCCGAGTCCGTTCACGGTCACGGTCTCGGATGCGGTGCGCGCCCTCGCCGCCGCGAGCGACTGATCGATCGCGGCGTGCCGCGCATCGCGGTCGGTGCGCGGCGACGCCTTTCGCGAATGTAATGCTGCCGGCGGAACGCCGCTCGCCTCACCCCGTCTATTCGAGTAGGGGTGACGTTCGTGTTCGTGAGAAGTTGCGTTCTGCTGCTGTTCTGGGGTCTGCTGGTCGCGAGCTGCTCGAGCTGGGTCGCGAGGTGATTTCAGCTCGACTCCGGGATGTCTCGGTGCTGTCTTCCCGTGATGATCCCCGCCGGCAGCACGACCGACCTCGCAGATCGGATTGCGCAGCAGCCGCGGTGAGCGGGCGCTAGTATCGGGCGCACCGAGATCGCCGTTCCCTTTCGACCGCAACGAGGTCTCCCGTGTCGAGCGCCGAGGGCACATCCGTGTGGCCCATCGCCATTTGCCTGGCGACGGTCTACATCGTTTGGGGCACCACCTACTTCGCCATCAAGGTGGGGATCCAGGGCCTGCCCACGTTTTTTCTCGTCGGTACGCGCTTCGTCGTCGCGGGGATCGTGCTGCTCGCCTGGCAGATGCTACGCGGACGCCCCATGCCGAGGCTCCCCGAGTGGCGCAATGCGGGGCTGCTCGGGTTGCTCTTCCTGGTGATGGGCAACGGCAGTATCGCGGTGGCGGAGCATCGGATCAGCTCCGGCGCGACGGTCGCTCTCGGGAGCGTCGTTCCGCTCGCGACCGCCCTCTGGTCGGGTGTCTTCGGACGGTGGCCGCGGCGCATGGAGTGGGTCGCCATCGCCGTCGGCGGCGTCGGCGCGACGGTGATGCTGCTCGGACGGGATCTTCGGGCGAGCTTCACCGGCGCGCTCGTCGTTCTATTCGGAGTGACCAGCTGGTCGCTCGGCACCGTGCTCTCGCGGCGTGTGCGCGTGCCGCCGGGCGCGACGGGCTTCGGCGCGGAGATGCTGAGTGCGGGCGTCGTGGCGCTCGCGCTGAGTGCCGCTCTGCGGGAGCCCTGGTCGCTCGCCCATGCGCCGCGCGTGTGGTACGCCTGGGGCTACCTCGTCGTCTGCGGATCGCTGATCGGCTTTTCCGCCTTCCGCTATGTCGTCGAGCGCGTCTCGCCGACGCTCGCGTCCACGTATGCGTACGTCAATCCGCTCGTCGCGCTCCTGGTCGGCGGGTGGCTCGGCGGAGAGTCTTTCTCGTCCGGGCTGCTGATCGGCCTGCCGCTCGTGCTCGCAGGCGTCGGCCTGCATGCCTGGGCTCACGCGCGCGCTGCGCTGCCGGCGCGGCGGAGCGCCCGAGCGCGGCTCGCCGCGAATCCGGCCGCTGGGCGCTGAGCGCTAACCCTTCGCCGGCCGATCTGCGCTTCCCGGCACGGCGGCCTCGGCCGCTTTGAACCCCGTCTTGCTATGGGTTCCATCGCAGAACGGCTTGGTGGTCGATCCGCCGCAGCGGCACAGCGCGAACGGTCGCTTCGTGATGGTGTATGTCGCACCGTTCCAGTCGACCGCGGTCACGTCATCGCCCTGGATGAGATAGGGACCGTTCTGCAGCACTTTGATCGTGGCCATGATTCCGTCTCCCTGCATTCGCTCGTTCGGTGGAACGTTAGCACGCCCCGCAGCGACGCCGCACCTCGGAGAGAAACTCGAGATGCGCATCGGCGGTGGCGAACCCCTTGCTCATCGTGTCGATGGCAACGTGCGTGCAACCCCAGGAGCGGCACCACTCGATTCGAGCGGCGACGTCCGTGGGCGTCTTGTCCAGACGTCCGATGATCATCTCCTTGCCGAACCGTGCGACCTCGCGGCCACCCTCGCGCAGGTGTCGCTCGATCTGGTTCCAGCCGTCGATCGCGCGCTCCGGAGCGCCGGTGAATATGAACCCGTCCGCGATGCGCGCCGCGCGTCGGTAGACCGGTTCC
>Ga0335074_10000300_pt1 | contig 74696 bp, 71 predicted proteins | sample Lox_Sample_23_FD_206715 | JGI IMG/M metagenome (GOLD analysis project Ga0335074, IMG submission 206715) | Soil microbial communities from Loxahatchee National Wildlife Refuge, Florida, United States - Lox_Sample_2.3 | ecosystem: Environmental > Terrestrial > Soil > Wetlands | place: USA...
TTCGAGACTTATCGCCCACACCCCGGTGGTAGCGTCGCCGTGATGGGTGACTCGCTCCCACCGATCGGAGAATTCGCCCCGCCTGAGAACGTGACAGGCTCCCGAGCCATGAAGACACTTCTTCGCCTCGGACTCGCTTTCGCCCTCGCCGCCCTTCCCGCCGCGGCGCTGGCGGCGACGTCTGTGACCCAGGTCCCCAACTGCACCACCGCCGCCTACAAGCCCAAGCGCCTGGTCCTGGCCTGCGGCGACGGATCGGAGTACCTGGCCAAACTGAAGTGGAGCCGGTGGACCGCGACCAATGCGATGGCCGCCGGCATGGACGAGGTCAACAACTGCACCCCGGACTGCGTGAAGGGCCGCTTCAAGGGCTATCCCGTCACGGTCACCCTGAGCCGGCCCCGGCGCTGCAAGAGCGTGAAGGGGCATGAGGTGTTCGGCCGGATCGTGCTCAAGTATTCGGACGCCCACCCAGGACCCAAACCCACCAACACAGAGTCCCTGCCCTGCCCATAACTAGTCGACCCAGCGTCGTCCTGGCCTCCGCGCGTGCACGTGTATAGGCTGGGCGGCCCGTCGCGTCGAATTGAGGAGAACTGATGGCTCAGACCAAGGCGCAGAGATCAGCCGCCGCGAAGAAGGCGGCAGCAACCCGGGCGCGCAACCGCCAGCAGGCGGAAGCCCAGTCCAGCGCGGGTGGCAAGAAGGCCGCGGCGAAGCGTCAGGAAAAGCAAGCCAAGCAGGCCGCCGGCCAGGCCAAGCAAGCCGCCGGCCAGGCCAAGCAGGCCGCCAGTCAGGCCAAGCGCGCCGCTGGCACCGTGGTCAAGGAGGGCAAGGCCGCCCTCAAGGCCGCCGGCAAGGCGGCCGAGGCCGCGGGCAAGGCGGCCGCCAACCGGGCCTCGGCAGCTCAGGCCCAGGGCACCCGGACCGCGGCCAAGGCCTCACGCGCGCGCAGCGGCACGAGAAAGAAGTAGCCAGCGTGCCCGTCGTCGAGGCGCACATCACCGGCACCGTGTGGAAGATCGAGGTCGAGGTGGGTGACCAGGTCGAGGAAGGCGATACCGTCGCGATCCTCGAGTCGATGAAGATGGAGATGCCGGTCGAGGCCGAGGATCCCGGCGTGGTGACGGAGATCTCGGTCGAGGAGGGCCAGTCGGTGTCCGAAGGCGACCCCCTGGTCGTTCTGGAGTAACCCGATGTCCGAACCCGCCGGCGACGCCGGGCGACTCCTCGTCGACGAGCCCGCTCCGGCGGTCGCCCGGCTGACCATCTCCAACCCGCAGCGACGGGGCGCGCTTGACCACGCCGTCCTCGATGCCTTCGCGGCCACGCTCCCGCGCCTCGACGCCCGCTGCGTGATCATCACCGGGCAGGACGACATCTTCTCCGCCGGTTATGACCTCGGCGGCCTGCGCGAGGAAATGCTCCCGGAGGAGGCCGACCAGCTCGTCGCCCACCCGTTCGCCGCCGCCCTCGATGCCGTCGCGGCCTACCCGTACCCCACCCTCGCCGTGCTCAACGGTCACGCCATCGGCGGCGGGCTGGAGCTGGCCCTGGCCTGCGATCTGCGCCTGGCCGCGACGACGATCAAGCTCGGCATGCCACCGGCCAAGCTCGGGCTGATCTACTCGCACACCGGGATCGGAAAGTTCATCGAGACGGTCGGCGCGCCGCGGACCCGTGAGCTGTTCCTCCTCGGACGCCGGATCGATGCGCCGACCGCGGTTCAGTGGGGGCTCGTCAACTCAGCTATCGAACCGGGTGAGCTGACCGACCACGCGCTCGCGCTCGCCACCGAGATCGCGGGCAACGCGCCGCTGGCTCAGCTCGGCAACAAGCGCATCATCCGCGAGCTTCTGGCCACGGAGATGGCCCTTGACCCGGAGACCGAGCGTGAGCTCCTCGACCTGCGGCGAAGCTCGTTCTCCACCGAGGACTTCCGTGAGGCGGTGCGCGCCTTCGCCGAGAAGCGCCCGCCCCGCTGGCAGGGCCGCTGACACCGTCCGAGGGGCGGCTTATCCTGCGCGCCTGTGATCGACATTGGGGCGCGGCTGAGTGAGCTGGAGGCCCTCGGCCTCAGTCGTAAGACGAGGCTGGTGAGCGGCCCTCAGGGTCCCCGCGTCGTTCTCAACGGCAAGCCGACGCTGAGCCTCTGCTCGGCCAACTACCTCGGCCTCGCCGATCACCCCCGCGTGCGTGAGGCCGCGGCCGAAGCCGCGCTGCGCTGGGGCGCGGGAACCGGCGCCTCACGCCTGACCTCGGGGACGATGACGATCCACCGCCGGCTGGAGGAGCGGCTGGCTACGTTCCTGCGCCGCCAGAGCGCGCTCCTCTTCGGGTCAGGCTTTCTCGCCAACGCGGGTGTCATCGCCGCGCTGGCCCGCCCCGGTGACGTCGTCTTCGCCGACGAGCTGAGTCACACCTCGATCCTCGATGGCTGCCGGCTGGCCGGTGCCGAGACGTTCCTCTACGACCATCTCGACGTCGAGCACCTGGCCTGGGGAATCAGAAAGGCGGAGGGCCGCGCCGCCCTGATCGCCACCGAGAGCATCTTCGCCACCGGCGGCGATCTGGCCCCGCTCGCCGACATCGTCGCGCTCGCCCAGCAGCGTCGCCTGCGCACGCTTGTCGACGAGTCCCACGCCATCGGAGCGGCGGGCCCCGAGGGGCGCGGGGCGCTCGCCGGGGCCGGGCTCCTGGACCAGGCCGACGTCGTCGTGGGGTCGCTCGGCACCGCCCTCGGGTCCTACGGCGCCTTTGTCGCCTGCGATCGCCAGATGGCGGTTCACCTCCTCAATTCCGCGCGCACGCTGATCTTCTCGAGCGCGCCCGCCCCCAGCGCGACCGCCGCCGCCTACGCGGCGCTGAGCCTCCTGGAGGAGCGGCCACAGCTCGTCGAACGGCTGCGCACCAATTCAGGGCTCCTCCGCCGGGAGCTCGAGCGTCAGGGCTTCGGCGCCGGTGGAGACGCCCACATCGTGTCGCTCTTCATCGGCATGGCCGAATTGTCCGACCAGCTCGCCGCCTCGGCCCTTGAGCAGGGGATCCTGATCGAGGCGGTGCGCCCGCCGGTGCTCCCCGCCCCCGCCTCCTTCCTCCGCCTGGCCGTGATGGCCTCCCACCGCCCGGATGAGCTCCGGGAGGCAGCCCAGATCCTCTCCGCCGCCGCGCGGGCGCACGGGTTCGAGCCCGAAGAGTCGATGCTGGCCGCGGATGTGATCGAGCTCGAGCCGGCGCCCGCGGTCGAAGCCTTCGACACCGGCCCCGCACCGGGGGTCTTCGACTTCGAGCAGACCGGCCGCCTGGCCGCCTGAAGCGCGCTAAGCGCTGGTGCCGAGCTCCGCTCGGACGTCGCGCCGCAGCTGACGCAGCGTGAGCCCGTGGGAGCGCGCCAAGCGCCGCATTGTCTCGCCCGCCGCCAGCTCGCGACGGACCTGCCGCGGCGTCATCCCCAGATCGATGGCGATCGCGTTGATGACCGCCGGGGACAGTTGCCGTCGGCGGGCCACCACCACCCCGGTCGGCGGCGCGATCAGGTCGGTATGCGGGTCGAGGGGCAGGATGACCGGGGCGCGGGGCAACTGCGAGAAGTCGAAGTCGGCCGCGATGTTGCCGAGCTGCGGGGCGTCCTCCCGGACGTCAGGCCGGGGGTCGGGCCGCCCGTCCGTCCGGGGATTGATCCGCTCCCCGCCCAGGAAGTCATCCTCGATGAACTTCACGTAGGCATCGAAGCTGAGCGTCTGGTGGTCGATGTAGCCCTGCCGGGCGTAGGGGCTGATGACCAGCCCCGGGACGCGCAGGCCGTAGCCGTTGATATCGACGTGCGGCGGTACGACGTGGTCGTAGAAGCCCCCCCAGTCATCCCAGGCCAGGAAGATCGCCGTGCTGCTCCAGTCGGGACTGCGCATGATCGCGTTGATCAGCCCGGTGACGTAGGTCTCGCCGGTGCTGACCAGCGCCGGCGGGTGCTCGGATACGGTCCCGTTGGGAGTGATCCACGACACCGCGGGCAAGGTGCCCGCGCGGGCGTCGGTGAAGAACTGCGACAGCGACTGGATGTTCCCCAGCTGCCCGTCCTGCCGGACGGTGTCGAAGTAGGGCAGCGGGTTCCAGATGCCCGGTGTCTTGGCCCCCTGCGCGACCGGCGCGCACGACATCGCCGCGTCGTCGTCGCAGTCGGGCTCTGAGCCCTTGAAGATGTAGTAGCGCCAGCTCACGTCTGCCTTGTGAAGCAGGTAGGTCAGATCGGTCCAGGCGTAGTCCGGGGTGGTCGGCACCGCGATGTGGAGGTTGTGACGCTGAAAGTCAGGCGGCAGCTGCGGGTGCTGGTCGTTGTTGACGCAGCTCATCGGCTCGTCCGGAACGCTGCAGCGGGCCGACCACTCCGAGACCATGTACAGGTGCGCCGGCAGGCTCCACGAGGCGTCGGACTGGAACATGTGGTCGTCAAGCACGAAGTCCTTGGCGTAGGCCCAGTAGTTGGGGATGTCCGCGCCGGTGTGGTAGCCCATCACGTCGGGCAAACCGCCCGCCTCGCCGTGACCGCAGGCCGGGTTGAACACCTGCTGGCAGCTGGCGCGCCCATGGATCTGCTGTTCGATAAATCCATCCATCTGGCCGCCGTCGATGTCGGCCAGGGCGTTGTTCTTGCTGTGAGGACCGCCGAGGTTGCGGTCCTGGCGGTCGTGGAAGGGGCGGACGCAGTGGCCCAGCTGGGGGTCGGGAACGCAGACCGTCGGCTGGCCGTCCTTCATCGGGATCCCGTCGGCCCCGGGATAGGTCCCGAAGTAGGAGTCGAAGGACCGGTTCTCCTGCATGATGATCACGACGTGCTGGATCTTGTGGATCCCGGTCAGGCTGCTCGGTGCCGGCGCCGGCGGGGACGTCACGGTGGGTGGGGGTGGGGGGGTTGGCGGCGTCGCGGTCGTGGTGCCCGGTAGGACACCTGAGCCTGACCCGCCGCAGCCCGCGATCAGGAGCGCGCTGGCCAGGCAGCCGGACGCAAGAAGTCGGCGGAGCACCGTCTGACCGGGCTAGTCCTCGTAGGGCGTGAAGTCCTGCTTGCGGGCGCCGCACACGGGACAGAACCAGGTCTCCGGGATGTCCTCGAAGGCCGTCCCCGGGGGAATTCCGCCGTCCGGGTCCCCGTCCGCGGGGTCATAGATGAACCCGCATGATTCGCACATCCACTTCACGGCGCGAAAGAGTAGCGACGAAGCCTGAATCTGCGATCAGCCACGCGCGGGCCTGCGATACGGTCAGCCAAGTGGCCATCGATCGACCAGGGCCAGGGGAGGAACTCAACCCCGGACCGGTAACCGAGCCCCGCCGCGCGGCCAGCGTGATCGTGCTCCGCGGGGGCGAGGAGCGGCTTGAGGTGTTGCTGGTCAAGCGCAACCCAGCCGCCCGCTTCATGGGCGGCGCCTGGGTGTTTCCCGGCGGCGCCGTCGACCGGAGCGAGGGCGACGGCGAGGCCTCGCTGCACGCCGCGGCCCTGCGTGAGCTCACCGAGGAGGCCGGGATCGTGCTCGCTTCGCCTCAGGCGCTGGTTGCCTTCTCACGCTGGATCACCCCGCCCCAGGTGAAGATTCGCTTCGACACCTGGTTCTACCTGGCCGCGCTGCCCGACGGCGCCGAGGTCCGGGTCGACGGCGCCGAGGTGGTCGACGCGCTCTGGTATGAGCCGGCGGCGGCCCTGGCCGCCAGCGCCCGGGGAGAGCTCCTGCTGGTGTTCCCCACCATCAAGCACCTCGAGCAGCTGTCCTCGTTCGGCTCGGCCAGCGAGCTTTTGGCCTACGCCTCGCGGCTGGAGATCCGGGCCGTCGAGCCCCGCGTGGTGATGTCCGGCGAGCAGGCCCGGGTCGTGCTCCCGGGCGAGCCCGGCTACGAGGGATGAAGCGCCCCTCCCCTACGTGTCCGAATTGAAGTTCGGCAGGTGCAGCGTCTGGAGCCAGTGGCTGACGGTGACGTTCAGCTGGGTGAACTCACCGGTGAAGATGAGGACCCCCATCCCGATCAGCACGGCGCCTCCGACCCCGATCACAATCGGGTAGTGGCGCTTGACCACGTCAAGCGCGGAGGTGGCGGTCCCGAAGGCCAGCCCGGTGACGAGGAAGGGGATGCCGAGGCCGGCGCAGTAAACGGCGAGCAGGAAGGCTCCGCGCCCGGCCGAGTGCGAGGCCCCGGCGGCGGTGAGGATCGCGCCCAGGGTCGGGCCCGTGCAGGGTGTCCAGGCGAGGGCAAAGGCAGCGCCGACGACCACCGGTCCCCCCCGCCCCGCCCGTTCGGTCAGCCGGCCGACGTGCCACTCACGTGACAGGCGGGGAACGAACGGGGCCAGGACGAACAGCAGGCCCATGGCCACGATCAACGCCCCGGAGACCTTCTGTGCCGTGGCCCCCGTGAGCGTGCCGTGGAGCGCATGCTCGCTGATCAGCCCCAGGGCGATGAAAATGGCCGAGAAGGTGCCGACGAAGGCGAGGGTCGGCCCGACCACGCGGCGCGGGCGGATCTCCTCGGGCGTGACCCCGGCCACGGCCGAGATGTAGCCGGGCACGAGCGGCAGCACACACGGAGACAAGAACGAGATTAGGCCGGCACCAAACGCCACCGGGATGCCGATTCCAGACGCTGGATCCATCCTGCTGACCGCCGAGATTACCGCTCCCATGCTGAGCCGCCCGCTAGGACCACCACAGACCGCGCATGGTGAGCAGAGCGTAGCCCCACTCGCCCCCTGTGCCAAGCCGCCATATCCAGCGAAATCAGCCGCCGCAGATGTCCGACTCCAGACGCCGCGGGCCTAGCCGGGCGACCGTTGTCGGTGATAGGTTTGCCTGGGGCATATGACGACCGAGACGCACACCCTCAGGAACTTCATCGACGGCGAATTCGTTGACTCCGCCGAGGGTGAGACCGAGCCGATCCTGAACCCGGCGACCGGGGAGACGATCGGGCACGCGCCGCTCTCCTCGCCGGAGGACGTCGACCGCGCCGTCCGCGCCGCCCGTGAGGCCTTCGGTGTGTGGTCGAAGATCACTCCCGGGGAGCGCTCGCTGGCCCTCTTCCGCCTCGCCGACATCGTCGAAGAGCACGCGGACGAGCTGACCGAGCTTGAGGTGGCCAACGCCGGCAAGCCGGTCAACGCCTTCCGCGACGACGAAGTCCCGTTCATGATCGACAACCTGCGCTTCTTCGCCGGCGCCGCCCGCACCCTGGAGGGACGCTCGGCAGGCGAGTACACGGACGGCTACACCTCGATGATCCGTCGCGAGCCGATCGGCGTCATCGGCCAGGTCACCCCGTGGAACTACCCCCTGATGATGGCCGTGTGGAAGATCGCGCCCGCCCTGGCGGCCGGGAACACGGTGGTGCTAAAGCCCGCCGAGACGACCCCCGTGAGCACGCTGAAGCTGGCCGAATACGCGGCTGAGGTCCTGCCCCAGGGTGTCCTCAACGTGATCACCGGTCATGGCCAGCCCACCGGGCAGGCCCTGGTCACCCACGCCGAGGTCGACATGGTCTGCCTGACCGGGTCGGTCGAGACGGGCAAGGGAATCGCCCGCAGCGCCGCCGACACCCTCAAGCGAGTGCACCTCGAGCTGGGCGGAAAGGCGCCGGTCGTCGTCTTCGACGACGTCGACATGGCTACCGCGATGGAAACGATCGCCGGCACCGGGTACTACAACGCCGGCCAGGACTGCACCGCGGCCACGCGGGTCCTGGCGGGCAGCCGCGTCTACGACGACGTCGTCAGCGGCCTGGCCGAGCAGGCGAGAGATCTGGTCATCGGCGACACGCTCTCACCTGAGACGACGCTCGGGCCGCTCAATTCCGAACGCCAGCGTGATCGCGTGGAGGGTTTCCTGGAGCGCCGCCCCGGGCACGCCGAGGTCGTAACCGGCGGGCAGGAGCCGGACCGGCCGGGCTTCTTCCTGGAGCCGACGGTCGTCGCCGGCCTGCGCCAGGACGACGAGATGATCCAGCGGGAGATCTTCGGACCCGTGATCACCGTCCAGCCGTTCTCAGACGAGGACGAGGCCATCGCCTGGGCCAACGGCACCCCGTACGGGCTGGCCAGCTCGGTCTGGACCCGGGACGTGGGCCGCGCCATGCGCGTGGCTAGGGCCCTCAGATTTGGCTGCGTGTGGATCAACGACCACATCCCGCTGGCCTCCGAGATGCCCCACGGCGGGTTCAAGCAATCCGGCTACGGCAAGGACCTCAGCCTTTACTCGCTTGAGGACTACACCGAGATCAAGCACGTAATGGTCTCGTTATCCTGACGCCGGAGAGGAACTTTTGCGCAAAAGTCTCGTTAGGGCGAGCAAGGAGGTTTAGTGGAAGCATCCGCACTCCAGGCGCCGGCAACACTCCCCCAGACACGGGTTGCCGTTGCGACGCCACTTTTGCGCCTTCGCTCTGACGAGCAGCTCGTGGCCCTGTTCCGGGCCGGTCACGACGAAGCCTTCCGGGCGATCCATGATCGCTACCACAAGCGCCTGTTTGCCTACGCCCGGCAGATGCTCCCGGCACGCCAGGATGCCGAGGACGCACTCCAGGATGTGTTCGTACGCGCCTACGCCGGGCTCCGGGCCTCGAACCAGGACCTCGCGCTGCGGGCCTGGCTCTTCCGAGTCGCTCACAACCGCTGTATCGACGAGCTGCGGCGTCCGGCGCCGCCGCCGCCCGAGGTCCTCCAGCTGGTTCGCACCGTGGTTCACGACCCGCTGGTCGAGGTGGACCTGCGCGAGGCGCTTCGTCGCCTGATCGAGGACATTCGCCGCCTGCCGGAGCAGCAGCGCTCCGCCCTTCTCATGCGTGAGCTGGCCGGTATGTCCTACGTCGACCTCTCCGCTTCGCTCGGGATCTCGGTCGGCGCGGTCAAGTCGCTGCTCGTACGGGCTCGGGTCTCCCTCGCCGAGGCGGCCGAGGCCCGTGACACTTCGTGTCTGCTCATCCGCGAGCAGCTCGTCGAGGCCCACGATCGCGGCCTGCGGCCGGGCGCCACGGCGCGCAAGCACATGCGCGACTGCGTCGGCTGCAAGAGCTTCCGCCGGGAGCTGCGGGGCATGAGCCGTCAGCTCGCGGCGGTGGCGCCGGCGGTCGGACCGCTCGGCGTGCTGGCCAAGTCGCTTGGCCTCTACAAGGCGGGCGGAGGAGCCGCAGGAGGTGGCGGCCTCGCCATCCTGGGCGGCGGCGGGGCCACGGCCTCGGCCGGCGGGCTGGCCGTGGGCGTCAACCACGTCGCCACGCTGCTCGTGGCCGCGGTGGCCGCCACGGGCGGAGCCGTAGAGCTCCAGCACACGCTGATCGCTTCGCCGCATCACCCGGCCCCGGCGGCGGCAACCGCCAGACGCCACCATCGGGCCGCGGCGAAGTCCTCTCCAGCCGCCGCCACCCCGACGGCCATTCAGGCCATCGCCGGCGACGTGGAGGCGACGGTCTCCAGCGCGCCCAGGCTCGCCGCCAGCGCGGATCTCCCGGCGGCCGGCCAGGTCAAGGCCCGGGTCCGTCGCTCGATGACCTCGGACGCCGCCTTCGGCGGTCCCGTGAGCGGCAGTTACGAGCTCAGCCGCTCCTCGACCAAGACGAGTAGCGCCAAGACCACGACCAGCAGCAAGCCGGCGGACACGAGCGCCTCGTCGACCTGCGCGACCCCCGCCGCCTCGAGCTCGAGCACGACGAGCTCCGCGACGTCGCAGTCCTCGACCTCGACCGACACCCAGACCCCGGCGAGCACGGTTCCGGCCAGCACGGTGGCTCCGACCTCGTGTGCCACCAGCTCGACGCCGAGCTCGGGGGCATCCTCGTCCTCGACGAACTCGACGCCCCCCGGTAGCGGCCAGGGCACCAGCGGGACCACCACCAGCGACAGCAGTAGCACCGGCACCGGTGGCTCTCCCTCGGGCGGCGACGCCGCGTCAGCGAGCGCGTCCGGGAGCCCGTCCACGGGCGGGTCGGCCGCGACCAAGTGAGCGGCTAACTCACATCGATCCCTACCTCGAGAAGCTCGACCACGAGGAGGTCCTGGTCCGGCGCGGCCGCCGCTCCGGCCTGTACACGTTCGTAGCCGTCCACTCGACGGTGCGTGGGCCATCGCTGGGGGGATGCCGGATGTGGAGCTACGAGGACTCGGCCTCGGCGCTGCGCGACGTCCTCAGGCTCTCACGCGCCATGACCTACAAGATGGCCGTGGCCGACCTCCCGCTGGGCGGCGGCAAGGGGGTGATCATGCTCTCTCCCCACACCAAGCTCTCCTCCGAGCGCCGGCAGCACGCGTTGCTTGACTTCGCCGACACGGTGGCCGCCCTCGGCGGCCGCTACATCACCGCCGAGGACGTCGGCACCTCGAGCCGGGACATGAGCGTGATCGCCGAGCGGACCAAGTACGTGGCCGGCCTCGCCCGCAGCCGCGGCGGGTCTGGTGACCCCAGCCCCCTCACCGCGCTGGGGGTCGAGTACGCCATCCGCGCCTGCTGCGAGCGCACCTTCGGGGATGACTCCTTGCGCGGTCGCACGGTGGGTGTCATCGGCCTGGGGCACGTCGGCTCGCGCGTGGCCAAGCGCTGCGCCCGGGCCGGAGCCAAGCTCGTCCTGGCCGACGTCGACCTCGACAAGCGCCGGCTCGCCGAGGAGCTCGAGGCCAAGTGGATGTCCCCTGAGGAGGCGCTCGAGGCCAAGGTCGAGATCGTCGCGCCCTGCGCCCTCGGAGGCGTTCTCAACGAGGAGACCGTGCCCCGGCTGCGCTGCCGGATCATCGCCGGCGCCGCCAACAACCAGCTGTCCGACGACCTGATCGCGGACCTGCTGACAGCGCGAGAGATCCTCTGGGCGCCTGACTTCGTGGCCAACGCCGGGGGCGTGATCAACATCGCCGAGGAGTTCGGCACCTACGACGCCGCGGCGGCGCGGCGGCGGGTCCGCGGCATCGCCGACACCCTGCGCCGGATCTTCGAGGACGCCCAGTCGATGGGCGCCACGACGCTCACCGCGGCCATGGAGCTGGCCCGGCGCCGGCTCGTGCCGGCGAGCCGCTGAGACCCGACGCGGTGCGCGCCTAAGAGCCTCGTGGATGGGCCTTGGGGCTCGTTTATAGTCCGCATCTGGAAGTGCTCGATTCGAGTTCACCGCGCCGGTTCTTGGCTCCGGAGCGGTCGCCGCCGCTGATCGGTCGGGGCGCCGAGTTGCAGGCCATCGCGCGTGCCCGCTCTGACGGGTCGAGCGGAGTGGTGGTGCGTGCACCGGCGGGCGTGGGGAAGTCACGGCTGGCGCGGGCGGCGCTGGCCCAAGCTGAGGCGGAACGGGCGCGGACCGCGTGGGTGCAGGCGACGAGCGCAGCGGCCAGCGTTCCCCTGGGCGCGTTCGCCGGGGTGATTCCGAGCGAGGTCAGATCAGATGACCGGTTTGAGTTGCTGCGGCGCAGCGTTGAGGCGTTGCGGGAGCTGGAAGGGGACGGATGGTTGGCCGTGGGCGTGGACGATGCCCACCTGCTCGACGCGACCTCGGCCGCCTTGGTGCTTGAGCTGGCGAACAGCGGCACCGCGTTCATCGTGGCAACGGTACGGAGCGATGAGCCGTGCCCCGATGCGATTGTCTCGTTGTGGAAGGACGCCGGCGCTTCGCGTCTGGAGCTCGCGACGCTGGGTGAGGCCGAGACGCGCGCCCTCGTGGAGAGTGTCGTGGGAGGCCCGGTCGAAGAACGGGCGGGTGCGTGGATCTGGGAGGCCAGCGACGGCAATGCGCTGTATGCCCATGAGCTGGCGGCCGGAGCGTTGGAGACGGGGACCCTGCGGGAGGTCAACGGCCTCTGGCGGCTACTGGAACGCGTCCCGATCAGCGCGTCGCTCGCCGAGCTCATCTCGGCCCGGATGGAGGGAGTTGCTGGGGAGGAACGCCGACTGCTCGAATTACTCGCGCTCGGCGAGCCGTTGGAGCTCACCGAGTTGCTTGAACTGTGCGGGCCTGAGGCGCTGAAGGCGACCGAGGACCGGGCCCTAATCAGGATTGACGGGCCGTTGTCGCGAGCCGAGGTGCGTCTGGGCCATCCCCTCTATGGCGAGGTGATCCGGGCCGCGCTCGGCTCTCTGCAAGCGCGTGAGCTCCGCCTCCAGCTCGCCGCGATGCTCCAGGCGCGGCCTCGGCTGACGCCGGAGGACTCGCTGCGGGTGTGCTCCTGGCTGATCGAGGCGGGCGAGACACCTTCCACGCCAATGCTGCTCGAGGGCGCCCGGACGGCGAACCTGAGTGGTGCTCCGGAACTCGGCGCCAGCCTGGCGAGCCGCGCCGTGTCCGCCGGCGCGGGCATCGAAGCCGCGCTCGTCCTGGCTCGCTCCTACGCGATCAACAAGCAGTTCGAAGCGGCCGAGTCCGCACTTCAGGGCCTGGACGGTCAGATCGACTCGCAGGAGGTCGCGCTGCGCTACCTGCAGGAGCGGATCCGGATTCTGTACTGGGGACTCAAGCGTCCCAGCGAGGCCCGGGCGTTATTCGAGCGAGCTCAGGGATGGTGGTCGGATGAAGCCTGGCGACGGCGGCTGGATGTGGTGTGGCTTGAGCTCGCGGCCCTGCTGGATGGATTTGCCGGCGCCGCAGACAGGGCCGGGCGCACGGCCAAGCTCCTGGCTGACGATTCGCTGGACGACGACATTCGCGCGGAGATGAGGCTCGTCCATGCGATGAACCTGTTCTACAGCGGCCGCGCGCTGGAGGCATACGGACTGGTTGATCGCCTGCGCCCCAAGATCCCACTCAGCAGCCACCACGCCGAGCGGTCGCTCATCGGATGGTGCCTGATCGCTTTTGAGACCGGGCAATCGATGACCCAGCTGGAGGAGCAGATGGTCACGGTGCTCCAGCAGGGGGTGCGTTCCGGTGATCATGCCGCGTGTGGGCTCGGCGCATTGACCCTCGGTGGTTTGGCGCTGATGTCCGGCAGATATCGCGACTCGGCCCGGTGGCTGGCCGAGTCAGAGATCCATTTCGAGCACCGGGATACGTTCGGGGCGCTCGTGATCACCCATGCCTTCCAGGCTGGAGTGGCCGCAGCCACCGGTGATGAGCGCGTTGGCGAGGCCATGCGGCGCTGCGAGGACGCTTTGCAGGGGCACGAGCCGCTCCCGAATCAGTTTCCCTATGTGGCCCGCGCACGGGGCTGGACGGCGGCGGCGCTTGGCGATCGCTCCGGCGCCCAACGCCTCCTGTTTGACGCCGCGTCCCGTCTCGGGCATATGCCGCTCCAGGCCGTCCAGCTCTGCCACGAGGCGATGCGGGCGGGTGCGCCCGCTGCGACGGTCGCCCGGCTGGTGTCCCCGCTGCTCGAGCGCTCCGACGCTCGGCTGATGGCGGCATACGGCAACCACATTTCCGCACGGGCCTCCAACGACGGGGCGAGCCTGCTTGAGGCGGCGGAGGAATTTGCCCGGATCGGTGTGCGCCGCCCCGCCACCGAGGCCGCGGCCGACGCGGCCAGGGCGTTCCTGAATGTCGGCCGCCACGATTCGGCGCGCCGCGCGGCCGCCCGGAGCCGTGAGCTGTTCGTCGAGGGGCAGGGCGGCTCGCTGCCGGTGATCGAGGGGCTGACCGGCCCCGTGGTGGAGCTCTCGCCCCGCGAGGCAGAGCTCGTCGAGTTGGCGAAACGCGGCCTGTCCAATGGAGAAATCGCCGACAGGCTGGTGCTGTCCAAGCGGACCGTGGAGTCGCATCTGTACCGCGCGATGCAGAAGCTGGGCGTCAGCGACCGCCGCGACCTCTGAGGGCGCGGCGCCGGGCAGTAGCCCCGTTTCGAGACTGCAGTAGGGCGCACTGAGGACAGGAGGCGCGCGCTCGCCCACCCTCTAGATATGCCGCCTCGTTCGTTTCACGATCCGGCGTTCCACAGCCAGCTGATCGACCTGTTGGGGTACTGCCATCGCCAGGCCGCACAGGTGGACGAGGTTCTTGGGACTGTGGCGCGGATCGTGGACGGGGATTCAGACTCCTGGCTTAACGAATGGATGTCCACCGCGGGCACCGTGTGGGCTGCGGCCATTCAGGCCGAGCAGCATGACCGCGGTCAGGCAGTTGCCCACTACCGCCGCGCGGCGACGTACTACGCAGCCGCCCTGCTCCGCGTCCTGAATTCGAGTGAGCCGGAACGCCGGCCTGACATCTGGCGTCGCCAACGTGCCTGCTGGGAGCGGATGATCGACCTGGCCCCAGGAACCGCTGAGCGCCTGGCTATCGCCTATGAGGGCACCACCCTGCCCGGCTTCTTCTTCCCTGCCACCGACGCCGCGGTGGATGAGTCGCGGCCCCTGATCATCATCAACAACCGGACGGGCGAGCCCACCTCGCAGGCATGGGTGAACGGGGGCGCTGCAGCCGCCGCACGGGGCTATCACTGGATGACCTTCGACGGTCCCGGCTTTGAGGCGGCGCTCGTCAACCAGGGCCTGCTGCTGCGGCCTGACTGGGAGGCTGTCCTGACACCGGTCGTCGATGCGATGCTGAGCAGACCGGACGTCGATCCGTCCCGCATCGCGGTTCTCGGTGTCGGCATGGGCGGTTATCTGGCAGTCCGAGCCATCTGCTTCGAGCACCGCTTGGCCGCCGCGGTGGCGGACCCCGGCGTCGTCGATGCATCGACCGCATGGACGGACGCGCTCTCGGACCCGATGCGCCGCCTGCTGAAGACGGGCGCCCGGACTGCGTTCGAGCGCGAAGTCCACCTCACGGAGTTGTTCGCGCCAGATGCCGCGGCGTGCATGCGCCTTCGCGGCGCCCCGTTCGGACTCGCGGACGGGTCATGGTACGCGCTCTATCAGCGCATCGGTCGCTACCGGCTCGCGGGCGAAATCGAGCAGATCCGGACACCGGTGTTGGTTCTCGAAACCGATCCCGATCAGCCTTGGAGAGGCCAGTCGAGGCGGCTCTATGACCGCCTGCCGGGGCGCAAATGCCTTATCGAGCTCGCGGCCCCCCAGGACGGAGACCTGGCGGGAGCGCAGTCGGCAGCGTCAGCGCGGGAGACCCGGATCTACGAGTGGCTGGAGCAGCGCCTCGGGACCGGTCAGCCGAGCTTCTGAGCCAGGACCCGAACCACCATCGGTACCACCGGCTCCTAGTTCTTGCTGCAGTAATTGGACACCGTGTACTTCTTCTCAATCGCCGCCGCCTGGACCGTGTGGGTCACGCCCTGACCGGGCGCCGCCGCGGCCGGATACGCCTCGAGGGCGAACTGCAGCGGATTGAAGAGCGGCGTGTTGAGACCGGCGTCGTCCTGCGGATCGGTGAACATCTTGTTGAGGAGGCTCACCGGCGGCAGCTGGGCCTGGCGGTTGCCATCCCCCAGCCAGTTATCGGTGCCAGCGTAGGCCCACAGCTCGGTCGTGCCCTGACCCGTCACGTGGGCCGTAAGCGCACCGCGGGGCGCGACGTTCGCGAACGGCTTCCACGTGTTGTAGACCGGCGCACTGGGGCCGCCCGAGGTGTAGGTCTGGACGACGTTCTGACAGGGGTAGTCCGCCGCGCTGGCGGGCAGGCTGCCGGTCCCCTGCTGGAGCCGGTAGAGCTGGTAGCGCAGAGGGAACAGCGTCTTGAACGCCTCTTGGCGCGTGGCCAGGAGCAGGCCGTCGGCGGCCTGCTTGGCCGTCGCGGTCGTCCACGACCAGTCGGCGGCGGCATTGGTGTTGTCGCCGGCGTTCTGGGCCGCGGTCTCAAGCATCGGCCAGTTGGTGACGAGAATGTCCCCCACCTGGCTGAGGCCGGTGATCTCGGTCGCGTAGCGGCGGGCCACCGTGGCGCCCAGGTCCGCGGCCGGGGCACTCACGTCAGCGAGCGCTTCAGCACCGTCGCTGTCGAGATCCATGTCCTGGACGAGACCGAGTCCGCTGGCCACCGCTCCCAGTGGGATGCCGATCTCGTCGGTACCGGGGATGGCGTCGGCCAGGAGGAGGATGTCCATGGTCAGGCCCATCCCGTCGAAGTTCGCCGGTTGCGATTTTGTCCCGACGTCCTCGTTGACAGCGGCGCCGATCGACGCGATCTCGGACGCGTTGCCCTGGTCATCGACGAGCGGGCTCTGCAGGCTGGAGATGAGCTGCCACACCCGCGGCACGGCGGTCCACTCCTTGACCAGTTGGTCGCGGACCGAGTCGAAGTCCGATTCGGAGAAGGGGTGGTCCTTGCACTCTCCGGTGAACGTGGTGTACGCATCGGACTGGCGAAGCGTCGCCGCCCAGCCTGACCAGTCACCCTTGAGATTCTGGTTCGTGTAGTCATCCTCGATCGGCGTGCGCAGGCCTCCATTGGGGTCGACGTGGGCGGCGATGCACCCCAGGACCGCCTGATCGGCCGCGGTGTCACGGTCGGGCCACGGCGACGTGGGCAGCGACGTGAGCCCGCTGAGGCTGCCGGCCAGCGGCCGGTCCGGGTTCTTGAGCCCACGGGGGTAGGGATCTGACGGATAGAACTGGCTCTGCGGGTTGCGAGCGAGCAGGCCTGACAGCTGACCGCTCCCCGACGCCTCATGACTGGCGACCTGGGTCCACGGGCTCGGATAGCCCGGCGTCCCGGTCGGCCCGACCTGCGCGTACACGGCGCTGGCCTTGCCGTCGAGCGCGTCGAAGTAGTACGCGCTGCCACCCGCCTTCTGCAACTTGGAGGCGGCGAAGTCCCAGTTTCCAAGGGTGTCTGCGACCCGGCTCACGGCGCCGATCGAGCGCACGAAGACGAGCGCGTTGGCGTCCGCGCTGCTGCCGTAGAAGCTGAGTGACAGCCCGAGTCCGTGAACGCCCTGGACGGTGTCGGGAAACGTGCCCTGGAAGATCGGTTTCAGGCTGCCGGCGTTCAGGATCAGGGCGAAGAACCCGGGCCCGGCGATCTTGTCCGAGGTGTAGGTCGTCTTCGGGAACTCGCTGCCCGGCTCGTTGCTGCCGAGCGTCACCACCGCCGGGTCATCCCCGGCATCGCCCGTGCTGAACGGCACTCGCTCGACATTGATGAACTTGTAATCGGCCCCCGCCAGGTCCTCCCGCAGATAGCCGTGGAGGTCGCCATCGGCGACACCGGCGCGGGTCAGCCCCGGTAGGCCCGGATTGACAGCACCCTGGCCGACCGGGATGCCGGGCACGCCGATCGCCGAGAAGGTTGAGCAGCTCCCGTGGTCGGTGCAGCCCGCGGCCGTGGAGACCTCGACCGGAACCGGCGACACGCCGATACGGGCCAGCGCCTGATTGATCGAGGCAGCCGCCGTCGGATCCCCGTTGTGGGAGTCCGGCACGTTGGTCACGCCGGGCTGCGGTTTTGTGATGATGACCAGATCGCTCGACGACAGCCGCTTGACCGCGGCCACGAGGTTGGCGGCGTCCGTCGCGTCGTTCTCGTAGGACACGTCCTGGACGAGACTCAACGTGCTGCGGTTCAGCACCAGCAGCTGAAGTGCCTTCGCTGGTTCGATGGCGGGATAGAACTCCGCGCCGGTCGTGTCGCTATCCCCAATCTGCACCCCGGGCGCACCGCCGTTACTGGCGATGGTGTCGGTCGGCACTCCGATCGGGCCCGCCGCTACCGTGGCGGCGACGCCGACGGTCGCCGACGCGCCCGCCGAGGCGTCGCACAGCAGCTGGGCCCCGGCAAGGCGAGCGTGCGCCGCGCCACGCATCGGAACCTCGGAGACCGAGACCTGGGCGATGTAGCGTCCCGGAACATCGGGGCGCAGATACGGGTGGGCGGTGGTCGCGCCGCTGAGGCGGGCCCGCGACCCAGGTGGGCGGGCCACGAGCGTCCAGCGGTAGGCCAGCCGCATGCCCGGCGTGGCGAGTACCGAGTTGCCGGCGCTGAAGTGGATGATGTGCCCAGCCTTGACCCGGCGGGAGAGTCCGGCTCCCGCCACCGGGGTGCCCGACGGCATCCAGACGCGGAGCCGCCGCTGGGTGTAACCGCCCCCGGTCGGGTCCAGCGCCTCGACCTTGACCGTGTTGCTTCCCGGGCGCAGCCCGTCGTCCGCTGTCAGCGTGATCGACCGGGTGGCGCCGCCCCGCACCGCTCGGCGCCGGCCGCCATTGACCCAGACGCTCAGCCCCAGGCCCGGTCGCACGAGCGTCACCGTGAGCTGTGACCCCGTCCCGCAAGACGCCGGCGCCTTGGCAGAGCGGATCAGCCCGCCGACCGGCCGCGCCACCACAAAGGAGCGCTGCGTGAACCAGCGCTGAGAGGGCGACCGGCCCGTGGTCCGGACATACAGCGTGTTGCGCCCGAAGCGCAACGCGCCCCCGTTGGCGCGGCGAAGCGTTGCCGTGTACGTGCGGCCATCACGAGAACGGCGAAAGGCGCCGGTGACGACCCGTGAGCCAAGGGTGGCACGGAACGAGCGCGCTCCGCCTCCCACCTTCACTTCGACCTTCACGGATTGCCCCAAGATCACCGCCGCCGGCCGCGGACGCTCGATGCGTGATGACCACGGGTACTGGCCGGCGGTTCCGGTGGCCGCCGGGCGGCTGGACGCCAGCACCACGCCGCAACCGAGCGTGGCGATCGCAATCGCCACCGTGACCGCCACCACCAGCTTGGCTGCTCCGACTCGAGATAGCAGTTTGATCGTCATCACGGGATTCACTCCTTCATTCGTGTCGACCGGAGACACTGACGGGAGCAATGCGGGGCGTCTTCGGTACGCCTCACTGGATTGCGGAGACTCGATACTGAGAGCTGCCCTCACACACTGAGTAGCGGCGCCCAGCGGCGGCGCCGTTCAGTGCAGCGCCAGCCTCAGGGAGATGATCAGCAGACCGAGCAGCGCGCCGATGGTGACCTGCAGCGCGAGCTTTCGGCCCGACTGCTCGGCGCGAATGCCGGCGGCGACCTCGAGCATCACGACCGTAGCGGCCGAGGTCCAGATGGCAGCTGAGACCCCCGTGGAGAGGCCAGCGCCCGCGATCCACCAGCACACCAGCACCGCGATCGGTAGCGCCGCCCCGACCAGGATCGTGAGCTCGGACTCCAAGGCGCGCGTGAGTCCCCGGACCGTGATCGCCTCGCTGTGACGCAGGCGATCGGAGGTGAACTCCGCATAGGCGTGGGCCAGCCAGTAGAGCAGGAGCGTGATCAGAATGCCGATCAGCGTGTCGAGGTAGGTCTCGCGCCGCGCGCTCTCGACGGCCAGCAGTGAGCCGACGGCAACGGTGCCGTAGATGGCGGGGGTGAGATTGGACCGCATGGGGCGGCGACGATCGCCGCTCGCGAGCGCGGCGTCATCAGTACTGCGGTACTGCACACCGAGCCGGCCTCGTTCAGTAGGCCAGCGCTCACAGTGCCGTACGCCGTTACTGATGGCACGGGCACCTGGTCATGGGAGCGTGGCGAGCGCACACCCACCCTTCCGAACCGGAGGTCCGAAATGCTCTCGCTCAGTCGTCACTCACTCGTCTCATCCGCCAGGCTCGCAGGCATCGGCGCCATCGCCGCGACCGCGCTGGCGGCGGCGCCCGTCGCGCTCGCCGCCGAGTCCGGTGGAGCGTCGGTCTCGCCCGCCGGTGCCCACGTGGCGAGCAGTGCGCCGTTCACCATCGGGGTCAGTGCCGCGACCGTCCAGCCGGGGGCGAAGCTGAACATCTCAGGACTCGCATACGCCAGGGCGGGAACGAACCTGACCATCACCTCCAACGCGATCGCCTCGGCGCAGTTCGTCAACAACACACCGGCGGTTCAGACCCCGGCGCTGGTCGAAGGCATCTACCAGACCACCGTGCGAATCACGCCCGCGGCCGAGCCCGGCGTCTACCCCGTGGTCCTGCGCGTCGGCAACCGCCAGGTGGCTTCGTTCAACCTGCGCGTAGTGTCACCCGGCTCGCGGTCCGGCGGGTCCACCGGAGCCGCTGGATGTGCCCAGATCGGCTTCAGGGTCCTGCACAACGACCGTGCCGATGGCGCGTATCTGCCGGCGGGCGGTTACACCGTCAGCAGCCGCAACATGCACTGCGGGACAGCGTCGGCTGACTTCACGAGCTTCCTAGCCGGGGGCGGGAAGACGATTCCCGGCTGGAACACGACCTCTCCGGGCGCGGGCCGCGCGACCTTCCTCCAGCGCAACAGCGGGCTCACCTTCAGCGTCGCGAAGACGCGCTGACGTGGCCTCACGAAAGGATCAGACATGAACCCTCGCTCACAGGTGGCCCGTCCCGGTGTCGTCACGGCGGTGGTCTGCCTGGCTCTCGCCTCGGTGGTCAGCGCCATGGCGTCCCTGAACGTTGCCCTACCGGATATCGCCCGTGATACCCATGCCTCCCAGACAGAGCTGACGTGGGTGATCGATGCGTACTCTCTGGCCTTCGCTGCGCTGCTGCTGCCCGGCGGCGGACTCGGAGACCGCTACGGCCGCCGGATGGCGCTGACCGTAGGACTGCTGATCTTCGGCGCGGGGTCGGCGGTGGCTATGACCGCCAGCTCAGCCTCGGAGCTGATTGCCCTGCGTGCCGTCCTCGGTCTTGGCGCTGCACTGGTCATGCCGGCCACGCTATCGACCATCACCAGCACGTTCGACGCCTCCGAGCGCACACGGGCGGTGAGCATCTGGGCCGCCGTGGGCGGTGGCGCTGCGATCCTCGGGCTGCTGGCCGCCGGCGGGCTGCTGACCGCTTTCTCCTGGCGCTCCGTTTTCGGCCTGAATGTGGTGCTGGGCACCATCGCCCTGACCGGCACGTTGCTCTACGTGCCTGAGTCCGCGGACCGGGACGCTCCCCGCCTGGACGTCGTCGGAGCCACCATCGCCGTGACCGCGCTCGTCGCGCTGGTGTTCTCTGTGATTGAGGCGCCGGCCTACGGCTGGACCGCGGCACGGACGTTCGTCGGTCTCGGCCTCGCGGCGGCGCTGCTCGCCTCCTTTGTCCTTTGGGAGTTGCGCCAGCCGCACCCGCTGCTCGACCCGCGGCTCTTTCGCAACCGGCACCTGGCGACCGGCAGCATGTCGATCTTCGTCCAGTTCTTTGCCTTCTTCGGCTTCACCTTCATTGGCATGCAGTACCTCCAGCTGGTGCGTGGCGACACCCCGTTGCTCGCCGCGGTGCACGTTCTGCCCCTGGCCCTTGTAATGGTCCCCACCTCGCGGCTGGCCCCCGCGCTGGCCGCCCGTTACGGCGCCCGCAACGTATGCGCCGCTGGATTGGCGCTCCTCGCCGCGGGCCTGACCGTCATCGCGCAGGTCGGGGTGGATACGCCCTATGCACTCCTGGTGGCTGGCCTCGTCTTGCTGGGGATGGGGATGGGCGCCGCGATGACGCCTGCCACCACCGCCATCACCGAGACGCTTCCTCCGGCTCAGCAGGGCGTCGGGTCAGCCCTCAACGACCTGTCCCGTGAGGTTGGAGGAGCCACCGGGATCGCGGTTATCGGCAGCGTCCTCACCTCCACCTACACCAGCCAGGTCAACCTCACCGGACTCGCGGCCCCGATCGCCCGGGAGGTCAAGCGCTCCTACGCAGCCGCCGCCCACCTCGGCGCCCAGGCGTCTGACCGCGCCCACACCGCATTCGTCAGCGCCATGCACGTGGCCATGCTGACCGGTGCCGGCGCGGCTCTGTTGGCCGCGGCCGCAACCCTGATCGTGCTGGCTCGGCGCTCGCAGCCGGTGCGGAGCTCGGAGCCAAGCCGCGCCAGCGGTGCTTCAGCGGCTCCGAGTCGCTCGGCTCCGCCGAGCGCTTTGAGCGCCTCGCGTTCGTAGGGAGTATCTTCGTAGCCCAGCAGAGGGCTAAGACGATGGGGGCACGCGGGCAGATACTCAAGGCGGTTCTTCTGGCGGCGGTGCTGGCTGCACTCCTCCCCGCCACGGCGGCCGCCACGACCCAGAACGCCGCCAGCGTGATCGTCTCCCCCAACGGTTCGACGGTCTACTCGGGCTTCAACGGGGCTGGCTTCTCGGTCTTCAGCCGCGATCCCAACACGGGCGAGCTGACGCTCCTCGGCGAGGCGCCCACGAGCTCCGGCGGCGGACCGCTGGAGTTCCCTGCACTCGCCATCAGTCCCGACGGCGCCAGCCTCTACGGAGTCGACAGCCAATCCAACACCCTCTTCCAGTACGCGCCGGCCAGCGGCGGCGTGACCGAGCAACAGAGTTATCCGGTCCTCGCCAACACCGCCCAGGCCAAGGACCCGACCAGCGCGCTCGTCTCGCCGGATGGATCGAGCGTCTACGTGCTCACCTACGGCGTCCAGTACGGCACCGGGGTCGGGGTGTCGACCGACGGCCAGATCAACGCCTTCCAGCGCAACCCGTCGACGGGCAACCTGACGCTCATCCAGACGGCTCCGATCGATCCCCACTCCGCCGATCAGGGCGTGGTCGGAAATCAGTCGGTCATGTCCCCGGACGGGAAGTTCATCTACGTCGCCAGCGACGCCGGCATCGACGCACTCGGTCGCAATGCCTCAACCGGCGCAGTGGGGGCGCCCGCGCGCCAGACCAGCGGCTTGAACGCCGGCATGGCGCTCGCCATCTCGCCCGACGGGAACTACGTCTACTTGACCGGTCCGCCGAGCTCCTCGAGCTCGGATGCCAGCGAGATCGCCGTCCTGCAGCGCAACGCCAGCACCGGCAATCTGACCCCGGAGACCCCGGTCAACAACATGTCCGGCCTCAGCGACATGTGGGGCATCACCGTCTCCCCCGACGGCAACTGCGTCTACGCCACCAGCCGCCCCGACAACTCTCTCGGCTGGTTCACGCGCAACTCGTCCACTGGCGCGCTCAGCCTCGGCGGCGTGCTCAGCGAGGGCGAGAACGGGATCGCCGGGCTGAGATTCGCCCAGCAGGTGACCGTCTACGGCAACAACATCTACGTCGCCTCGCCGGACGACGGCGGGATCGCGGTGTTCTCCCGCAATCCCACCACCTGCGCTCCCACCTTCCTGGAGCTCGTCCAGGACCTGTTCACGCTCGAGCCACCCGTGGTCGACTCAACCACCGGCACGGCCGAGCTGCCGGTCAATGTCGACGCCGCCGGGACGCTTGAGCTCGGGCTCCAGCCCCTGATCCCCCAGCCGGGGTTCAGGGCCGCCGGCGTGGTCTCGCACCAGATCACGGTCGGGCAGGCCGGCCTGGTCGACGTTCCCATCAGCCTCACCGGACTGGCCGCGCAAGAGCTGAGCATCCTGCACGAGCTGACCGTCGAGGCGGCGGTGACGTTCACCGCCAGCGGCGGGGCCCCGACCACGAAGACGATCACGATCCAGCTGGTCAAGAACCCGGCGTCGCTGACCAAGCTGCGCGTCTCGCCGCGGAAGTTCGCCCTGGACGGTCGTCTCGTCAAGGGCCGCTGCCTCGCCCAGACGCGGAAGAACCGAACCCGCCGCGCCTGCCGCCGCCGGGTAGCGCTCGCCTTCAGCTACCGCCTCAACCAAGCGAGCTCGGTCACCTTCACGATCGCGCACAAGCAGGCCGGCCGCGAGGTCCGCCACCGCTGCGTCAAGCCGACCCGGAAGAACCGCAAGGACCGGCGGTGCACGCAGCTGGTCAACCAACCGGGCAGCCTCACCAAGGCCGGAGCCGCGGGCTCGAACCGCTTCACCTTCAGCGGCAAGCTCGGCGGCCGCCGCCTCGGGCCGGGCACCTACGTGCTGAGCGCGACGCCCGCGGGCGGCAAGGCGTCGAAGACGACCTTCGAGATCACCGGCTGACGCTCAGGCCACGCCGAGGCTGATCTGCGGCCGCTCGACGCCGTCGGGCAACCGGCCCTCATCAGCAAGCTTGTCCAGGTGGGCGGCGAGGGTGGCCGCCGCGGCTGGGCGGAGCGCCGCCGGCGCATCGCTCCAGGCATCGTCAAGCAGCTCATCGACGCTCCGACGCCCGCGGTCGAGCGCCGCCAGCAGCCGCTGCTCGCGCTCGCGCCGGTGCTCGAGGTACTCGTCAAGCTTGGCCTGGACCTCGAACACGGGCGGGCCGTGCCCGGGCGCCAGGACCTCGAACTCCCGCTCGCGCAGCCGCTGAAGGCTCTCCAGATACGCGGCGAGAGCCCCGGGATAGGGGATGATCAGCGAACTCCCCTGGCCCAGCACGGCGTCGCCGGTGAAGGCGACCCCTCCCACGGCGTAGGCCAGGTGATCCACGGAGTGGCCCGGGGTGGCGATCGCCTCGAGCGGGCCGAAGCGCGAGCCACCCTCGTGCCGCTCGTCGACCTCCCCGCGCTGAGCCGCCACGGGGACCGACGGGTAGCGCTCGCGGAGCAGCGGCACGGCTTCGTCGTGGTCGGGGTGATCGTGGGTGAGGGCGATCCCGCCGAGGCCGCCGCGGGCGGCGATCTCAGCCCTCAACGCGTCGATGTGTTCTGGCAGCGCCGGGCCGGGATCGATCAGCCACGCGGGATCGTGGCCCACGAGCCACGAGTTGGTGCCTTCATGCGTGAACGGACTCGGGTTGGCCGCCCGGAGGCCGACGACCTCGCCGTCGAGGAGCTCGATGCGGGTCAGCCGCCCAGCCCGCCGAAGACCGCGAAGGGGCTGAACGGGGTGGCCAGCGGTGACCCGTGAGCGGCTTCCGCCACGCTGGCCTCCGCGGTGACCGTGCTGCCCGGCGGCGCCTCGGCGCGGATGCGGTCGGCGAGCGCGCGCGCCGAGTCCTCGTCGGAGGCGCCGGCGACCACGAACTCCCAGCGGTGCACGGTGGGGATTCCCTCCGCGGCGAGGCGCTGGGCCAGCTGCTCGGCCTCGTGACGCGACGGGCACTTGATCCGGACCTCGAAATCGGGGAACCCCTGCTCCGCCGATTCCTCCCGCTCTGACTCCATCAACTCCTCGCGTTCGGCCGCGCGGGCGGACTCGGTGTCGGGCAGCGGCGCGTCGGGGTCCTCCCATTCCTCGGCCGTCGGGTGCCAGCGGCGCAGCTCGGGGGTGACCTGCCACCCCCGCTCGGAGGTCAGCGAGCTGATCGCCCGCTCGGCCGCCTCGGCCTGCTCCCGCGTGTCCGCATAAGCAAAGACCTCCGAGCCATCGTGCGAGACGACCACGCGGTCGCTGTAGGAGGCCTGAAGATCGTGTGGGAGGTCGAACTTGGACAGGCGGTCGGCCAGGTCGGCCGCCTGCTTTTCGTCGGCGAGCTCAATGCGAAGGCGCCAATCGTCGCTCATTGGCGGCAGGGTATCGCTGGCGAGGCGCGAACACCTGAGAACCCTGCCGGGAAGGTGCGTTCCCGGCGTGCGTTACGTTACCCGCCGTGCCGCGCTCTCAGGATCTGACCGACTCCCAGCTCGCCAAGGCGCTCTCGCATCCGCTGCGCGGGCGCATCCTCACCGCGCTTGAGAACCGCACGGCCAGCCCCAGCCAGCTGGCCCCCGATCTCGACACCTCGCTCGGCGTCATCAGCTACCACGTCCGCCAGCTGCACGCCCTCGGCTTTCTCCGCCTCGTCAAGCGCGTGCCCCGGCGCGGCGCCGTCGAGCACTACTACACGACGGTGGCGGGTCCGCGAATCAGCAGCACGGCCTGGGAAACCGCCCCGGCCGTGGTCAAGCAGGCGGTGCTCGGCTCCACCCTGCGGGAGATCGGCACTCAGGCCAGTGCCGCCGCTGAGGCCGGCGGCTTCGAGTCCCGGGACGCCCACCTGTCCCGCAGCCCGGTCACCGTCGACAGCCAGGGCTTCAAGCAGCTGGCCGACGAGCTCGAGGCGCTGGTGGCCCGGATCGAGCGGATCGCGGCCGAGAGCCAGAAGCGGCTGGGGCGCGAGGGGAGCGATGACGCCCGCACCGCCGCCGTGGCGCTGATGCTGTTCCACACCACGGCGTCGGAGAGCGCTAGCGATCCCGTCGCTCCGGCACCCGCCAAGCCGCGCCGCCGGCGCTCCGCCGCCCGCTAGGCGATCGCCGCGGCCTCCCGCGCCCGCCGCGGCAGCCTGAACACACCCAGGAAGGCGAGGGCCAGCGGGATGATCGCGAACAGGACGGTCTTGGCCACCGAGCTCGCCGGGGCGTGGCCCGCGTCGATGTAGGCGAAGAAGATCGTCGCGAATACGGCGATGCCGAGCGCCGCCGCCAGCTGCTGCGAGGCATTGAGAACCCCGGACGCCGAGCCGACCTCGTGCTCCTTCACACCGGCCAGGACAAAGTCGAAGAGGGGCGGCAGCGCAAGCCCCATGCCCATCCCGGCCAAGAGCTCCCCGGGGACGAGCGTCCAACTCGACACGTGGCCGGCGCCCCCCACCATCAGCGCCAGCAGGCCAAGCCCAGCACCCATGACGACGAGACCGACCTGCATCGACCCGCGCCCGAACCGCTGCGCCAGCGGATACGAGGGCCCGGCGGTCAGCGCCACCCCGACCGCGAACGGGGCCAGCGTCAGCCCGGTCTTGAGCGGGGAGAAGCCCTCGCCGAGCTGGCAGAAGACCGAGAGCAGCAGATTGATCCCGATCATCGAGGCGAAGAAGCAGACGACCACGAACAGGCCGCTCGTGTAGGTCGAGTTGCGGAGCAGGCTCGGCGCGATGAGCGCCCGCTCCCCGTGATGCCGTTCGTAGGCCGCGAAGGCGAGAAAGCCGATCACCCCCGCGGCCAGCACGCCGAAGATCCACGCGGGCCAGCCGAGCTGGCGACCCTCCACGAGCGGGTACACGAGCCCGACGCTCGCCAGCGTGACCAGCCCGACCCCGATCGGATCGAGCCGGAGGTCCCGCCGACCCCCGGTCTTCGGCATCAGGGCGAGCGCCCCCACCAGGCCCGCGATTCCGAACGGGACGTTGACCAGGAACACCGCCCGCCAGCCCAGCCCCAGGAGGTTGCCGCTGGTCAGGGCGCCGCCGATGATCGGCGAGGCAACGGCCGCGATCCCGATCACCGGCCCGAAGGCGGCGAACGCCTTCTGGATCTCGTCCTCGGCGAACACCTCCTTGACCACGCCGAAGCCCTGCGGGATCAGGAGGGCGCCGAATCCGCCCTGGAGCACCCGCAGCACGATCAGAGCGTCCGCGCTGGGTGCCACGGCGCACGCGGCGGAGGCCAGCGTGAAGCCGATGATCCCGGTCACGAACACCCGCCGCCGCCCCAGCCGGTCGCCGAGACGCCCCCCGGTGATCAGGAGCACGGCGAAGGCGAGCGTGTAGGCGGCCCCGAACCACTGCAGCGTCGATTGGCTGCCGCCCAGGTCACGACGGATGGCGGGCGCGGCGACATTGACAATCGTGCCGTCGATCAGGTCCATCAGCTCGGCCACCAGGACGATGGCGAGGATCTGCCAGCGCCGCGGATTGCGCTCAGGCGCAGGCGCGGGCTGGTCTTGATCAGTAACGGCGGCGGTGGAGATCGACATGGCTTCCCTTCAACTTGCGGCGGGGCTCGGCGTCCGTGGCACAACGCCGGTCACTGTACGAACGCTGTTCGTTACGAACACTGTACGTCAGGAACGGCGTTCGTGTCAAGTAGACTTTCGCCGTGCGCCCCACCCCGCGCTCGCAACCGGCAAAGTCACCCCTCAGCCGTGACGCCGTCCTCGACGCCGGCCTCCGCGTACTCCGGGCGCGCGGAATCGACGGGGTGACCATGCGGGCAGTGGCCGCCGAACTTGAGACCGGCCCGGCCTCCCTCTACGTCTACGTCAAGAACCGCCAGGACCTGCTCAACCAGATGTTCGACCTGGTGATGGGCGAGATCGACGTGAGCGATCCCCCTGACCCGGCCCGCTGGCGCGAGCAGGTCGAGTCCCTGCTCACGCGGGCGGTCGAGGTCATGGAGCGCCACCCCGGGATCGCCCGCGTCCCCCTGGCCAACATTCCCTCGGGTCCGAACGCGGCCAGGGTCGCCGACCACCTGATCGGCCTGCTGCGCGCCGGCCAGGTCGACGAACGCAGCATCGCCTGGTTCATCGACATCGCCTCGCTCTACATCAACGCGACGGCCTTCGAGACGGCGATCTACGTCGAGGAGGGTCGGGAGCCGGACAGCGACGCCATCCAGGAGGACTTCGCCCGCCTCGATCCCGCCCAGTACCCCAACTTCTTCTCGATGTTCGACCTTCTGACGTCGGGCAGCGGCGACGAGCGCTTCCGCTTCGGCCTGCGGCTTCTGATCGAGGGACTCCTGCACGTGACCCCGCCGGCGATCGAGCGACCGGACCGGTCGTCGTCTCCGCGCTGACCAACGCCTAGGACTTGGCGTCCAGATCCCGAATCAATTAGATTTGGGCGCCCTAATTAGGGAACCCTAATGTGGTACGGTCTTTCCGTCATTCCGACTGGGAAGATCGGATTTCCCAAGGACGCCAGTGTCTGCCCCCACCCAGACCTCCGCACCGGCCAGAGTAAAGCTTTCCCAGCGCGCCAGTTTTTATATCTGGGTCGCTGTCGTTCTGGCGGTGGCGGTGGCCGCCGTTGTGCTCGGCTGGCACTCCTCGGGCGGGACGCCGGACCCGAGCGTGGCCGGTAATCACATGAGCCGCACGTCGGCCGTGATCAACAGCGCCATCCTGGTCTTCCGCGAGGGGCTCGAGACGATCCTCGTCCTCGCCGCGGTGACCGCGAGCTTCCTCGGCGGCAACCGCGTGTACCGCCGCCCCGTCGCCGCCGGCGGCGCCGTGGGGCTGGCGGCAACCGTGGCCACCTGGTTCATCGCCGTCTGGTTCATCGGGCAGCTCGGCGGGAACGGGCTCACGCTCCAGGCGGCCACCGGGCTCCCGGCCATCATCGTGCTGCTGATCGTCATGAACTGGTTCTTCCACCGCGTCTACTGGACCGGGTGGATCGCCCACCACCACAAGCGCCGGCGCAGCTTGCTGGCCAGCCAGAGTGACGTGGCCAAGCGCCGGCTGCTCCTCGGCCTGGGGCTGCTGGGCTTCACCTCGATCTACCGCGAGGGATTCGAGATCGTCATCTTCCTCCAGAACCTGCGCCTGACCTTCGGCTCCAGCGTCGTCCTCGAAGGGGTCGTCCTGGGCTGCCTGTTCACCGGCGCGGTCGGTGTGCTCACCTTCGCCCTGCACCAGCGGCTCCCCTACCGGCGCCTGCTCATCATCACCGGCGCGCTCCTGGTCATCGTCCTGTTCGTGATGGTCGGGGAGGAGGTCAACGAGATGCAGCTGGCCGGGTGGATCGGGACGACGCCGATCGGCGTGCACTTCCCGGGCTGGGCCGGACAGTGGTTCTCGCTCTTCGGCAACGTGCAGACGGTCGTCGCCCAGGTCACCGCCGTCGCGCTCGTGCTCGGGTCCTACGCCGCGGCCCAATACTTCCGCGTGTGGCGCCCCCGGCGCCGCGGCGAGAAGCCGGCCGAGAAGGCGGAGCGGCCTCCCTCGCTGCCCATCGGCGGCGAGCCGCACCCGGGCCTCAGCTAGCCCCCGCGCTCGCACGGGCGGCGACGTGGTGAGCCCTGATCCGCTTTCATGCGTCCCGGTCTCCGGGCGCGGGTAACGCTCTCGTGGACGCAACGGAAGGAGCAAGCATGGCCTACAAATTCAGACCCGGTGAGCCGGTCCGGGAAGCGATCCTGCGCTGCTCTCGCGACCAGCTCGATAGCGCCGTCTCCGAGCTCAGCGAGCGGATCAACGAGGATCCCGAGAAGGCGATCCACCAGGCCCGCAAGGCGATCAAGAAGGAGCGCTCGCTCCTCCGGCTCGCCCGGGGAACCATGAAGGGCAGCCAGCGCCGGCGGGAGAACGCCGCGCTGCGGGACGCGGCGCGCGCCCTGTCGGCGACGCGCGACGCCGACGTGATGATCGCCTCGGTGGACGCTCTCGCCGACCGGTTCGCCGGGCAACTCCCGGCCAAGACCTTCAAAGCCATCCGCACCCGGCTCCTCAAGCGCCGCCGCGCCGCCGCCACGGCCTCGCCGGACGGGCAGGCGATCCCGGAGCTCGGCGCGGTGCGCCTCCGGGTCGACGAATGGCAGCTTCGCCGGGGCGGCTGGAAGGCCATCGACAGCGGCCTTGATCGGACCTATCGACGCGGCCGGCGCGCCCTGCGCCGCGCCCGCGCACACGGCCGGACCGAGGATCTCCACGACTGGCGCAAGCGGGTCAAGGATCTCTGGTACCACGAACGGCTCCTGGCGTCGACCTGCGGCCCCACCGTCCGCGGCCACGCCAAGGATCTCGACCATCTCTCCGATCTCCTGGGCGACGACCACGATCTGGCCGTGCTCCGGGACGAGCTCACCAACGACGTGGCCGCCGCGCCGGCCGACCTCGAGGCCGTGCTCAGGCTCATCGACCACCGGCGTGCCGAGCTCCAAGCCGAGGCGTTCGGCATCGGCGAGCGTGTCTATGCCGAATCGCCGAAGGCATTCCGGCGCCGACTCGAGCGGTCCTGGAAGGCCGGACGCAAACTGGCCCGCGTGCCTGAGGAGCAGCACCCGGCCCAGCTTGCGGCGGCAACCCGGAGGCCCTGATGGAGCGGTCAGCTCGTCCGGATGGTGTTGTGGGGATGACGACCGCGTCGCCCTGACACCAGGACTGCTCCCCCTAGAGCGACCAGCGACAGGGCAAGGGCGCCGCCAGCGCCAATCCCCGCGTCGCCCCAGTCAAAGCCGGCATCGGTCGGCGTCACGCGCACGATCGTGGGCGCGGCCGGCGCGCTCGCCGCACCGGTGACGTACGGACTGCCGGCCGGAACCTGGGATCCGTTCGGGGTCTGGTCCGCGGGGAAGGCCCAGGCTGGCCCCGCTCCGGCGGCGAGGGCGACGGCGACAGCGGCGGCGGTGGTGATCCGGTGACGAGTGGTCATGCGACTGCCTCCTTTTGGTGTTGGACCGCGGGTGCGGTCGAATCGGGAGGCACCTTGCTCCAGGCCGGTCAAGCGACGGTCGACGGCGGTCAATAACCGGTAAATGTCCCGCCGGTCGCTATCTTTTCCAGAGAGCGATGAGGCTCGCTCCATAACCGCGGCAGCTGCCGCTGATGGCCTCTATTCAGCCGTTAATTCGACCTGTGTGGAGGTGTCCGTGGAGCCGAGTCTGCTTGTGCCTGACGCCGACGGGGCCGGCGCTCGGCGACGGCCCAGGTCCTTGCGGCTCGACGGTCGCGAGCTCGCGGCCATCTTCGCCGGGGGCTTCCTGGGCGCCATCGCCCGAGCCGAGTTGGCCGTGGCGCTGCCGTTCCACGTCGGGAGCTGGCCCTGGGCGACCTTCAGCGTCAACGTCGTGGGCGCTTTCCTGCTCGGGTATTTCACGACCCGCCTCCAGGAGCGCCTGCCGGTCTCGGCCTACCGCCGACCGCTGCTCGGGACCGGGCTGTGCGGCGCGCTGACCACCTTCTCGACGATGCAGATCGAGCTCCTGCGCATGCTCGACGCGGATCGCGTCGGGCTCGCCCTGGCCTACGCCCTGGCCAGCATCGCGGCTGGCTTCCTCGCCGTCGCCGTCGCCACCAACCTGGTCCGCCGAGGCAGGTTGTCCGGATGACGCCGCTGATCGTGCTTGCGATTGGCCTGGTGGGCGGCCTCGGCGCTGTCGCCCGCTTCTCCCTCGACGGTGCGGTCGCGGGCCGGGCGGGACGAGAGTTCCCCTTTGGCACGCTGGCGGTGAACCTGCTCGGCGCGTTCGTGCTCGGTGTCCTCGTCGGTGCCGCCGTCGGCGGGAACACCTACCGCGTCCTCGGCACCGGGTTGATCGGCGCGTTTACGACCTTCAGCACCTGGGCCTTCGAAAGCCATCGCCTCGGCGAGGACGGCGAATTCGGCCTGGGAGCCCTCAACTTCGCCCTCAGCCTCGCCCTCGGCATCGCCGTGGCCTGGGCAGGTCGGCAGCTCGGCGGCGCGCTATGAACGATGACTGCCTCAAGCTGACGATCTACTTCGGGGAGCGCGACCGGGCGCGGGGGCGGTTCCTGGCCGATGCCCTGAGCGAGATCTACGCGCGCCACCGGCTGCAGACGAGCCTGGTGATGCGAGGCGTGCAGGGGTTCGGCGTCAAGCATCACCTGCGTACCGACCGTCTGCTCACCCTGTCTGAGGATCTGCCGCTGGTGTCCGTCGCCGTCGACGCCCGGCCTGAGATCGAGGCCGCCCTAGCCGAGGTCAACCAGTTGCGCTTCGACGGGCTGGTGACGCTCGAGCGCGCGAGGATGTTCGCTGAGCGCATCGCGCCGGGCGGCTTCGCGGTTGACCTCCACGAGGACGCCAAACTGACCGTGTATGTCGGCCGCCGTGAACGGGCGGCGGGCGGTCTGGCCTACGAGCAGGTGGTTGACCTGCTTCACCGGCGCGGGATCGCGGGCGCGACCGTGCTGCTGGGAGTGGACGGCACCGCCCACGGGATCCGCCAGCGCGCGAAGTTCTTCGCTGCCAACACGTCGGTTCCGCTGATGGTGGTAGCGGTCGGTGAGGGTCAGCGCATCGCCGCGCTGCTGCCCGAACTCGGCGAGCTCCTGTCCCGGCCGCTGCTTACAGTCGAGCGCCTGCGGGTCTGCAAACGTGACGGGCAGCTGCTGTCGGTGCCACCGACCCTGCCCGAATCAGACCCCTCGGGGCTGGGCGTCTGGCAGAAGCTGATGGTCTACGCCGGCGAGCAGGCCCGCAGCCATGGCCAGCCGCTACACCACCAGCTCGTCCGGGCGCTCCGCCAGGAAGGGGCCGCAGGGGCGACCAGCCTGCGCGGGATCTGGGGCTACCACGGCGAGCACCGACCACACGGCGACTCGTTCTGGCAGCTGCGTCGCCGCGTCGCACTCGTCACGGTGATCGTCGACACCCCAGAGCGGATCGCGAGGTGGTTCGAGGTCGTTGACGGGCTGACCCAGGAGACGGGCCTGGTGACCAGCGAGATGGTCCCCGCCTTCCGCGCCACCGGGCCGGCGCTGACGCGCGGCGGCCTCAGGCTGGCTCGGCTCGATCCCGGTTCATAGCGCCGGGTGGCGTTTCAGCGGCTCGCCGCGAGCTGCTCGAGCCCCTCGGCGGCAATGGGGCCACTGATCTCGATCAGGCAGCCCGCCCGGGTGGGCTCGTCGGGCACGAACGCCGTCAGCCGGCTCGTCGCGCCGAGGGTGTCGAGGAGCCCGCGGGTGATGCCACGATGGAGCCCGCACACAGCCTCCGGGTTCTCCCGCGCGGCTTCGCGATAGGGGCAGTTGCACAGGCGGTAGGTCAGCCGCTGCGGAGCGCGGGATTCCCGCCGGGGCTGGAAGCCGAGCGCCGCCAGCGCGGCGTGGAAGCTGGCCTCGGGAGCGTCCTGCGGCTCCGGGGCCAGCTCGTGACCGATCTGCCGCCCCGTGGCCTCGACCCGGCGCAGGCTCGTCCGGTCCGCCGCGAGCGCCCGGGCGAGCCACCGTCCGAGTTGCGCGTACGCCGTGGGCTCCCGCGCCGCCGGAGCCGCGCTTGGGGAGACCAGCCACATGTCCCGCGGCCGGCCTCGGGGCCGGCGCTCGCGCTCCCGCGCCACCATCCCCTGGTCGCGCAGGCGATCGAGATGGACACGGACGCCATTGCGGTGGAGGCCCATGCGCTCGGCCAGCTCCTCGGTCGACACCGGGCGCCGCAGCTCGCGGAGTAAGGCGAACAGTCGCGCGCGCGTGGGCTGCGCAAGCGGATCATCGGGCCGGACCGGCATTGCGATCTCGGAGAGTTTTACACAATCGGAGTGTGCAAATGTTTGGCTGGTGGTAGTTTCCCAGCCAGCCTGTGAAAAGACAGTTCTGGAGGCGAAGTGACCTACGTCATTGCTGAGCCGTGCATCGGGACCAAGGACGACTCGTGCGTCGAGGTCTGTCCCGTCGACTGCATCCACCCCACTCCGGACGAACAGGAGTACGCCTCGGTCGAGATGCTCTACATCGACCCCGAGGAGTGCATCGACTGCGACGCCTGCGTCGAGGCCTGTCCCGTGGACGCGATCTTCGCCGAGGACCAGGTTCCGGAGGAGTGGCAGCGCTTCATCGCCATCAACGCCGACTACTTCCGCACCAAAGCGGCGTAGATGTGCTTCAAGCCATCGGGGCCGGGGTGACCCGCGGCGGCGCCTGGTCGGCGGCGTGGCGAATCGTGTGCATCGCCCATCCGGCCGCGACCATGGCGAGGCCGTAGAAGATGAAGCAGATGCCCGCGATCACCGCGAGCGTCGTGTAGCCGATGTGCGGCTGGGCCACGATCACGATCCCAAAGACCACGAAGATCGCCGCGGCGAGGATTCGCCACACCCGGTTCCCCGGCTCATAGAACACGGCGACGAAGCGGACGACGCCGGCGGCGATCAGCCAGATGCCCAAGAGCAGGGCCACCGCCCTGACTCCGCCGAGCGGGTGGCGAATGAGCAGCACTCCGGCGATCACGCTGAGGACGCCGACGATGGCCAGCAGCCCCCGGTTCTCCATCTCGTCGCTCAGGGAGGCGATCAGCTCGACGATTCCGTCGATCAGGATGAAGATCCCGAGGATCACGGCCAGCGTGCTCAGGCTGTCGCTCGGTTTGAGGATCACGATCACCCCCGCCACGATGGCGATGGCGCCGATCAGAACGGCCAGCCACCAGCCCCACGTAATTTCCCGCAGTTCGTTACGCATAACACCAGCCACCGTACTGGTGAAGTCGGCTCGGCTGTCATCCGTTTCGGGTGATATTCGCCCGGTCGCCCGGCTTACGCTGACGCCGTGGTCAGCGCCCAGCACGCGAGATTGCAGTCGAGCGAGTCGGCGGAACGTGGGCGGTCGGCGCGGGAGACGGTGCCGCGTTCGGCGCACGGCGATTGGGCGCCCGCGGGCGACCGGCCCGACCCGATCGAGGTGCTGCAGCGCCAAGCCGTGACCCGCGTGCGGGAGCTGGTTCCGATCCGTTACGGCCGGATGATGGTCTCGCCGTTCACGTTCTACCGCGGCGCGGCGGCGGTGATGGCAGCCGACCTTGCTGCCACCCCGGACTCCGGAATCGTCATCCAGGCCTGCGGCGATGCCCACATCTCGAACTTCGGCGGCTTCGCGGCGCAGGACCGCCGGCTGATCTTCGGCCCCAACGACTTCGACGAGACCCTGCCGGGCCCATGGGAGTGGGACATCAAGCGCATGGCGGCCAGTGTCGAGATCGCGGCGCGGGATATCGGACTCCCGGCCAAGCGTCGGCAGCGGCTGGTCACCGATTGCATCAAGGAGTACCGGGAGGCGATGGCCGGCTTCGCGCGGGAAAGCCACCTGGAGGTCTGGTACGAACGCATCAACGCCAGCGAGCTCGTCCATCGTTTCGGCGGCCGGCTGGGCAAGAAGGGCCGGATCGTGTTCGCCCGGCCGTTCGTCCACGGACGGCGAAAGACGAGTCTGCGGGCGGTCAAGAAGCTCACCGAGGAGGTGGACGGCGTGCCCCGCTTTCGCCACGTCCCTCCCCTGCTCGTCCCGCTCCGGGAGCTGTTCGACCCCGCCGATGCGCGTGACGAAGCCGACTACGCCAGGGAGCTGATGGAGAACTACGCCGCCGGCCTCGATGAGGATCGCCGCTATCTGTTCCAGACCTACCGGTTCGTCGACATGGCCCGCAAGGTCGTGGGCGTGGGCAGTGTCGGCACCCGGGCGTGGATCTTCCTTCTCGTCGGCCGCGGCGGGGCGGACCCGCTCGTCCTCCAGGCCAAGGAGGCGCAGGCCTCGGTCCTTGAGCCCTACCTCGGGGCGAGCGAGTTCGAGAACCACGGGGAACGCGTCGTCCGGGGCCAGCGCATGGCCCAGGCGGCAATCGACCTGTTCCTGAGCTGGCAGCGGAGCCCGGGGCTCGGCGGCGGCGAGCACGACTTCTACGTCCGGCAGCTCTGGGACTGGAAGGCCTCGGTCGACCTCTCGACGATGAGCTACTGGGGTCTTCATGCCTACACACGCGCCTGTGGCTGGTCCCTGGCGCGCGCCCACGCTCGTTCCGGCGACCGCCTGGCCATCGCGGCCTATCTCGGCACCGGGGCCAAATTCGACCGCGCGATCGCCCGCTTCTCAGCCGCCTACGCCGACCAGAACGAACTCGACCATCAGCGTCTCGTCGACGCAGTCGCCGAGGGCGAGGTCGACGCCCAGCCTGGGATCTGAAATGGCGCGGAGTCGGTGGGACCTTCTCGGCCCCTGAGTGTGGCTAGGGGTTCAGCTGCGGGTCTTTGCGCGTGTGCGCGCACCCTTCCGGGCCGCCGCGCTCCGCTCCGCCGCCTTGCGCTTGCGCGTGCGCGCGGCCTTCTTGGCCGCCTCGCTCCGCTCTGAGCCGCGGACCCGCTTCTCAAGCTCGCCCGTGGCGGTCTTGAGGTCGTCGAGCGCCTTGGTCACGAGCGCCGGCTGCTTGCCGCGCTTTGCGCCCTCGGTCGCCTCGGTCACGGCGCGGGCCACCTTCTTGCGTACGCCGCCCGCCCGAAGCGTTTTCAGCAGATCCTTTTCCTGTTTCTTTGCCATGGGGGCTCCTTACCTGTCGCTGTCCCTTTCATCACTACCCAGAACAACTCGGCGGCACTCGGTCAGACCGGGGGAAGCCGCGCGAGTGCAGATCGCTCCGCAGCCAGCGGCGGCGCGGGCCTCACGCCCACGGCGATGATCAACTATTACCGCTGCTTGGTCCGCCCGCCCAAGGGCTCGAAGGTGGCGGTGAGCACCGTCAACGCCCCCACGCTCGCGATCTGGGGCCAGGACGATCGCTTCCTCGGCGACCGAGTGAGGCAGATCGCCGACTGCTCATCGACTTCTTCACGCCGACGGATCCGGGCGGGACCTCGGAGGCGTAGGCTTCCGGGCGACCATGGAGATCACCCGGAGCAACATCGATACGGCGAAGGGCCCGAGCGACTGGTTCACCGGTGACGTCTACATCGATCAGCTAGCGGTCCCCGCGGGAACGTCGACGTTTGCCGCCGCGCTCGTGCACTTCACGCCCGGCGCCCGCACGGCGTGGCACACCCACCCGCACGGACAGACGATCTACGTCACCGAGGGCGTTGGGCTGTGCCAACGTGAGGATGGCCCGGTCGAGGTGATCCGCCCCGGCGACCGCGTCTTCTTCGAGCCGGGGGAGAACCATTGGCACGGCGCCACGCCCAACCGCTTCATGGCCCACGTCGCAATGCAGCAGAACGACGACTCCGGCAGCCCGGTCACCTGGGGCCGCCACGTCACCGACGAGGAATACGGCGCCGCCCAGAGTGCAAGCGATTAGAGCCACGGCGCCCGAGTTACGCTCGCCTCGTTCCGGGTAGCGGACCCACATGTCCAATCGAATCTGGTTCATCACCGGCGCGTCGCGGGGTTTCGGTCGTTCGTTCACGCAGGCTGCCCTCGCGGCGGGCGACTCCGTCATTGCCACGGCGCGCGACACCTCCTCGCTCGAGGATCTCGTCTCCGAGCACGGCGACGCGATCTTCCCAATCGAGCTCGACGTCACCGATCGCGACGCCGCCTTTGCGGCGGTGCGGGATGGCCACGACCACTTCGGCGGTCTCGACGTGGTCGTCAACAACGCCGGCTACGGCGTCTCGGGGGCGATTGAGGAGCTTTCGGAGGCGCAAGCGCGCAGGCAGATCGAGGTCAATCTGTTTGGCGCGCTGTGGGTCACGCAAGCCGCGCTGCCCATCCTGCGGGAGCAGGGCCGCGGGTGGATTGTCCAGGTCTCCTCAATCGGCGGGCTGGCCGCGTTCCCGCTCACCGGCATCTACCACGCGAGCAAATGGGCTCTGGAGGGCTTCTCCGAGACGCTGCGGCAGGAGGTGGAGCCGCTCGGGATCAAGGTCCTGATCGTCGAGCCCAGCGGCTTTCGCACGGACTGGGCAGGCTCTTCCATGGACCGCGCCGAGCCGATCGACGCCTACCAGCAGATCGATGCGATCGCCGAGCGCCGCGCTGCCCAGCAGGAGGAGAACAACGGGTCGCAGCCGGGCAACCCCGACCTCGCTGCCCGGGCGCTGCTTGAGACGCTCGAGCAAGACGATCCGCCGTTCCGCCTCTTACTCGGCAACCTCGCCTACGACGTCGCGATAGACCGCTACGAAACGCGGATGAAGGAGTTCCGGGCGGGCGAGGAGCTCGCACGAGCCGCCGACGACCGCTGAGCCACGACACCGCCTTGAGATCGAGGTCCGCTCAGCGGGTGACGGTCAGCTCCATCAGCATCGGCGTCGTGGGGGGCGGATTCTTGTTCGTCTTGGTCTTCTTGATCGGCTTCAGGCCGCCCTTGGTCAAGCGCAGGCGGATGTAGCGCGCCCGGACCGGACTGAAGTGCAGGACGTCGGTGATCCGCGTCCTCACGCCGGTGACGCTGGCAACGGTGCGCCAAGTTCTTCCGTTGAGCGACACCTGCACGCTGTAGCTCGACGCCCGCAAGGTCTTGACCGGGCCCGGGGCCGGCGGGACGTTGGGCTTCTTGACCCCCGGCCATAGCCGACCCCAGACCACGGTGACGCGGCCGATGCGGCGCGAGGCGCGGCCGAGCGGGACCGTGAACGTGGCCGGGAGACGCGCGGCCTGCCAATCGGTCGCGGAGCTGCCGTCGACCGCGGCGAGCGCGGGCGCCCCGGGCTCGGCGTTGCTGGCCCGAGCGGGCTGGCAGCGGACCACATCCGCCGTGGCCCTCAGATCCGGGCGCGCCGTGGGGATCTGGAGTGGCTGGCCCGCCGTCAGGACCTCCATTCCGCGGGGCGTCGAGACGGGCATGGGCGCTCCGGACTGGAGCGTCACGGTTGTGGTGCGCTGGCCCACCGAGACCGTGAAGACGCGGCCCCGCCAGGACAGGTTATGCAGCACGACGCCCGTCAACTGCTTGGTCAAGCTGGGCGCCAGGCCGACATCGTTGGCCTGCCAGCGCAGCCCCGAGTACCCGTAGAGGAACTCCTGCAGGAAGCCGCCGATCCCGGTCATGAAGGTGAACGCTCCGCCGTACTTCGTCTCCGAGAACTGATCGAACACGTCGCGAATGAACGGCTGGTAGCTGCGCTCGGTGTAGACGAAGCTCGAGCATCCCGGCGTGCCCAGCGCCGAGGTGTCGATTGAGTTGACGGCGTCGCTCATCGACGGGCCACCTGGGTCGGTGCGCGGCACATAGAAGCTGAGGTCGTTGCGGGCCACCGATGCCGGCATCGGGTAGAGCCACGGGTACTGGACCAGCGTCACGTCGGCTTGCTTCACCAGCTGCGCGCGGTAGCCGTCGAACTCCTTGTAGATGAGCGTCTTGTCCACGCGGCTCGTCTTGATCGCGAGCCCCTGGGCCACCGCCGACCAACTCGGTGGCGCCGCCTGGCCGAGTACCTGCGCCGCCTGGATCGCGTCCTGGAGCGTCGTCTTCGCCGCCACAAGGGTGTAGATCTCGTCGTTGACGTCGGGGTTCTCCTCGTCCGGTCCTGTCACGTGGTCGAGGTGATAGGTCCCGTTGGGCGCGCGTGTCGCCTTGGAGGCCCAGAAGGCGGCCGCGCCCGAGATGACCGGCCACCCCTGGTCCGCGAGCCAGGTGCGATCGCCGGTGACCAGGTAGTACTGCCACTGCGCGAGCGCGATATCGGCGGTGATGTGCTGCTCGTAGAGCCCCTCGCTGTTGACCGAGGGCGGGGGCGGGATCTGCTCGGTCCCGTCCAACGCGCTCTCCCACGGGAAGCGAGCGCCCTGGTAACCGGTGGCGGCGGCGTGCTGCTGCGCTGCGGCCAGGCGGTTGTAGCGGTAGGCGTTCATCCCGGCGGCCAGATCCGGATGCTGGGCCAGGAGCGCTGGGTACATCCAGGTCTCCGCGTCCCAGAAGATGTGGCCGTTGTAGCCGTTGGAAGAGAGACCGGCGGGTGAGACGCTCCAGTCCACCCCGTCACGGGTGCTGGACCAGAGGTAGAACTCGCTCGCGTTGACGTCGGTGGCCAGCGCGGGGTTCCCGAGGACGTCGATCCGGCCATTCCACAGCGCTGCCCAGGCGGCATCGTTGGCGGCGGTCACCGCGCCAGCGCCGGCACTCGCGGCGGCGGCCGCCTCGGCCTGGGCCGAGCTGACCGGGTCGGCGGTGTCCTGCGAGTCATCGACACCGACGAACTTCGTCACGTCATATGTCTCACCCGCGACCACCGGAAACGTGAGCTGCTGGCCGATGCTCTGGCTGGCCGTGTCGTCGACCTCGGTGGGCGAGGCAACGACGTTCGGGCTCAGGGCCAGGCGGCTTGATATGGCCGCGTCGATTCCCGTGGTCTGGGTCACGACCTCGACGTAGTCCTGGTCCTGGGTCGCGTTAAAGCCCTTGGTCACCTGGTCGGTGAGCGCAGCCGGGGTCCCGTCAATCTCGTCCGTGACCGTCGCGTTGCCGCTCCACCGGGGCGTCAGCTCCAGCTCAACCACGCCGACGTGCTCGTCCGCTCGGTCGGTGAAGACCTGGTAGGAGAAGGCCGCGGTGTGCCCGTCCGGCGCCTTCCACGTGCCCGATGTGGTGACGACCCCGGTCTGCAGATCGAGCGACTGCCGCCATCCGGTCGTCGTCCCGGTCGTCGTCGAAAACACCTGGCTCCCGTCGCCGAACAGGAGGGTCGACCAGGTGGGAATGTTGGCCCGCTGCTGCACCGCGTCGGACACCTTCTGCGGGTGCGTTGGCTTGGCGTAGAACCCTGCCAGCTCAGACTGCGACGGGATCGTTCCGCCGGCATAGCCCTGCCCGGAGGCGGGCACCCGCACGCCGATGAAGCCATTACCCGTGAAGGTCGGCGCGTACGTCGGGCCCCGGTGCGTCGTCGCCGTGAGAACGTAGCTGCCCCCGGGGCCTGCCGCCGCCGCCGCCGACGCCGTCGTGAGCAGGAGCGCCGCCGCACAAACCAGAGCCAACCACCGCATCTCGGGACCTCCTCCCACGGCCAGACAACCAGTCACCCGCTACCCCGGCGGTTCTGCGGACAAACGAGGAGCGTTAGCGCCCCACGGCGAAGGTCTCGTTGCCGTTGCCGCACTCGGCATTGACGTAGCCTGAGCGAAACGGGCTGGCCTCCCCGGTCTGCTCGTCATAGGTGTGCCGCCAGACGCAGCCCGTGTCGTTGGCCAAGAGATGGATCGACACCGACGTCTCGGCAGAGGTGGTGCGAACCCGGTGGATGTCGTCGCGCGGCGGTATGAGCGTGTAGAAGTCGCCCGGTTCGAGCGGCCGCTGGCGCACGAGCTTAAGCCGTCCGTCGTCGGGCCGGTAGAACTCCTCGTCCTGATTTCCCCGGTGGATCCCCACCAGCCCCCAGGCGAGGTGATCGTGGACCGGCGTCATCGCGCCCGGCGGCACGACCAGGCTGAACAGCGTCAGCAACCGATCGGCAGCGCGGAAGATCAGCCACTGGCCGATGCCGCCCCCCATCCCGCTCTCGGGCGCCGGAGCCTGAAACCGGGTCGGCAGCCAGGATCGATCACCCAGCAGGTCGGCGAACGCTGGGCTGATCTCCTCGCACGCCTGCGCCGGCGAGCTGGCGCCCTCGATCCGCTCCCGGACCTCGGCGATGAACCCGCGCACGCGAGGGGTGTCGAGGACGTATTCGTCCTCGGGCAACGGCGGAAGCAGCCCGTGATTGTGCAAGTCGCACATCGATCAACCTTCCTCTCCGATGAGGTCTCCGATGATGTCGGAGGCTACGCTGCCGCCCGGCCCGCGCCGCTGGATGGCGGCACGGGCTCCGGGGCAGGCATGGGCTAGCTCACGCGCGTGATCTGCGGGTAGGTGTAGGTGCCCTTGATCACGCTGGCGCCGGGGCCGTACATCCGGAGGATGAGGATGAACTGCGTGTTCGCGGGATCAGGGATCCAGTTGGACTCGTGTCCCGCAGGCGGAGTGGGCTGGACGTAGATGTCCAGCGAGCCGTCCTTGTTGTATTTGATCCCCTTGTTGCTCCCGACCGAGTACTTGTTGTACGGGTTGGGCGCGAGCCAGGTCTCGATGTTGTAGTCCGTCAGCGACCAGAAGTACTTGGCCGGTGGGATCTGCCCGGGCGCAAAGTGGATCCTGTAGCTGTCAGATCCGTTGAGGACGTTGCCGGTGTTGTCCTTGACGCCGACGCCGTAGGTGGCCTCGACCGGCCGGTTGGCGCAGATGCCGTAGACGGCGACGACGGCGCGGTAGGCGTAATCGGTGCCCCAGTTCCCGGTGTCGGGCAGGGTTTGGAACCAGCCGTTGTGCGCCGCGGCGCCAGCCGTGGCGTACTGGACGCGCAGCGCGAACACGTGAGCCGGCCCATTGTCGGCGGCCATCGTCAGTCCGGCGAGCGTCTCAGGAGATAGGCCTTCGCTTGACGGGTGTAGACCGGGTCCGATACCGGCGCTCGCCATCTCGGCGAGGATCGCGTGGTCACGCGCCGGCGGCGGGTACTCGGCCAGAGCATCGCCGAGCTTGTCGAAGAAGGCCAGGCCGGTGGGGATTCCGGGGTCGGTGGGGGTGGTAACGATCTTGTGTGGCTTCGGCGGCTGGTAGGCGAGGCGCACGCGCTCAAACGCCGCGAGCGGGATCGCCTTGTAGCCGTCCTGGACGCGGTGGGCCGCCGCCAGGTCGCTCTTGCCGTAAACCAGCGTGCGTCCGAACAGCCACACGTGGTCATAGGCGGCGCGGACGACGTGCAGTCCCGCCGGGATGTGGCCCTTGTAGTGTGGCCCGACGACGACGTAGTTGCCCGGCCCGTTGCCGGTCGTGCGCGTTCCCACGTAGTGGAAGACGTTCAGGTAGGGGTCCAGGAACTCCCAGGCGTAGTAGCGGTGATTGGGAACCGCCGGCACGTGGAGCACGATCGGGCCGCGGGTGAGGTCGAGATGGACGTTGGAGTAGAGCGTCGAGTTGCTCGGCCCGACGATCTCCTTGTCCTGGTTGGCCGGTGTGGTCAGTACGCGCTGATTGCCCACCTCGTTGATTGGAGCGTTGCCCCACTGGTTGGGCACGGTGACGCTGGTGTCGAGCTCGGTCTGATGCACGAATTTCAGCAAGTCGATCCCGTACACGTAGGCGTCGGTCCCGACTTGCTGCGCCTGCGCCTGCGACAGCGGCGCCGGAGCCGCCATAGCGGAGCTGATCGGCAGCGCCAGGGCGGCGAGCAGACCGAGCAGGTAGCGGATGGAGCGGGGCATGCAAGTCCTTTCGGAGGTCGAAGTTCGCGGGCACCCTAAACCACTAATTACTATTTGTCAACATGATCTTACGTAATCATGATGGACCGTAATTCCCTGGTAGAGTCCGGGCATGGCCGTCGCCCGCGGGCCCCGCCGCCTCAGCAAGGAAGCCCGCTATCAGCAGCTGATCGCCCTCGCGATGCCGGTGGTCGCCGAGCAAGGCTTTGGCGCCTTTTCGCTCGAGGAGATCGCCGACCAGGCCGACGTAACCCGCAACAACCTGTACCGCTACTTCCCCCGCGGGCGCCCCGACATCGTTCTCGCGGTCGTCCGGGAATCCGGCCGCGAGCTCACCACCGATTGGGTGACCGATCCGGAGCTTTCGCTTAAGCAGCGCCTCCAGGCCAACATGGACCGCCTGGCCGATCACGCCTTCGGCTTCAGCGACGCCTGGCGTATCCACCGCAAGGCCCGCTCCGCCGACGAGCCGGAGATCGACGAAATCGTCAACCAGTACCTCGACACGGTCGTCTCGAATATCTCACTCAACAACCTCGGCACCCCCAACCCGCCCCCCGCCGCCCGGGCGGCCATCCTGGCCACGATCGCGTTTGCCGAAACGATGATCGATGAATCGCGCGACGCTCAGGTCCCGCGCGATCAAATCGGGAAGATCATCCTCGACACGCTCGTGGCGGCTCTGCGATCGGCGCAGACCGAGGCCGCACCTGACTTAGAGCGCGCTCAGCTCGATCGGTAGGCCGTCGCCTGGAAAAGGGCCGGTGCCGTAATCGCGCACCGGCTCGTAGTCCGGAGGCACGCTCCAGGCGTTGCGCAGCAGCAGCTGGTGCATGATCGCCTTGACCTCCATGGCGCCGAAATGCATCCCGATGCACTTGTGCACGCCGCCCCCAAACGGGCTCCACGCGTACTTGTGGGACGCGTCCTCCCGGCGCGCGTCGCCGAAGCGCTCCGGGTCAAACCGGTCCGGGTCCTTCCACCAGGGCTCCATACGCTGGGTGCCGTAGATCGACAGCCACAGACGCGTGCCCTTGGGGATGTAGCAGCCGTCGATCTCGGTGTCCTTGACCGCCTGGCGGGCGATGGATCCGACCGGGGCGTTCATCCTCAGCGTCTCCTTGAACACGAGATCCATGGAAGGAAGCGCTTCGAGGTCCTCGTATCCGATCGCCGCCTTGCCGAGCGCTCTCGACTCGTCCCGGAGCCGCTCCTGCCATTCGGGATGCTTGGCCAGGTAGAAGCCCATCATCGCGAGGGTGATCGTGCTCGTGTCGTGCGCGGCCATCATCGTGAAGATCATGTGGTTGACCACGTCGTCGTCTGAGAACCGCTCGCCGTCCTCGGTCTCCGCGTGGCACAAGACGCTGAACAGGTCACTGCTCTCGCCCGCGCGCTTGGCGGGAATCTGGGCGCGGAAGTAGCTCTCGAGCAGTCTGCGGCTCGCCAGCCCGCGGTGCCACTTGCCGACCGGAATGTCGGACCGGATCACCGCCTGACCGCCGACCACGCAATCGATGAAGGCTCGGTTGAGACGGTCGGCCTCGGAGCCCAGCTCCCCTCCCACGAACACCTCGGTCGCGATATCGAGCGTGAGTTGCTTGGTCGCCCAGTAGAGCTCGAATTCGCTCCCGGGCCGCCAGCGCGCGATCCCTCGCTCGATCGCCGGATTCATCTTCTCCAGGTAGGCGACCAGGCGATCGTGCTTGAACGCCTGCTGCATGATCCGGCGATGATGGCGGTGCTCATCGAAGTCCATCAGCATCACGCCGCGGTCGAAGAACGGCCCGATGAAGTAGTCCCAGCCTTCCTTGTTCGAGAACGCGCGGTCGCGGTTGGTGAGTACGGTTTCGAGCCCGTCCGGGCCCAGCACCGTCACGCTTCGGATGCCGAACCCACCGGTCCAGAACACCGTTCCGAAGCGCTCGTGGTAACGGCGCGAGTAGGTCAGACCGTCGTGGAGAAACTCGAGCGTGTGGCCGACCAGCGGGAGCCCGGCATCCCCCATCACCGGCTTCAGCCCGCTACCGGGGGGAGGAGCAGCGAGCGGCTCGACGGCCGGCGTCGGAGCGCGCTCGGCGAGCGAAGCCGCGATTCCGCGCGCTCTCAGCTTCGCGGGTACGGCCACAGAATCAGGATTCCGGTCAACAGAGCGCTCTGAACTTACCTCAGGCGCCGCTCACCGTGGCGCGCCGACGCCGAGGCGGGCAAATTCTTCGGCCATGCGGGCGCCGACGGCCTGAAGCGCGGACGCGGGGCGGAGCATCACCTTCAGCTCTGCGATCTGGCCATCCTCGTCGAACGTGAGCTTGTCGATGCCTTCGACCTCGCGTCCGTCCACCTCGGTGGTGAATTCCAGAATCGCCACCCGCGCGTCGGCGTCCTCGAGTTGGTGAACGTAGCGGAACTGGCCTCCACCTCCGAGCACGCGCTCCGCGGCCTGGAGCACCTTTAGCACCGTCTCGCGGCCCGCGTAGGGCCGGTACACGACGGGGCTCCGGAAGACGACGTCGGGGCTGAATAGCTCCGAAGCGCCGCCGATCTCACCGGCTTCGACCGCGCCTCGGAAACGATCGGCGAGCATCGTGCTTCAGCCTAGGCGTCGTCGTCGAACTCGTCGTCGTCCTCGCTGGAGCCCCCGGGGCCCTCGCCGCCTCCACGGCTGCGGAACCAGTCGGCTGCCTGCTCGGCCAGCCCGCCGAGCTGGTTGCCCAGCTTGGTGACGTTGTCGCCGATGTCTCGGAAGATGGCGCGGAAGCGCTCGGCGTAGAACTCAAACGCGGCGCCCGCTTCATGCTGGACTGGCGGCTCCTCGCCACGGCGGATGTACTCGCCACGCTGGATCCGGTCGTAGTCCCCGCTCTGGACCCACCTCATGATCTCCGCTACCCGCCTCACCGCATACGGGTGGGTGCTGTTGATCTCGTAGAAGAAGCGGCGCACGCGGTCGCTCGGGTCGTCCCAGTCCTCGTACTCACGTGCCTGGGCCAGGAAGGCGTCGAGGTTGAGTTGGTCGGCGTGCATCCCGCCGGCGGCGACCATCAGCGCGCGACAGACGATCGTCGGATCGCGCACCACGAGTACCTCGGCCCGGTCGCAGCTCAGCTCTGCCGCGCGGAACCACTCCAGAAGCACCGTCTTTGTCGCCATGGCTGGGATTCCCAGCGGGAACGGGACGCTCGCCCCGAAGCGCAGGAGGATCAAGAGCGCCGTCCGGTAGACCATGTGGTCGGAGAGGATGTGGCCGAGCTCGTGGGCGAGGACCGCGCGCTGCTCGCCGGGGCCGAGGCGCCCGAGCAGCGAAGAGCTCATTACCACCATCGGGTTCTGTGACCCGATCGCCATCGCGTTAGCGAGCACGAGGTCGCTGACGTAGAGGTCGTAGCTGCGGGGCAGGTCGAGGATCTGGCAGGCCGCCACCTGGTGTCCCCATAGCTCAGGCAGCTGGCGCTCGCCGACGCGCACGCCATTGCTCAGATACATCTGCCTGACCGCGCGCTCGTAGCCCCACTCGATCAGCTTGCGGACAACCGTGTCGAGCATCGGGACCGCCTTGAGCGCCGCGGTGGCGGCCCGGTCCGCGGGATGCTCATACGCCTTCGGCGAGAGATTCGGATACGGCTCGATGGTCTCCAGCGACGCCACCAGGGTGATCATCGCACGGACGCTTGAAAAAAGCTGAGCAAATGGCGCTGCCAGTTGGCGGAGAAGCTACGTCTGACGCTCCCAGTTCTTCGCCCACTTGTCGACGGGTTCTAGGACTTCCAGGAGGTCTTGCCCCAAGCGCGTGAGCTTGTAGCCGCCGGTCGCCTCGGTGGTGAGGATCCGGGCGACGCGTAGCTCGTGCAGCCGGTCGTTGAGGACGCTTGAGGAGATCCCGCCGCAGCTGGCTTGGAGCTCTCGGAAGGTGAGGCTGTTGCCCGCCCGCAGCTCCCACAGGACACGCAGCGCCCAGCGTCTGCCCAGCAGGTCGAGCAGCGCCATCGTCGGCCGCCCAGTTCGCGAACCTCGCACCGGCCGCCCGGGAAGCGGCGCGGGCTTGCGTGCTTTGGAATCCGAAGCTATGATCCTCACCTCGCTTTTATTTCCGAAGCAGGAGGATAGTCGATGACTGGAGCCGCGCCAACGCCACGGATCGACCCGTTGGAGGCGCCTTATGAACCCGGGATCGAGACGCTGCTCAGCAAGTGGATGCCTCCCGGCAGCCCGATGGAGCCCCTGCGACTGTTCCGCACCCTTGCCGTGCACGATGAGCTCGCGGGGCGGATGCGGCCGCTCGGCGGAGGGATCCTCGGTCATGGACGGATAGCCCCGCGCGAGCGGGAGATCGTCATTCACCGTATGTGCGCCCGAACCGGCGCAGAGTACGAGTGGGGCGTGCACGTCATCGCCTACGGCAAGCCGCTCGGACTCACCGACGCCCAGATCGCCGCCACCGTCACGAGCGACGCCGATGATCCGGCATGGTCGGATGCCGACCGGCTCCTGATCCGCCTCGTCGACGAGCTACACGACACGTGCACGATCACACCGTCGTTGTGGTCATCCCTGGCCGAGCGCTATCGCAACGATCAGCTGCTCGAGCTGTTGATCGCCGCCGGCTGGTACCGGCTGCTGGCTGGGGTGATCCTCGGCATCGGTATCGAGCTCGAGCCGTGGGCTGCCCGCTTCCCGGGCCGCTGAGTCAAAGCGAGGAGGCTTTCGCCGCAGTCGGCGAGGTTCCGTCGCTCGTGAGCTTGTCTATTGGTGTGGATAAGAGGTCATGGAGATCCCCGCCGACGGCGAGCTCCGGCTAGCGGTCTTCACCGCGGAGCCAGGGAGCCGATCCGCCGAGGCTCTCGACCTTCTGGGGAGCTGGGCGGCGACCGAGCACCCAGCCGAGCGAGCCGACCCCGAGCGCGCCCCGGCCGACGCCCAGGCGAGACAGGTCGCCAACTGCTGGTGAACGTGCCTGCAATTGCGGCGTCTCGGCACCCGAGGGCGGTGGTAGCTTTCGGGCGGGGCCGTAAGGATGATCGAGTTTCGACTCCTGGGATCGCTGGAGGTCGTTGAGGACGGCCGACCCCTCGTCCTGGGACCCCCGAATCAGCGGACTCTGTTGGCGGCCCTGCTCGTGCACCGCCGCGAGACGGTTTCCACCGATCGGCTGATCGATGAGCTGTGGGGCGAGCGGGCGCCGCCGACCGCGCGCAAGATCATCCAGGGCTACGTGTCCAACCTGCGCAAGGTGCTCGGAGAGGGTCTCCTGGTCAGCCGGGGGCAGGGGTACGTGCTTCAGGTCGACCCCGCGCAGACGGATGTCGATCGCTTTGAGTCCCTCGCGACCGAGGGGCACCGCGCGCTGGCCGAGGGCGACCCGCACACGGCCGCGGAAAGATTTCGGGAGGCATTAGCCCTGTGGCGGGGACCGGCCTTGGAGGACTTCGTGTACGCGTCCTTCGCGCAGTCGGAGATCGCTCGGCTGGAGGAGGCACGGCTAGCCGCCCTTGAAGAGCGGATCGACGCCGAGCTGGCGCTGGGCGAGCACACGCAGCTCGTTGGGGAGCTTGAGTTGCTGGTCCGTGAGAACCCGCTGCGCGAGCGCTTGGTGGCTCAGCTGATGCTCGCCCTGTATCGATCGGGGCGCCAGGCCGATGCGTTGGCGGCGTTCCGGGAGGCCAAGGCGAGGCTCGTGGATGAGCTCGGCCTCGATCCCGGCCCCGAGCTTCAGGGGCTCGAGCGGGCGATCCTGGTCCAGGACCCCGCACTTCAGGCGCCGCCCGCCCGGCGCACGGTCCCGGAGGCCCCGGCAGCCGTGCGAAGCCGGCGGCGAGGCGGGGCGCTGATGGCGGTGGGTGGGGCGGTGTTGCTCGCGGTTATCGTCGCGATCGCGCTGACCGTGGCCGATTCCGGCGCCAGCGCGGTGACGGTGGCACCGAATTCGCTGGCCGCGATCGACCCGGGCACCGATCGCGTGGTCGGAGCGGTGGCGGTCGGAGATCGCCCCGGCGCCGTCGCGTTCGCTTCCGGGTCGGTGTGGACGGCGAACCTCGACGATCAGACGATCTCACGCGTCGACCCCCGCACGATGCGCGTGCAGCGCGTAATCACGCTCCCCGGTCCGCCCACAGGAATTGTTGGGACGGCCGATGGCCCGTGGGTGGTTCAAGCGACTGTGAATCCGGAGTCCAACGCCGCGAGCAGCGTCTCGGTCTCCCGCATCGATCCCGAGTTCTATTCGCTCGGCCCGGTAGTTCGGATCGGCAACGTGATCCCGGACAGTTCCGGGGCGATCGCCGCGCGCGGCAATTCCATTTGGGTAGCCCCCTACAGCGGCCTGCTGACGCACCTGGACGCCACGACGGGCGCGGTAATCGGGGGGTTCGATCCCAACGCCAGTCCGGGCGGGGACGCGATCACCCCCGATGGAGCGGTGTGGCTGACCGACTCCGAGGCCGACGTGGTCGTGCGCCGCGATCCCACGGGGTTGCTGAAATCGATTCCTGTGGGCAACACACCGACGGCGATCGCCGCGGGCGCCGGCGCGGTGTGGGTGGTCGATTCGCTGGATAACGCGGTAGTGCGGATCGATCAGAGCAGCCAGTCGGTTACTGGCACGTTTTCGGTGGGCGACTCGCCGGCCGGCATTGCCGTCGGGGACGGGTCGGTGTGGGTGGCGAATGCCGGCGACGGCACGGTGACAAGGCTCGATGCCACGACCGGCCGCGTTCAGACGACCATCCATGTCGGAGGCAGTCCCGCCGCGCTCACGGTGGCCGACGGACGGGTCTGGGTCGCGGTCGATGCGCAGGCGACCTCGCCGAGCAGCGGCGGTTCGAACGGCGGGACCCTCCGGATTGTCTCCGGGCTGGACGTCGACTCCATGGACCCCGCGATCGCCGCCACGGGCCTGTCGTGGCAGCTCGAGTACGCGACGTGCGCCAAGCTCCTCAACTACCCGGATCGGGCCGGAGCAGCCGGTGCGCAACTCGTGCCCGAGGCCGCACAGGCCCTCCCCACCCGCTCCCCGGACGGTAGGACCTATACGTTCACGATCCGGCCCGGGTTTCGCTTCTCTCCACCCAGCGATCAGCCGGTGACCGCGCAGACGTTCAAGTACACGATCGAGCGCACGCTGAATCCCAAAATGCAGAGCCCATTCGCCCAGTTCCTCGGCGATGTCGTCGGCGCCGACGCCTACATGGCCGGCAAGGCCAGCGGCATCTCCGGGGTGATCGCAAACGGGAACAAGCTGATCATCCGCCTGCGTACGCCGGAGCCGTCCCTTCTCTCCCGGATCGCCCTGCCAGGATTCTGCGCGGTTCCGACTGATACCCCGATCGACCCGGCCGGAGAGCCCACGGTCCCGTCGGCCGGACCGTACTACGTCGCGTCACACACACCGGGTCAAGGGGTGGTCCTGCTGCGCAATCCCAACTACCACGGCAAGCGTCCTCGCCACTTTGCCCGGATCGAGCTCACAGTCGGGGTCGGGGCGCCACGCGCCATCAGCGAAATCAAAGCTGGGACCGCCGACTACGTGACGATCGGCGGTTACGAGTACGACGTAACCCCCGGGATCGCCGCGCTAGCGTCGAGCCTCGCGGCTCGTTTCGGGCCTGGCAGCGCGGCGGCCTCCCACGGCCGTCAGCAGTATTTCGTAACTCCGGCGCTCGCGCTCGACTTCTTCTATCTGAACACACACCGGACCTTGTTCAGCGACGTGAGGGTCCGCCAGGCCGTCAACTACGCGATCAACCGGCAGGCGCTGGCTGCCGCCGGAGGCGGATTCGATGCTCTACCTGATACCCCGACCGACCACTACCTTCCGCCCGGGATGCCGGGGTACCGCGCGGCGCACGTCTATCCGCTGACCCCCGACCTGGCCAAGGCGCGGCAGCTGATCGCGGCGGCCCACGCCGCCGGACGCACGGCCGTCCTCTTCACCTTAGAGGCCGCCCCAAGTCCAGAGCAGGCTCAGATCGTGAAAAACGACCTGCTCAAAATCGGCCTCAACGTCCAAGTCCAGACATTCTCGGACGATCGATACTTCGCCCTCCTAGCCAACCCGCGCGAACCGTTCGACCTGGCATGGGACGGATGGCTCGCCGACTACCCCGATCCGGACGACTTCCTCAACAATCTGCTCGAAAACAGCGCGAACGGACCCACGTTCATCGACCCGGGCGCCCAGCAGAAACTGGCTGCCGCCGAACGGCTTACCGGCCCACAGCGATACCTGACCTACGGCGCCCTGGATCTCGACCTCGCCCGCAACGCCGCCCCCCTGGCCGCCTACGGCAACCTGTCCAGTCACGACTTCTTCTCGGCGCGGATCGGCTGCCAGGCGTTCGGGATCTACGGGATGGACCTCGCCGCGCTGTGCACCCGAGCAGGTGCCCGCTGAGCAGCTAGGCCACACGGGAATCTTTATCGCATACCGGTCGCGTACCGTTTCGGCGAGTGCGCTGCGGCGAACGATCTTGCTTTCGGCGCGCTGCAGCACTGAGCCGGCGGCGTTCAAATGTCCTGTCGTATCGCCAGAGCGGGGGTTGATGAGGCTACGGTTGTCCACGTTGGCGTTCTGGTCCGGTCCCGGATGGGTCGGGCGTTACGCTGCTCACAGACCCGGGCGAGGCGGAGCGCCTTGTGCGTGTGACGGATCGTCTCGTGCCGATGGCCAGAGAACTAGGAGGCCGAGATGAGTGGTGCAACAGATATTCGGGTCGGATTGCTTGGGACTGGTCTGATGGGAACTGCGATGGCCCATCGCCTCCTGAGCGAGGGTGTCGCGGTGATCGCGTGGGATCGTGAGCCCGACCACGTGCAGCCGCTCGCGGAGCGCGGCGCGCAGCTTGCACGCACGCCCGGTGAGGTGGTGAGCGACGCTCAGGCGGTGATCACAATGCTGCCGACGGCTGAGATCGTGCTCGAGGTCGTACAGCCGTTGCTCGATGAATGGCCCGAAGGGACGATCTGGCTGCAGATGAGCAGCGTCGGGGCGGCCGAGGCAGACCGAATCGAGGAGGTCGCCAGCGCCCATGGCGTGATCGTGTTCGATGCGCCGGTCTCGGGTAGCAGCCGCCCTGCGGAGGCAGGCCAACTAACGATTCTGGCCTCAGGGCCGGACTCGGCTCGCGGACAGGTCGAGCCGGTGTTCGAAGCCCTGGGCTCGAGGGTCCAGTGGGTTGGCGAGGCCGGTATGGGCTCGCGCCTGAAGCTGGCGGCCAACCATTGGATGATCGGGATGGTGGCTGGACTGGCCGAGTCAATGCATCTCTGCCAGCTGATGGGGCTCGAGGAGCAGCAGTTCGTCACCCTGCTCGACGGCGGGCCACTGGGCTCCTCCTACGGGGTCGAGAAGCTTGGCGAGATGCAGCGCCACGAATATCCGGCCGGCTTTCCTGTGCGGCTGGCCCTCAAAGACCTGAAGCTCGTCGGGGAGGTTGCGACCGGATCGGGCGTCGAGCTGCCCCTGCTGGACGCAGTCCTCGAGCGGTTCAGTGATGTTGAGGATAGGTACGTTAATGATGACCTCGCCGCCGTGTACGAGCTGAAGCTCCCGAGCCGCGCGGACCGCTGAATCGTGCGTGGCTCGAGGAGCGGCAGCGGGCGGGCACGCCTTCCGGACGCGGTGACGTCCCCTTATTTGGCGACGTCGGCGGTCGACCGCTCGCCGGTGGAGTCATCAGGCGGCTTCTGAGGTTGCTTGTTGCCGCCGTCGTCTGAGGCGTGGCCGCGGCGAAGGCGGGGCAGCCGATGCCGGTGATCGCGCCCAGAATCACGCTGTCGACGACACCGAGGCAATGGGCCAGCGCGGTGGCCGCTCCGGTGACGCAGAACAGCGCCAGGCCGGCGGCGTCGAGCATGTCGATCGGGCGGTGGAGGCGGTTGATCGCGGGGTGCGCCACCGTCGTTAGCAGCCCGGCGCCGCAGGCATTCGAAACGTTCGGACGCCCGCGAGATCGCTTTACGAGCTGATAGAATGGTAAAGCAATGAGCAGGGTCTCCCGAAAGCATCAAGTCACCCTCCCCGTAAGCGTTCTCAAGGATGCCGGCCTGGCCGCCGGGGACGAGGTCGTAATCCGGGCAATTGGCCGCGGTCGCATCGAGGTCGAGCGTGCCGAAGACGTCATTGACCGCTACGCGGGCGCTCTCCCGGCGGGCACGTACCCACGCGGCCATCTAGATCGGCTGCGTGACGAGTGGCGCGCGTAGCGCTGGACGCAGACATCGTGATCGCGTTCCTCGACCCCGGGGACGATCAACACACCACGGCAGTCGCGGAGCTGCGGCCACGATTAGCGGCCGGCGACCAGCTGCTCGCGGCAGCGACGGTGTACGCCGAGAGCCTCGTGCGGCCGCTGCAACAAGGCACCGACGCGATCATCGATGAGTTCTTCGATGCAGCCGGCATCTCGATCGTCCCGATCGATCGCGCTGTCGCCCGGCGCGCGGCAGTGCTACGAGCCGAACATCAGTCGCTGCGACTCCCGGACGCGATGTCGCTCGCGACCGCGATCATGAGCGACTCGGCGCTGCTGACGCTAGACAAGAAGCTACGACAGATCGCCCGGCGCGTTCAGCCGTCACCCTGACTCGGACAACCGACGCGAATCCTCGCGTCGCGGATCCCGCGCTTAGGAGGTCTCCGCAGGGCTGCTTGAAGGACTGGGGTTTGAGGAGAAGGAGGTGTACGTCACTCGGACGCGGAGCGCTGCCTCCTAGCGCAGCGTTTCGAAAGCAGGACGCTGGAGCGCTCCGGGCAACGTCGGCACGGTACTGGTTCGGCCCTTTGCCTGGCGGCGCCCGCGATCGCAGACGCCGCCAGATGTGACAGTTATGCCCGCGTCCTGAATCTTCGGGCGCCCCGATGGTCGCCCGATCTGCCCTGATGCGACCAGGGCGCCGTCGGTCTGTTGCCCGCCGGCCCGGGCTGGAACGGGTTGTCGAACTGGACGGTGTTCCGACAGGTGTAGCTGCTGGCCTGGTTGGGATCGCCGCCCGTGTAGACCGCATCTGGTTCGGGATATGGGCAGAGCGGCCGGGTGACGGACTGTCCGTTGATTGTTCCGCTTGCGTTGAGCACCGTCGGCGCCTGCCCGTGCTCGACCCAGTCAATCACCTGCTGCATGGGATTTGTCGGCGCGATGCTGTTGGGCCCTGGTGTGCCGCAGTGGGCTACGCCCGGCGCTAGGTAGTAGCGCCAGAACTGTTGCGTGCTCCTGAGCCCGCCGTTGGCGGAGATGGCCTGGTTGTAGAAGTTGATGCTGTCGCCGGTGAAGATCAGCTGATCGGCGAGGCCTTGCCACATGATCAGCTTCCCGCCCGCCCTTCTGAACGCGCTCAGGTCGGGGTTGTCGGCGGCCATCGCGTAATCGAACATCTGACCCGACTTGACGAAGTCCTGCCAGTACTGCGGGTAGGTCTCGTCGGTGTAGACCCAGTTGGGGTCCTGTTTGATCCACTTCTCGAACCAGTCGGCACTCGGGACGAACGGCGCCCCGCTCCATTGCCCGTTGGCCTGTTGATAAGTCGCGGCCAACCCGATCCCGGTGAAACCAGCCGGGAAGTCGGGGATCCCGGGCGGGAAAGTTACGGCGACCCCGTTCACCTCTGCGCCTTCCAGATTGGCGCCCGGCTCCATGCCGAACCACACCGGCAAGCCGTGCAGGAGGTTCGTTTGCGTGCCTGAGAACCGTGGTCCCTGCCAGATCTCCTGGACGACGAGGGCGTCGGTCGCAGTGAAGGTGCCGCACGGCGTGGAGGTGCCGATCAGGCTGTGGAGGATTCCGAGCACGTCGCAGTTACGCGGATCGAACACCCCGTCGACCTGCCCGTCCTGATCGCGGCACTGCGACTGGAGCGTGGTGTTGACGAGGTCCTCCTTGCAGGTCGGCAGATAGTCGTTGTTCCACTCCATGGCCAGCTGCGGCCACATCTGCGCGACCATGAACTGGTCCCAGTTCAGGGCAGGCGCTCCAGCAAGGACGCCGTTGAAATCGGTCGGATATTTCTCAGCTTCGGACAGCCCCTGACGGCCGCCGGTCGAGCAACCGTTCCAGAACGAGTACCGCGCTCGGCTGTCGTAGTAGCGGTCGATCACGAACTTCGACTCGACCGCCATCAGGTGGTGGGCGAGGTAGCCGAAGTCGTCGATCCGGTTCCAATTCAGGCTGGGTGGTGGAGTCGGGTTCGTGACCCACGGTGAGACGAGCGCGTTCGCATAACCGGTATGCCCGCAGTCGTCCTGTGAGATTGCATACCCGGCCGCCAACCACTGATCCGTCGCCAGCGTCACGAAGCTGGCCGGGCCGCAGTACACCCCGCCGCCCTCCGCCATGTAGTTACCGTTCCAGCTGTCAGGAAGCGTCAGATCGATCCCGATCATGCCCGGCTGCCCACCGCGCGGATCAGAGGTGTCAATGATCTCGATTCCCACCTGACAGCCGCTGCCCGGGACTTCGTTGGCGGTTACCGTCGCCGTGTCCGAGCCCGGGAGGCCCGGGAGGGACATCCCCGTCAGCGATGCGCACGCGACCGCAGCGGTTTGCGGCGCGCCCGAGGTCGGGCTAGCGCCAGCGTCCGCTGCCAGAAGGCTTCCGTACAGCGCCGCCACGGCCGTCGCGGCCAGTACGACGTGCAGTAACGGACGACACGTCCACGCATGCCGTTGTGTGCACAGCCTCATCCACCTCGACATCCCAACCTCCCCATCCACAAAGGGTCGCCCACGTCTGGCAAGAATGCCGGCGAGCATATCCCGCGTGCGCATCGCAGTCAACTGTTCGCATAGCGCACAAATCGTCTGCGCTATGCGAGCCTTCGTACCCGCTATTCACGGGAAGCCGCCCTCAATCCCGCGCATTGCGAGACTGGTCGCTCCGGCGCCAAGATGCCCGTCGCGAGCCGGAAGCGGGAGCGGCGCGGCTGGCCGGCCGGTCTTTGAACTCCTCTCCTCTTCGTCTAAGAGGAGCGGCGTGCTTGTCGTTCCAGCTAACGCCGACCTCGATGCCGCCATGTCGATTTTGTGACCTCGTACTCGACTTCGCCTTGCTCGGCGCCTGCGACCAGATCGTCGTACGGCTCATCCGAGACGAACGCCCGGGTGAAGGTCAGCCCGACAGCCGCGAGGGTCGCTCGCGATGCGGCGTTGACTGCCATGGTCTGAGCGAAGATCCGATTGAGGCAAACATCTTCGAAGCCGTAACGGATTAGTTCTCTTGCGCCCTCACTGGCGTAGCCACGCCGCCAGTGCCGTCGCAGTAGCCGGTAGCCGAGGTCGGCCTCGCCAGCGACCCGTGGCTGGTCCGGCCCATGCGGGGGCTGCAAAATCCACCAGCCAACGAATTCGTCCTCGGCGAAGCCGGCCCAGAAACCGAGACCGGGCACCTCGTCGGCAGCGGCCAATCGGCACCGGTGTGCCTGTTCCACCTCCTCAGGCAACAGCGCCCGTCCGGTGAGGTATCTCATAACTTCGGGATCGGAGTCCAACTCGACCTCGAACTTGAGATGCTCATCGGCCAGCGGCACGAGGCGCAGCCGCTCGGTGTGCAGGGTCGGCTGCGCCACGTGGTCGAGTTTCGCATGCCCTCGCAAAGCAGGCCGCCGGGGTTCGTGGCGCTTTTGCACGATTCCGGATAGCACCGACCGCCAATTCGCACTACGGGGAGGTGTGCGACACGCGGCGACGCAGCGCTGCTATGGGCGCTTCGGAAGGATCGACGAAACCTCGCAAGCGTCCGGGCGTGAGTACCGCAACGACCGCGGAGCAGGTGTCTCGAGTAAATGACCCGGGCGACGTGCCTTTCGCCAGCCGAAGGTGTTTGGCCGGGCCGGTCGGCAGGGGCCGGCCGACCCGACCCGGCTGACTACCGTCTGATCTGCAGGCCTGCGCTGGCCGAGATTGTCAGCGATGGTCGGCCGTGGACGGTGCTGATGATCTCTGAGCTGTCGATGCCTTGCAGGTAGATGCTCGTGATGCCGAGGTTGGCGTGTCCGAGCTGACGCTGAATCACGACGAGCGGGACGCCTTCGTGGGCCATTTCGACCGCGTGAGCATGCCTGAGCTGGTGGGGCGCGAAGCGACGTCGCACGCCTGCTTCAGCCGACGCGTGATGCAGCTGCTTGCGCGCTGCCGATGCTTCCCAGCGCCGCCCGGAAGTCGGCCCGTTGATCACGCACAGCACGGCGCCCGTCGGGAGGTTGCGGCGGAGCTGGAGCCACGGGTCGATCTGGTCCCAGGCCCAGCGATCCATTCCCACTTCTCGGCGCTTGCCGCCCTTGCCGCGCCGGACGAGCCCGGCACCTCGTGAACGGTCCAGATCACTCTCCTGCAGGGCGAGCGCCTCGCTGATCCTCAGGCCGGCTCGCCAGAGCAGCACGATCAGGGCGCGCAACCGCTCGCCGTGAGCATCCCCGCCGACGGTTCGCATGACGCCGACGATCTCCTCGACCGTCGGCGGATCGGCCGGGTACTGCTCGCCCTTGTTGCGCGGAGGTCGGCCCCTGTGATAGCCAGGCATAGTCGCCGGCGAGCGGCGATGGCCGGCGGCATCCAGCAGCACAGATTGCATGAATCCTCCTTGGGTGGCTTAACGTGCGCTGCTATTCGAACCCAGCCGCCGCTCCTTGTCCGAGCCTTGCGGCAGCCTGCCCTGCATGGCGACCAACGAGCCTCGGCCTGCAACCGTCTCCGATCCGGATGGCCGCGAGGTCGTGCTGCTGGTCCGGATCTGGGAGGAGAAGATCGCTCGCGACCATCCCGAACTGGTCGATCAACTCGGTGCTGTGATGCAGACCGTCGCGAAGCCCGATCACGTCGAGCCAGACGCGGTCCAGGCCGCACGCGGTTCTACCGGCGCAAGGTCGGACCCAGCCGGTGGCTGATGGCAGTCGTAAGCTATGAGCAGCAGCCGGCCCGGATCATCACTGCGCTGGCCAACCGGAAGGATCCCAAGCGATGGAAGCCGTGAACATTCATATCGGTCCGCTCGAGTTCGACCACGCCGACTATGACCCCGACGGCGACGTCCTATACCTGCACGTCGGTCAGCCCCAGGCCGGCGAAGGCGAAGAAACGCCTGAAGGACATGTCGTTCGCTTCGCGCCAGGCACCCAGCGGATCGTTGGCCTCACGGTCATCAACGCACGTCAGGTCCTGGATCGCGACGGGCGGCTCATCGTCACCGTGCCCGAGACTGTCGAGGCCACAGCCGAGGATCTAGCCCCGGCGCTCCGAGCCGCGTGACGCCCGCCGCCTGAAGATAAGCCCGAGCCCTGCTGACCGCGCAAACGAGGGCGCGCAGTTCTCCGGCCCGCCGATCAGTCAAAGCAGGTCCACAACCGCGGTCTGAAAGCAGGTTTGGATCCCCGAGCCGAATGGGCGGGGCCGGCAGCCGCTCAGCCGGCGCTCGGCGGTCCGAGCCGACGGGCCGCGACCGCCGTTCCTTCTCGTTCCGGGGCGTCAAGACGAGGACCGGCGATCCGCGTGCCTGCTCGCGGGAGGCTGCGAGGCCGATCGCGTTCGATGTGTATCGCGGTCTGGCTTGATCAGCGCGCGTAGCATCGTTCGCCTCGGCAGACCGCCGGGCTTTTGCTCCTGAGTCGCCGAGTGTTCGGGCGGGGATATCGATGTGACAGGTCGGGGCGGATTCGGCAACTAGGAGACATGAGCACTGCGATGGGCACGGAGGCAAGCGTGCGGCAGAACCTGACCGGCGGCGCGCTCGCTGAGTTCGAGAAGCTCTACCGCAGCAACGTCGGCGTGGTGGCGGCGTATTTCGCTCGTCGGTGCTGGGAGCCGCAGGAGGTGGCGGATCTGACCTCGGAGACGATCGTGAGGGCGGCGGGCTCGTTCGCCTCGTTCGATCCCCGTCGCGGCAGCGCTCGTGGGTGGCTGTTCGGGATCGCGGCTCATGTCTGGGCCGCCCATTGCGCGCAGGTGGCCGACCAGCGAGAAACCGTGGTTCGGCTGGCGGGCTACCGGCCGCTTGAGGCCTGCGAGATCGACGAGCTGGCCGCGAAGATCGACGCGCAGCAGGCGGGCCGGGAGCTGCTGAGGCGCTGCGCGGTGCTGAGCGCGAACGAGCGAGCGGCGATCGAGTTGGTTGATCTCGGGGAGCTGACGCCGAAGGAAGCCGCGGTTGCGCTTGGCGTGCCCCGCGGCGTGTTGCGGATGCGGCTCTCGCGGGCCCGGGCGAGATTGAGAAAGGAGTACGGCATCAATGAGTGAGTTCGAAGACAACTTGTGGCTCGAGGTCGTGCGCGAGCACGGGCACGAGCTGGCCCGCGCGCGGCGACCGGTCCGCAAGCACAGACGCGCGACCCGCCCTCAGCTGCTCGCGGGCACCACCGTCGGCCTGGCCGTAATGGCGACCGCGGCCGCATTGCTGTTCGGCGCATCGACCAGCCCCCCGGCGTTCGCCGTCACCCGCAACCCCGACGGCACCGTCACCGTCAACCTGAGGCAACGATCCGGGATCGCCGGCGCGAACGAGAAGCTTGCCGCGATGGGGGTGCGGGCTCAGATCGCGGTCGATACGAAGACCCCGCCGGAGCTCGTTTGCCCGGGCGGCACGGCGCCGACGATCACGTTTGACCCGGCCAGCATCCCCAGCGGCGAGGAAGTCGTGATCAGCCCTGACCAATCGGGCGCCGGCAACGCCGCGGCGCTCAAGGGTGCCAGCAGCACCGGCGTCGGCGCCACGGGTGCCGGCAACCACGTCGTTCGGCTGCTCTCCGGTGGCAGCAACATCCGGACGCACTCCGGTGCAGACAACCACGTGGCTCGAATGTATTGCCCGTGATTCGCCCATACGCCCCCGGAGAATCGGCCGCCGGGAACAGCAGCAGGTTTGGGAAACCACCCCTGGACGGCACCCTCTGCTATCGGCGGCCGCCGACGGAGGGCTGCCCCCGACATTGCACGCCTCCCGCCCGTCGCGCCACGAGCGCATCGCTGCGCCGTTCCCCTCGATGACGTCGCGCACGAGCACAGACGCGGGCTCGTCCTCGACGACGACCACGAGCGGTCCGGGTGGGTCAGAAACGGCTTGCACGACACAGTTTCGCCGACCCTCGCCACCGCAACGGCGACTGTTCGCGAACTCTTGCAGGCTGCTCGCACGAGATCGAAATCCCCCAAACACGGCCGCGATCCAGGAGAAGCAGACCGGATGCCAGACAGGATTGATCAAAGATTGCCGAGCCACTCGCCGCGAGCGCATCTGCTCGCTGCTGCAGCACTGTTGATCGGGGTTCTCATAGCAGGATGCGGCGGGAGCCCAGCCAGCATGACCGGCGCGACGGCGGGCGGCGCGACCCGCTCGATTTCGACCACCGCCAGCGCCACGCAATCAGGCCTCGCGTTCTCCAACTGCATGCGGGCCAACGGCGTGCCGAACTTCCCCGACCTGGGCAGCACGGGAATCCAGATCGCGGGCAGCGGACAAACGATCTCGGTCAACGGGGTCTCACTCAACGGCCCCGCCTACGAGGACGCACGGGCGAAATGCCAGAAGTACCTGCCCACGCACAAGACCGCGAGCCCGTCCCAGCAGGAACAGGCACAGCAACGCGCACGCGGCCTGAAGTTCGCGAACTGCATGCGGAGCCACGGCGTACCGAACTATCCCGACCCGAGGTATTACAACGGCGGCCAACAGGTGTACTTGCCGGGGATCAACCCGTATGCCCCCGCGTTTCAGACCGCCGCGAAGGCCTGCGGCGGCTTCAACCCCAAGGGATGACCGGAGCGTTGCTCGAACCGGGTCAACCCCGAGTCGACGAGCAGCCACGGTGGCGAGGGCAGCGCATGGGGCAGCGGCACCGCCCCCAGCGGCGGCTCCCTCGGCGTCCCAATCCCGCGGCACCCCAGCGGGACCTCGGCCACCAGCGCGTCCTTGGGTCAGGCCTCCACCGGCGGGCCGGCAAACGGTCCCGCAGGCGGGCCGAGCCGCTCCGCCCATGGCGGTCCGGCCCCGGTCAGCATGGCACTGTCCCCGAGTGGATCGGCGACGATCACGATCCCCGCCTCCGACGTCTACAACGGGGACACGCTGCACATCACCACCAGCGGGTCGGCGGCCTCCGGTGTGGCCGGCCTACAGTTCGCCTGGACCAACTGAACCCACGCCACGCGGCGACCCACGCCCAGCGGTCGGCTCGTCTGGCCGCCCGTTTGGGACCCCGGGCCGTTCGCCATGGTCCAAGGCCTCGCTCGCGCTGCCATAACCGTAAGTGACGGCACGCCCCATCCATCGGCAGTCCCGCGCCGGCGAGCCGTACGTGCAGGGTGGCCGTCAGCGCCGCGACTACGCCCTCACACCGGCGGGGCGCCTGGCGCTCGAGGTTGAGGCCGAGCGGATGGCGAGCGCGGCTCGCGTCGTGTCGGCGAGGCTGCGCGCGACCGCTCGGACGGCCCCGGCATGATGCGCGGCTGGCTCGCGGGGGCGGCGCGGTGCTATCCGCCGGCCACGCGGACGGCGCGCGGAGCGGAGATGCTCGACACGCTGCTTGACTCTTCGGGTGATCGGGGCGGAGTGTTCGTGTGGAACCTCGCGTCGCTCGTAGCTGCGGGTTTGGGTGAGCGCGCGCGGGCGAGCGCGCGGTTGAGCGCCGGCCGGACGATCGCGGAGGCGGCGAAGCTCACGTCGGTCCTGTACGCGTGCCTGTGGCTCACGGCGGGTTTGGCGGCGTTGATCGAGCGGCATGGATGGCATGACGGAAGCCCGGTCTCGTTGTCCGTGTTCGGGCTCCTGATTGTCCTGTTGGCGTGGTCGCAGGGACGCCAGCGCCTCGCCGGCGGATCGGCCTCGCGTGCACGGTGCTACTCGGCGTCGCGCGCTGGCCGGATCTCTTGGTGCCAGTGTTGATCGTGCAACCGATCCTGCCGGCATGCGGGCATGTGATCATGGCGATCGCTCCGGCGCGCGACCGTCCGAGCACTGTCGCAGTCGGGGCGCTCGCCGCGCTCGTTGTTGTGAGCGCGATCGGCGGCGCGAATCCTGGCGGGTTCGGCCAGCTCATCGTTCTGGCCACAGCGTCGATCGCGGGGCTGCTGATCTTTGCGGTGCAGCCGCGGTTGGCGATCGCGGTCGCGATCATCTGGACGGCGATCGGCATCGAGCTGATCGCTTTCGCCAGCGCACAGCCTGCGCCATCGAAGCTCCTGGTCGGGACCGCTCCTGCCGTGCTCGCGGCGACCGCTGCCCGCGCGCGTGTGATCCGTCGCAGGGTGATGTGAACATCATCAACGTCCGATGCGCCCGGATCAGCTAGCCGCAACAAGGACCTCATCTGGCTTCCGGTCAGCGTTTCGATCGCCCTCTCGCTGATGAGCGCTCGCAGATCCTCGTTCAGCTCACCGAGCGCGCTCGATCCGAAGCGGGTGAACCACTTACCGCGAGCGCGCCTGGTCGCCTTCGCAGCCCTCACGACTGGGGTCTTGCTGGTGGGGTGCGGGGGAAGTTCGCAGCATCCGACCGCGGCCACCGGGGCCGGCGTGAGTGTTGCCACGACCGTGGCGACGGGCGTCGCGCCGACCGTCGCGGCGCCCGCCGGCGCTCCTTTGCGCTGCCAGACTGGCCCCTGCCTCTCCCCGCAGCAGTACCGGGTCGCGTACGGCATCCAGCCGTTGCTGGATAGCGGGATCGACGGCCGCGGCGAGACGGTGACGGTCGTCGCTCCTGTCCCACCTCCCAACGCGGGTCCCACCGATATCCGCCGGGATTTGGCGAGCTTTGACCGCACGTTCCGGCTGCCCGCCGCGCGGATCGAGGTCGTGACCAACCTCGGCGGCTCGACCTCGCCGTGGCTGGCGACCGGAGAGGAGGCCGGCGACCTCGAGCACGTGCATACGGTCGCTCCCGGGGCCACCCTGCGGGTGGTCTTGATCCCTTCCAACGTGCTGCAGAGCGCTGCGAACGCGACCGCGGACATGCTCGCCGCGTTGCGGCTTGCTGTCTCACAAACCGACGTGGTATCGATCAGCTGGAGCCTGGGGGAGCACTACTTCACCAAGGCTCAGGTGGCCGAAATGCACTCCATCCTGCTGGGCGCCGAAGCCCATCACGTCACGGTGATCGGCAGCTCCGGCGACGACGGCTGGTTTCCGACCCCTCGAGGGTGGGGCAGCCAGGTGAAGGAGGTCAGCCTTCCGGCCTCCGACCCGCTCGTGCTGGGCGTCGGCGGCACAATACTCACGGCGAATCCCAAGACCGGCGCCTACATCAGCGAGGCCGCCTGGCCAGATTCGGGTGGCGGCTTCAGCCACCTCTACGCCCGTCCCGGCTATCAGAACGGCGTCCCCGGGATCGCAAAGACGCGGGGGGTGCCCGACGTGGCCGGTGACGCCGGTGGCGTCGGCGGCATGGCGCTGGTCCTCACCGGCACCAACGGTGGCGAGCCACACCTCATGTCGCCCCCCGGCACCAGCAGCTCCGCGCCGCTGTGGGGCGGACTGGCGGCGCTGGCCGACCAGTACGCCCATCACGACCTCGGCTTCATCAACCCCGCGATCTACAGCATCGCCCGCAGCCCGAGCTACCACAAAGCATTTCACGACATCACGACCAACATCATGACCGGCACCAACAGCTACCCGGCCGCCCCCGGATGGGACCCGGCAACCGGCTGGGGAACCCCCAACGCGCAGATACTCATCCCGCTTCTCGCCCGCTTCACCGACCACAGCACGACATAGCACGATCAAGCCGTCGCCTGGCGGGGGGGGTCCGCAGAGCCGGCGGGCGACACAAGCGAGCCCGTTCGTGGCATCGCGGCGCGTGGCTGCTTCATCGCCACAGCAGGAGTCGCGGTGCTGCTTGCAGACAGACGTGCGGCGCGTGGCCAGCAAGCGCCCGGCGCTCTCGCTCCGGTGGGCGAGCGAGCGCCGCCCGACGACCGCTTAGCTCGTCACCACGCCGGCCCGGCCTCGCCCCGGCGTGCGGGTTGCGGACAATCGCATCTCGGTTGCGAGGTACCTGCGCCGCCTCATCAGCGCTGATCTGCGGGGCTTTTGAAGTGGGCCGTGAAGGACTCGAACCTTCAACCTTGGGATTAAGAGTCGGTCATTTGCAGGGCTTTTGCAGTAGATACGGGCGTTTTAGCGTCGCTGAGTGCAGTTAGCGCAGGTCAGAATTGCTGTGTTCGGGACATATTGGGGACACGGTTTTAGCTCACGGCTCCGTGAGGACCTGGTGCGTTCCGACCCGGCGCCAGATGATGTGCGCTTCGCCGGGCCTGATCTCCCGGCCGTAGCTGAACGTGGCACGTCCGTCCGGCGCGAAGGTGATCTCCCAAACGTCGTCCGAGCCTTGCACGCGCTTCACCCGAAGCGCCGGCGGGAAGCTCGGCGGGTCGACTCTGAGGGCGGCGATGAACACGGGCAGCATCGCGAGGAACGATCGCTGCAGCTCCCGCGACATGCGGCGAAACTCGCGGTCAAACCGCGGCAGCCGCTCGAACGTCGGCACGATCTACGACGGGTTGTCGTCCGCTAGATCGTCTTCGGTGGCCGCGACGCGCTCGAGGTAGGCGATGAACTCCTCGTCCTTGAACACGGCGCCCTCGGTGTCACGGAGGACGTCAGAGAGCCGCTCCTGCTCCGGTCGCAGGACCAACGAGCCATCGGGGCGATGCTCGACAACCTCGTAACGCCCGGCAAGCTCGGGGTCGGACAGCCTCACGTGCTTCGGGGCGGTAGCCACAGACAAATTCTCGCAGGCCGCGCCGCGCACCGTGCGGGCTGAGCGCGGAAGCCGGCCATCACGCTTCCAACCGAGCGCAGACACTTGCGGTTACATCACGTTCGCCGTGCAGCGCTGGTGAGCCTTCCGTCGCCGAAAACGGATCGTCCGCTGCGGACTACGCAGATCCCGAAAGCAGGCGTCGGCTAGATGCATTGTTTCCGCGCGTTGCGAGGCTGATGTGGTTGACGCCTCGATGCCTGCGCGTCGATAAAGGCAGGGCTCGGCCGGGTTCGGGACGGGCGTCAGCTCCGGCTGCTCCACGCCTCAGTGAGCGGGGCGCGGAGGCGGCGCAACCGCTTGGGGGACGAGCGCGCGTGTTGTGCTCAGTCGGGTTCATGTCTGCGGTGCCAGACTCGTTGTGGGATGGATCGGATACAGATCCGGGCCGTCGTGCGATGAGTAGGTGAATGGTGAGCTCCGGTCACGCAGGCGACAAGCGAAGCGACGCCGTCCTGCTGTGTGAGTCGGGCAGCGATCCGGCCGCGTTTACCGAGTTGTACGCTCGGCACGTCGAGGCGGTCTACGCTTGGTTACGGGCGCGGATCGCGTGGGCGGCCAGTGACCTGACGGCCGAGACGTTCGCGAGGGCTTGGCTGTCGCGGGCGCGGTTCCGCGATGAGCGAAGCGGGTCGGCGCTCCCGTGGTTGCTCGGGATCGCGGCCAACCTGTTGGCCGGCGCCGCGCGCCACGACCGGATCGAGACCCGGGCGCGTGAACGGCTTGGGCTGCCAGTCGACCTGGCGCACGAGGATGGCTACACCGAGGTCGAGCAGCGGCTGTCACCGCGCGAGGCGCTGAAGCAACACCTCGATCAGCTGCCGCCCGGTGAGCGCGATGCACTAGAGCTGCGCATCGTCGAGGAGTTGTCCTACGCGGAGGTGGCGGAGCAGCTGGAGATCCGCCCAGCTGCCGCCCGTCTGAGGGTCTCGCGCGCGTTGCGACGCCTGGCCGTATCCGTCCCCAAGGAGGAATCATGAACGACAAACTGCCCCCCAGTCTCAACTGGTTCGCGGCGGAGCTAGAGCAGGCGATCGGCCGCGAGCTCGCCCCCCGCCGCGATCACAGCCTCGGCCGCATCCTGCGCGCCCGGCCGACGCTGCTCGCCGGTACTACCGTCGGTGCCGCCGCGACCGCGACCGTGCTGGCGCTCGTGTTGAGCGCGGCCGACAGCTCGCCGGCGTTTGCCGTCACGCGAAACCGCGACGGCAGCTACTCCGTGATGCTGCGGTCGCTCCGCGCGATCCCGGCGGCGAACGCGAAACTGGCCCGGATGGGAGTGCCCGCGCGGTTCGTGCAGGTGCCTGCCACTTGTACGAACGCGATCGCCGGGGCTCCGAACACGCAGCTGCGTGGCGCACGGCAGGACGTCAGGCCCGGCGCGGCGCAGAGCGTCAGGGTTTCTGCGCGCTCGCTCCCGCGGAACAGATTGCTCATGATCGCCGCGTGGCGCCAAGCGCGCCAGGTGAAGGTCGCGTCATCGATCAGCAAGGCTGCGGCTGTCTGTGTCCCGCCGTGCCCCTCGTCGGGCGCCGGTGCCAAGGCACAGTCGGTCCAAGTGCCGGTCGGTGCGGGCGGCTCCAACCCGGGAAACTCCGGGAACTCCGGGAACAGCGGGAACAGCGGGAACAGCGGCAACAGCGGGAGCGGGGCGGCTTCGAGCATGACGCAGACGCCGGCGAACTCGGTTCCGGTTCCGGTGAGGTGGGTTCAGATCAACTGCCCCGCTCCGCCCCCGGGCGCTGGCAACAGCGGCAACTCCGGCAACTCGGGCAACAGCGGCTCCGGTAACAGCGCTAACAGCTGAGTCACCGCCGCCGTGAGGCGGCCCGTCCGTCGGCTGGTGGCCAGGCGTTGCGCCTGGCTTCTGGTCAGCGCCGCCGTCGCCTGGAACCTAGTCAGTCTCCGGGCGGAAACGCTGCCGGTCGCCTACCTGGATGACAGCTCGGTCCACGAGCAGATGGTGCGATTCGCGACCGAGCTGCTGCGGTCCGGCGAGCTGCCGCTGACCAGCTGGTTCCCGTTTCTGGGGGAGGGTTCGCCGCAGTTCCTGCACTACCAGAGCCTGCCCGCGATCATCGCCGGCGCGGCCGGCCTCGTGGTCGGACCCGATGTTGCGTTCCGCTGGTCGCTGTACCTGCTGCTGTCGTTGTGGCCTCTCAGCGTCTATCTCGGTGGACGGCTACTCGGGCTCGGGCGGCTGGGAGCAGGCTGCGCGGCGGCGATGGCGCCGTTCCTGGTCAGCGCCACCGGGATCGGCTACGAGCAGCGTGCCTACGTGTGGGCTGGGTTCGGGGTGTGGACGCAGCTGTGGGGTTCGATGACGCTGCCGCTGGCCTGGGGCCTCAGCTGGCGGGCGATTCGGCGGGGCCGGGGCTACTCGGCGGCGGTCGCGGCGGTCGCGGTCACGACGGCGCTGCATTACGAGACCGGCTATCTGGCGCTGCTCCCGCTGCTCCTGCTGCCGCTCGTCGCGGGCCGCCCGGTGCTGGCGCGCGTGCGCCGAGCGGCGGTGCTCGGGGTCGGGTCGCTGCTGGCGGTCGCGTGGGTGATCGTGCCATTGGTCGCGCAGCGCGACTGGGCGGCGCGCAACGAGCCGCTGCAGGGCACCGGGCTCGTCAACGGCTACGGCGCCGGCAAGATGCTGGGCTGGCTTCTCAGCGGCCAGCTGCTCGACCACGGCCGCCTGCCGGTGATCACCGCGCTCGCGGCCGTCGGGCTCGCCCTGGCGTCCGCCCGCTGCCACCGAAGCCCGGACTGCCGGGCGATGCTGGCGCTGCTGGCGCTGTGCCTGGTGCTGTCCTTCGGCCGTGCCACGTTCGGCTCGCTCGTCGACCTGCTCCCAGGCAGCGCCGACATCTTCTTCCGGCGCTTTGAGATGGGCGTCCAGCTCGTCTGCCTGCTGCTGGCGGGCGGCGGCGCAGCATGGTGCGCCCGCACGCTGTGGCGGGCCGCCGATCGGTGGGCGGTGCGCCGCGGGTTCGGGTCGCCGGCGACGGCGCCGAGCGCGCTGGCCCTAGCGCCAGTCGGCGCCCTGGTCGCGATGGCGGCCGTGCTGGCGCCAGCGTGGCTCCAGCTTGGCGCCTACGACCGTCACACCGCCGAGGAGATCGCGGCGCAGCGCCGCGCCGACGCCACTCAGGGCCGCCAGCTCGACCGGCTAATCGCCGTGATCAAGCGCGACGGCGGCGGACGCGCGTACGCCGGGATGCCGTCCAACTGGGGCGCCGACTTCACGGTCGGCCAGGTTCCCGTATTCAAGTACCTGGAGAGCGAGGACGTCGACGAGGTCGGCTACACACTGCGCACCGCGTCGTTGATGACCGACCCCGAGTACCACTTCGACGAGGACGACCTGGCCGACTACCGGCTGTTTGCGATCCGCTACGTACTCGTCCCGTCCAGCCACCAACCGCCGATTCCAGCGCACCCGTTGATCCGCGCGGGCCCGTACTCGCTATGGACTACAGCGATCAATGGATATCTGCAGACCGCCAGGATCATCGGGACCTACCCGGCGAACCGAGGCGACCTGGGCGCGCGCAGCGTTGCTCTGCTGCGCTCCGGGCTGGCATCCCGCGGCGACTACCTGCGGATCGCCTACGACCACGCCGGCCGCCCGGGACGACTTCCGCCCGTAGCCGGTGGCGGGCCGGCGGGAACCATCGTGCACGAGCGCGACGATCTGCAGCGCGGGACCGTCACCGCCACAATCCACCTCGACCGGCCGGGCATCATCGTGCTCAGCTTCTCCTACGACCCCGGCTGGCGGGCTAGCGTCGACGGACGCCGCCAGCCAATCGAGATGGTCGCGCCGGCGCTCCCCGCCACCCGCGTCCCCGCCGGCACCCACACAGTCAGCTTCAACTACACCGGCTACCGTGACTACCCGCAGCTGCTGGCGCTCGCGGCCCTCACGCTACTGACGATCGCCGCCGGCGAGCGCCGCGCACGGTGGCAACACTTCGACGCAGCGTCTCCGGTTTAGCTGGGCACCTGGTCGTCGAACCCGAGTCGAGGCTGAGTTCCGCGCCGACATGGAAGCGGGTGCCAGGCTCGCGCTGGGCTGGCACCCGCATCTCGCCAGCCGAAGGTGTTTGGCCGGGTCGGTCGGCAGGCGCCGGCCGACCCGACGCCTGGTCATTACCGTCTGATCTGCAGCCTGCGTTGGCCGAGATCGTCGGCGATGGCCGGCCGTGGACGGTGCTGATGATCTCGCTGCTGTCGATGCCTTGGAGGTAAATGCTCGTGATGCCGAGGTTGGCGTGTCCGAGCTGGCGCTGGATCACCACGAGGGGGATGCCTTCGTGCGCCATTTCGACCGCGTGAGCGTGCCGGAGCTGGTGGGGGGAGAACCGACGTCGCACGCCGGCTGCAGCGGCCGCATGATGTAGCTGCTTGCGCGCTGCGGACGCTTCCCACCGGCGCCCAGCGGTCGGTCCGTGGATCACGCACAGCACGGCGCCAATCGGAAGCTCGCGGCGGGTTTCGAGCCACGGGTCGATTTGCTCCCAGGTCCAGCGGTCCATCCCGACCTCGCGGCGCTTGCCGCCCTTTCCGCGCCGGACGAGCACCGCCCCCCGGGAACGGTCGAGATCACTCTCCTGCAGGGCGAGAGCCTCACTGATCCTCAGGCCTGCTCGCCAGAGCAGCACGATCAGCGCGCGCAGCCGCTCGCCGTGAGGATGGTCGCCGACCGTTCGCATCACGGCCACTATCTCCTCGACCGTCGGCGGATCGGCCGGGTACTGCTCGCCCTTGTTACGTGGCGGCCGCCCGCGGTGATAGCCGGGCATGGTCGCCGGCGAGCGGCGATGGCCGGCGGCGTCCAGCAGCACGGATTCCATGAATCCTCCCTTGGTGATGGGTTGACTGTGCGCTGCTATTCGAACTCAGCGGCCGGTGATCGCGAGGAAACCACCGGCTAGCGAAAAATCTGGAAGCGCCGGGGCGAAAAGGCGGTGGCGTCGCCTGTAGCAGTTCAGGGGTGGCGCTAGGTGAGCCAAGTGCGGCCTTGGCGCCGCAAGGTTCTCTGGACTTATCCGTACTTATCCACGGTCTATGGATAAGTCGCGATAACTCACGCTAACTGGAGTACGAATGGATCCAGTCAAGAATCCGTATACACCGGGGCCGGTACCCGTCCGAGCGAGCTCGCCGGCCGCGATGAGGAGATCGAGAGCTTCAAGATCCTGCTTCTACGGGGTCTCGTTCTGCGCCGCGAGGACGTGGCCGACCGTGGTTGGTCGTCGCCCAAGTAGCTGCTCGAGCGTCGGGTCGGCGACGTTGAACTCGCCGGCGCGCGACGCGAGATAGGAGCCCAGGAAGATCCGGGCATATGGCTCTGGTGTGCCCCTGGCGATGAGCTGGGCGATGAAGGCCTCGTCGTCGACGATCGCGCGCGTCACCGAGCGCTTGTGGATACGGCTGAGCTGCTCGGCGATTCCTTCGAGGTCGAGCGCCTCCGCGCCGACAAGTGGCGGAGTTGGCCCGTCGAAGTGGCGCTCCTCGGCGAGCATGACCGCCGCGGCCTCGGCGAGATCCTCGCGCGCGGTCCATGCGACCGGCCCGTCGGCGGGTAAACCGAGCTCGCCGGTCAAGGCCGCTGAGCCGAGGTGATGCAGCAGACTGGTGATGTAGTAACCGTTGCGCAGTGCCGTGTAGGGGCGGCGGGTCGCGCGTAGATGCTCCTCGGTCGCGGCGTGATCGCGCGCCGGCGCGAATAGCGATTGTGGGTTTGCGGCGGCTTGGTGGCTGGTGTAGAGGACTCGATAGGCTCCCGCCGCATAGGCCGCATCTATGGCCGCGCGATGCAGAGCGACTCCCTGCTCTCCGAGCGCGCTGCCCGATACGACAAGTACCTGGGAGGCGCCCTCGAGGGCAGCCGCCAGGCTCGAGGGATCAGCGAAGTCGCCGCGACGAACCCGGACGCCCTGCTCGGCAAGGTCGCGGGCCTTTTCGGGATCGCGAACGCTTGCCCCGATCTGCTCCGGCGGCAGGCGGGTCAGCAGATGGTCGATGACACCGCGGCCGAACCGGCCAGTCGCTCCCGTCACGATGATCATCAGACTCCTCCATGGGGGGTGGGCAAATTGCATTTACGAAACGCTACCGTATCGTTTTGGTTATGACGAAGTCTTTGTCGGCTCAGCAGCAGATGCCGACGCGGGGGAGACCGCGCGACAACACGCGTGACGAGGCGATCCATCGAGCAACGCTGGATCTCCTCGGCGAGCTCGGCTACAGCGCGCTCTCGATCGGTGCGGTCGCGCGCCGCGCCGGCGTCAGCAAGGCGACGATTTACCGCCGCTGGTCGGGCAAGGCCGAAGTAGTGGGGTCGGCGCTGCAGGCGCGAACAACAGTCGAACAGCCGCCGGCAGCTGACTCGCTCCGCGACTCCCTCCTGGTCACCCTGAAGTGGCTCGCGCAGGATCTGGTCGCCGCAGGCGGGTCAGTGATCGCCTCGGTCCTCATCGGGATGCGCGAGGATCCGGAATTGGCCTCTCAGGTGCGGCGCATCCTTCGCCGCGACGAGTCGGACATGATCACGCGCGTCTTCGGCGCGGCCCGCGACCGCGAGCCGCTGGTTCCGGATGCCGAGCGCCTCTTTCTCGAGATCGCTCCGGCCGTTGTGACGCACCGCACCCTGATTGCAAACCTGCCCTGCGACGCCGCGTTCCTCGAGCACGTCGTCGACGACATCCTCATTCCGCTGCTAGTAGCCAATCCGCGTCGCTGACCCGAGCCACCACGCCCGCGCAGCCATCTGCACGCGACCTGTACGACCGTGCTATGACGTACGTCGACGAAGCCCGAGCGGCTTGAGACCCGTCGCGAATACCGCGCAACTCAGGTCTGAGCGGCGGAACGGGAGGACCCCCGCTTACGAACTTTGCGGGGGCGGGGGGTGGCGCGTCCCGCTTTGGATGAAACGCGGTGCTTCCCGCCGATCGTCGTCGGCGCCCGGGCGCCGCGGCGGGCCTCCGAGCAGCGGGCGCCCCGCCGCTCGCACGACGCAGGTGCGGAAAGCGCCACGTTAATGCACCACGCCTACGAGGTTCAGCGTGACGGCGGTTGGGTCGGCGTCTTGGGCCTCGGTGATCCCGGCCCGGAAGCCATCGCTGTCGCTGATGGGCGGCACGAGAACTGCCTCGTAGCGGCGTCGCTCGGTCCCGAGCATGCGAACGCCGTGCTCACGCTCGATGCGCTCGGCGAGACCCCAGAGCAGGCCGGCGGTGTGTCCAGCGCCGCTGCGTGCGGCGACACATGAGAGACCGGCGAGGCAGTACGCGCTCAGCCGGACGTCCTTCGTGGCCTGGCTGGACGCGAGCGCTTCGCGGTAGAGGCTGTCGGCGGCTGAAAGGTCGCGGGTGTCGAGCCGAAGGTCGGCGAGACTGTGCAGCACGGACGAGACCCTGTCGCCCAGCCCGTTGGCACGCAGGATCTCGATGGACCGGATGTAGAGCTCCGCCGCCTGATCGTAGGAACCCATCTCGCGAAGGTTCTCGCCCATGTAGTGAAGCGAGCGGCCGATCTGCTCGGGGTCACCGAGCCGTTCGGCGATCTCGAGCGCCTGTTCGTGCCACTTGAAGCCGCGCTCTGGTGTACCGGAAGCGAACTCGATGCCGACGAGGTAGTTGAGGACTCGCAGCTCACCCCGCTCGTCACCTTGCTCCCTGAAGAGCGCAAGTGCTTCCGTTAGTGCGGCGCGGGCCGCGTCGGGTTGGTCGGCATACGCGGATCCCATCCCGGCCATCATGAGCAGGGTCGCGTGAGCAGTCGGTGAAATCGCGCCCGGATCCGCGAGCGCCTGTGCGTACCACCGCCGCAGCTCCTCCAGACGTCCCGCTCCGAGCCATGAGTAGAACAGCACGTCGGCAAGCGGCACCGCCGCCTCGATGTCGTGTTCCAGCGCCCAGGCAAGCGCGGCGCTGACGTTGGCCGGCTCCTGGCGCAGGCGGCTCAATAGCTCGTCTCTCTGCTCGGGACGTGCATTGCTCGCGCCGGCGCCGAGCCCGAAGAACCAAGCGGCGTGACGGGCGCGCAACTCGCCCTCCTCGCCACCGGCCGCCAGACACTCCAGCGCGTATTCGCGAGTCGTCTCCAGTAGGAAGAAGCGTCCTGGGTCGCCTTCGCGCAAGAGGCTCTTGTCGATCAGCGACTGCAGTTCCTCGAGGCCAGCGTCGCAGATGCGCTCCGCCGCTTCGAGCTCAAAGCCGCCCGCGAACACCGCGAGCCGACCGAACAGTCGCTTCTCGATCTCGCTCAGCAGGTCATAACTCCAGGCGATGGTTGCCCGCATCGTGGCCTGCCGCTCGGGCAGGTCACGGCGGCCGCCAGCCAGGAGTGGCAGCCGCCGCTCCAACCTGGACAGCAGCTGATCCTCGGAGAGCAGCTTCACCCGAGTGGCGGCCAGTTCGAGTGCGAGTGGGAGACGATCAAGGCGCGTGCAGATCGCGTCGATCTCGACTCCCGGCTCGAAGTCCGGTTTGACCTGGCGCGCCCGTGCAGTGAACAGCTCCACTGCCCCCTGCGGGGAGAGGGGACCGACCGGATACTCCTGCTCACCGGCAATCGCCAACCGCTCCCGACTGGTCACGATCGCCGCGCACTCGGGGGCGCTCGCCAGCATTTCACCAATCGCCGGAGCGGCGTCGAGGACCTGCTCCATGTTGTCGAGCACCAGCAGCAACGACCGGCCGCCCAGATGGGCCGCGAGGTCCTCGACGCCCCCAACCGCCGCCGCGATCGCCGGGACCACGAGTTCGGGGTCGCTGACCGCCGCTAGCGACACCCACCACACCCCGTCGACGTAGTGCTCGGAGCGCTCAGCAGCAAGGGCGAGCGACAACCGCGTCTTGCCCGACCCACCGGTTCCGGTCAGCGTGACCAGTCGGTGGCCCTCGGCCAGATCGAGCAACTCGGCCAGCTCGCGCTCGCGTCCGAGAAGCGGTGTCGCCTGGACGGGCAGATGGACGTGGCGCAGCGTGCGCAGCGGCGGAAACTCCCCGTCACCAAGCTGATAGAGGCGCTCCGGCACCGTGAGGTCCTTCAAGCGGTGCTCCCCCAGATCCCGCAAGGAGACATCCACAAGCGCTCGCGTCTGCGCCGAGACCACAATCTGCCCGCCGTGCGCGACCGAGGAAATCCGCGCCGCCTTATGCACGGCCATACCCACATAGTCGCCCTCGACGAGCAGCACCTCCCCGGAATGGATCCCCATCCGGACCCGCAACGGGCCATCCGCCAGCGCTCTCTGCATCTCCGTGGAAGCGGCAAGACAATCGCCGGCGCTCTGAAACACAAAGAAGAACGCATCCCCCTCGGTCCCGAGCTCCACTCCGCCGTGTGCCCCCGCAGCGGAACGGATTCGCTCGCGATGCGCCATCAGCGCCTCCCCATACCGGCTTGCCCCGAGCTCGCGGAGCAACCGAGTCGATCCCTCGACGTCGGTGAACAGCATCGTCACCGTGCCCGACGGAAGGTGCCGGTCACCGGACCCCATCGCGTCCACAACGCTACCCGAAGGCAGCCACCAGTTTCGCCGCTTGCGTCGACGGCCAACGCACTCGAAATGGGATCCTGCTCGTCGCCGGAGCAGGGAGGCCGAGGTGATCGCCGCGTCGCCGATGCGATCGTCCGATCCGACGGCAGCGGGGTGATGAAAGCGCTCGTGAGTGGGTGCTGGAGTTCTCGGCAGAAAATCACACTCGCAGGCGACGCGCATGTAGGTTCGGGCCGTGGATCTCGCGTCGATAGCCGGGGCTTCGACGCCCTCGAGGGAGGTTTGGGAGCTTGCGATGCGCGCGTCGGCGGCGTGGTCGAGCCAGGATCCTGAAGGTGTCGCTGCGTGCTACGAGGAGACGGCATCGCTGACGATCAACAATGGTGTCCCCGCCACCGGCCGTGTCGAGCTTGCAGCGACCTTCTGGGTCTGGACGCTCACCGGCACCAACAATGGCCCCGGCGGAACCGGGAACGGAGTTCGCGTCAGCGGCATCGAGGTGTGGAGGATTGGTTCGTCAGGCCTGGTGGCTGATTCGACCGGCTATTACG